>Ga0101944_10000084_pt1 | contig 306317 bp, 291 predicted proteins | sample DewCreD2012metaG_FD_75245 | JGI IMG/M metagenome (GOLD analysis project Ga0101944, IMG submission 75245) | Hot spring sediment bacterial and archeal communities from British Columbia, Canada, to study Microbial Dark Matter (Phase II) - Dewar... ... | reverse complement strand
AAGGTCCCAAGGGTCGGGCTGTTCGCCCGTTAAAGCGGTACGCGAGCTGGGTTCAGACCGTCGTGAGACAGGTCGGTCTCTATCCGCTGTGGGCGTAAGGGATTTGAGAGGAGCTGCCCCTAGTACGAGAGGACCGGGGTGGACAGACCTCTGGTGTGCCAGCTGTCGTGCCAACGGCATCGCTGGGTAGCTATGTCTGGCAGAGATAACCGCTGAAAGCATCTAAGTGGGAAACTCGCCTCAAGATGAGATCCCTCACGACGTCAAGTCGGTAAGACCGCAGGAAGACTACCTGCTTGATAGGCGGCAAGTGTAAGCACAGTAATGTGTTGAGCTAAGCCGTACTAATGGTCGAGGGCTTTCCCGTGATGCGGAGAACTCGGAGCTTTTCGTAGTCCTGATCCTGTTCAGTTGTTAGGTTCATTAACATCGTGAAAAAGTCTCTTGGTGATTGGAGCGACGGAGGTACACCCGGTCACATCCCGAACCCGGCAGTTAAGCCCGTCAGCGCCGATGGTACTTGGGGGGCGACCCCCTGGGAGAGTAGGTCATTGCCAAGAGACTTTTTTGTTTTAAAAGATTTCTCACCAATTTTTAACTTTTAAGGTATAATATGCTCACTTGGCGTTCGCGTAAGTCTTTCGGTATACCGATTGGAGGAACTGGCGATTATTTTGAGTGACGTTGGCTGAATTGCGTTGATTCCACTCGGCTACCTGCGCGAACCAGAGCCGAGTTTTTTGTTCATTCTGGAAACGGAAAGGAGGTGAATTCTTTGGCTATCGTTACCTTACGACCCAACGAATCGCAAGACTCGTTGCTCAAGCGTTTCCGCAAAAAGGTCGCCAAAAGCGGTGTGCTGAGCACCGTGCGTCGCAAACGCTGGTTCGTTTCGAAGAGCGAGTTGCGCCGCATTCAGAAGAAAAAAGCGATCCGCCGCATTAAGCGTCGTCAAAATGTAGAAAGTGAATAGAGCTGGTTTGTAGCTCTCTGTGGAGGATTGGATGGCAAGAGAAGAAGAGAAAATCCAGGTTGAAGGTACGGTTATCGAAGCCCTGCCCGGTACGCAATTTAAGGTGCGTCTGGATAACGGGCACGAGGTTTTGGCCTATCTTTCGGGCAAAATGCGCAAGTATTACATCCGCATTCTCCTGGGGGATAAAGTGCGGGTGGAAATGTCGCCCTATGACCTCACGCGGGGACGCATTGTCTATCGCCACAAAAAACATGTCGACGAACCTGACTTCGAAGAGTAGCCTTTCCTCTCCTCCTTCCGTTTTTATTCGCTCAAGCAGTCATCTCTCCGCCGTCTGCCCCGCAGACGGCTTTTTTATTTTTAAGGATGTCTCCGACCCGAGACTTCCCCGATTTATCTCTTTGTCTCAATCTCAATCTACTCAATTTTGCTGACAGACTAGCTTAGCTTGACCTGCTGTCTAAGCTAATCCAAAACGAGGGAACGATTCTCTAATTATGAGACTATAGTATTTGTGGATATTAAGACAGGAGACATCAATTTGAACCATTCACGTCCTTCTGAAATTGTCGATCGAGATAAGTTTGAGGCTCTCTTTCATCAGTACAAGAATTTGGTGTTTCGAGTGGCGTTTCTGATCTTGGATGATAAGGAGGAAGCTGAAGATGTTTTACAGGAAGTATTTCTGAAAGTTTATCGCTTCTACCATACTTATGATCCCTCCAAGGGTGCTCTAACAACCTGGCTTTATCGCATAACGGTTAATCAATGCCTGAAACACAGACGGAAACAAAAGTTGTCTTTGCTTAGTTTTGAAAGATTTTTCTTGCTTTTCTCCCAAATGCCAAAGTATCGAGCTTTTGATGATGAAATTGCCGAGCATGATCAAATCCACGCCGCGTTAACCCGATTAAGCGATCCAATGCGAGTCGTGGTAGTTTTACGTTATTTTTCGGAATTGTCCTATGAGGAAATCAGCAGCATTCTAGGCATCCCGATTGGAACAGTCAAGTCTAGACTTGCCAGGGCAATAAAAGCCATGCAACACGAATTGTGGAAGGAAAATTTTGTGTAAAGAAAAGGATGTGTTTCCATGAATTGTGTCAAAGCTCAAAAACTGTTTTGTGATGCACTTGACGATGCCTTATCTGAGAGAGATCGCCATGATTTTGAAAAACACCTTGCTCATTGTCATAGATGTCAGGCAGAGTTTAATTGTTTCATCCGAACTCAGCAGGAAATCAACACTCTCTTGAGGAAAAGAGCCGAATCGGTGTCCCTCTCGTCAGATATGTGGGAACGTATACAAGTCAAATTGGCTCTTAAGAATCCATCATCCCCGTTCGACAACTTGATTAATACGATCCTTTGCAGCAAGATCATAAAATCATTTCATGGAGGTTTGAAAATGAAAGCCAGGCTTACTTATCTCTTTCTCTCTCTCTCGATTATCGTAATTGCGCTGGCGGTATTTGTGCCTGTTGTGCAAGGTCAGGTCGGAGAGTGGTTGCGGTGGTTCCGCTTTGAAAGTCCGGCAGGCGGAGGGGAAGTCTCAATTCCTGGTGAGATTGACTTTATTCCGCTGAAACCCACGTATTTGCCACCTGGTTTCAAAATGATGGCGGTGGGGTTGAACCCAGAAACAGCCTCATTAAATTATTGGAATAGCGAAACCCAACAAATCCTTATAATTGAGCAGCGCTTGCGTAGGGTGGGGGAGACTTTACCGGAAGGAGATGAGGTATTCGTTCTGGATCAACCGGCGAGATTGCTTTCGGGAATCAATGGGGAGATTACATTTGTAGCAATCCCTCCCACGCCAGTTGAACCCATGATAACAGAAACGCCTACTCCTCAAGACAGTATGCAACCTCTTTCTCCGCTGAATCTTCCCGAAGAAGTCATTTCGTACACAGATGGTAGACGTTTAATCTGGTATGTTGGCAACACTCGAATAGAAATGACATCGACACTTCCCTTTGAAGAGATGCTGAAAATCGCTGAGTCGATGACCGCGGCTCAGGAAGAGTGATTTGAGTCAATTCCTTGCATAACCGTTACCCTTTGAAACGATCGTTTAGATCAGTATATTCCCTCGTGTTAACGAATGAAGGGCGGATTCATATCCGCCCTTCATTCGTTAATTCTATATAACAATAACATCAATATGAAGAAAGTACCTTCATATAATTAGCCCGTTCAAAAGCAGCTGGATCGGCGACAGCCTGCTGGCTCATGCTGCCAATCATTTGGGTTACCGATTCGTATTCTTTTTCGATCAGCCAGGCTTGAAGATCGCTCAGGATTTGGGTGGCGCGATCTACACCATGCAAAAGGAAAGCTGAGGTGACCATGCCCACCTTTGCTCCAGCCATTAAGGCTTTAATCAGGTCTTCGGCGCTATGGATGCCACTCGTCAGCGCAAAATCAACCGCGATGCGCTTGTAAAGGATGGCGATCCAGCGCAACGGCAGACGCATTTCATTGGAGTTGCTCAAAACAAGGTGAGGGATAACTTCGAGTTCTTCGAGATCAAAGTCGGGTTGGTAAAAACGGTTGAATAGAACGATACCATTCACGCCTGCCTCTGCCAGTCGTTTGGCGAAATTGGGTAGGGCAGTGAAGAAAGGACTCAGCTTAACAGCCAGTGGGATCGAAATTGAATTGCGGACGTGAGCAACCAGGCGAAGATACTCTGCTTCCAGGTCGGCGCAGGTGACCTCAGGATCGGTCGCCAGATTGTAAAGATTGAGTTCCAGAGCGTCAGCGCCAGCGTCCTGAATTTTTTGGGCATATTCCACCCATCCACCGTCGGTCACCCCATTTAAGCTACCGATTACGGGGATACTGAGCGCGTTCTTAAGATTGCGTAAATGGCGTAGATAGGTTTCAGGCCCAATACTGTATTGACCATAATCGGGTAGATAGGTCAGGGCTTCGGGAAACGACTCGATTCCTCGATCAAGATCGGTATCGATTTTGTAGCTATCGCGTAAGATTTGTTCTTCAAAGAGCGAATACATAATGATAGCCGCTACACCAGCTTTTTCCAGCGCCAAAGCGCTCTCTACTTTTTGAGAGAGTGGCGAGGAGGATGCAACCAACGGATTTTTCAACTTCAAGCCCAGGTAGGTCGTTGCCAGATCAACCATAAAAAACTCCTTTTGAATTTCGAATTCACTAAGAAAGAAGGGTTAACCCCATTGGGGCTAACCCTTCTGATTCAAGCTTAGTCTTGACCGCCTTTGCCATTTGAAGGAGGAGCAGCAAAATTCATCTCTGCCATTTGACGGTAGAGCATCCAGCGCCGGTCGGCGTCAGCTTGGGCTTGTTTGATCAACATCTCGGCGCGCTGTTCATCCCCGTGCACCAGCATCTTATAGCGGGTTTCATTGTAAGCATATTGTTCGACCGGGATGGATGGGTCTTTTGAGTCGAGAATGAGCGGATTCTTGCCTTCCAGGGCTAACAGCGGATTGTAACGCATGAGCGGCCAGACGCCCGAATTGACGGCCAGTTTTTGTTGTTCCAGCCCGTAGCGCAAATCATATCCGTGGTTGATACAGTGTGAATAGGCAATGATCAGGGAAGGTCCCTCATACGCGTCTGCCTCAAGGAAAGCGGTGAGGGTGTGCTGATCGCTGGCGCCCATTGCCACCCGCGCCACATAAACATATCCGTAGGACATCGCCATCATTGCCAGGTCTTTCTTGGAAATGCCCTTTCCTGCTGCGGCAAACTTGGCAACGGCGGCGCGCGGCGTTGCTTTGGAAGCCTGCCCGCCGGTGTTGGAGTAGACTTCGGTATCCAGGACAAGCAAATTGACATTTCTGCCGGAGGCGATAACGTGATCCAGTCCGCCATAGCCGATGTCATACGCCCAACCATCTCCACCAATGATCCAGACACTCTTCCGCACCAGTGAGTCGGCGATTGAGAGCAAGTGTTGGGCTGCGGGTGTCTTGATAGAGGCAAGTTTCTGTTTCAGCAACTCAATTCGCTGCCGTTGTTCGCGAATGCCCGCTTCGGTGGATTGATCAGCGTTAAGAATTGCATCGACCAGGGCTTCTCCCAGAACACCTGCAAAACTGGGGAGCAGTTCGCGGGCAAATTCATTTTGTTTATCCAGAGTAAGCCGGAAACCAAGCCCAAACTCTGCATTATCTTCAAAGAGAGAGTTGCTCCAACTGGGTCCGCGTCCTTCGTGGTTAACGGCGTAGGGAGTGGTCGGCAGGTTGCCGCCGTAAATAGATGAACACCCGGTGGCGTTGGCAATCATCAGGCGGTCGCCAAACAGTTGTGTGAGCAGCTTGATATAGGGGGTTTCCCCACATCCACCACAGGCGCCGGAGAACTCGAAGAGCGGTTCGAGCAACTGAGAATTTTTAACCGTCCGAACACTGATGGCAGTGCGGTCCACTTCGGGGATGGTCAAGAAATAGTCCCACTTGATCCGTTCACGCTCGCGAATTGGCGGTTGAGGAACCATGTTGATCGCTTTGTGTCCGACTTGCGTTTTATCTTTTGCCGGGCAGGCTTCCACACACAATCCACAACCGGTGCAATCTTCCGGAGCGACAGCGATGGTGAACTTCATCCCAGGCAGTTCCTTGAATTTAGCATCTACCGCCTGCCACCCTTCAGGGGCGTTCTTTAGGAAACCAGGGTCGTACACTTTCTCGCGGATTGTGGCGTGGGGGCAGACGAAGGAACACTTTCCGCACTGGATGCACAAATCGGGTTCCCATTGCGGAATTTCCAGGGCAATGTTGCGCTTCTCCCATTTGGTCGTTGCCGAAGGGTAAGTGCCATCAACCGGAAAAGCGCTAACCGGCAGGCTATCGCCTTCCAGGGCGATCATTTTGCCCAGGACATTGCGCACGAACTCGGGTGCCTCAGGGGGTACAGGCGGCTTGCGGGTGAGTTGACTGGTAACTTTGTCGGGGACTTTCATCTCATGTAGATATTCGAGCGTCATATCGACCGCTTCGAAGTTCTTCTGAACAACCGCCTCACCGCGTTTGCCGTAGGTCTTGCGAATGGCTTTTTTGATTTGCTCAATTGCTTCTTCTCGAGGTAAAACACCCGATATCGCGAAGAAGCAAGTCTGCATGATGGTATTGATGCGCCCGCCCATTCCGGTCTTCTTAGCGACCTCGTAAGCATCAATGACATAAAATTTCAGCTTTTTCTCGATGATGTCTTTTTGGGTCTCTTGCGGGATATGATCCCAAACTTCATCAGGTCCATAAATGCTGTTCAACAGGAAAACAGCCCCTGGCGCCGCCATTTTGGTAACGTCGAAGCGCTCGAGGAAAGAAAATTGATGGCAGGCGAGGAAATTGGCTTTGTCTATCAGGTAAGGTGCCCGAATGGGTTTGGGACCAAAGCGCAAGTGAGAGATGGTGACGCCGCCGGATTTTTTCGAGTCATAGACGAAATACCCTTGTGCGTAATTGTCGGTTTCCTCGCCGATGATCTTGATTGAGTTTTTATTCGCGCCTACTGTTCCATCGGAGCCTAAACCCCAAAAGACGCAGCGCACGGTTTGCGGGTCTTCAATATCAAAGGATGGATCATAGGTCAGGCTGGTTTTCGTGACATCGTCCTCAATGCCCACGGTGAAGTGGTTTTTCGGCTCTGCTTTGGTGAGTTCATCAAAGACCGCTTTGACCATGGCAGGGGTGAATTCTTTGGATGAAAGCCCATAACGGCCGCCAATGACACGCGGATACGGCCGATTGGCAAACTGGGCATAGGGGACACTTCCCTCAGCCAGACCCTCGTTGATGGCGGTGACAACGTCCTGATAGAGTGGCTCACCGGCTGCGCCCGGTTCTTTGGTGCGGTCCAAGACTGCAATTGCCTTAACGGTGGGTGGGAGGGATTGTAAGAAATGCAGTACAGAGAAGGGGCGATAAAGATGAACTTTGATCACGCCCACCTTTTCACCCTGATTAACCAGATATCTGGCTGTTTCGGCAGCAGTCTCACTACCCGAACCCATCAGAACGATAACTCGTTCTGCCTCGGGGTGACCAACATAATCGAAAAGGCTATAGGTTCGCCCGGTTAATTCGGCAAACTTTGCCATTACCTTCTCAACCACTTGCGGACAGGCAGCATAGAAGGGGTTGACCGTCTCGCGTTCCTGGAAGAAGGTATCCGGGTTCTGGGCGGTGCCGCGAATAAAGGGGTGATCGGGTGAAAGCGCCCGCGCCCGATGGGCAAAAACGTAGGTATCGTCGATCATGGCGCGAATATCGGCTTCGCTCAATTGTTCAATTTTATTGACCTCGTGAGAGGTGCGGAAGCCATCAAAGAAATGTAGGAAGGGCACTCTGGCTTCCAGAGTGGAAGCATGGGCGATGAGCGCCATATCCTGAGCTTCTTGCACCGAGCCAGAAGCCAGGAGGGCATAGCCTGTGCTCCGACAAGCCATGACATCCGAGTGATCGCCGAAAATGGAAAGGGCATGGCTGGCAACCGTCCGGGCAGAGACGTGGAAAACCGTTGGGGTTAATTCTCCGGCGATTTTGAACATATTCGGGATCATCAGTAACAATCCCTGCGAGGCGGTAAAGGTGGTCGTCAACGCGCCAGCCTGGATGGCGCCATGTACCGCACCTGCCGCCCCACCTTCAGATTGCATTTCGATGACGTTGGGTACGGTTCCCCAAATGTTAGTTTTCTTCTGAGTCGCCCATTCGTCGGCGAATTCGCCCATTGGGGAGGATGGCGTGATGGGGTAAATGGCAATAACTTCACTGAGACGGTAAGCAACGTATGCAGTGGCTTCGTTGCCATCTATGGTAATAAAGTTTCGCTCCATAACTCATTCTCCGTTTTGAGAGGATAGATTCCGTTATCATCCATTTATACAAAGGATGGAATGATCGCTATAACACTCAGATAGAAGTGTAATAAAGCGGAAAATTTTCCCATAGTAATATAAAGCATAATTTTGTTTGTCACCTGTCATATTTGGAGTCAAATTGGCAAAATAGTTGCATCCTTCCTTTGGAGGCTGTTTAGCAAGAAATTTTGATGGTTTGCGTGGCGAAAAATTCCGAATTGACCGGTTGTCCTTTGTCGAATTTGTGCTATACTGTAAAATATATGGAGAATCACCACCATATCTGGCTCAAATGGGCGAAGATGCTCCACTTCTGGGGGGTTGATCGATTGGGTTATCTCTTACTGTCTGAGTTGGGTATTCTAAATATCTTTTTAGCCCAGGCACTGTATATAGTTAAACCCATCCTGGTTTCAGATAGAGTGAGTGAGGACTACCAGGCTCTCTGTGCTTTGCTCGAAGATGACCAGAATCGAGAGATTTTTTTATCTCTTTTGAATGAACAAGGAGGGCTCATCGGGTGAGAGATGGTACCGGTCTGCTAATTTTCCTGGTTTTGGGCGTCTTCATTGTAGTCTTCACGATTGTCCAAAGAAAGAAGATCTATACTCTCAGGGAGTTAGCGGCTTTTCATCGCCTGCGTCGGGCAATTGGGTTAGCGGTAGAGGATGGTAGACGTATTCATGTTGCCTTAGGTAGAGTTAATCTGATCAGTGAGAACTTTGGCACGGCTTTGATCGGACTGGGAGTTCTGAAGCGCCTGAGCGGAGTAGCCCTGATCGCCGATCATCCCCCAATTGCCACGACTGGAGATGGGGCAACCATGATTCTGGCTCAGGAGGGTTTGCAAGCTGCCCATCGCCGCCTGGGTATCCTACCCCAAGACCTGCACCGGAAAGCGTTGTTGACCGGCACGACGCCTTTTTCCTATGCCACAGGCTCTCAAATGGAAATTCGAGATGAGCGAGTTGCAGTAGATTTATTGTTTGGTCATCTGGGAAATGAGGCTGCTCTTATCTGTGACGCTTCTCACCAACAGGGGAACTTGAACATTGCCGGAAGCGATGATCTGACTGCCCAGGCGATCTTTGCAGCGGCTGCAACCTATCCCTTGTTTGGTGAAGAAGTCTATGCTGCAGTTGCCTATATGGATGGCGAAGGGGTTCATCGTGCTTCTCTACAAACGCAAGATCTTGCCCGCTGGGTGATTATCCTTTTCCTAATCATTGCAAGTGTAGCTAAGCTGATTGGGCTATGAGGCTGTCCTTACCGCGTTCGCCTTTTTCTATCTTAATCACCCTTCTCACGGGGTTAGTTGTGCTCCTGGGATATTTTCTTGATCTTGAACCCCTGGGCGAACTGCGTTTTCGCTTTTTGCAGTGGGCTGTTCTGTTAGCTGCGGTAGCGTTAATCCTTGGCGTCTTCAACCTTCTCCGAGTGCATTGGGGTCGTTTAAGAGAGAGCACCTCGAAAGCCCTCTATAGCATTGCACTTTTTGGTGGTTTTGTGCTGGCAGTTCTTATTGCAGGTCTGTTAGGCGTTCAGCACAGCCTGACTCGGGCGGTGGTTGATTATATAATTGTTCCGATTGAGGCAAGCCTGTTTGTGGTGATCCTGGTCACGTTGATTTATGCCCTCACTCGCTTGCTCCAAAATCGGTTTTCCGTATTTAGCATTGTCTTCCTCCTTACCGTGGTGTTTTCCCTGCTTGGATCAATTCCCCTCTTGGGAGTCGAAATTCCATTCCTTCACGGGGGAGATAGCATCCTGGCGTTTGTGCAGCGGGTTATGGGCACAGCCGGGGTGCGCGGGCTATTGATTGGCGTTGCTTTGGGCAGTGTGGTCACGGGGATTCGGGTTTTGTTTGGTTTAGATCGACCTTACGGAGATTAGCGTATGGAAACCCAACGATGCCCCATGTGCGGACGACCAAATCCCCCAGATGTAGAAGTATGCCAATATTGTGAGGCGCGTTTAAAACCATTATGGGCTGAGCCATCTGAGGAATCGAGTGCGGCAATCGAAGCCGGCATCACCAAAAGCAAACCGGCGCTTGAACCTGAAGAGCCATTGCTCCCGGATTGGTTAATTGCCAGCCGCGAACAACTGACAGGGGAAGAGCCATCTCAGCCTCAGGAAGCAGAGGAGGAAGAATTTCTGCTACCGCCGGAGGAGATGGAGATCAATAATTTTTTGGGTGAGTTGTTCTCGGACGTGCCTGCTGAAGAAAAAGAAGAAGATGTCCCTGAATGGCTGCAGGTTTTGAGGAATGAAAAGCCTCCAGCGCCAGAAACTTCACCGACGAGTGCAGGCAGTGAGCAGGAAGAATCCATGCCCTTCTGGCTGGGTTTCGAGAGCAGTGAGCCAGAAGAAGCACTGACTGAATCAACCTCTGCTCAAGAAAAGGTCTCCCCATTTACCGGGATACCTTTTGAGGGCATAGACTTTGATACCGATTTCCTCTCCCTGGGAGAGAAAGCTCAATCTGAGGGGGAAGCACAACCAGATTTTCAACCCTCGGTTTCTCCTTTTGAAGGTGTAGAACCTTTCCTTCTTGAAGAAGAAGGATTGCCGCAATCTCCCTCGCCAGAAGAAGTATCTCTACGAGCCGAGGAAACCACTCCTCCGCCTGTGGAGGGCGATTGGATGAACGAAATCCCCCCCTGGTTGGAAACATTGCCTGGTCAGGAGTGGGAGGAGAGCGAAGCACCGGAAAAAGAAATGCCCCCTGAGTTTTTACAGGGTGTAGTGCCACCATTTGTGGAAACCGAAGAAGAACTGAGTGAGATTGAGTTTCCTGATTGGCTGACCCAGGTTGAAGGTACGATTGAGCCGGAGTTGGAGGCAGTGATTGATAACCTCACTCCGCCAACAATTGAGATGCTGGCTGAACAGGAAGAAGGAGAAGGGATTCTTCCCGAAGAACCTGAGGCAACACCCCCTCACGAAGATATACCGGTTGAAGTTGTCGGACCTTTACATGGATTGCGAGGGGTTTTACCAGCCGAACCTATGGTGGCTGAACAAAAGAAACCTTCCAAAGCCCTGTCAGAGTTGCTGGTTACCGATAAACAGCGCGCTCAGGCAGAGCTATTCTTAAGAATCATCGCAGAAGAGGGAAAACCGAAACCAATCCCCACCTCAAGACGGGCGAGACCGCACACCCTGTGGCGAGGGCTTATCTTGCTGGCTCTGGTCATTGCTGCGGTGATCGGCTATCTTATTTATCCGTTTTCCACTGTCCCGCAGGAACTGAGCGTTGGGGTGTTTGATGCCATGCAGGCTGTCAATCAGCTTCCTGCCCAGGCGTCGGTGCTTCTTATTGTAGATGTAGAGGGGAGTGACTTTGCTGAAATGCAAGCCACAACTGCAGGGATGTTGGACCAGATGATGATCAAAGGCGCTTTTTTTGTCCTCGTCTCTGCCAATCAAAACGGTGCCCTGCAAGCCGATCGCCTGTTACGCGAAGTTAGCCGTTTGAATGGGCATCAATATAAGCCTTCATCTGGATGGGTGAACCTTGGCTATTTGCCGGGAGGGGCGGCGGGGATGCAGGCATTTTCTCAATCTATAACCGAGGTCATGCCCGGTACGGTCGAGGGTGAAGCGGCCTGGAAAAGTGAGCGGTTGAAAAATATTCAAACGCTCTCCGATTTTGACCTGGTTGTGGTGATCACTGAAGACTCTACTCGAGCCCGCCAATGGATTGAACAGTTGAAAGGACACGTTCCTGCTTCGCGATTGGTTTTTGCTGTAAGTGCTCAAGTAGAACCGATCTTACGCCCTTATTACGAAGCCAACCCGCGCCAGATTCAGAGTGTCCTGGCTGGCATTCGCGATGGGGCAATCTATGAAACGCAGGCAGCGCGCCGGGGATGGGCGATGCAATTATGGGATGCCTATACATTGGTGGTGATGACCGGGATTGCGCTGATCTTAATCGGATCGTCGGTTTACACCCTGTTGGCTCTTCTGGCGTGGCGCAAGGCAAAGGCGGAGAGGGAAGGACGATGAACTTTGACCAACCATTGTTAGATCTTCTGGGCGGTGCAGTGGGCCTTCTGTTGACTTTGCTTGTTTTTAGTTATCTGCTGGGCGACCATATTTTGGTACGCCTGATCTTTTATGGTTATATCGGGCTGATGGCCGGCTTTTCGGTTGTGATCGCTTTCAATAGTGTAATCTATCCTCTGCTCTTCCAACCGCTGATAGACAATCCTGTCACTGGCTGGGTGCAGGTAGCTGTACCTTTATTCCTGAGTGGGTTACTTTTTCTTAAGCTCTCGCCTCGCCTTTCCCGATTGGGCAATTTGAGCCTGGCTTTTTTGGTTGGGGTGGGCCTGGCTGCTTTAATTGGAGGGGCTATACAGGGGACATTGGTGCCCCAGCTCTCAGCGGCGATCAGCCCATTTGACCTGGAGCGCTCGGCCATGGCGGCCGAAGAGCGCCTTTCTGGGGTCGTGCAAGGTTTCTTGATCCTGTTTGGGACAGTGACAACCCTGACGTATTTTCATTTTGGGGCGCGTCCTCGCGCCAGTGGTTCGGCTCGGCGGCCGGAATGGATTGAGACGTTGAGCTGGATCGGGCAAATTTTTATTGCCATTGCTTTGGGATTGGTCTTTGCCGGATTGCTGAAAGCCGGTTTCGTTGCCCTGGTCGAACGGATTCAAACGCTGGTGAATTTTATAATCACACTTCAAGGGGGGCTATAAGACATGCCGGTTTCCTTTGTGAAGGCTGATTCATTGCTTGCCCTGGACATTGGGACGGTTAATACCCGTGCAAGTCTCTTTGATGTGGTGGATGCCCGTTACCGATATCTGGGTAGTGGAGAAGCTCCTTCGACGGCGAATGCTCCCTACCATGATCTTTCAGAAGGCGTTCATCGAGCCATTGAACGCTTGCAACAGACTACTGGACGGGTATTGCTGGACGAGGATGCTAAATTGATTGTCCCCGCACGGCAAGATGGCAGTGGAGTTGATCTGGTGGTCTCAACGGTATCGGCTGGGGCACCACTTAAAGTGATCGTCGTCGGTTTGTTGACCGATATTTCGCTTGAAAGTGCGTCAAACTTGCTCTCAACCACGTATGCCCATATTCTTGAGCAGATTCATCTGGGCGATCGTCGAACCTTGCAGGATCGCCTGAATCTGATTCTACAGGCGAATGCCGATCTGATCGTTGTTGCGGGTGGCACCGAAGGAGGGGCGGAACGAGCGGTGATGCAAATGTTAGAAGCAGTGGGTCTTGCTTGTTTGTTGAGTCACGAAGAAAGGCGTCCTTATATTCTCTATGTCGGCAATTCTACAATACAAGATCAAGTCAAAAACGCTTTAGGTTCACTCGGTAACCTGGTCTTATCCTCGAATATCCGCCCAACATTGGAAATCGAAAATCTGGAAGGCGCGAAATTAGACTTGATGAGCGCCTATCGGCAAATTCGAAATACGCATCTGCCTGGATTCTATGAAGTTGATCAAATTTCCAATGGTGGAGCGATTACCCCTGCTTTTGGTTGGGAACGCGTTGTGCGGATGTTAAGTAAAGCATACGATCAACGCAAAGGTGTGATGGGAGTGGATATTGGCGCTGCAGCGACGATAATTGCAGCCGGGTTAGGCGGCAACTCAACCGTAGGGGTTTTTCCTCAGTTTGGGCTGGCAAACCCTACCTTACGCAATTTGGAACAGATATCAATTACTGACCTTTCCTATTGGCTGCCCTTTGATTTATCTCCTAAGGACATCACGAATGTCCTGTTGACAAAACAGACCTATCCAGCCAGCCTGCCGATGAATGAAGAGGAACTGGCGATCGAATTGGCTTTAGGGCGGCTGATGTTACAATATAGCTTGAGAGAAATGCGGAAGCGGCTAAAGGATTTTGGGGGAGGGGAGTTGCCAATCCTGCCGCCGCTGGAGCCGATTATTGCGGCGGGAAGTATCTTAACCCGTGCGCCGTGCTGGTCACAGGCAGCCCTGCTTTTATTGGATGGTTTGCAGCCCACTCGCATCACGACCCTGGTGCTTGACCAACATCACATTGTCGCGTCGCTTGGGGCTGCAGCGGCGGTCAATCCCGTGTTGGCAGTGCAGGCAATGGATTTTGGCACATTGTTAAACCTGGCTTCGGTGATCGCTCCGCTTGGCCAGGCGCGACCGGGCACGGTTGTTTTGAAAGCGAAACTGGCTTACGAGGATGGGCGCCAGGAAAAAATCGAATTCCGCTATGGTTCTCTATACCGTATTCCTCTACCGTTTGGGCAGAGTTTGCAAATGCATTTGCAACCCCTGCATGGGTTCGATCTTGGAATGGGTGGAGGAGGCATCGGTGGAAAGGTGCGTTTGGCTGGCAGCGCCCTGGGAGTGATCGTTGACACACGGGGTAGACCCCTGCCCAGAATTCGAGATGCAAGGCGAAGACAGGAATGGTTAAGAAAGAATATTGCGGTTTTAGAGAATCGATGATGGCACCGTTCTTGCAAATTCAAAGTCAAGGTAATTGGCGATGCAATTGTCGGTAACTCACTTCCAACCTTTGACGACCATTCGGCGGGAGCGCCTGCTCCCCTTTGCTGGCAAAGTTCTGGCGCGCAAGGGGCAAAAAGTGCAGGCAACCGATGTGGTCGCCGAATGTGAGTTGACCTCTCAATTTGTTTTGGTAGAGTATGCCCGTGGGCTGGGCCTTTCCCCACAGCAGGCTGATGCTTGTGTGCAGGTTAAAGTTGGTATGGACATCGAGAAAGGAGATGTGATTGCCGGACCGGTAGGGATGATGAAACGCCTTGTCCGCGCTCCTTATGCCGGGCGAGTGATGCTGATGGGAGACGGGCAATTACTATTGCGTCTCAAATCGCAACCTTTCTCTCTGCGGGCGGGTTTTGAAGGGACGGTTGTTGAATTAATTGCCGACCGGGGTGTTATCTTGCAAACCGTAGGGGTTCTGGCACAAGGAATTTGGGGCAATGGACTGGTGGCAAATGGGATTGTTGCAGCCGTCTTGGGTAAGGCCGATGAGGAATTAACCGAAAATCATCTGGACCAACGCGCGCAAAATGCCATCGTGATCGGTAGTTATGTGACAACAGACAGAACACTGGAGAAAGCAGCTACCCTACAGATTCGGGGTTTAGTGCTTGGCGGCCTTGAGGCAACACTGATCCCGTTGGCGGAGAAAATGCCTTACCCAATCCTGGTTTTGGATGGCTTTGGCCCCTATCCAATGAACCCTTACGCGTTTCCAGTTTTGGTCACCAACGAAAGGCGGGAGGCTTACCTCAGCGCAGAAAAATGGGACGCCCTGCGCGGCACGAGACCGGAAATTATTATCCCGCTTCCTGTCGAAGATTACCCTGCAGAAAGTCATCCAATAGCCGAATTGACCGTTGGCGTGAGTGTACGAATCACTCGGAAACCTTATTGTGGCCGCATCGGCAAAGTAGAAAAACTCTTGAGTGGTAAGGCGATTTTGCCCAACGGATTATCCGTTCAGGCTGCGCAAGTTCGTCTGGCGGATGACGAGGTAGTTCTATCTCCGATAGCTAATTTGGAGATCGTCGAAACTTAAACGGCGGCCAGATATTTTATACCCTCAGTAAGGAGGAGAAAGCTATGGCGTTTGAAGAGATCAATTTTGATACCGATAACATGGAGGCAGCCCCGCCACCCGAGGAGCGTTCCAATCGGGCTTTTATTGTGATTGCCATTGGTTTGATTGTCCTGGCGTTATTGGTGGTTGCTTGTTTGGCAGGATATGCATTGGTTTACGTTCCCCGTCAACGACAAAATCAAGCCAATCAGGTTGCTACGGTAAATGCCCAGAATACCGAAGTGGCAAAGAGCATCCTTGCCACCACCATTGCGGAGGCGTTTACTCCCACCCCGGAAGTAACTGCCACGAACACACCCTTGCCGGTGACACCGACCGATACGCCCGTGGTCATCATCCCAACCAATACACTGGTCCCAACTGGCGATCCTCGCACGGCAACGGTCGCTGCGCTTTATACGCAAGCGGCTCAGGCAACCATGCCCAGTGTGCGTACACCCACGCCTACCTCAACCGCTCTTCCTGCCACCGGGTTTGCGGACGAAGTCGGCGCGCCGACCCTGCTGGGATTGGCGGTTCTCTTATTAGCTGTCATCTTCCTGGCGCGTCGTTTACGCAGCGCAGCCGGCTAAAACAGATGTACAACAGGGGTAAAGGTCATCCAATCCTTTACCCCTCGATGATCTAGCCAGTTTTGGCTGCAATTTCTTTCCCGAAATCGATGAGGGCATCCATCGCTTCGACTGAACGTCCTTCGGCATATACTCGGAGGAGCGGTTCGGTTCCCGATGGACGAATTAACAGCCAGGAGTCATCTTCCAGCAGGTACTTAATACCATCCACCGCACGAATGTCCGCGACTTTCATCCCCCCGATTCTGTCCGGAGCGCTTGCCAGCAGGTTCTGTTTCATTCTATCTTTCGCTATCGGTCGACTTAAGGTCAGGTCTAAACGTTTGTAATGAGAAGGACCGGCTTCCTTTAGGAGTTCGTCCACCAACTCGGTCAGGGAACGGCGCCACCTGGCAACCATTTCAACCAGGAGCAAACCCATCAGGATTCCATCCCCTTCGGGAATGTGCCCACGAATGGACATGCCGCCCGATTCTTCTCCCCCAATGAGAATATCTTCTTTTAGCATGTATTCAGCAATATAATTGAAACCTACCGGGGTTTCGTAAACAGTCAGGCCGTATTTCCGTGCCAGTCGATCGATCATGCTGGTTGTAGAGACGGTGCGGACGACGGCTCCTTTCCATCCGCGTTCCTCGACCAGGTATTTTAAAGCCAAAGCCATAATTTTATGGGGATCGATAAAATGGCCCTCCTCATCCATGGCACCGATCCGATCGGCGTCTCCATCGGTTGCCAGACCGAAGTTGCCCATGTGAGTGCTGATGGCGCCGGCCAGAGCGCCGAGATGTTTGCGGATCGGCTCGGGATGAATGCCGCCAAAACCTGGATTCATCTCACCGCGGATCTCTTGAACCTCGCAACCAGTCCCTTGTAGAAAGCCTTTGATGACACCCCGTCCACTGCCATACATTGAGTCGACTACGATCCGTTGGGGGTTTTCCGCAATGGCATCGAAATCGATCAGGCTGCGCAAGTGCTCACCGTAAGCTGGTAGAGGATTGAAGCGTTGAATCAAACCGTTTTGGCGGGCGATTTCAAAATCCATCAGGTTTGGCCCACGCGCGCGTTCTTCGTTGTGGTTGAGGAACACCTCAACCCGGCGGCACTGCTCGGCGGTAGCCGACCCGCCATAATAGGACTTAAGTTTCACACCGTTATAGCGCGGGGCGTTGTGTGAAGCGGTTATCATGACCCCGGCGATGGCTCCGAGGTGGCGCACGGCGTAGGAGATTGCCGGGGTTGGCGCATCGGATTGTGCTAAATAGACCGTGAAGCCATTCGCCGCCAGGACTCGGGCAACATCGGCTGCATACCGGTCGGAGAGAAAGCGCGTGTCAAAACCGACCACAACGGTTTGCTTGTTTTGGATTTGGAAACCTTCCAATCCGTTTTCCCACGATCCTGACGCAATTGCATCGGCGATGGCTTGCGCAACGTTACGCAGATTGTGAAAAGTAAACGTGTCAGAAATCACCGCCCGCCAACCATCGGTTCCAAAATGAATCGGCATTTGCTACTCCTTACATGATTTGAGATCAGTTTAGCCACAATTCCCCTGAGTTAATAGAATCGCGTGCTTTCGATACGCAAATTGCGCATAAAATTTTATCATTGAATGGCGTTTTTCTTGCATCGGCTTTGGAGAGAGCTATCTGCGGCGTGTTTGAAGAAAAGAGAATGGAGATTCCAGGGTATTCATGCTAGAATGAAGTCAGGATGGAAGGATTCATCTCCGAAACGGTTGCCTTATTTCGCCAAATGGCGATCTTTCAGGGATTAGATGATGCCCAATTGGCAGAATTGGAAAGTTTCTTTCAACGCGCCAAAGTGCAGAAAGGTGACCTGATTGTCGAGGAAGGTTCTCCGGGCGATTATTTTTATATCATCTACTCTGGTCGGTTACTGGTCTGGCATGCAACCCCCAATGGCAGAGAGGAAGTGGCTACCCTGATCCGCGGCGATTATTTTGGTGAGGAGGCATTGCTTTTCGGGCAACCTCGCCTCGCCAGTGTCTCTGCGTTGGAGGAGAGTGAATTACTGCTGGTCGATCAAGAAAAGTTTGGAGAGATGCTTTCTCTCTATCCCAGCCTGCGAATCAGTTTTACCGCCACAGCCGAAAGCCGCCATCTGGCAGAAAAAGAACATTTTGACTGGCTTGGAAACGATGAAGCGATTTATCTAATAACCCGCAAACACGAATTATTCCTGTGGCGGTCACTCATTCTTCCCATATTTATCGTCATTCTCGGCATCCCCCTGGCGGTATGGGGAATGATGATGACCAGTGTTTTTCTGCAGCACGTTTTGCTGGTTCTTGGCGGGTTATTCATTGGAGGCGGTGTTCTGTGGGGAATCTGGAACTGGATCGATTGGGGAAACGATTACTACATCATAACCAATCAGCGAGTGGTCTGGTTGGAAAACGTGATTGGCATCTATTCCAGCCGCCGCGAGGCGCCTTTAACCACCATTTTAACGGTCAATAAGTTGACAACCCAGATCGGGCGCATCTTCAACTATGGTACGATTGATGTCCGTACCTTTACCGGTGCAATTGTCATGCGCAACATGGCAAACCCTGATCTGTTTGAGGCTTTTTTGCGTGGCCACCGCGAGCGAGCACAGAAGCGAACGCTGGAGCAAGAGCGACAATCCATGCGCGATGCCCTGCGCACCAGGCTGCTGATGCAGGAAAGCGGCAAAACCCCCGTTGGAAATCAACCTCCCCCGAAACCGGCTATGCCTCTCAGAGCCGCACCCATGCTGGCTCAGGATCGAAAAAAAGCCTTCAAAGAGATGATCAACACGTTTTTTATGATGCGTTATGAAAGTCAGGGGGTCATAACCTATCGGAAACACTGGCTGGTGCTGATCCGCAAAACGTTACAGCCCAGCCTGGCCATTCTGGCATTGATTGCCTTTACGATTTACCTGATCTACAGAATTGGAATTCAGCACGAAGGCTTTCTCCTTTCGGGGTTAACCTGGACGTTTCTGCTTGTGATGGGGTATATAGCAGTCGGATTATGGTGGTTGTATCATTATCTGGATTGGAGCAATGACATTTATCAGTTGACCCCCGAACAGATTCTGGATATCGAGAAAAAACCGTTAGGCAGGGAGGACAAGAAGACAGCTTCATTAGACTCGATTCTCAGTGTGGAACACGATCGCAAAGGTATTCTGCGTCTGTTGTTCAATTATGGGGATGTGATTATCAACGTCGGACAAACTCAGTTTACTTTCGATGGTGTCTCGAACCCGGATCAGGTGCATCAGGACATTCGTGCCCACATGGAAGCCCGGGCGCGCAAAAAACGCGAGCGGGAGCTTGCTCAGGAAAGAGAACGGATGATGGAGTGGCTATCGGTGTACCACGAAGAGGAGAAAAATCTCCGCCAAAGTAGCAATGGAGATTGATGCAAGCCAGCAAAATGATTAAAGCGCCGAAAGGGCTTCACCCGCATCGGCGGAATGGGTGAAGATCTCGATGCCTAGCCTTTCGGCAACTTCTGCAGCTTTGGGCTCGACCATTGTGGGAATGACAATCAGGCGATCGGCTTTGCGATTGTGAAGTTTCTCGTAGAAACGGGCTTTCTTAACGAACTGGTACATTCGTCCAGCGTTGAATTGCCTGAATGTACTCTCGACAGTTCGCAAGCCAGCCTTTGAGCAGGTTTCTTTGTTCTGGTTTAAGGAGGGTACTGAAGCCCTCCATCAGAGCGAGGATGTCCTTTTCCAGCTCGGTGAGTTCGGTAAGTTTTTGTTTCGAGAGGACGACGGTCTGAGGAGTTAAATCGTTCGGGTGTAGCGATACCCCCGAACGAAGCAGATGATTTAGAAAGTTTGCCGTCTCCCCTAACGTTCCGGCGATCACGGCAAATTCACTATACATACGCAGTTCAAACACCTCGGTCAGTTGTCTGCTGGCTAGCCCACAATGCCTGGCAAGCGTAAATTCGCCGCGTTGAACAGCCAGATCAGCCAGGTAGGCAAGCGCCTCGTGCGTATCCAGCAAGTTGACCAGCTGATAGTCTAACTCTCCCGATTCGGAAGTTGCGAATTTGTACAGATAACGATAGGCTTCATCGACGCGACCGATCGAATACAGGTCAATTCCCAATTTCGCCATTAACCAGGCGTTGCGAGGCTCTTCTTTTAAGGCGGCTTCCATAATGCGGATCGAACGCTCCAGGCGTGGTCTGCCCTGGGCGGAACTGCGCAAATAACCATCGTGGAAGATGAGCAAGCCCTCAGGTACCTTTCCGATTCGGCCCTGATTTTCCAGGATGGAAGTTGCATTCTCTTCGTGATAGCGCTTGCGGTAGCGGTAGGCGGGGTGGTTGCGGAAAAAACGCAGGACTGGAACATCCAAAGTGTGTTGCAGGCGATTCTTGTAAAAATTACGCTGGATCACCCAATAGGCATCAGCCTCGTCTTTTTGAGCCAGTTTTTTCAGGCGCACACCAGAGTCGCGCTCTAATTCTTCATCGGCGTCCAATACCAGGATCCACTTCCCCGTTGCCTTTTCGAGGCTGTGGTTTCGAGCAGCCGCAAAATCATCACACCATTCGAAATCGTATACCTTTGCTCCAAAACTCTGGGCGATCGCCTTGGTCTGATCTTTCGACCCGGTGTCAACAACAATGATTTCATCGACCACTTCCTTAACACTTGCCAGGCAGCGGGGCAGATATTGTTCTTCATCCTTGACGATCATACACAGCGAGATTAGCGGCTTTTCCATGCCTTTCTTCCTTTCCACTCAGGAAAGACAGATTCCCATAGCGTGTTCAGCATCTTCAGCTAACCTGTCATCATCTCCGAGATACGCTCGACCATCTGACGGACGAGTTCGGTTTTTTGCTGCCAGATAGCCAGGTTCTCCTTTGCCTGTGGGCTTAGATCCCTGTCGGCATACAACTCATTGAGGATTGAAGTCGATTCGCCAATCTCTTGTCTAAAGCGCGTCAGATCCTCTTGAACTTGAGACCTGGCTAAGGGCTCCTTTGATTCCTGCGTCAACGCTTCAAGACGGCTCAGGATCGAGGCAGCCGTTGAAGTGGCGTAGTAGAACTTTGACGAGCGCGTCAGGGAGGGCTGAGTGTTCAATGCCCAACCGGCCCTGGCACATGCTCTGGCTAAGGCATAATTGCCCATTGCTTGCGCTGTCTGCGCCAGGGCGATAAATATGGTGTGTAGAAAGTCAGCTTCTACATTGCGCGAGTCGATTTCCTGAACCACTTCTTGAAGGAGCTGCAGGGCTTCTGGATAGCGGTTTTGTAACAGGTAGATAAAGCCTAATTTTGCCTTGACGTATTGGGAAGTGGGATCCTCCTGGTACATTTTTTCTAGTAAGCGCCGATCGCGCTCAATGCGCGACTCGCTTGCCTGAACCACCTGTTTCAGATAACCGTAGTGATGGATGATCAAGTCGCCTTTGATTAGTTTGCCTCCATGCGCAACGATGGAAGGATAAATCATTTCATGGATCGCATTTTCAAAGCGATATTGCGGGCGGTTGCGGAAGAGACGCACTTGCTCGGAGTCGTAAAAGGGCGCCAGGGAATTGACTGAACCAAAGCAACGTACGATGAGATAGAAGCCCTCGGCGTCGTTCTGGAGTAAGAGGGGACGGAGTTGTTCCTTCGCATTGGGGGAGAGCTCCTCGTCAGCATCCAGAAACAGGATGAATACCCCGTTTGCTTTTTCGAGGCTGTAGTTACGGGCAGCCGCAAAATCATCCTGCCACTCATATTCATAAACCGATGCGCCATACTGTTTCGCGATGCTGCGAGTGTTATCGGTTGAGCCGGTATCGACAATAACGATCTCGTCAACCACCCCTCGAGCGCTTTCCAGGCACTGCGGCAGGTAAACCTCCTCGTTCTTTACAATCATACAGAGTGAAAGCAGCGGTTTTTGAGCCATTATCCTGAGTTTTCCTCTATAGCTTGCCGGGTTAGGAAAGTTAATCGCTGGGTCTGAGCCAACCAGTGCGAAAAAAAGGTCTGTTCTTGAGGGGTGGAACTCCAATTGAGTTGGTAACGCAGATCGGCTTCCATCTCACCAAGCAGTTGAAGGTAATGGGCATAACGTTGATGCCTTTGCGTCTGATCAGGCAAATCGGTGGCTTGGAGAACCCCTTGTTGGATGACGCTCAGAAAGGACTTGCACAATAGCAGCCAGGCTCTCGAGTTCAATTCAGGGTACTCTTTGAGTGCCAGACTGCCCTTGGCGCAGCCGCTTGCCAGACTGTATTCCTCCCGTTGGTAGGCGATCTCTCCCAAATAAATCAAGCCTAACTTGGTGTGATAGGCATTTGCCAGTTCAGTCCCAACCTCAAAGGTAGCCCGCTTCAACACCTGGTAAGCGTTCTCAAAATCCCCGCGTTCATAGTATTCCACGCCCAGGTAAAAGAGCAGGTTGCCGTTATTGGGTTCTTCTTCGGCTGCTTTGCGGAGGTAATACCAGGCGCGTTCCCTCCGCGATGTCTCACCACCCTGAACTTTCTCGCTGAGAGGTCCATAGTGCCAGATCACAAATGAACTTCTCTCAACAATAGCCTGATATCTAACCAGGCTGGGTATTACCACCTCGTGATACGTGCCCTCAAAGCGGTACTCAGGGCGGTTGCGGAATACGCGCACCCATCCTTCATAAGGACTGTCATGGTAAAAAAGTGTTGGATGAAGGGAAAGCACATTTCTCAAAATACAGTGATAAGCATCTGCCTGGCTGTGTCTCAATACTTCCCGCAGAATTTTCTTTGTCTCTTTGTCAAGAGCTTCGTCCGCATCCAGGACAAGAATCCACTCCGCAGACGCTTTTTCAATGCCGAAGTTCCGCGCGGCTGAAAAGTCCTCTACCCATTGAAAAGGATATACTTTAGCCCCATAACTCTGCGCAATTGCGACTGTGGAATCGATTGAACCTGTATCCACAATGATGATCTCGTCAACGATATCCTTGACGCTATCCAGACAGCGTGGCAGGTTCTCAGCCTCGTTTTTGACGATCATACACAGGGCAAGCAAAGGTGAAGGAGGATTCATGACGCTTCTCGATCGAGTGTTTTGAAGTGACTATACCTCGTAAGAGGTAAAAACCATCTAAAAAATGGTTGAAATCAGTGTAAATTCTAAAGAGTCGCCAGGCTTGCCTGGTATATGCCCTCCGGGATTACCGACCAGAAGGTCGGCGGTACATACCGAGAAGTACCGCCAGGCTTGCCTGGTGTCTCATATCCAGCTTTACCAGATACAAAAATCATCAGCGGGGGATATTCCCTAGGGAGGACGATCTCCACTGTATCATCATCCATTTTGCAACAGTTTGATCAACAATGTTCCTGGTATAAGTTGAGTATATATCAGAGACAGTCCGGTCGATTTCATATTACCTCAACATTGAAATCAATTGGGTGGCTTGGGTAATTAACTTGTCTAAACGCTCAATGCTTAATCTGGGTTGATCCGAGTAGTTTTTAAGATGTGTAAAAATATCAATTGCCTTTTGTGCTTTACTAATGGCTTTTCCTTTCTTTCCATCTAGCGCCTCTTTGAAAGCCATGTCCAGACAAGCAAGAGCTTGGATCCCCAAAGAATGGCGATAGTAAAAATGGGAAGCTATCATCCCATTAGAAACAGCATTTTGTTTGCATACGTCAATACCTAAACGGGCAAACTTTTCTGCTTGTAAGGAATCCCCCTGTAATAAAAAAATGTATCCCAGGATGTTATAACCCATGTGTATTAAGCTTTTGTGAATGCCCCCAAATCTTCGGTTAACCTCATAGGCTTGTTGAACCAACTCTAATGCCTTATCGTAATTCCCCTTGTTGTAATACTCGCTTGCCATAAACATGTACAGATTTGGATCATTGGGTTTCTCCGCAATCGCTTGCGTCAAAATCCTAATAGCGCGTTCATGGCGGAGATCATCTCCTTGGACCCGTTTGTCCATCAAACCATAGTGCAGGATAACCCAATCGTAGCAATACTCGATTTTCCCGTTATGACGTTTGATCGCTGGATCAATCTCCTCGTGGTAAGCTCGCTCGTAGCGATAGCCTGGACGGTTGCGGAACAAGCGCAGTAAAGCCGCAAAGTCATAGTTGCTATACATCTGGTCGCTGAAAAATTCAATGCGCAGGAGAATATAAGCATCTGCCGTAGCATTATAAAGATCTCCCCTTAACCGTTTGGCAGTTTCAGTTTCAAGGGCTTCATCGGCATCTAAAACCAGTATCCATTCCGCTTTTGCCTGATCGATGCTGTAATTGCGGGCTACCGAAAAATCATTTACCCACTCAAAGTCATAAACTTTTGCGCCGTAACTGCTAGCGATCTCTTTGGTGTTGTCGGTTGAACCAGTATCCACGATAATCATCTCGTCAACCACATCTTTTACGCTATCCAGACAGCGCGGCAGGTTCTCAGCCTCGTTTTTGACGATCATACACAGGGCAAGCAAAGGTGAAGAAGGATTCATGACGCTTCTCGATCGAGTGTTTTGGATTGACTATACCTTGTAAGAGGTAAAAACCGGCTAAAAAAATGTTGAAATCGATGTAAATTTTGAAGAATCACCAGGCTTGCGTGGGGCAAAAAGTAACGCCAGGCTTGCCTGGTATATGCCCATCGGGATTACCGACCAGAAGGTCGGCGGTACATACCGAGAAGTACCGCCAGGCTTGCCTGGTGTGTCACAAGTAGCTTTTCCAGGCATTATAAAAAACTGTCCTCTCTGCAAGCTGGTTGATGGACAAAAATTAATTTTTGTCCAACGATTTGTGTTAGAATCACGTTTGAAAAATAGACTGTGCTGGTCAGGTTTTCGGATAGAGTCAAGTTAAACCCGCGTTTTAAGATTGGATTACAGGTGAAATCATGGCACTGCGAGAGATCATCACATATCCCAATGAGATTCTCAGGCGTAAAGCGCGCAAAGTGGAAAATTTTGGGCCTGAGTTACAAACCCTGATCGAAGATATGATCGAAACCATGCGCGCCGAACCGGGTGTGGGGCTGGCCGCCCCGCAAGTAGCTGTGCCCTTGCGTCTGATTGTGGTGGAGTATGGCGAAGATGAGAACCCCGATGTTCCCCCAAAGCTGTATGTCATGGCGAATCCGGAGATTATGCGCGCTTCGGCAGACATAGAACGAGGCGTGGAAGGGTGTTTGTCGATTCCGGGCATCGTTGGAGAGGTGGAACGGTCGCTGGAAATTGTGGTGCGCGGCCAGAATCGGCATGGAAAACCGATGAAAGTCAAAGCAAAGGGCTGGCTGGCGCGTATTTTCCAACACGAGATTGATCATCTCAACGGGGTGCTGTTTATTGACCGAACCGATAAGGTCTGGAAAGTTGAGGAAGAGTCCCATGCAGTGCAGGTGAGCAGCGCAGAATGATCTTCCCTTACAATGATTGAGGTAGCCGCTTCGGCGATTCCTGGCTCAAATGCAGGTTTATGCTCAAACATCTTTCCTTAACCAATTTCCGCAACTATGTGCGCCTGGAGATGGAGTTTCCGCAGGGCTTGCTGTTATTGGTGGGAGGAAATGCACAGGGAAAAACCAATCTACTGGAAGCGCTTTATTACCTTTCGACCTTTTTATCGTTTCAGGCAGAAAGCGACCGGCAGTTAATTAACTTTTCTGCCGCCCGGGATGCGCTGGCTGTGGCAAGAATTACGGCTGAGTATCAACGCGGTCTGGTCGAACACCGCCTTGAAGTGCGCCTGATTCTCGAAAATGAAAACCGCAATGGAATGGCTCGCCTGCGCAAAGAAGTTTTACTAGACGGTGTCAAACAGAAGATTGCTTCGATCGTTGGTCATCTCAGTGCGGTTGTCTTCTTGCCTCAATCGATTCGGATTGTGGAGGGCTCTCCAGAAGATCGGCGGCGATTTTTAAATCTGGCGATTGGTCAGGTGATGCCGGCTTATAACGAAGCCCTGGTCGAGTACACGCGGGCGCTCCAACAACGCAATGCGTTGCTGAAGTTGTTGACAGAGCGGGAGGGAGATCCCGACCAGCTCGATTTTTGGGATTTAGAGCTTGCTCGTTCGGGCGCAAAGATCATTCGAGCGCGCATTGAAGCACTCCATGAACTGGAAGAGCTGGCTGCACCTCTGCACCGTCAGTTAACGCGTGGCAAGGAGGGTCTGGCTTGTCTATATCAACCGGCTTATGATCCCTATCCAACGCATCCTTCTCAATATCGTTTGCCTGTCAAAGATGCTATCGATCGAGGACAACTCTCCCTCTCCCAGATTCAGGAAGGATTTCTCGAAACCCTACGGAAAAATCGCCGCCAGGACCTCCAACGGGGCAGTACGACCATCGGACCTCATCGAGACGAGGTGAGCTTTCTCTCAAATGGACTGGATTTAACCGTCTATGGCTCACGCGGACAGGGACGAACGGCAGTAATCGCCTTGAAATTGGCCGAACTGGAGTGGGTAAGAAGCAAGGTCGGCTTCTATCCAATTTTTTTATTGGATGAAGTACTGGCTGAACTGGACCCACCTCGTCGCCAGGATTTGCTCGACCGCTTAGCAGATTGCCCGCAAGCAGTCTTGACCACGGCTGAAGCTGGTTTGTTCGAGAAAAATTTTTTGAAAAAGGTAACCGTCTGGCACATTGACCATGGCCGGGTTCTGGAAACCGCAACCGTATCGGAGGAGTAATGGCGCAGGTATTTCAAATCAACCTCTCGCAGGGAGGCGTGCCCAAGTTGCCAGTGGCAAGGGCATGGGTGGGACGCAATGGATTGGATGGAGATGCTCACCGCAATACGCGCCACCATGGTGGTGAGGAACGTGCCCTCTGCCTCTACTCTTTGGAGAGAATCCTGGAGTTACAGGTGGAGGGACATCCGATTTACCCGGGTTCGATCGGCGAAAACCTGACCCTGCAAGGGATCGATTGGAGCCGCTTGAAGCCAGGCAGCCGCTTACTTTTTCAGGGTGGGGTAGAAATTGAACTGACCAGGCCTACCACCCCCTGTCAAACCATTGCTGCCTCCTTCAAAGATGGAGCAATTGAGCGCGTTTTGCACGAATGTCATCCTGGTTGGTCACGCTGGTATGCCCGGGTTGTGCGGGAGGGTGAATTAAGGGTTGGTGAAATGGTGCAGGTGGTGTTTGAGTGACAAAATTTTTGAAATGGTTCAAATCAGGGGGCGTTTTTCAGGGATGCCAACCCGGCGCGGATAGGTCGGGGGAGTGGCGGCAATTTTATCGATAATGACCAGATACCGATCTTCAGCCACTTGAGGCAAATGAACGGGCACGATTTTTCGCACCTGACCGCCGAGCAGCGCAATGGCGTGCTCGGCCTGATGAACCTCAGCCGGGGCGCTTTCGCCCTTCATTGCGATCGCTGCGCCGCCAACGCGCACCAGAGGTAAGAGGTATTCGGCAAGCGTTGGCAGGTTGGCAACCGCGCGTGCCACTGCCCAATCGTACTGCTCGCGATGTTGGGGCAGATGGGCGACCGTTTCTACCCGTTGAGATAATACCGAAACCTTGTTTAACCCCAGCTCCTGGACAACCGTCTGGCAAAAAGCAGCTTTTTTCCCGATCGCCTCGATCAGGGTTAACTCAAGCGTGGGACAGGCGATTTTCAGGGGCAAGCCCGGAAAGCCGGCGCCGCTGCCAACATCGACAATGCGTTGAGGGGCTGACTCGGACATCACCAGGAAACAGGTCAATGAATCCAGAAAATGCTTGATGCGGATCATTTCGGCGCTGCGGATGGCGGTGAGGTTCAGCCTTTGATTCCATTCCAGAAGAAGCTGCTCGTAACGGCGAAAGGCCTCGATCTGACGGGAGGAGAGGCGGAAACCCAGTTTCTGATAAACCATTTGAGCAAATTCTTGCATGGTTTGATTATACCTTGTTCGAACTTTCACATCCTTTTTTGGTCGAAGTTGTTGATTTGCGCAATATTATTTGTATAAATTCAGAAACCATCAGGAAATTCGGAATTTTTACGCGATTTTTACGCCCGAATGACTCAAGAATAGAGAACGTTGACGATAACGGAGATAGAACAAAATCATTATGGAGTTCAAACCAGGCTAGAGGAGTACGCAAAGGAGGCGCATATAAGGTCAGGATTGCAACCAAAACCCTTCAATCCCTGAAAACGTCCGGAGAGCGTGGGCAACTTTCTGAGACGGCAAACCAAAAGCCCAAAACCCAATCAACTCAATTGGGGGATGGATCCCCCAAAAAATTTCTAAACAAGGAGGTTTAAAATGGCTACTGTTGACGTCACCCGTGTAGCGGGTAACATTGGGGCACTGAATGCCCTGTATTCTCTCCAAAACATCAATGCTCAACTGGCAATTCACCAGACCCGTCTGGCAACCGGCAAGCGCTTGAACGAGGCTGCCGATGACCCAGCCGGTATGTCGATTGCCACCACCTTCGATGTGCGCCGCCAGGGTTTGAGAACCGCCCTCAACGCCATCGGGGATGCCAAGAACTTGATGTCCACGATGGAAGGCGGTTTGCGCAAAGTGCAGGACATCCTGGTCAAGATGCGCAACAAGGCAATGGAAGCCCAGGGCGACACCATCGGCGAAAATGAGCGTAGAGCGATCCAATCTCAGCTGCGAGCTTTCCGCGATGAGATCGAAGCCATTGTGAAACAAACTCAGTGGAACAACAACTACCTCCTGGTAGGCACGGGTGGTTCCGGCTCGACATCAGCACTTACCTTCCTGACCGGTCCAGAATCTACTGGTGGGACGACTCAATTCTCGTTTACTAGCGGTCTTGCTGTAAATACTAATCAGGGATTTAATCCCAACACAAGTTCTATTGGCGCAAGTGGGCTCGGGCTGGACGATACCGCTTTGACTATCTCAACCTCTGCCAATGCTGTGAGTGCCATGCAGAAGATTGAGTCGGCGCTCCTCATCGTAAAAGAAGCGGTCAGCCAGGTTGGTGCCTTCAGCGCCCGGTTGAGCTTCAAAGAAGAAGCCCTCTCCGTCCAATACACCAACACCGAATCGGCTTATAACCGTATCATGAACGCCAACATGGCTGAAGAGCAAGTCGAAGCGAGCAAATTCCTGATCCTGCAGCAAACCGCTACCGCCATGCTCGCTCAGGCGAATGTCGCCCCCCAATTCTTGCTCTCCCTGTTTCGATAACATGGAGCTGATCCTCTAGGCTTGTCACGCGAACTACGGTGAACGGGGACTGCCCCAGGCAGTCCCCGATGGGCTTAGGAAAGGAAGAGACCCATGGCAACGGTAAACCAGCTCGACAGCTACTTTGTCAACCTGATCAACAGCCTGATGACCATTGAGCGTCAGCCGTTGACGCGTTTGGAGGAAAAACGCAGCCAGCTCAATGTCAGTGTTGGCGTGTATCAGGATGCGCGCAGTAAGCTGGTCGAGTTGCAAAATGCGGTGTACGCCTTGCAGAGCAATGCCTATACTTCCGCATTACGCGCCGGACGCAGTGTGAGCATTTCGGATCGCCCGAGTGGCAGCACAGTGTTGACTGCGACGGCGAGCAGCAGTGCCGTAGTCGGCATCTACCAGATCACCGATATCGTCCTGGCAAAAGCCCATCGCATTCGTTCTGACGCGGTTTCCTATATCGATCAACCACTTGGTTTGAGCACCGGGTCTGGTTATATCGTTCTAGGCGGCGCAGAGACTCGCTCGGTTGCGCTGGATCGAAGCATCACAGACACCGTCACGGCTGCCAGCACGGGTGAGATCGATAGCGGAAAGAAAGAACTGGGCAGAGGAACGTATTCCATCGAAGTCCGTCAGGATGATGTGGAGGGCTGGCAGTTTCGACTGGTCGATTCCAGCGGCAAGGCGGTCAGCATCCGCAATGGCACCAGCACTACGGAAACGACCAGCGGCTGGCAGGCGATTCCGGTCGGCGGCGGCAGTTTCGATACCGGGCGCGGGCTGGTGATCCAGTTCGGTGATGGCAGCGGTTATCAGGAAGGGACAATTGCCAACGGGACGGCTGCTCAAGTGACCTACATCAGCCAGGGGGCAAGAATTACGGTTGATGTCGAGGATAGCCTGCTGGATATTGTCGAATCGATCAACTCGGCGACCTACGCCGAGAATGATGGCGTTACAGCCAGTATCATCGACAACCAACTGGTCTTATCGGCTGCCACCACTGGGACAGCATATGCGCTGAACTCAACGAACGTCATCGATAACGGTAGCGGCGGCACCAGTGGCGTTTTGCACCAACTGGGACTGTTGGCTGAGGGAAGCACAGCTTTCAAGTATGCTGCGGTTCAAGCGGCGAGCGATGCCTCTTTCAAGGTCAATGGTCTGACGGTCACGCGCAGTAAAAACGCTGGCTTAACCGATGTCATTGCGGGTGTGACGATCAACCTGGCTGCGGATGCGGAAGGCAAGACTGCCACCATTACGGTTGAAAAAGACCTCAGTTCTGCAAAAACCGCCATCAACACCTTCATCGAAAAATTCAATGCGGTGGTCTCTTATCTGGATCAGAAGACGGCTGTGACAAGCGTTGATGAGCGTACCTATACACGCGGTGTGCTCGCTGACGATATGGTGTTTTCGGAACTGCGCCTGCGTTTGTATTCTCTCTTTATGGATGAATACACCAACAGCAGTTCCTATTCCAGTTTACGGAAAATCGGTTTGAGCTTGAATGACTCCCTGCAGGCAACGATTTTTGATCAGGCAAAATTAGACGCTGCTTTGAACAATGACTTAGAAGGCGTACAAGCGCTCCTGGATGAGGTGATGCAATCTCTGGATGTTGAGTTGGGACGTTTCACCGGTACCCGCAGCACAACCAGCTACATCAATGAAGCTGTTTCCCTGCTGAACAGCCAGATCACCGACCTGAATGCCGACATCACCCGCATGAACACCTATCTTTCCGAGCGCGAGCTTTATCTAACGGATCAATATGCCCAAATTCAAGCTCAACTGGTGAGTCTGACCTATATGCGCCAGATGTGGGCGAGTATCTATGGTACGGTGAATCAATTGATCTGAGGATGGAGCGAAGAATGGAGCAGGATGTCTCGAACAAGGATGTTCGAGAAGTGAGACTGGAGGGAACCTATGTCAGAAAAGATTGACTCTCAAATCAGCCAAGCAGGAAACGCCCTGCCGGTCACTCTGGGGCTGGTGGATACACCCCGCCCTGCGCAGGTGGGAGCAGCGAAACCAGAGAAGAGCCAGGAATCAGGCGCCTCCCCGGATGAGCGGACTTCAAAGGAGCTGGCTGGGATCAAGGTGAACGCAAATAAAGCACGCCCCTTTGGTGATGTTACTTTACGTTTCGAAATCGACAGCCAGACCCACGATGTAACGATTCTGATCCTGGATAAAGCCTCTCAAAAGGTGGTGCGTACCATTCCACCCGAAGAAATGGCTCGTATGGACCCTGGCGAGTTGTTGCAATTGTTTGCCTGAAAGTTTTATCCTTTTTTTACGCAACAGAACTTCAGTTTCTGTAAAAATGACCGAAATTAGGATATGAAGCGGTAAAACAATTGCAAAGAAAGGATGGCAAAAGTGGTACATAACGGTTACGGAACACAACAATATCGGCAACAGGATGTCATGGGTGCCAGTCCCATCCACCTTGTGGTTATGGCATATGATGTAGCAATTTCTTCGTGTGAAAAGCAAGATTTCGCCCGTGCTACCCGCGCAATTACGATTCTGCGCGATGCTTTAAATTTCGATTACGCAGAAGCTGCTGTTGGTCTGTTCCGTTTGTATCAATGGTGCCTGGATTGTATTCGCCAGGGAGACTATGCTGCTGCTCTGCAAACCCTGCGTGAACTTCGCGAAGCATGGGCAACCGTCGAAAAACGTTATATGCCCCTGAACCCTCCACCAGCTTACGCTCCAGCGACAGTCGCCGGCCAGTCGGCTTGAACCTGAACTGAACTTCTCTGGCGTCCTCACGGCCGATGAACGCTGTGAGGACGCTATTTATAAAGATTCACGCGTTTTTTATTTCCCCTTCATAAACCTTTTACTGCACATTTGTCCTGCCTATGCTAGGATGTAGGCAGTCAAGATCCTTTCAGGGAAAGAAGGGTAGTCGCGATGAGTTTTTGGGATAGTTTACGCATTGCTTCTTCGGCGTTGAGCGCCCAGCGTTTACGCCTGGATATTATCTCGAACAACATTGCCAATGCAGAAACGACCCGCACAGAAAATGGCACACCTTACCAGCGTCAGGATGTGGTATTTTCACCGCAGGGTGCCTCGCCCTTTGTGCCTCGCTTTCTCAATGTCTTGCGCAGCTTTCGCGGTGGTTCGACGAGCCTGCCTGCCACCGATGTCGCTGGCGTCAGGGTGAATTCGATTGTCACCGATGAAAGCCCTGGACCGCGTATCTATGATCCCACACACCCGGATGCGGATGAAGAGGGTTATGTAACCTATCCCAATGTCAATTTAGTGGTTGAGATGACCAATATGCTTTCTGCAACTCGCTCTTATGAAGCCGGTCTGGCGATAGTCGAGGCTGCGAAACGCATGGCGCAAAAAGCACTGGAAATCGGACGCTAAGCAATCATCGTATGTTGAGCTGGAGGTATCTGCATGGAACTAAACCCCATTCAAAACACGAGCATTCAAGGATTGCAATCGCCAAGGACAACCGCAAAGCCCCAAAATGCGTTGCAACAGGTCAGCCAGACCTTTCAAGAAGCATTGGATGCTCTCAGCCAGAGTCAGCAAAATAGCGATGAACTGATGCAAAAGTTGGCGATGGGTGAAGATGTGGAATTACACCAGGTGATGATTGCCGCCGAGCAAACCGATGTGAATTTTCGGGTTGCCGTGGCTATTCGCGATAAATTGGTGGAAGCTTACCGTGAAATTATGCGCATGGCCGTTTAGGTAACCCCGAAAACCTGGAGAGAACAAGGGTATGTTTAACCAATTACTGCAACAGTTCAATCGTTTTTGGAGCCAGCAGAGCGGCACCCAACGGCTGGTGTTTATCCTGATCGTTGCCCTGGCAGTGGTCTTGATCCCGCTGTTTTTTGTGTGGGCTTCAACTCCGACCTATGAGGTAGCCTTTAGCGGCTTGACAGAGGAAGATGCCGGTCAGATCGTGGAACAATTGAGCGCAAATAACATCCCTTATAAGCTGCGCGGCGTTGGTACCATTTTGGTTCCTTCCAATCAGGTTTATGAAGTTCGCTTAATGATGGCCAGGCAGGGTTTGCCGAGCAGCGGTAGTGTAGGATTTGAAATCTTCTCTGGTAACACCCTGGGCATGACGGAGTTTTCCCAACGAGTCAATTATCAGCAAGCCATTGAAGGCGAGCTGGAACGGACGATTGGCAGCCTGAATGCTGTTCAGGCAGTACGGGTGCATATCGTGATTCCAGAAAAGACTTTGCTCAGCAGTGAACAGAGTCCGACAACCGCCTCGGTTACGATTATGGAGAAGCCGGGCATGAGCTTAGATGCTGCTCAGGTGCGGGCGATTACCCATCTGGTTGCCAGCAGCGTCGAAGGCTTGCGGCCGGAGAATGTCGTGGTCGTGGATGTGCACGGCAACATGCTGGCTTCTGGTGAGGGGGCAGAAAGTGGTACGCTGACTGCGCAGACCGATACCCGGCGTGCGGCTGAAGCGGCAGCGTCCAGCCAACTGGAAACAAAGGTGCAGGAGATCCTCGACAAGGCTCTCGGCCCGAACAAATCGGTTGTGCAGGCAAGCGTGGTCCTGGACTGGACCCAGCGAGAGACAACCCGGCAAACTTATGACCCAACCCAAAGTGTTGTTCGCAGTGAACAAAATATCCAGGAAGTGTACACCACGACCAATGGCTCAATCGAAGGGGTGCCTGGTGCGACAACCAATCTTCCGCCCGGAGGTGAGGCTTCTCTGACCGGCGGAGGAGGGGTGGCTTACAATCGTAGCGAGTCGGTGGTCAATTATGAGATCACCCAAATCCAGACTCATGAGATTGAAGCACCGGGTGAAATCCAACGTATTTCTCTATCGGTCCTGGTCGACGGAATCACCGACACACAAAAGTTAGAAGCCTTACAATCGGTCATTGCTGCGGCGGCTGGGATTGATGAAGAACGGGGCGATACAATCGCTGTCCAGGCTCTGGCTTTTGATCGCACGTATGTCGAGACCCAAATTGCCGAGATGGAAGCCGCCGAGAGAAAGGACCTCTATTTTCGAATTGGTGAAATTGCTGCCGGAGTGATTCTGGTAGCTCTCCTCCTGTGGTATGTGATGCGGGTTCTTAAGAATCTTAAGCTGGCGTCCACAGAAGCCTGGGTGCCGGTGATGAAGCCGGTCTCCGAGATGGCATTACCGGCTGGGGTTGGACAGGTTCCAAGCTATTCTATCGGATACGATCAATTGGGGATGGGAGCTGAAGGGATACCGCAGGGCATCCCTGCGGCAGGATTGACACCGCAAGGTTTACCGGCCGAAACCCCAACGCCGCCACCGGAGAGAAAGATGCCCAAGATTGAGCTGCCAACCCTTTCTCCAGAATATGAACAATTGCAAAGAACTCTGGATGAGGTTGCCGAGAGCGATCCAGCCAGCATTGCTGAAGCCATCCAGCTTTGGTTAGCGGAGGATGAACGCAGAAATGGCTGAATTAAATGAATCTTCGGGTTTATATAAAGCGGCAGTATTGTTGCTCTGCCTTGGGGTAGAGCGTTCCTCGAAGGTTCTTCAGTATCTTGGAGAGAGTGAGCTCGAACGAGTTCTGATGGCGGTCAGCGAAATTGGCACGGTTTCCCAGGAAACCCGGGCAGAGATCATGCAAGAGGCGGTGGCGCTTTCGATGGCGAGTGCAAACCTGATGATGGGTGGGGTGGAGTATTCTCGCCAACTTCTGGCGCGCGCCGTTGGTCCACGGCGTGGGGCAGAGATCCTGGAGCGCATTTCTGCCAGCCAACAACTTTCTTCGTTCGAAATCTTGCGTAGCGCCGATCCCGCTCAGGTGGCGAATTTGCTTGCTGAAGAACATCCTCAGACGATTGCCCTGGTCTTATCCTATCTGGAGGCAAAACTGGCTGCCGATATCATGACACACCTGCCGCCGGAGTTGCAGGTGGAAGTCACCTTGCGCCTGGCGAAGATGGATCGGGTTTCCCCTAATGTGGTGGATGTGATCGAGCGCGGCTTGAAACACAAACTCAGCGGTGTGATCAGTGTAGCCGGATTCCGGGAAACGGGCGGTGTTTCCTTCCTGGTAAAGATGTTAAACAATGTAGATCGCGGTGTCCAGAAAACAATTTTCGAGGCTTTGGAACCGGTTAGCCCTTCGCTGGTGGAAGAGATCCGCGCCAATATGTTCACCTTCGATGATCTGGTCAAACTGGATGACAAGAGCATCCAGCGGGTGTTGCGCGATGTCAATAAACAAGACCTGGCGCTTGCTCTCAAGGGCGCGCCTGAAAAAGTGCGTGAGTTGATCTACCGCAATCTATCCGAGCGGGCAAGGGAGACCCTGCAAGAAGAGGTCGAACTGTTAGGCCCACAACTGGCAAAGAATGTCTATGCAGCCCAGAGACGTATCGTGGAGGTTGTCCGATCTCTGGAAGAGGCAGAAGAAATTGTCATCGGTGGCGCAGGAGCAGAATATGCCATCATTGTCTAGCCGAAGTCAAAGAAAACAGCCTCCGCTTCAGGTAGAAGCCTGGCAACCGCTGGATTTTCAAACGGTGGCTTCTGCCACGCAACCCCCCTTCTCTGCCGGCGGTCTTCGAAAATCCAGTCACGAAACTGAATTTGTCGAGCTGGTCAAAATTGTCACGCAGAAGATGCCTGCTCCTTCTGAATCGGAAAACAATCTATCGCTTTCGAGGGCTTCCCAGAACGTACAGATCTGGCAACCGGAGACATTGGAAGCGATCGAGAATGTGCGCGGCAATACCCATGATCATTTGCGCAGTCGCGAAATTGTTCAGCAAGCACAGGAAAAACTGCGTCAGGCGGAAAGGGAAGCGCAAAGCATTCTCGAGCAGGCTCGCGCCGAGGCAGAACGCATCGTCGCCGAAGCTCAGGAACGGGCAAATCTCATTGAACGACAAGCCTACGCCGATGGACAGGCAGCCGCCAACGCTGAAGCGCAAGGCATGTTGAAGGTTGCCCGCGCAATTGTGGACGAGGTTCAAAAGTGGAAGGAGAATCTCTTTGAAGAGGGGGAAATGATGATGCTGCGGTTGGTCATTGAGATTGCCCAGACGATTTTTGGCGATGGTTTACCCCTCGACCCGGACACGTTGGGACAGGCATTTACCCGCGCTTTGAGTCAGGCAAAGTCGCTGGGTGATTTGAGAATTTATCTCCATCCGGAAGATGCGGCTGTCCTGAGTGCCCATTGGGACAAACTGCAAGGAGTCACGGCCGGACAAAAGGTCGAATTGATTCCATCTGATCTGATAAAGCGTGGCGGTTGCTTTATCGAAGGTCAGTATGGAACAGTGGACGCGCGGGTTGAAACACAATTCCAGTTAGCTACGGAAGCCCTACTGGCAAATGTAGAGAAGGACCGACAGAGGTAATTCGATGGCGGACCTTGGTGCTTTACCTGACCTCACTCGCTATCACACGGTTCTCAGCCGTTTGAATACCATCCGCCTTTCTGGACGGGTGGTGCAGGTGGTTGGTTTGACAATTGAAGCGACCGGCCTGGATTGTCAGATCGGAGAGGTGTGCGAAATTCAATCCAGTATGAGTGGCAAATTGATGGCGGAGGTGGTTGGTTTTCGGGAACAGCGTATTCTGCTGATGCCCTTAGGAGAAATGCAGGGAATTCAACCCGGTAGCCCGGTTTTCCCTACCGGAAGTTCCTTCCAGGCGCCGGTTGGCAAGTCGCTCTTGGGGCGGGTATTGGATGGACTGGGCAGACCCATCGATGGCTTGGGAGACCTGACCGATTTTGAGTTGGTACCTACCTATCGCTCGGCGCCTCATCCGTTAACCAGACGCTCGATCACGCAGCCGCTGGTGACCGGTGTGCGTGCCATTGATGGCTTACTCACCTGCGGGAAGGGGCAGAGAATCGGCATCTTTTCGGGAAGCGGGGTGGGGAAGAGCACCCTGTTGGGTAGCATTGCCCGTAGTTCCCGCTCGGATGTCAGTGTTGTGGCGCTGGTGGGCGAGCGCGGCCGCGAAGTGCAAGAGTTTATTGAGCGCGACCTGGGTTGGGAAGGCTTGCAGCGCTCGGTCGTAGTGGTTTCGACCTCCGATCAGCCAGCCCTGATCCGATTAAAAGCCGCCTGGGTTGCCACATCGATTGCAGAATATTTTCGCGACTGTGGTCTGGATGTTACCTTGCTGATGGACTCGGTTACTCGTTTTGCCATGGCACAGCGCGAAGTTGGTCTGGCGATTGGCGAACCGCCGGCAAGTAAAGGCTATACCCCTTCTGTTTTTGCCCTTTTACCCAAATTACTCGAGCGGGCAGGTACAAACGAGCATGGATCGATCACCGGTTTCTATACAGTGTTAGTGGAAGGCGATGACTTCAATGAGCCGATTTGCGATGCGGCTCGTTCAATTCTGGATGGGCACATTGTCCTCAGTCGAGATCTGGCTGCCCGCAACCACTATCCAGCCATTGATGTCCTGAACAGCGTCAGTCGCGTTATGCCCAGTGTAACTCAGCCGAACCACCGTGCTTTTGCTCATCAAATTCGAAAATTGATGGCTTCTTATGAGAAAGCACGCGACTTAATCAATATCGGCGCTTATGTCGAAGGGTCAGACCCTGATATCGATGCTGCTCTGCGCGCTTTACCGGCGATACTGGACTTGTTGCAACAACCCCCCGATCAGTTCTCGCCTTTAGAGGAGACCCTGATGCGCATGGAACAAATTTACACAGGAGGCTCTGACTCATGACACCCAAATTCTCCTTGCAACCGGTATTAGATTATCGGGAAACGAGAGTGGAGATTTTAGAAATTGAGTTAGGGCGACTGGTGCAATCTCAGCAGCACGGCAAAACCTTTTTAGAAGCCCTGCAAAGCAGTCGCAACCGCTTGTTGGAAGAGATGGGCAGGCAACAGGTAGGGGATGTAGACCTGTTTATGCTCTCGCGTTTGCGTTCCAATCTGCAGATGGTCAATCAGCGCATTGCTGAACAGGAAGCCCGTCTGGCGGAATTAGCTCGCCAGATAGCCGAAAAACAAGAAGAAATCGTCCTCGCCAAGCAAGATGCTGAAGCCTTGAACAAACTTAAGGAACATGAATTGGAACGGTATCGGAGAGAGGAGGCGCAGCGAGAGAATCGGCTGCAAGATGATATTTATATCGCGCGCGCCTTTCGAAAATCGAACGGAGCTGCATGATGGATGGTTCGTTATTTAACTCTCAATATCAGATGATCTTATACGATTTGATCTTCCGTCTGTTGGATCAGGTTCTGGATGGTGGCGAAACGGTTGTTACGCTACCGCCAGCGGTGAGCCGAAAAAATCAGACCACGGGAGAAGAATCCGTCCAGGGGAAATTTGGAGCAATTATTCAGGAGGCAGCCCGAAAATACAACGTCGATCCACGTTTGATTCAGGCAGTCATCCGGGCTGAGTCGAATTTCAACCCTAAAGCAACCTCTTCAGCGGGGGCAATGGGGTTGATGCAATTGATGCCAGCCACGGCTGCCGGTTTAGGCGTAGAGGATCCTTATGATCCCGAAGAAAATATCTTCGGCGGGACGAAGTTTTTAGCTCGCCTGTTGCGCAAATATAACCAGAATGTCAGCCTGGCGCTGGCTGCTTACAATGCAGGTCCTGGCGCGGTAGATCGTTACGGGGGAATTCCCCCCTACAAGGAAACGCAAGTCTACGTTCAACGCGTGATGCAGTATTACAAAACTGCGCATGAATGGAGTGTCTGAGATGACTGACCCAATCCTCTTTAGTTCTACAATTCAGGCTCTCAAATCAGCCCTTGATGGACTATCGGTCCAACAAGAGGTTATCGGTCAAAACATATCGAATGTGGATACCCCTGGTTATCGCGCCCAAAAAGCCGACTTTCGGGCGACTTTACGGCGAATTCTAAACCAAGATGGAAAGGTGGTGATGCAAACAACTCATAAAGCTCATCTCAGTTCAACCCGACCCGTGGATTCCGTTCAGATTTCTCTTCGTGAAGGAGGTGCCTTACGAGCCGATGGAAACAATGTAGATATTGATGTTGAACTTACCCAGATGACAGAGACTGTCATCCAATATCAAGCGCTGAGTCAGTTGATCAGCAGAAAATTTGCCGGGATTAAACAGATTATCGGGAGGTAAAATGTGAAAGAAGTTTTTCTACTACCAACAATCGGTGAAACGCTCTTTCAGCCTCAATTAAAACAGGCGGAAAAGCACGCTCCTCTACTTGAGGAGGGGAAGTCTTTCCGTGAAGTTTTAGAGCAGGCGAAGAGCGCGCCCGAAAAGCCCCTTGTTAAACATCCAAACGATCGTTCTACTCAGGTTCACCAGGAAGAGACGAAACCTCTTCCGCAGCGTGAGGAATTTGAGCCGCAGGTTGAGACTCCAGAGCCTTCTACGCCAGTCGAGGAAACAACTCCGGTTCAGGCTGCCGTTGATCCGCTTGCGTTCTCAGAGACAGAGGCGGTCATTGTGATTCCAGTTGACCCAACGCTGACCCTCGATCTTGTCAGCGAAGAAACTGTACAATTGAACGGTGAGTTGGATGCAAATGTCCTGGAAGAGGTGGCGCAGACAACCCAACCGCTGGCAAGCGATTTATCTCTGCTTGACTCTCTGAGCGGCGAGAAACAGCCAGTTCAAGAGAGCCAGAGTACGCCTGTGGAGAAGAACTTTGCGCAATTGATCCAAAAAACTCAGGATGAACCGGAGCCTGCACTTCAAGAGATTGAGCATAGGGATCAAGCTGACCTCCAATCCAAAGCAAACCTGAAACCTGAACCTCAATCTTCATCGCAGGAGGCGCATGGGAAAGAGGTTTCGCCGTCTGGAGGTGAACCAAAACAATCAGACAAAGCGGTTAGTGGACAGGCGCCTCGGATGGTGGTTGAGAGCGCACCTGGCGGGAGACCTGCCATCGCCCAGGAGGCGGTGAAAGAAAACGGCAGAGCGATGGTAAACGAGGCTCAGCCAACTGTGTCGAAAGAAAGCGCGAAACCCGAAGCGGTTCAAACGAGCGGACCGCCATCCAGTCCTCCGGCGGCAAAACCGATCGAGCCGGCCCGCTTGGCGGAAGCTCACCGACCAGAAATTGTCCAGCAGGTAGCGCGGGAATTAGAAGTCTTTGGAAAATCTGGACAAACGAGCCTGCGCATCCAGCTCTATCCCGAACAGCTTGGACGCATTGATGTGCGTTTGGTTTCCAAAGCCGATGGCGTACAAATCGTCATTCACGCCGAGAATGCTTCCACTGCTTCCTTGTTGGAGCGAGATTTGAACTTTCTCCGGGATAGTCTGGCTCAGGCTGGGGTTAATCTCAGTGGCTTAACTGTCGGCCAGGGTCAGGCACAGGCCCGCTCTGATCTCTCCCAAAGCGAATTCCGCGCCCCCCATCAAAATGGCTGGAAGTTTGGTGAGGCGGCGGAGCATGGCGCCTCGAATACAAAATCTTTCGAACCAAAATGGCGGGATTCAAGTTCAACCTTTGAATACCGAATATAAGAAAGGAGCAAATGATGAGTATTGCTGCTGTTTCTTCTTCTCCATCAATTTCTTCACAGATTGCGACCCAAAGTGCAACTTCTGCTTTGAGCGGTTTCGATTCCAATGCCTTTATGGCGATCTTGCTGGTTCAATTGCGCAATCAAAATCCGCTCGAGCCGATGGATGATAAGGATTTGATCGCTCAAATGGCGCAATTGAACTCGCTGGAGGAGCTAAAAAAGATCAGCGCTGGTATCGAAACCTTGATCAGATTTTCTCAGCAAGCCTGAGATTTCTATAGGAGCGTGGGCATGACCGATCCGATTCGTATCCAGAACAACCCTTCGATCCAGAAAACTGCTTCCAATCTATCTCCGAAAGCGGCTGCCCAGGGTCAGGGATTTGCGCAGGCGTTGGAGCAGAAGACGCGTGAACAAGAAATCCGCTTTTCTAACCATGCTCAAAAGCGCTTGCAAAGCCGAGAGATTTCCCTTTCTGATGAGGGCTTAGCCCGCCTTGCGCAGGCCGTGGAGAAGGTGGAAAAGCGTGGCGGAAAAGAATCGCTGGTGCTGATGGATGATCTGGCTTTCATTGTCAATGTCCGTCAGCGATTGGTCGTCACAGCCCTGGATGCCCGTGAACGGGGCGAAGGAGTGTTTACTCAAATTGACAGCGTTGTGCTGGCAGATTAATCCTTATAACCAGGCTGGCCCTCTTGGAGGAAGCCTGGAACATTCAACTTCAGGAGGCTAAAAATGTTACGATCGATGTTTACCGCAATCAGTTCTTTGAGCCTGCATCAGGCTTTTATGGACGTGGTGGCAAATAACCTTGCCAATGTCAACACCTACGGCTTTAAGAGCAGCCGCGTGACCTTTCAAGATCAATTTGCGCAAACCCTGTGGAGCGGTTCGGCACCTTCGGATAATTTAGGTGGTATCAATCCAGCCCAAATCGGTTTGGGTGTACGACTGGGCGTGATTTCGCCGACCTTTACCCAGGGAATGCTCCAGGCGACCAATCGGAATACCGATTTGGCTATTCAAGGAGACGGTTTCTTCATTTACAGAAATGCAGTCACCAATCTGTTTTCTCGGGATGGATCCCTTGAAATGGATTCAGAAGGTTATCTGGTCAATGGAGCGACCGGTCTGCGGATTCAAGGCTGGATGGCAACCGTGGTCAATGGTGTCCCGACTATTGATGTTGGGGCTGCCCTGCAGGATATCCAGTTGCCTCTGGGTGCAACGCTGGCGCAACAAACTACAAACTCCCAATTGTTCGGTAACCTTGACTCGCGCTCAACGGATCCCTATCAGGTTGCCATTGGTGTTTATGATTCTTTAGGGAATCTCCATTCGGTAACCCTGACCTTTACCCCGGGTGCTGGAAACACTTGGACATGGACAGCTTCGGGTACCGGCGTAAGCGGGAGCGGTAACCTGGTATTCGATGCAAATGGTCAATATGTCTCGAGTACTGGAAACGTCTCGATCGCTGCGAGTGGGATCACCGGGGCAAATGACTTTACATTTACTGTCGATATGAGTAAGCTAACCCAACTGGCATCCGAAAGCGATCTTTCGATGACTTTCCAGGATGGTCTGGCAGCCGGGACATTCTCCACGTTCTTTGTCACGCCTCAAACGGGTGAGATCGTTGGAGTTTACTCGAACGGCATGCAACGCTTGATTGGACAACTGGCATTGGCGAATTTTGTCAACCCGGCAGGTCTGCTTCAACAAGGGCAAAACTTGTTTATGGTAGGCCCGAACTCAGGCGATCCTGCGATTGGACAGGCGGGCACGGGGACGCGCGGGACGATCGCTGCGGGCTACCTGGAAGGCTCCAACGTTGATTTAGGCCAGGAGTTCACCAACATGATTGTTGCCCAACGCGGTTTCCAGGCCTCGTCGCGAATTATCACGACGTCAGATGAAATGCTGATGGAGATTGTAAATTTGAAGCGATAGAGTGAATTGTGAGTAGTCTCCCGCAGGTGGAAAACCTGCGGGAGACCCAATGGAGTCAAGCATGAACGTCAGCGGGTCGGCGCCAATTGCCATTGTGCAGCGATATGACAACACCGATGCGGTGTTGCGCATGAACCAGCGCATCGCAGCCGAAGTTCTACAGGTCTCTGGCGATCGGGTGGTCCTATCGGTCAATGGCGTCCAGTTGGTGGCCAGGTTAACTTCTTCCGATCAGGCTGCACAACTCCTGGAACGACGCACAGCGCAGTTTATTGTGCGTGATCTAAGTCAATCTCTCATCACTTTACAGCTTGTGCCCAGAGGAACGGAGAGTGAGCAACCAGCCTCTCCTCTGCCGCCGCGTTTGATTCAAGTTCTGCTTCAACAGGCTGGCTTACCCATCAATGCCGAAACGGTCACCATCGCCAAGATGTTATTAGCCAGTGGTTTATCGGTAGAAGCTGAACTGGTGCAAGAGATCTACGCTGCTTTACAGCACATTGGCAAGTGGACTGAAGGGGATGCGCTTGCGGCGGCTTTGTTAAAGTCAGCCGGTTTACCGGTTACACCCGCTACGGTTGACTTAGCCCGTTTGCAATTGCCCTCTCTGGGGGAAATGATCCAGAACCTGCATAAACAGTTGGAATCCCTTCTCGGCGGTAACCTATCCCCTGAGTTGGCTGCCCTGGCAAAAGAAACCCAACAACTCTTATCAAACATCCTGTTACAGTCAGAACCTGACTCTGGCCTGCTCCAGCAAAGGTTACAACTCGCTATTCAAACAATTGGACGCTCAATAGAGAGAGAACTGGCAGACCTGATCCGTCAGCTTGAGTCTCAGGACGATCGTTTAAGCAAAGGGCTATTGGGTTTGGTTTTACTGCGCCGCGAACTGGCAAAGGGGAACCAACATGCGGCGTTGGTTGCGGAGATCGATCGTTTTATCGATGGTCTCCGATTGCTGCATTTTCTTAACTCTCAACCCGATCCGACCAGCACACAAGGGCAATGGCTAAGATTGAATCTGCCTATTGCTGGTTTGGTTTATAGCCGTCAGGCAGAGGGTTTACCTCAGGGATATCCGCAGGTAGAATTGCGCATCGCTTATCTGCCAGATGAACGCCCAGCGACGATTGATGCCAACCAGACCCGCTTTGTCGTCCGGGTTGCCCTTGAGGATGGTTCAGTAGCTGTGGATGTTTCGGTTGCTCAGCGCAAGGTTGGCGTGCAAGTTACGGCTTCAACCCAACCCCTGCTCGAACGGGCTGAACAGGAGCTTCCATCTTTGCAACAAGGATTTGAGCAATTAGGTTATCAAATCCAGAGCATGCGTTGTGAAGTGGGCGAACCCTTCCGACCTTCTCCGATAACGACCGACCTTTGGGCAGGAATGGGCGAAGTCCAGATTGGAGCGTGATGCGGTGGATAAGCGGTTTTATTTACGCAATACAGATTATTTGAATCAGCGTCGTCCTAAAGCGACTGCTCTGGGCTACGATCCAGAACATGACGAAGCCCCAAAGGTACTGGCGTCCGGGGAAGGTTTGATTGCTGAACAAATTATTGCAATCGCAAAAGCGAATGGCATTCCCATTCGCGAAGACCCGATTCTGGCTGAAGCTCTCTCCAAGGTAGATATTGGACAGGCCATTCCCCCAGAGCTTTACCCCCTCGTAGCCGAAGTTTTGGCGTATATTTATCGATTGCAGCACAGAACAATCTAATTTTAGCCGTTTTACGCAGTTGTGCGAGAGCTAACTTTCTTGAGCTTCCCCATCTGGCACTGCAATCTCTTTGCCCTCATCCAGTTCGCCAGCCAGGAACTGGCGCAATTGTTCGAATCGCTCTCCGTGTCCATCCTGTACCAATAGCTCAGCCAGTCGATTTTGCTCGTGTATGGCATCCCAAACCTCTTTCCGATGAATGGAGATTTCGCGCGGGGCTTGAATGCCTAGCTTCACCCGGTCTCCCTCAACTGCCAGGATTGTCAGGGTGATTTGGTCACCAATGACCAGACTTTCTTCTGCTTTGCGGGTTAAGACCAACATGGCAGTTTCCTTTAGCCGAGCAAATCAAAGAGACTGAGGGCGGAGATGGCGCGTTTCCCTACCTCTAAGACCGTTTGATAAACCGTTTGCTGGTGTTGCAGGTAAGAGATCGCCTCGGTCATATTGACATCTTCTTTCTGAGAGAGCAGACTCTTGAGCTCAATTTGGGATTTTTCGAGGCGATCTTTGATCAAACGCACTTCGCGTTGGCGCGCCCCATTGGTCGTCAGGGCTTCGTTGGCGTTGTTAATCTGAGTTTCCAGGGCGGCAATTGCGCTTTGCAGGTCGTTCATTTGATTTGGATCACCATTGTTTCTGAGGGCATCACGGGCATTCATAATTGCTACCATTAAGTCGTTAAATAGGTCGTATCCATTAACGTTTTGGACGACGGTTAGATTTGGGCTGATCAGACGGTTGATCGTGCCGCTATCTCCGCTGCGTACCACGGTGTCGAGTGTCCCATCGCTGTTCGAGTCTGTCAGGGCGAAAGGAGGGTTAAGGGTTTGAAAGCCGCCGAAGATGTAATTGCCCTGATGGCTGGTGTTGGCTACGCTCAGGACTTGCTGAAGCACCATGTCGAGTTCGGCTGCCAGCGTGTTCCGTTGCTCTGCGCCAAGCGTATCTGACATCCCTTGCCGGGTGAGGTTCATAGCCCGTGTAGCAAGCTGGGTGGTTTGAATCAGGGCATAATCCGTGGCAGACATCCAGCTTTCGGTAGTAGCGGCGCTATCCAGATAGGCATTGTTCATCTTGAGCACCGAACGGAGATTGAGTGCGCTGTTCACGCCACTTGGATTGTCTGAGGGACGCAGAAACTCTTTCCCTGAAGAAACCTTTTCTTGAAGTTGATAGAGGCGCTTCAGGTTCTCGTCCATGTATTCGATTGCCCTTTCGGTCATCATGCGTTGGGTGATGCGCATACGAACCTCCGTGTTCTACCTTTCTAGCGTCCGACTACTCCCATTCCATTGATGATTTTATCCAGCATTTCATCCATGACGGTTACCAATCGGGTGGCAGCCTGGAAAGCGCGCTGGTATTTGATGAGATTGGCAGCTTCCTCATCCAAATTTACGCCAACCACAGCTTCTTTCAGGGCATCCAGCGATTTTGCCACATCCAATCGATCCTGTGCAAAGGCATTGGCGCGTTGGATGTCAATGCCCATCTCGGTAATTTGTCGGGTGTAATACTGGTTAAAAGTCTCGGTAGCGCCGTTCATAACCAGACTTTCCCGCAAACTGGCGAGCGCAACCGCATTGTTTCCATCAGCCGGGGCGTTGTTTTGTTGGGCTGCGGCAATGCGCTGGGGTTGATTGGCAACATCGCTTGAGAGTTGAATGCTCAGCGCAGTTGTACCCGTTGGGTCGAAAAAGTTCAAACCGGTTGTGCTGCCATCTAAAGCGTAACCGCTGGCGTGCAGTGTGTTAACCTGGCTGACCAGATTCTGGGCGAGGGCATCCAGACTGTTGAGGATGCGGGGAATAATAACGTCGCGGGCTTGCAGTAAACCAGCCAGTTCCCCTCGGGTTGGATTAAAGGCTACGGAATCGGCTTCCCAATAAATCGTTGAAAGGTTTCCACTCGTGGTTGCCAGTTTGAAAGTGGTCGCGCCGATCACGAGGGCATGTCCGCCAATCGAAACCAGTGCTTCGCCGTTTTCCTGGATGGCAGCCGTTGCTCCACTCAACTCAGCCAGGCGGGTGATTAACTGGTCTCTTTGATCCATCAAGTCATTCGGCGCGCTTCCAGCCGATTTTACCGCCACGATTTCGACATTCAAAGCGGCAATTTTGCTGGCAAGGGTGTTAATTTCATTGACCCGTTGTAAAATCAAGGAATTTTGATCCTGCTGAATGCGTACCAGAGATTGAGCGCGCCAGTTAATCGCTTTGGCGAGGGCGGCGCCGCGCTCCAGCATATCTGCTCGCACTGCCAGATTGGTCGGGTCATTGCTCAATGCCTGCCAGCCACTCCAGAAGGCGTCGAGTTTGGCGATCAGCCCATCTTCGCTGGTTTCGGCGAGCGTGGCTTCGACCTGTCGCAAGACGTCGGCTTGCATTTGCCAGCCTTTGCTCTCACTGAGCGCGCGCCGGTAGCGGTCATCAAAAAATTCAAGGTTGTACTGGCGAATGCGGTTGACGACCACCCCCATGCCCAACTGTCCGGGCACGACGTTGGCTCTCAGGGAGGGGAAAATATGCGGCAGGTCGGCGCTCATCATCGCTTCCTGGCGGCGGTAACCCGGCGTGGTGGCATTGGCAACATTGTGCTCGGTGACCTGGATGGCAATTTGCTGGCTGAGCATTGCCTTGAGGGCAATATTGAGACCGTAGAGAATATTGGACATCTCTCCCTCCTAAGCCCTTTGATCGACGTCCCAAATCATATCGAAGTTGGTGGAAGCCTTTGCGCCGGGTCGCTCATAAGTAAGCGAAGGGCGGAAGGAGTCAATTAAGATGGTCTGTAATGCATCTACCCGCTCGAGGGCAATCATAGCCAGAGCGTGATTGCCACTGGTCATGATTTTGATTTCTTCGGCAAGGGCTGAAACACCTTCTTTGAGGTGTCTGATGCGCCGCCCTATTTCATTGTTCAGGACCTGGCAAATTGCGGTTAGCGTCGGATTGGTATGTTTTAAACCAACCTGATCGCCCAGGTTTTGGGTAACCATACGGCGGCGGTCTTCGATCTGACCCAACTCGTCCAAAACCACTTCTTTTTGTTCGAGAATAACTTCCAGGCTGGAGAGATCATTCTTCGATAGCGCCTGACGTTCCTCCCTGGTCAATTGATGTAGGGATTGACAGGCGCGAAATTCCTGGACAAGCAGGTCTTCCAGAGTTGTAGCGAGGGTGAGAATATCATTCATCGGTTGTCAAGCCTTTCCTGTCAGCATCATAAGGGATTAAGATCGTAAACCTTTAAGAAAGATCGAAGCCAGATGTTCGACCGGTACCTGGTATGTGCCGGCCTGGATTTGTTCCCGTAAAGCAGAAACCCGCTCCGTGCGCACATCTGGTATCTCTTGCAGGCTGAGGCGCGCTTTGGAAAGCAAACGAGCGCGCTCAGAGAGGGATGCCTGGTCTTTGTTCGTGGCTCGCTCGGCGCGATCGTTTTCCTGAGCCCGTTGCTGACGCTCGATGGCAGCCGCGTTTTCGGCTTGTTTCTGAACGATACGGTTGTTTTGAGAGTGCTCAACTTTCATGATCTTTCTCCTTTGCCAATAAGACAGGTCAGGCTGACAACGTAGGGGTATTCTTACCCTAACCTGTTATCGGCAATTTTTTCCAAAACTTAAATCCTGCGCATTTGGATGGCTTGTTCCAGCATGGCATCCGTTTGTTGAAAGGTGCGTTGAGAAAGGCTGAAAGAGCGTTGCAACAGGATCATCTGGGTTAGTTCGTTGGCAATGTTCACATTCGACATCTCCAGTACGTGGTTGCGGATTTCCCCAAATCCCTCGTTCGTTGCTGTGCCAACTGTAACCGGACCAGAAACTTCACTTTCGAGCCACAGATTATTTCCATAACTCTCCAATCCGTTGGGATTGGGAAAACGAGCCAGAGGGATGGTTCCAACTTGATTCCAGACTCCGTTTTGGAGCACCATCACGGAACCATCTGTTTCAACGTTAATCTCCTCGAATTCTTCGGGGAGTGAACCATCCCAGACCAGGGGAAAGCCATTGCCATTGACAATGCGGCGCTCGGCGTCCAGGGTGAACTCACCATCGCGAGTATAGGCAATGCGTCCGTCAGGTAGGGTTACGCCGAAGAACCCATCTCCGTTTATTGCAAGATCAAGTTCCCTGGAAGTAATTTTGAACGCCCCTTGATCCATAAAGCGCTGTGTGGTGCGTAACTGTACACCGCTATACAGTCGCTGCTGGAACATTTCTTGAAAATTGGAGCGACTGGCTTTGAATCCATGCGTGTTGATGTTTGCCAGGTTGTGACTGACTACATCCAGATCGAGCAAACGGGTCATCATGCCGCTGCGGCTAATGTGTAAAATCTGGTGGATAGAGAGAGTCATGGGTCTCCTTTCACTTCAATTCGTAAATCTCAAAAGGTGCCTAATGAATTGATGGCTTTACCAAGCAACTCATCTTGAGTCTGCACCATCTTTTGAGCGGCCTCATAAGCCCGCGCAACGGCGATCATCTGGGTCATGAGTTGGGCGGGGTTGGCGTTTGACATCTCTAGATAGCCTTGCGCAATGCTGCCAACGGTGTCACTGGTGGGGCCTCCCTCGGCTGCAAAATAATTCGAGCCATCGCGGGTTAGTTCGGCACTCGGGTCTTCAAATGCCGCTAAACCCAGAGTGGCAATGATCTGTCCATTGACCAGAATGACACCTTCTGGGCTGACCGATAATTCTCCCTCGGGCAGGTTGATTGGTTGTCCACCCTCGTCCAACACCTGATACCCATCCACTGTGACGAGGTTGCCGTCAACGTCGCGGTAAAAACGTCCATCGCGGGTATATCGCTCGCCATCTGGTGTCTGGATGCGGAAGAACCCTGCTCCTTGAATAGCAAAGTCGAAGGTATGCCCGGTATGACGCAGCCCGCCTTGCAAGAAATCGGTAATATCTGCTGAGTTTTGGACTCCTAAACCAAAATTACCGATCCAGCGTAGATTCGCGAAGCCAGCAGTTGGACCTGGAGGATAGATCATGGCGGTTTCTTTGAACTCATCCAGGCTGGTTAAGACTTGCTTGAAGCCAGGCGTGTCTACATTGGCGATGTTGTGGGCTAATAACCCATGGCGGTAGAGGTTGGCTAACATTGCCGAAGCTGCAGAATATAAACCTTTGATCATGCCGAGACCTCCTTACGGTTATCGGTGGACTTTTGATTCAGGCGGATGACCATGTTAACTTCATCCAGAGTCATCCCCATCTGACGGGCGATATCCAGAGCGCTCATCCCACCATTTGCCATCGAGACAACCATTTGATTGCGCTCCAGGTTGCTGGTTGCCCGCAATCCAGGTGGCAGGTTTGAGGTGGTTTGATTTTGACTCTTCTGTACTGCGGATAACAGCGTTTTGAAATCATCCTGAGCCAGAATACCTCCGCTTGGGGCGATACTTTGTGCCGGAGTTTTCGGTTGAACGGCGGCTGCTTTCGCCTGATTGGCTCCTTCCGCCAGAGTTTTCAATTGATCAACGACTGGTTTAAGCTTCTCTGCCTGTTCAGGTTGCCCTTGAACCCGAGCGGTTTCACGGGCAAGTTGGATTAACTTCAGGGTATCGCTCAATAAAACAGAAGAAATGCTATTCATAGAGTCGTACCTCCCTGATCAGAGATGTTTCCTGAGCGATGGAGGGTGTGAGGGCGTGGGAAACGCTCGTGTTGTGTAAGGTTTTCGGCTTGCAACATTGCTCGTTTGAGTTTGGAACGCAACGAAAGGATGGCTTTGGTGTGCAATTGACAGACGCGTGACTCCGATACATCTAGAACCATACCGATTTCTTTGAAGGTCAGGTGTTCATAGTAGTATAGAGAAAGAACCAACTGCTCCCGTTCAGGCAGGGATCGAATGATCTGGATTAAGGCTTCTTTCAATTCTTCAGTCTCAATCAAAGCATCTGGATTTTCTTGTTCTTCATCGGCCAGAATTTCATGCAAGGAGATGGTTTCGTCACCCTCGGAAGTGATGACCGTATCCAGAGAGAGCAAGACATGACTGCTATCGATAAAAGCCTGTCTCAGCCCTTCCAGATCCCATTGCAAAAGCTCAGCCAGTTCTTCATCACTGGGCGGGCGATGATATTGTTCCCAGAAACTATCGATTGCCCCCTGGAGTTGGCGAGCCCGTTGACGCGCTCCACGTGAGAGCCAATCGTGCGATCGAAGCTGATCGATGACTTTGCCACGAATGCGTAAAATGGCATAGGTGCTGAATTGCGTGCCATGGGAGGCGTCGTAACGGTCAACAGCCTCAATCAAGCCGAGAATGCCCTGGCTGGCAGCGTCTTCATAGTCGGCGCCGAGAGCCTGAGAGATCCCTAACCTCCCCAGGACAAAATGCACGAGAGGGATATAGCGTAAGATAATCTCCTCCCGCGTTTGAGGGTCTCGGGTTTTCAAAAAATGCTGGATTAACTCGGCGTCGTCTTTGCGTGCGTCCATTGGCTAACTCAACCTATGCTTGAACTTCAAGCGTGCTTTCTCCTTTATCCAGTTCGGATTTGGCAGCTTGTAGATCTTTTCTGGCTGTTTCGATGACTTGATGGGCAAGAAAATAATTCAGCAGCCAGAAGATCGCGCCTAAGGTGAAGATGGCAACACCACCTCGCATGGCTGCCATCACAACCGAAGATCCCTTGAGCAGTGATAGTCCCACGGTGATCACACCGGCAAATAAAATGATCAGGCTGGCAAGAGAGAACGAAACATCCAGCAGCGCGGGCAAGGGTGGATTGCGGCGGACGGATTCTTTGGCTGCGCGCTTGGGCTCCTGGGGCTTTCTCTGTTCCTTTGGTTTTGTTTCTTGCTTTTTTGCCATCTTTTCAATCCTTCCTCAGGATAAGTTCGGATAAAAACCTTGCCTGGGCGGGGTGAAGGTGATCCAAAATCTGGTTGCCATCACTCAGGTATGCAATGGGGATCTTGCTCTTCCACACAATGTTAAACAGGCTTCCATACTGACGGGTTTCATCGAGCTTACTGAACACGAAAGCATTAACACCCAACGGACTGAAGGCAGCCACTGCCTGTTGCAGGTCGGCTTCTTTTGCCGAAGCTGGTAGCACCAGAAAGATGATCTTTTGCGGAGCTACCGTTAACAGTTCACTCAATTCGATGATCTCTTGAGCGTTGTAGGGGTTTCGGGCTGGAGTGTCTACCAGAATCAGATCCTCGTTTTCTAGCTCGGTAAAGGTTTGTTGTAAATCAGCGGCTGTATAGACAAAGCGAGGTTCAATTCCGAAGGCTTGGGCATACGCACGGGTTTGGGCAATTGCTCCGGTGCGGATCGTATCGGCACATACCCAGGCAATGCGGCGGGAATCGGTTTGGTTTAGATAAGCGGTTAGTCGAGCGCAAAAACTGGTTTTACCTGACCCACTTGGCCCGATCACATACAGGATGCGCGCCGTGCGGGTCTTGCCAGCCTGCCAGCGTTCAATCCGTAGAATGCGTAGATAGGTTTCCAATTGTTTGCGCAGAGTTTGACGCAAGCGTTCTTCGTCGTTGAATATCTTGGGGTTGATGGTTTCGGCAGCGCGGTGGAAAAGATCTTTGATAATTTCGGCATCAAGACCTTGTTGAGTCAATTCCTGACGGGCGCGTACCAAAGCTGGCGGAATAGCGACGGTGTTTTTCCCATTAGCCACTTTGGGTTGAGGATCGGGTGGAGGAGATGATTGCTCAACTTGTTGTCTGGCTAATTTCTCTGCCAGTTGGGCAAGATAGGTATGCGGATCAATTTCATTTGACCTGAAGTTCTCCGACTTCCTGGTTAGCTCGGAGTTCACCGGGAAGGGGATGGCGCTTTTTTGAGCTTGTTCCAACGAAGATTTTGGACGATTTTTAGGAAGCGACTCAGAAACGGTTGGGACACCCGGCATAGCCAGCACTTCCACCAGCGGTTGTTTCCAGACTTCCCAGGCCGGTCCGCCAGGCACCTGGCGCACGGAGAGGATAACGGCTTCGGGTCCAAACTCATTTTGAACAAGCTCCAGGGCTTCCTGAGTTGTAGGGGCAGTAAAGGTTTTTGGTTCCATCCTAACCTTCCATCACCATGCCATGAGATTTGACTTTTGTACCAGGGCTGACCTCGGAGAATGCCAGCACAACCAGATTTGGTAAAGATTGCTCAATCAGTTTGCGAAAAGCCAGCCGAATTTCGCGTGGGCAAAGCAGAATGGGGTAGTGGCCTGCTTGAGCCAGTCTTTCCATCTGCTCACCGGTGTGAATCAAAATTTGCTGGGCAGTTTGGGCATCGATGCTAAAGCCAATGCCGCTTTCGTTCGAGATGAGATTGTCCCGCAGCAGACTTTCGAGTTGTGGTGATAAGGTGAAAACATGCAGGGTGCCGTCCTCTTCCCGATAGAGGTTGGTAATGGTGCGAGCCATGGATTGGCGCACAGCTTCTGCCAGGATGAAGGGGTTGCGAGTGACCGCGGCATTATCGGCGATGACTTCAAGGATGCCTCCCAAATCGCGAATCGGGATGCGTTCCTTCAGCAGGCAGCGCAAAACGGCTTGTAGTTCTCCAATGGTGATTTGTTCTGGGATGACGCCTTCAACCATCGCTGGGGTGCGGGCGCGCAGTTGGTCAATCATTTCCTGTACCATCTGGCGGTTGAGCAGGTCGGCAGCATAGTTGCGGACCACTTCGGTCAGGTGGGTACTCAGGACAGAAAGCGGGGTAACAACGGTATAGCCAAGCAGTTCGGCGCGTCCCTTTTCGGCATCCCCGATCCAGAGGGCAGGCAAGCCGAAGGCGGGTTCGGTGGTTGGGATGCCGTGGATTTTTTCTTCAGTATCGTTGCCCGGGATGGCGAGATAACGGTCAATCAGCAATTCCCCGCGCACCACTTCCTCACGTCGAATTTTGATGCGATATTCCTGAGGAGAAAGACGTAGATTATCGCGCACGCGCACGATGGGCAGGACGAAACCCAATTCGTTCATGAGTTGTCGCCGAATTCCGGTGATGCGTCGCAATAGATTGTCAGGCTGGCTATCGTCTATGAGCGGGATCAGCCCATAACCGATCTCGATTTCCAGAGGATCTGCTACCACCATTTCCAGCATATCCTGGGGCGATTCGGGTTCAGCAGTGATCACTTCCTCTGCCGGTTCCTGAACCTGTTTTTGTTGCAAGTTCCAAACTGCATAAGCGGCTGCTCCAAAACCGGCGGCGACGAGAATGAAAGGGAGTTTGGGTAAACCAGGAATTAGACCGATGATGGCGATGATCAGTGTCCCAATCCCCAGCGCACTGAAGTTAGAGAGTTGTCCAATCATATCCGAGCCGAGGGATAGATCGCTTGTGGTGCGGGTAACGATCAATCCTGAGGCGGAAGAGACGATCAAGGCCGGAATCTGCACTGCCAAACCGGCACCTACCGTCAGCAAGGTGTAGGTTTGTAACGCATCGAGTAAAGAAAGCTGGCGTTGCACAATGCCGATCACAAAACCGCCGATGATGTTGACAATCATCACGATTACGGCTGCTATGGCATCGCCGCGCACGAACTTGCTGGCACCATCCATAGCGCCGTAGAAATCAGCTTCGATCTCGATCTCGCGCCGGCGAGCTCGAGCCTGTGTTTCATCGATTAGACCTGCATTTAGCTCAGCATCGATCGAAAGTTGCTTGCCAGGCATGGCATCCAGGGTGAAGCGGGCGGCTACTTCTGCCACCCGACCGGCGCCGTTGGTGATGACGACGAATTGGATCACCATTAACATAAGGAAGACAACCACGCCGACAACATAGTTGCCACCGAGAATTAAGGATCCGAAGGTGCTGATGACCTTACCGGCATCGCCTTGAATCAGGATCAGGCGGCTGGCGGCAATATTCAGACCCAGGCGAAATAACGTTACCAGTAAAAGCACCGAAGGGAAAACTGAAAAATCCATCGGTCGGGCAATATACATGGAAAGCAACATCACCCCGATGGACAGAGCAAGGTTGAACACGATGAGAAAGTCCATGGCGATGGGTGGCAGTGGCACTAACATCAAGCCGATGATCAGGATAACTGCCAGTGCTAAAACGATGTCTTTTGAACGAAGCAGGTTGATCCATTGGCTGGTGGGGAGTGATTCTGTCCGAACAGTCATCTTGATATTTACCTCTCTTCGTCAGGATGCCACTGCTGCAGGCACCTTTTGGCGCAGTGCATAAACATGAGCTAGAACCTCCGCCATTGCCACGTATAATTCGGGAGGAATTTCTTGATCGATTTCAACTGTTTTGTAAAGCGCCCGGGCCAGCGGGATATTCTGAACGACCGGAATATGATTGGCAATGGCAATTTGAACGATTCGTTGAGCGATCAAATATGCGCCCTTGGCGACGACTACAGGAGCGTTCATTGTTTCAGGATCATAGCGGATGGCGATGGCAAGGTGGGTTGGGTTGGTGATGATCACGTCAGCTTTGGGAACATTTGCCATCATAATGGAGCGCAGCATTCTTCGCATTTGCCCGCGGATGCGGTTCTTGATCATTGGGTCGCCCTCGCTGCGTTTCATTTCTTCCTTAACTTCTTCTTTTGACATCATTAAGGAGCGTCGGTAGGTCCAGCGCTGGTAGGCATAATCGGCAATAGCAAGGACAAGGAAAGCTGCCCCTACCCGGAGAGCCAGTTTGAGGGCAATGTCGCTCCACACAGCCACGGCGCTGTTGAAGTCCAACTCGGTCAGGTGAAGAAGAGGGGAGATCTGGTCGCGCAGGTAGGCATAGACCACCCAGCCGACCAGTACCAGCTTTAGCAGGGCTTTGATCCATTCAACCAGACCATGGAGCGAAAAGAGCCGTTTGAAGCCGTTGAGTGGATTGAGGCGACCCAGGTTGAAGGAAATGCGTTTCGTCGACCAAAGGAAGTTGGTCTGAGCCAGTGTGATCGAAGCCCCAACGATTCCAAGGGCTAATATGATGATGAGCAGGTCTTGTCCGACTCGCAACAGGTCGGTAATGATCCGTTGAGAAAACCACTCGCCGCTCACTTCACCACCGGGTAAGGTGGTCATTGCCTCGACGATGATAGCCTGGATGTCGTTAATTACCCGTCGCCCGGGCGAACTGAGCAACCATACGCCGATCAGCAGGGCAACGGCTGCGTTCAGTTCCTGGCTTAGGGCAACCATCCCCTCTTTACGGGCTTCTTGAATCTTACGGCCAGTCGGTGGTTCGGTCTTCTCGGGCATGTTACTTTCCTAATAACACCAACATTTGGGGGGCAATGTTGCCGAAGATGGTTCGAATGAGCGGTGACAAAGTCGGGATCGAAATCGCTAGGGCGAAGATGCCTAAACCAATCTTGAGCGGTATGCCCAGGAAGAAAACCTGAATTTGAGGAGCAACCCGGGCAAGCAACCCCATCGCTAAATCGGTCAGCAAGAGGGTTGCCAGTAAGGGAAACGACATTTGTACACCGACCTGAATCAGACTCGCCGTTAATTTCAGCACCGGTTCTTGAGCAACGTCAGGCAAATTGGAATTGATCGGCAGCACCTCAAAGGTGCGTTGTAGACCGAGCAAAAAACTATGGTGCCCGTTAATGGCTAAAAAGATGAGAAATGAGGTTACAACCAGAATTTGATCGAGCGGAGTTCCCTGTTCTTCCAGAGCAGGGTTGAGGATTTGAGCAGCCGCGAAACCACTGCCCAGTCCGATCAAATTACCGGCAATGCTTAAAGCGCCAAAAGCCAGATTGGCAGCATAACCCGTCAGCGTGCCGATTAGAATTTCTTTTCCAATCGCTACCGAGAAGGATAGTAGATCCATACCTGTCCGACCAAAACCAACAAAGTTCAGCGGTGTCATAAAAATTGCCAGGATGAGTCCCAGCCCGATCTTAATTGGATTGGGAATGGAACGACCAGCCAACACCGGGACATGGATAATTGTGGCCATGATCCTGGTAAACGTCAGGAAAAAAGCTTGAAATTGAGCAACGTTAACCAGTGTTTCGTTCATCGCTACCGTTTTTTTTCTCCACCCTAAGGATACCCAGACCTGTTCAATTTTGCAGTAAACGAGAGATGAAGGGTAACTAAATATCGCGTAAAAAAGCTCGAAAAAATCTCAAGATTTCAATCAGGTTGCCGATAGTAAAAGGATAATCCCTGGTCTAATGAACGAGCACTGCCTTGAGACGGGCGATCAGTGTTTCCGTGTCAAAGGGTTTGACCAAAAAATCATCTGCTCCACGATCAACAGCCTGTTGTACCACTTCTCGTACTCCCAGAGCCGAGATGACCAGGATGCGCGGCCGATGACTATTCAGAGGGTGGTCGCGCAGTTGTTGCAGAATCTGCAACCCGTTCATTTGAGGGAGTAAGATGTCCAGAACGATTAAGCTTGGAGAACATTCCTTGATGATCTCGAGAGCTTTGACGCCATCTGCAGCCAGTCGAATGTCGAAGGGTGGCGAGAAGTGTTGTCGCAAAGCCAGCTCCAGGATATCTCGCATGAGCGGGTCATCTTCGACAATCAAGAGAATGGGATTATGAGACTGAACCATCGTTCTCCTTATGGCAACTGTAACCGATCCTGATAGGTGAACAAGCCTTCTTTAAGTCGCTCAGAAAGAGGAGCGATTTTCTCGGGTGTAAGCTTGAGAACTTCCATAGTAATCGGATGAATGATTTTGCCTGCCAAAACCGGGTCTTCGGTCTGGTTTTCAGGTGCAAGGGCATTGGCAAGGTTGACCAGAGCAGCCAGTCTGGGATCGGGAAGATCAGGGCTGAGAGCGTGATGGTTGCGGATGGCTTCGGTTAATTCGTTGGGGAATTGCCAATGCGTGGCGGCTAATCCCCCCACCCCGGCGTGATCGATGCCGAATAACTGTTGTTCCACCTGCCACATGGGCAGACGCTGGGCGCGCATGATCTTTACAATCTGGTTATAGTCCGCCATCACATACTGGTCTAAGACCAGTTTCCCGATGTCATGCAATAAGCCGGCTACATAAGCCTTCTCAGGGTCTGGATAGTGCAAGGCGGTTGCCAGCCAGTGGGCAGAACTTGCCACGACCACACTGTGATACCAGAGACCCTGGTCGCCCAGGCGATACCCACTGAGCCTGGCGCTCAACGGTCCGGCTGCCATTGTGCTGTAGGTGAGCGAGCGGATTTGTTTGAAGCCTAAACGCACCACGGCTTCCTGGATGGAAGCACAGGGGATCAAGTAGCCCATTGCAGCAGAATTGGCAACCTTCAGGACATACGCGGTTAGCGCCTGATCCAGGGCAATCAAGTCGGCTACTGTGCGGGCGGTTGCGTGAGGATCATCGAGTTCCTTGAGCAGACGCGTTGCACTGGCCGGCAACGGGCGCAGACGATGCACGCTGCGGATGATCTCATCTAAGCGTCGACGGGCGGAAACACTCGCTGGACTTGTTACCATAGGGTGCTCTCTAACGTGGCATCTCTGCCAGACTGGTGAAGATCATGATTGTAAAGGAAAGCATTTTTTGTCCCATCCAGGAACCCAGGATCGCAAGCACCAAACCAATGCCGATGATTTTTGGAACAAAGGTTAAAGTGGCTTCGTGAATCTGGGTAGCCGCCTGGAACAGGCTGACCAGACTACCGACAACCAGACTGACTAATAGAATAGGACCTCCAACAATGAGAACGGTTACCAAAGCATTTTGTGCAAAACCCAGGATGTACGATTCGGTCATTGTTCACCTCATTGGAAGAAACTCATCGAAAGCGAGCGGATAATCAAATACCAGCCGTCCACCATCACAAAAAGCAGGATTTTGAAGGGAAGGGATATCAATGACGGAGGTAACATCATCATCCCCATCGAAAGCAGGATGGATGAAATCACCATATCAATGATCAGGAAAGGAATATAGATGGCGAAACCCATAATGAAAGCGGTGCGAAGCTCGCTCAGGACAAATGCCGGCAATAAGACCACCGTAGGAATGTCGTCAAGCGTGTTTGGTCTCTCCTGGTGATTCATCTCCAGGAAGAGTTCAAGGTCTTTTTGGCGGGTTTGCTTGAACATGAATTCCCGCAAAGGTTGTATAGCATTCTTGAAGGCGGTCGATTGATCGATTTGCCCTGCCATATAGGGTTTGAGGGCTTGTTGATCGATCTGACCATAAACTGGCGACATAATGAAGAACGTCAAAATCAGAGCCAAACCGACCAGCACCTGGTTGGGTGGTATTTGGGGCGTGCCAATGGCGTTGCGCAAGAGGGATAGCACAATGATAATGCGGGCAAAGGAAGTGGTCATCACCAACAGTGAGGGGGCGAGGGATAAGATGGTGATGAGGATGAGCAATTGCACCCCTGAACTGACCTGTTTGGGCTGTCCAGCCGGCTCAACGGTCAGGGTAAGTCCCGGCGCTGACCATTGCGACTCGGCTGAACATCCAGCCAGCAAGATTGAGGCAAGGGCTAAACCAATCAACAAGATGAGCGGGAGTTTTGATTTCGGGCGAGCGGTTGTGTTCATGGTTTGACTTTAATTTTGTTCAAACTTCGCAAGAAAAAAGTTGCAAAATCGGATAATGGCAGAGACGATGAGGGCAAAACCTCGCTTTTTTCGGGCAGCAGAGCGGCGTTCTCGACCGGGCTGAGCAATTGGATGCTATGGTCTGTTGCCCCAATCAGGTAAGTTTGATCCCCCACCTTTACGAGATGCAGAGCGCGATGAGGAGCGAGGTGGGTGGTCTCCAGGACTTGAATCTGCTTTTTGTAAAGAGGGTGTCCGTTGCTTTGCCTGCGGCGCAGAAAGATTGCTCCGCTGTAGATGAGCAGCAGCACCAAACCCAGTTTCAAGAACACATTCAACAATAAGGCAGAGGTGGAAACAGCCTCATTGTTAATCATAATGCTGCCTCAACGCTTTCACGCATCGGTGAGACCAATTCGGTAATACGCACCCCGAATTTATCGTCTACTACCACCACCTCACCTTTGGCGATCAGGTGATCGTTGACAAAAACATCTACTGCATCACCGGCAATGCGATCTAACTCAACCACCGAGCCTTTCTGAAGATCAAGCACTTGACGGACGGTTAACTCTGTTCTGCCTAACTCGACCGTCAACTGAAGGATAACGTCCATGAGCATGTCCAACGAAGCTGCTTCGCTGGCTTTGGGGCTTGGCGATGGCTGTGGCGGACGCATGACTGCCTGCGGAGGCGCTTCTTCCTGAAGAATTTCGCCAGGGGTGGGTTCTTGTTCCATTTCGATTTCTAAGGTTTCATCGCTCATCGTTCACCTCTTCTGTGTTATTGATAATTGCCATTATTTAAGATTTTTTCGGTAATTTGAACGGCGTAATATTTCCCGGATTTGCCAATCTTTCCCAAGAAGCATTTTTTGTTCGAAATCTGAACCACAACATCCTGATTAATCGAAGTATCCAGGGTGATAACATCTCCTACCTTGAGCTTCATCAATTCCCCAAAAGTACGCTTGGCGTTACCCAGAAACACGCGCGTGGTCAGGTGCACAACCGTGAGGTTTTCAATGTTCTTGCGCCGGGCTTCGGGATCGACTTGTTTTTCCTTGCGCCCGGTGAACCAGATATGCGGCTTAAGAATATTGGCAATCGGCTTCAGCATAGGGAAGGGGATGTAAATATTCATCAAGCCGCTTACGTTGTTTAAGTTCAACTCAAATGCGACGAGCATCACGCGCTCATTCCCCATTACCATTTGCACCCAGTGTTGGTTGGTTGTACTATCTTCAAGGCTGGGTTCAATGGCTACCACCTTACTCCAGGCTGCTTTGATGTCGTTCAACATGTGTTCGATGAGCGCTCGCAGCAGGAACTGATCGATTTCGGTCAGCACGCGCACCTTTCCACCTCGAGAACTCTGCCCGCCGAGACGCTGCTCAAGAATGGTGTAACTGATCTCCGGGCTGATGGTCATGACCATCTGTCCGGGCAGAGGCGCTAAGGTGATCATGTGGAACAACGATCCGGCTGGTAAGTCTTTGAGAAAGTCGTGAAAACGGCCCTGTTCGGTGTGTACGACGCGTGGGCGCATGTTGCTGCGGACAAAGGTGGGCAGAGAGCTGGTTAGTCTCTCGGCTAAGTCCTCATGCACCAGTTCAACTGCCCGCATCTGGTCTTTTGAGAAATGATCGGGAGACCAGAAGTTATACGGGCGCACCTGTTTTTCCGAGACGGCTTTCTCTGCCTTGCCAGTTTGCTGTTCCATCAATTCTGCAAGGTTAACGCTGCCCTCGGAGGCGGATTGCTCGATTTCAATGGCTCCGGCAAGTAATGCGTCAATTTCTGCTTGCGATAACATCGTTCGACACCTACGAATAGAGAGGATTAGAACAGAGGCTCATTGCACCACAAACTCGGTGAAATAAACAGCGATGACGTGAAATTCGGGCAATTGTTGATTGATTAGCTCTTTGATTTGTTGGCGCAGGTTTTCTTTACCTTCGGCTGTATACACCTTTTCAAAGGTCTGGCTGGCAAAAAGGGTAATCAGGATATCATTGATGATTGGCAGACGGCTTTCCATCTCTTGATTGAAGGTGGTCACATAAGCTTTTTTCTCTTCTTCATTCATCTCGAAATAAGCTGGATCATGAGGGGCAAATTCCAATACAACGCCGACTCGTAGATACTTACGCCCGGTCGGATCCACCAGATTGACGATTTTGCTGCCCGTATCCACCATTAAACCCTGTCCGGGGTGAAGAGTGGATGGATCTAAGCCTTCCCCTTCAGTATGTTCTTCTTCTGCAGCTGCCGCGGGGGTAATTTCTTGCGGCAATGCATAGAGCGGGTAGAAAGGCTTGGGGAAGGTATCTGGCGCAAAGAAGATATAGGCGATCGCCAGATTGGTGACCACGAGAATGAATAGGGCAAAACCTAAGAGAATTTTGGGTAGTAGACTAAGGATGTTCTTCATACTTTCTTCCTAAGTTAGGGTTGTTCTGGAGAAACGCTCAAGTTCAGGTTGATCACATCTTGACTTACCGAATACACGACAATGATTTCAGCCCGACTGTTGAGGGCGCGATGTTGGGGCGTGTCGTTGGGAAAGATGGGTTGCGTGTCCCCTCGCCCGGCTACCAGGATCCGTTTCGGATTGATTCCGCCTTTCTGCAGGTATTCTGCAATGACCAGTGCCCGCCCCAGAGATAGCTCCCAGTTATTGCGATAACGGGTATCTACAGGAGGAGTATTATCGGTGTGACCGATAATGCGGATTTCGTTTTCGATGCCTTTTACCATGTCGATGATCGTGTTCAGGACGGGATAAGCATCCGGATTGAGGTTCGCCGTGCCGGGTTCAAAGATGAGTTGCTCACTGAGCGAGATCAGAACGCCTTCGATGTTGTTCTGGACACTGACCACACCACCCAAATCAGCCGAAGATAACATTTGGGTTAACTGACCGGCAACCTCGGTATTGGTAACCGGGGCTTTCGGGATGCCGGGAATGACAATGGGGGCTGATTGTTTGTTTTCGTCTACGCCACCCGAACGATCAATGCCCGGGTCAACAATCCGACTGGGACCGCCACCAAATGCCACACTTAAGCTCTCGGCTAACTGCTTATAGCGGATAATGTCCAGCTGGCTCATAGAGTACAGGACGACAAACAGCACCATCAAGAGGGTGATGAAGTCGGCGTAGCTCACCAGCCAGCGTTCTGAACCGCCACCGCCATGCCCGCTCATGCTTCAGCCTCCGCAGGTTGTTGGGCGCCGGCAGGAGCTTTTCCTTTGCCTTTCTGCCCTTCGCCAGCACGTTCTTTGGGTGGTAAGAAGGCGCTAAGCTTCTCCCTGACGATGCGCGGGTTTTCGCCGGCCTGTAAGGATAAAATCCCTTCCAGGATCATGTGTCGATAAGCCACTTCCTCCTCGCTGTTTGCGCGCAGCTTGCCGCTGATCGGCAACCAGAAGACGTTTGCCGAAAGAATACCCCACAAGGTCGCCAGGAAAGCCGCCGCAATGGATTTACCTAAGGAGCCGGGATCATCCAGTTTCTGAAGCACCGAAATTAACCCCATCACCGTACCGATGATCCCCATTGTCGGGCCATAACCTCCTGCGGCGCTGAAGAAATTTATCCCCTGGGCGTGCCGTTCCTGCATGTGGTGGATCTCGATCTCCATGATTGCCCGTACCTGGGAGGGATCAACACCATCAACTACCATCTGGACGCCTTTGCGTAAAAATTCGTCCTTGATTTTCTTAGCTTCATCTTCCAGTGCCAACAGGCCTTCACGGCGGGCTTTATCTGCCATTTTGGCAAGCAGATCGATGGCTTCAATGGGGTTGCTCTTGTGGCCTCCTAAAATGGCATTTTTGAACCACATTGGAATTGTTCCGAGAGCTTTCATCGGGTAGGAAATCAAGGTTGCCACAAAGGCTCCACCTACGGTTAATAAAATGGCTTGAGGGTGAGCAAATAGTTCAGCGGGTGAACCGCCGTCCATAATCATCACTACGGTGATGATGACCATTGCCAATACCAGACCTAATATCGTTGCAAGATCCATCTTATGCTTCTCCGTTGTAAGGTAACTCTAATGTCGGGTTGTGGATTAATCTTTGATACTGGATAAACTCCGAGAGAATTTGCGAAACACTCTCCTTGACAACGACCTTTTCATGGTTAACCAGGGTAATGACCGTGTCGGGTGTTGCCTCTACGGACTGAATTAACTCAGCATTGAGAAAGTAGGTTGCCCCATTAAAGCGTGTGACCTGAATCATTGCTTACCTGTGTCAGCTCCATACATTACCAATGGCTTCATCACTCTGTGCTTGAATTTAGCATAGAGTGGCGGGGAAGTGCATAAATTGGTCGTGAAGGGTGAGTAAAGAACGCCTAAAAAATGGGTGAGGATTTATGACGAGTTGGTTTCCCGAGGATTAATCGGCAAGGAAACCGTAAAAATCGTTCCTACACCCACTTGGCTATCTACGTGTATGCTGCCCCCGTGTTGTTTAATAATTCGATGAACCAATGAAAGGCCCAGGCCGGTGCCTCTGCCTGGCGCTTTGGTGGTGTAAAAAGGCTCAAAGATTCGATTGAGTTTTTCGGGTGGAATGCCCTTGCCAGTATCACTCACGGTCACTCGCACTTCGCTGGAAGAGGTGGAGGTGGTAATGCGGATTTCTCGTTCTTCACTTTCGTCGAACGAATCGATAGCATTGGCAAGTAAATTCACCCAAACGCCCTGCAGGCGGTCTTGACTTGCCATAATTTGAGGTAAGTCTTCAGCGGGTTCATAGATCAGCGTGATGGAGCGCGAAACGAGTTCATGTTGCATCAGCGAGATGGCGCGGTTCAAAGTTTGGTTAACATCGGTGGGCTCAAAAAGATATTCTTCTTTGCGGGCGAGATCGAGCAAGTTGCGCACCACCTGCGCTGCGCGTTGGCCGGCGCGGGCGATTAGATCGACCAGTTCCAGCTTGTCGGTATCATCTTTAAGTTCACGTTGCAGCAGTTGGGTATTGGCAATGATTGCAGTCAGCGGGTTGTTGATCTCGTGCGCCAAACCGGCTGCTAATTGTCCCACCGCGGCCAATTTTTCCGATTGCGCCAGGCTTGCCTCTAAGCGGCGTTTCTCGGTTACATCCTGCTCGAAGAGGATTGCCTGGGTGACTTGATTGGCATCATCATAAATCGGATAGGTGCTGATCTCCCATTCCTGGACTTGATCGTCCTTTTGCCATTCGCGTTTGGTGCGGGTGGTGGTTTTACCGCCAAAGAGTGACTCGATCACTTTACAATCGGGGCAGATATCTTCATAGCTGTACAATGCTTCGTAGCAACGTCTGCCTACCAGTTCGTTGGGGGGGATGTTGATCCGTCTGGCGCGATCCATGTTGACGGCAATCAGATTGTACTTCCTGTCAACGATATACATGGATACCGGAATGCTATCAAAAAGGGCGCGTAAGATATTTCGCGAACGCAAGAGTTGCCATTGATTTACCTCAAGGGTGGCATTCTCAATTTTCAATTGATTGAGTTGACGTTGCTGTGAGATAGATTTGGCGAGAATGCTTGCCAGCCTGGTAAGGTGTTCCTGCTCTGGTTCGGTAAAATGCTCTTTGGATACATTGAAGAGAGCAATTGCTCCGAGCAATTCATCGTCCCAGCTTAGGGGCTGAAGGTATAAGGTGTTCAAGCATAGATCTTCTACCTGGAACCAGCGCAAGTCTCGAGAGTTCGGGGGCACGAAACCGGCCTTCTGGTTGAGAAGCTGTTCGGCGATGGGGGTTGTTTTCCAGTCTACATTTTCCCAAAATCCCCAGCTTGGTTTTGCTTTTGAGGAGATTTTCAGCGTTTGCTCCAGACCGGTGGGACGGATCAGCAGAAGGGCGCCTCCATCCGCCCGAAATGCCTGACAAAGGCTTTCGATAAATTCTTCCTGTGACGAAGCAATTTCGATGTTTTCCTGGCAAATATGGGTGAGCAGATGAAAGAGCGCAGCTTGACGTTGAAGAGACATCTAGTTCTCGTCGGTTGGGTTGATGGTATAGCCGTAACCAGGCACGGTGCGGATGAATTTTGGTTGGGAAGGGTCTTCCTCAATTCGTTCGCGCAGGTTTTTGATATGTACGCGCACCAAATCTGGACTGCCAGCATCAGAAGGGTAATCCCACACTTCATCGAGTAAACGCGCCGGTGAAAAGATTTGCCCTGGATGACTCATGAGATGATAGAGTAAGTCATACTGAACCGGGGTCAGGCGTAGCTTGCCTTTATGAGGTGTATAGATTTCATAAGAGCGGGTGTCCAGGACGTATTCACCGACGATCAGACAATGTTCCGCCTCAATCGCTTTGTTTTCGGCGCTGATCTTCTGGAGAATGGATTGAACACTTGGAGGAAGAACATCGCTTTTCTTGATCTGGTTCTCGGCTTCCGGTACAGCGCGCGCCCGTTGGCTACGGCGGAGAATGGCGCGAACACGCAAGATCAGTTCATCGATATTAAAGGGCTTGCTGAGATAGTCATCAGCGCCGGCATTGAAACCGGCAATTTTATCTTCATCTTTGATTTTAGCGGTCAGGAATAGAATGGGCACATCTTGCAAAGCCGGATCGGCTCGCATCTCGCGGCAAACCGTGTAGCCGTCCATACCCGGCATAACGACGTCGAGGATGACAATGTCGGGAATTAACTTCCGGGCAATTTTTAGACCCTCGATACCGCTGTTAGCAACCGTGATCTTGAATTCTTCTCCTCGTAGGCTGCGTTCAATGGTGCGCGCGACAATCTCATCGTCTTCTATAACCAGTATATTTTTTGCGCTCATCCTTACTTAACCTCCACTTAAGAATGATACCCGAAAAATGGTTCCTTGTGAATAATCACTTGTGATGTTTATTTTGGCAGTATGTTGCCGGAGGATTTCAAGACAAATGTTGATCTCAATTCCATTTCCTCTTCCTCCAAGGGTCTTGAAAAAGCTGGTCGCGCCGATCTCTTCTAAGTCCTGAGGTGGAATCAGTCGCCCATTGTCTCGGATAATCACCTGAGGGAATTCTTGCTGAGAGGTAATGATCCAAATGCGACCATTCGGAACGCCAGCAACTCCATCTCGGGCAAGGATCAGCAGGTTGACCCATAAGGCAGTCATTTTTTGAGGATTGCCGGACACGGGAGCGAGATCTCTGGCAAACCTGGTCACCAGGGTAATCCCTTCGGCTTTGATTTGTTCTCCGATCAGGGAAATGGCTTTCTGCAGGCTTTCATTGAGATTAATTTTCTCCTGGACGTCAGCAGGGGAACGGCTGAAGTCGAGCAGTTGCTGGACGGCTTTTTGCACCCGCCAGCCAGCCTCTTCGATTGCCAGAACCGATTCGCGGCCAGCTTGACCGGGGGGAATTTTATTGAGCAAGAGTTGCGCTTCGGCGATAATGGTCGTCAAGGGATTATTGATGTGATGCGCAACTCCGGCAGCCAGGTCGCCAATCGCAGCTAGATGGGAGGATCGCTCCAGTTGGCGTTGGGCATTCTGGATGTGTTCCTCCATTTTCTTGCGCTGAGTTACATCGCGAATCACGTCGATATAGCCAATCAAGCGATTATCGGCGCTCACATCGCGCAGAGGTGCCAGACGGGAACTAACCCAACGTTCCTCCTTCCCAACCATAACTTTTCGCTCGACATCCCCGGGTAGCGTTTTATCTTCGAGAGGAAATGGAGGCAGGGGGGTGAATAAACGGCGGTAAACTTCCTGGACGGGCTTCCCAATTGCCAGGTGGGCAGGGAAATTGAAAAGCCGTTCTGCTTCGTGATTCCAATAGGTGATTTTACCTTCGGTGTCCCAAACGACGACTGCGTCGCGCATGTTTTGCAATAAAAGCGCTTGATAGCGGATCTGTTCGTGCTGCTTTTGTAAAGCGCTCTTCAGGCGTTGCGTAGCAACAGCTTTTTCGATGCGCTGGGGTAAATCCTGCCAGTAGTCGATTCCTTTGACTAAATAATCGCTGGCACCGCTTTTCAGTGCCTGTACGGCAATCTGTTCGTCTCCCTGTCCGGTGACCATCAGAACCGGCAGGTTGATTTTCTGGTTTTGCAATCCCTCTAAGGCTTCCAAGCCTGTCCCGTCCGGTAGACGATAGTCCATCAAGATCACATCTGCTTTGCTTTGAGGTAGGATTTCCCAGAATTGACTCAATGAACTGGCAATGCTGACCTCGAATCCCTCGGCTAACCGCAAGCGTTCAACCACCAGTTGCGCTTGTAGTGGGTCATCCTCAACCAGGATGACGCGAATCGTTAGAGGCAGGGTCGGGTTAGACATGATCGCTTGATCTGTTGCAATTCGTATGCAAGTCTGATGGGTTTATAACGTTGACTTTATAAAAAAACCATAAATTCGGCGTAAAGAAGAACCAACGATTCTGCAAGGTTTTACGCCAATGCCAGGACGATGACCCATTTGTGGCTGCGCTGCTACCGCCTTATCTTCAGCGACATGCGAACCTGAAGGTTTCGTAACTTGAACGGCGCTACTTACCATGCGCAGATGGAGAGATAGTTGAGGTGGCTCCGGTTGCAGAAGGGACGCAAGACGGGGAAGCGTCTCTTGTGCTGGTGGAGTGCCGGACGACGATTGGGGGTGGAGGGACAAAGCGGATCGCGGAAAAATTAGGGCAAATTGCGGAAGAAGCGGAGCAAAAGGTAGTGAAAATCATTGTTGCGATGAATATTCATCCTTCTGCGGCAGAGGTAGCAGCAGAGCAGGAAATAACAAACACCTTCTTGCATAAGAAGTCTGCAAGAAGGTGTTTGGTGTGTCTTTCGGCTTGCACAATTATCGACGCGTTGAAATGTCTTGCTGTGCCAGCTCGAGAAATGCGGCGATGCTCATCGGCCCAGGGTTTTCACCCGAACGCAGACGCAGGGCAACCTGCCCGTTCTCTTGTTCTTTATCTCCGACGACGAGCATGTAGGGGATTTTCTGGGTCTGGGCATCGCGGATTTTGGCGTTCATACGCTCGCTGCGAGCGTCGACTTCGACGCGCAGACCGGCTGCTTTGAGTTGGGTGGCGACCTGGTGGGCATATTCCAGGTGACGATCGGCGATCGGAATCAGAACGGCCTGGACGGGCGATAACCAGACCGGAAAAGCGCCGCCAAAATGTTCGATGAGAACTCCCATGAAGCGTTCCATCGAACCCAACAAGGCGCGGTGGATCATGTATGGGCGATCGGGTTTTCCATCTTCTCCGATATAGGTCAGATCAAAACGCTCGGGCAAGTTGAAATCGAATTGAATGGTGCTGAGTTGCCACTCACGACCGAGTGCATCGATCATTTTTAGGTCGATCTTTGGGCCGTAAAAGGCAGCACCGCCTGCGTCAATATCGTACGATAGACCGGCTCGTTCGAGCGCCATTTGCAGGGCTTGGGTGGCATCTTCCCAACGACTGGCTTCGCCAGCCGATTTTTCTGGATCTCGCGTCGAGAGATAGGCGTGAAATTCATTCATCCCAAAGGCTTGTAAAATATGCAGGCAGAAATTAAGCACGCGATCGATCTCTTCGGGCATCTGATCAGGCCTGCAAAAGAGATGCGCATCATCCTGGGTGAAGCCGCGCACGCGCATTAAGCCGTGCAAGACGCCGCTGCGCTCATAACGATATACCGTGCCCCACTCCGCAAGACGCATGGGTAAGTCGCGGTAACTGTGAATCTGGCTTTTGTAGATCATAATATGGAAGGGGCAATTCATTGGCTTTAAGAAGTATTCTTCCCCTTCGATATCAATGGGGGCATACATGTTTTCCTTATACCAGGCCAGATGACCGCTGGTTTCCCATAACGAAGCGCGCCCGATGTGTGGAGAGTAGACCAGATCGTAACCGTTGGCGAGATGCTCTTGCTTGCAATATTCTTCCGCCAGATGACGGATCAAAGCGCCTTTGGGGTGCCAGAGGATCAGGCCACTGCCGACTTCTTGGGAGGTGCTGAACAACCCTAACTCTTTGCCGAGCCGGCGATGATCACGTTTTTTGGCCTCTTCTAACCGCCAGAGGTATTGATCCAGTTCTTCTTTGGTGCGCCATGCGGTGCCATAAATGCGTTGCAGCATCGGGTTTTTCTCGTTGCCCCGCCAGTAAGCTCCAGCTACGTTGATTAGCTTGATTGCTTCGGGGTTAATTTGCGAGGTGTTTTCGACGTGTGGGCCGCGGCAGAGATCGACAAAGGTATCATGGGTATAGATGGATATCTCAGGCTTTTCGGTCAGGGGGTTGCCGTGTTCGTCTGTGCCGCCCTTTTCCAAATCATTGATCAGTTCGAGTTTATAAGGCTGATCCTTGAATATCTGGCGTGCTTCCTCAGCAGTTACCACTCTCTTCTTAAATGCATGATTTTGGCGGATGATCTCTTTCATGCGCCGTTCGATTTTTTCCAGGTCTTCGGGAGTCAAATTGCGCGGCAGGTCGAAGTCGTAATAAAAACCATCCTCGATCGCCGGTCCAATCGTGTATTTCCCATCGGGGAAGAGTTCCAGAACCGCTTGTGCCATGACATGAGCGCTCGAGTGGCGGATGCGAAAGAGGAGATCGTCATCGGTTTGCGCTTCGTTCTTTTTGTTCATTCCATACCTCCATCAGGTTTCTAATCAGACAATACAAACTGCTACCCAAAGGCGCATGAATGCCTCACCTGACTATCAATAGATAAAAAGCTCCCGCCCCTGGGGCGAGAGCTTTTGCTCACACGGTTCCACCCAGATTGAACTGATCTACCAGCTCATCTCCTTGCACCGATAACGGGGTGTTCCGTTTCCCTTACTTGGAGCAGCGTCGGTTCAGGGTCAGGCTCTCGGGTGGTTTTCGCCCTCGCCTTGTGCAAAGACTTTCAGCCAGTGGTCTTTGCTCTCTGAAGCAAGGTGTTTCGGGCTACTCGTCCCGATCTACGCCGTTGTGAGTGGGCGGAACAGGGCTCGAACCTGCGACCTCTGCGATGTCAACGCAGTGCTCTAACCAACTGAGCTATCCGCCCGCGTTGACCGAATTATAACGCAGAGTTGAAATGTCTTCAAGGGAGAATTTGTTTTACGCAGTGTGAGATAACCATTTTATCAAGTGGCGAGGCAGGGGTTACTCCTTGTGCATGGTAGAGAGTTGATCTCTGTATCCCAGGGCGTGATGGAGAAATTAGCGACAGAAATCCCACACTCGTTTGGCAATCCGATCGGGCTGTTCTAAAATGACCATGTGCCCGCTTCCTGAGATGATTTCGAATTGGGCATTCGGTAGTTTGTTTGCCAGTTCCTGGGCATCTGCAACAGGGGTCATGCGGTCGAGTTCGCCAGTTAAGATCAAAGCAGGCTGCTGAATATACCCAAGCTCTCCGGAGAGATTGAATTCATTACATGCCGCAAGGTCTTGATGTAAGGTATGCGGATGATTCTCGAGCAATCTGCGCGCAGTGAGTTCTTTGATCCGCCGAGGGGTGCGAGGACCAAAAGACCATTTGATGAGCAATTCTACTGCACGGGGTAACGTTTCAGGCTGGGCGGAGAGTTCCATCAGCACGGGATTGACCGCAAAGCGCGCAGCGCTGCCGATCAGGATCAACTTGTGCACCCGCTGAGGAGCCTGAAGGGCGAGAAGTAAACAGATTGCTCCACCCATCGAGTGACCACAAAGATTGAATTCTTCAATTTGTAGTCCATCCAGCCAGGAGAGGAGCGCTTTAGCAACTTCATCCAACTTTTGATAAACCAGAGCGGCCGATTTGCCATGGTTGGGCAGATCGGGTGCCAGAACGGTCATTTGTGGCAAACGGCGAATTTGCGGCGGCCAGGATAAGGCCATACCCCCGGCGCCATGGATCAAAACCAGAGGCGGGACTGTAGCGGGTTCTGAGGGTTGAGAGATCGTGTAGTAGATGCCTGCAAAGGTGGGCAACGAACCTATCTCCTTTAGCTGAAGATTCCTTTTTTCAGACGGTCGGCGGCGTTCTCGTTGAGGGGTATCCAAACCCGCACCGCTGTGCCCTGAGTTGGTTTTGACTCGATTTGAAACAATCCGTTGACCAGCTCGGTTCGTTCACGCATGTTGACCATGCCAAGGCTACCGCGCTGATCGTAGCCACTTGCAAGGTCAGCAGGATCAAATCCAACTCCATCGTCCACTACTTCTAGCAGCAAGATGTCTTGAGCGGCAAAATGCAAACGCACCCAAATATGATCAGCCTGGGCATGTTTACGGGCGTTATTGACAGCTTCCTCCGCAATGGCAAAAATCACGCTTTGTTTGTTCATCTCCAGGTCCTGGATGGTCGCGGGGTCGGCTTGAACGATCACTTTCTGATTGTAGGTTTCCAGCATTTTTTCTGCCATGGCTTGTAAAGCGGCAATTAACCCCTGGGATTCCAGTACCAAAGGACGCAGCGTAAAGAGCATGTGCCGAATTTCTTTTGTGGTGCGGCGGGCGAGTTCCTCGATTTTATAGAGCTCTTCGGCTGTGGCACGCGGATCCCGTTCGAGCAGACGCCGCGCAAAATTAACCCGCATGGCAAGCGCTGAAACCGATTGCGTCGGACCATCGTGTAAATCACGGGCGAGTTTCTTGCGGGCTTCTTCCTGGATCTCAATAATGCGCTCCTTTTCCTGCTCTAGCTGTTGATATAGCAAAGCGTTTTCGATGGCAACCATTGCCTGGTTGGCAATGACCTGCAGGATTTCACATCTTTCGGTGGTGAAATAATCCGCTTGAGGATGGGCATAGAGTAATAATCCATAAACCTGCAGGCCTTTGCGCAAAGGCAACAGATAAACGACGTTACACTGGCGGAGAGCAACAGCCCGGCTCAACTCTGGATCACGCATAGGCTGATATTGCAGGGTCGGTTGATCGTTTTCGAGTGCAGTGTGCAGAATCTTGCTGTTGGAAGAAAAGATAATCCGTTGATCGGCAGGAGTGAAATGGCGCGCGGCAACGACGCGCAAGCGCGCTTTGCCATTCTTCTCCTCCTCAACCATCAGCACCGCCGAGACCAACCGGTTTTCTGAGCCATCATCGGAGATCAGTGCCTGCGTGCTGGTATCCAGAGCCGTTTCGAGCACCTGCTGATAATTCAGGGTGGCGCTGAGGGTACTGATCAGCCGATAGAGGGCTTTGCGCCGTTCTGTTTCGATATCCTGGCGGGTGGTGTCGTTGGCTTTGAGTGTGCCTGGTTTTTGGACAAAGCGTTGCCGTATTCGGAACAGCAGAAAGCTTACTGCACCGCCAAGCAGCAGGTAAATGAGCGAATACGTCAGCCACAGCACCAGATAGGGGGAGAAAATCGCCTGGCTGAAGAACAACCATCCCAACCAGAGCAGGTTTAAGATGGCTATTGCGACCAACCCGGAAAACGGCAGGTTCATTGCTGCGCTCAAAAAAGGCAAAATAGAAATCCAACCGATGGTAAAGAACCGCTCTCCGCTAAGCCATAAGAGTGCGGCGCTGACCAGAAAATCCAAAACCACGCTGGCTATTCGACCGTACCGTGCGAAGGTGGAGTAAGCCAACCAGAAAGGGAATGCCGCATTCAGCAGGCTGTATGACAATAAAATCAGTTTCACAGGCAGAGAGAGTTCACCGAGTACGGCAAGCAGCAAGAACAACATCCAGCGAATGCTGATGCTGAGAAGATCCCACAAGGTTAGCGGAGTTCTAGAACGCTTCATTTTGTTCTGAGCCGCGTTGATTCAAACACACTTTTCCATCTAATCGCTTAACAATCTGGTAAGGTAGGGCAGTAAAGCCTGCAAGGCACGTCCACGATGGCTGAGAGCATTCTTCTGCGCCGTGCTGAGTTCAGCCATGGTCTGGTTCAATGCGGGGAGCAGAAAAATGGGATCATAGCCGAAGCCGCCCGCACCACGCTCTTCGGGAATAATCTCACCTTCACAAACGCCTTCAAAGAAAGCTAATTCCTGGTGGGGTAGGGCAAGGGCGAGGACGCACCGAAATCGAGCCGACCAGGGACGGGGTTTATCCTTTAGCCGGGCAAGGAGATAGGCGCGGCGGTCTGCATCGGTTGCGTTTGGAATGGAAGCATAGCGTGCCGAGCGAATGCCCGGTTCTCCGTTTAGAGCATCGACTTCCAGTCCTGAATCGTCCGCCAATGTCGGTAAACCGCTCACAGAGGTGTAAGCCGTTGCCTTTTTAGCTGCGTTTTCGGCGTAGGTCGCCCCGTCTTCCTGGACGTCGAGGTGTAGAGCAAGATCGCGTAAGTCCAGGATTTCGAGCGGAAGGGCGGATAAGACGGCGCGCATTTCATGGACTTTGCCGAAATTAGCTGTAGCGAGGAGTAATTTGAAAGGTTTTGTCATTGTGTCCAATAAATTTTACAACAAAATTCTGCAAATACAAAATATATAGTAATTCTTGACAGATGGAAAGGGTTATGCTATAATTTTTGTATCTTTGCGGATGTGGATGATCCGTGGTTGCTAAAGGTCCTCTTCGTCTCAATGCCGGCTTTATTGTTGGTCTTCCAGTTGGTGAGAGCCGCGACTTTGATATTGAAATTTCCCATATTGTCCTTGAATCAGATTTAATCTTAGATGCGTTGAGCGGCAGTGTACGGATTACCCGCACCGCTCAGGGTTTACTTCTCCATGTCCTGATGCATGCGACGACACCGAGTCAATGTGTGCGTTGCCTCAATGATTTTACCTTACCCCTGGAAGTTGATTTTACGGAATTATACGCTTTTTCCCGCAATGGCATGAGCGAGAGCGGCTTGCTTTTACCCGATGATGCCCAGATTGATCTTGCGCCGCTGGTGCGCGAATACATGCTGTTAGCTGTTCCCATTCAGCCTCTGTGTATGCCAGACTGCAAAGGTCTTTGCCCGGTTTGTGGCGCTAACCAAAATGAAGGTGTTTGTCATCATCCTGAAGAAGAGATTGATCCAAGGTTATCTATCCTGAAATCGTGGTTAGATCACAACGCGATCGAATAGTTTTCGTCATTGTTCGCCTGTTCTAGCAAAAGGAGGGATGCGCATGGTTTTATCAGGGGCAGATATCGTGGAGGAAGTCAATTCTTTTCTATTGACATCCTTAAGTGAAATTGAGTTGGCAGAGACAGAAGAATTTGAAGAAAAATCGGATCATCTTCCCGAAGACACCTTAGATATTTACCTGCGTGAAATGGCGGCGGTGCCTCTATTGAGCCATCAAGAGGAGATTGACCTGGCACGCCGCTTTGAACGGGGCAAGCAGGCTCAGATCGAACTTGCCAATACGAAAGGCAAGATCGGCAAGAGAAAATTAGCCGAACTCAAAGCCATCATTAGCGATGGGCTGGCTGCCCGCGAACATCTCATTAAAGCCAATACTCGCCTGGTAATCTCGATTGCGCGGCGCTATATCGGCTGTGGTGTGCCATTGAGCGACCTGATCCAGGAAGGTAATTTGGGTCTGATCCGCGCGGTCGAGAAATTCGAGTACCAGCGCGGATTTCGTTTTTCAACCTATGCCACCTGGTGGATTCGTCAGGCAGTGATGCGCGCCATTGCCATGCAAAGCCGCACCATCCGTTTACCGGTCTATCTAGGCGATCGCGTGCGCCAGTTTCAACAGGTTGCTCATGCACTCGAGCAAGATTTGGGCAGACCACCCACCTTGCAAGAATTGGCTCTCGAATTAAATGTGACCCCTGAAAAGGTGAACTGGGTCTTACAGATGTCTCAAGCGCCACTCTCCCTTGAAGACCCTTACGGCGATGAGGAAGATTCGGAATTTGGGGCATTTGTCGAAGACGAGACGGCTGAGCAACCGTATGATGCTGTCCAGCAATTGATGCTTCAGGAGCAGGTCGAACAGGCCCTGGCTACTCTTTCCCCGCGTGAAGCCCGCGTGTTGCGCTTACGCTATGGCTTAGGATATCAGAGGCAGCTAACTTTGGAGGAAGTCGGTGATAAATTCGGCCTGACCCGAGAACGGATTCGCCAGATTGAACTGCAAGCATTGCGCCGCCTGCGTCATCCCAGTCGAGCGCGCATGTTGCGCGAATATCTCTAGCACAAGGGCATGTAGAGGTTGACAAAATCTATCAGCGCGGATAAACTCACCCTAAGATGAACGATTGGATCCTATCACGATACACGATGATGAACCTTTGGATGGCGACAATGCCCAGGTCGCCAATCAGACGGACAGCCCGGTTAACTTCCCAATCGGGTTGAGATGCAAAAAAACCGCTAGAATGGGCTGTCCAAAAAAGGACAGCCTTTTTAATTCTTGCTCTGGAGGAGGAATGCCATGACTCAAAATATCCTGGTTGCGGTAGCCTGGCCGTACGCTAATTCTGAGATCCATGTCGGCAACCTTACCGGATCTTACCTGCCGGCTGACATCTTTGCCCGTTTTCAGCGCTTGAAGGGCAACCGGGTGGCGATGGTTTCGGGTTCCGATTCACATGGCACACCGGTAACCGTTCGTGCTGATGCCGAAGGCACCACTCCCTATCAGGTTTATCAAAGGTATCATCAAGGCTTTCTCGAATTGTTTCAGAAAGCTGGTTTGACATACGATCTATTCACCAGCACTCATACTTCCAATCACTTCAAGGTCTCGCAGGCAATTTTTCTGGCGTTAAATCACAATGGCTACCTCTACACCCAGAGCGAACAACAATGGTTTTCACCCACCCAGAATCGGTTTTTGCCAGACCGATATGTCGAGGGCACCTGTTACCTGTGTGGATATGAGGGAGCGCGAGGGGATCAGTGCGATGGCTGTGGCAATCTACTCGATGCTACCCAACTGATCAATCCTCGTTCGAAGATTGATGGCTCAACACCCGAATTGCGCGAGACTGCCCATTTTTATCTCGATCTGGCAAAGTTACAGCCGGAGATTGTGCGTTTCCTGGAAGAACGGCAATCCTACTGGCGCCCTAATGTCCTCCGTCAATCCCTGGGACAAATCCAGGCGGAAAATTTGCGCGGGCGGCCGATCACGCGTGATCTGGATTGGGGAATCCCGGTGCCGATTGAAGGCTGGGAAGGAAAATGTCTCTATGTCTGGTTTGAAGCGGTGATCGGTTATCTCTCAGCAACCATCGAGTGGGCGCAAATTCGAGGTCAAGCAGATGCCTGGCAGGATTGGTGGTTCAACCCCGAAGCGCGAGCTTATTATTTCATTGGCAAAGACAACATTCCTTTTCATGCCATCATCTGGCCTGGTCAACTCATTGGCTCTGGCGAATGGTTTGGCAAACTCTTTGCCAATGTTGAAGGTAAGCGGTTAACCTTGCCGTACGATGTGCCGGCCAATGAGTTTATGAATCTGGAAGGAAAGAAGATCTCAGGCAGCCGTAATTGGGCGGTTTGGGGAAATGATTTCCTTAGCCGTTATGATCCTGATCCGTTGCGCTATTATCTGACCGCCAATATGCCCGAAACGCGCGATACCGATTGGGATTGGCAAGATTTCTATCAGCGTAACAATAGCGAACTGGTAGCAACCTGGGGCAACCTTGCCAATCGGGTGTTGTCCTTTGCTTTCAAACATTGGGATGGGCATGTTCCCGAAGCGGGTGATCTGCGCGCTGTTGATCAGGAATTGTTAGAAAAAGTTCGCCAGAGTTTCCATACGGTAAGCGAACATCTGGAAGCTGTGCGTCTGCGATCAGCCCTCCTGGAAACGATGAACCTTGCCAGCGAAGTGAATAAGTACCTGGATGTCACCGGTCCATGGTTTGAGATTAAGACCGACAAAGATGCTGCTGCCAAATCGATCTTCACTGCCTTAAGAGCTATAGATACGTTGAAAGTCCTTTTTGCTCCTTTCCTGCCTTTTAGTACGGAAAAATTACATCGCTATTTTGGGTATTCACAGCCTTTCTTCGGCGAACAAAAAACCGAGTTGCTCACCGATGAATTGGGCGAACATCGCGTCCTGCTCTATGATGGCTCGCGGGCAAGTGGAGAATGGAAGATCAGTGAATTAAAACCCGGTCAAGTGCTCGTCCAGCCTGCGCCGCTCTTTAAGAAATTGGAGGAAAAGATCGTCGTCGAGGAGCGGGCGCGCCTGGGAGTTTGAACGGATCAAGCCTGATCAAGGCTTTCGATAGGCGGACGGAGGTACCAGCAGCCGTCCGCTTTTTGAATCACCTCATAGACTTTCCCCTGATGGCTGAGGGTCAAAAAGTGACTGCCCGAAGCATCTTGCCAACGGCGTCCAATCGATTCGATGGCGATCCGATTTTCCTGCCAGTAGATGGCGCGGATGCGCAAGGAAGTGGGGTCTGTACCGCTAAACTCAACCGCGATGGGCTGGGTTGCTTTCAGACGGCGTTGCAGGGTTGGGTTGTTCCTATATTGTGCGAGTCGCTCAGTCAGCAACCATAGGGCAGCTTCTGCACTTTGTTGTTTGATTTGTTCCCGTGTTCCAAAAAAGTGATAAAGGCAGGCGTAGGCTTGATCGAGGATTGCCAGCCCAATCCATACCGTGCCAACCGGCTTTTGAGGCGAACCACCGCCTGGGCCGGCGATGCCGCTGACCGCGATTGCCGTCTGGGTATTGAAAAGCTTCTTTACCCCTTGAGCCATTTCTTTCACCGTTTGTTCGCTGACGGCTCCGAATTTGTCTAAGGTTTCCTGAGAGACGCCGAGCAGATGTTGTTTGGCGGCGTTTGAGTAAGCGACCACGCCGCCCAGGTAATATTCGGATGCGCCGGCGACATTCGTGACGCGGTGGCTGATTAACCCTCCGGTGCACGATTCGGCTAGGGCAAGCGTCCAATCCAAATCAGTGAGTTGTTCAGCAAGCAGAAATTCTATGGGGACGGTTTCCATGGAGGAAATTATACTTGCTGTTTGCGAACGCGTGCCTGGTGGAACTCTTGGTAAAATTTAGGTGAAGATGGAGAAGAAAAACGATCTTCCAGAAAAAATCGCGGCTTTGTTGCCGAGTTTACCGACTCGCCCTGGTTGTTATATGATGAAAGATGGTGAGGGTAAGGTCATTTATATCGGCAAAGCGGTGAATTTACGCAATCGGGTGCGCTCCTATTTCCACACTCCTCAACAACTCAGTCCGCGCATCCGTCGTATGGTGGAGAAAATTGCCGATATAGAGTGGATTATCGTTGACTCAGAACTCGAGGCACTGATCCTCGAAATGAATTTGATTAAGAAGTATCGCCCGCATTACAATGTGCGTCTCAAAGATGATAAACGGTATCCCTATATCAAAGTGAATTGGGCGGATGATTTTCCGAAAGTCACCGTTACCCGCCAGATGATTCAGGATGGTTCGCGCTATTTCGGCCCTTACACCAGTGTCTGGGCAGTTCACCAGACTTTGGATTTGCTGCGGCGTATTTTTCCTTACCTGACCTGCGATCGGGTGATTACCGGCAAGGATGAACGCGCTTGCCTGTATTACGATATTAAGCTGTGTCGGGCACCCTGTATTGGGGCAATCGATCGGGAGAACTACCGCCAGATGATCGCTGATCTGTGTCATTTTTTAGAAGGACATACCGAAGAAATCGTCGCGCGGCTAAAGGTCACAATGGAAAAAGCCGCTGAAAACTTGCAGTTCGAACAGGCTGCCGTGATCCGCGATCAAATCCGCGCCATTGAGAACGTGGTCGAGAAGCAAAAAGTGATCTCCAGTGAGATGACCGACTCGGATGTGATTGCCCTTGCCCGCGATGATGGCGATGCCTGCGTGCAGATTTTCTTCATCCGTGGCGGTAAATTAATCGGTCGTGAATATTTCTTGTTGGAGGGAGCAGAAGAAACGCCCGATGCCACTGTCATGGCTGAATTTATCAAACATTTTTACGATCGGGCGGCTTCTGTTCCAGATCAAGTGTTATTACCCCACGAGGTCGAAGAAGCCCAAATTATCCGCCAGTGGTTGAGCCGCAAGAAGGCTTCGCAAAAGGTAGAGATCAACGTGCCGCGCGCGGGTATCCAACAAGAGTTGATCCAGATGGCAGCCGAAAACGCAGCCCAGACTTTAGCCACCTTGAAGGCGCAATGGGAGGGCGATACCCATCGGCAAGAACAAGCCCTGCTGGAACTGCAAGAGGCTTTGGGCATCGAGAAACCGCTTAACCGCATCGAGTGTTATGATATTTCCAACACCCAGGGAGTGGCAGCGATTGGCAGTATGGTGGTGTTTGAAAAAGGAACGCCGCGCAAAAGCCATTACCGCCGCTTTAACATCCGCTCGGTTAGCGGACCAGATGACTTTGCCAGCCTTGAAGAGACCCTCGAACGCCGCTTTCGCCGCTGGCAGGCTGCCCAAGAGGGTGTAGAGAACCTGGGCAAGAAACCCGATGCTGCCTTTGCTATTTTGCCCGATCTGTTAATCGTGGATGGCGGCAAAGGACAATTAGGTCGGGCGATCAAAGTTTTGGAGCGCTTTGGCTTGTTCGAACGGGTCAGTGTGATTAGTCTGGCAAAACAACAGGAAGAGGTCTTTTTACCCCACCGCTCGGAGAGCATCTTATTGCCAAGGCATTCGCAAGGCTTTTATCTTTTGCAGCGCATCCGGGATGAAGCGCATCGTTTCGCCATCACCGCTCATCGCAAGTTGCGCACCAAACAAGGGCTGGCTTCCCGTCTGGAACTAATTCCGGGCATTGGACCTGTCAAACGGAAACGTCTGTTGCAGCATTTTGGCGATTTGGATTCCATCCGTAATGCCAGCCTGGAAGAGTTAACCGCCGTTGAAGGCATTACCCTCCAGTTAGCAATGCAAATTAAATCCAGTCTAGAATGAGAGGCAGGTTATGAGCAAAAGACAGATCTCTCGCCGAGAGATGCGCCAAATTCGCATTCGCCAAATCCTGTTTATTGTTGTTGCCATCCTGATCATTTTAGCGATGGTGCTGGGGTCCCTGCGTTAGGCGAGCGCTGAAGTTAGTGAGTTGATTCGTATAAAGTCTGGATAGCCTGATTGAATTCAGGGATTGAAAAGGGTTTTTGTAACCAATGCACTTTCCCCCCTGCCAGGGCGGCGCGATATTCTTCGTTGAGAGGATGCCCGGTAATCAAGAGCATTTTCAAGTCAGGTTGTTTCCCTTTCAGGATTTGATAGAGTTCGATACCACCCATCTGTGGCATCACGATGTCGCTGACCAGCAACTCGATTCTCTCTGCCTGGCTTTCCCATACCTTAAGGGCTTCGTGGCCGTCCGCCGCAGTCAGGGTTTGATAATGTTGCGCTTCGAGCAAGGCTTTTAAGGCGTTGCGGGTGGCCGTGTCATCTTCCACGACCAGGGCGATGGCACCATTGCCGTTGAGCCTCACGGAAGGCTGTTCTTCCAGGTAAACCTGGGTGGGTTGGAGCAACGCGGGTAGGTAAACTGTGAATGTTGATCCCAGCGAGGGCTGGCTTTGAACATCTATATAACCGCCGTGCTGTTTAACAATTCCATAGACCTGAGCCAAACCCAAGCCAGTCCCTAACCCCACCGGCTTGGTGGTGAAGAAGGGTTCAAAAATGTGCGGAAGATGTTCCGGAGAGATGCCATGCCCTGTATCCTGGACTTCAATGATGATCCATTCACCAGCCTGGATGAAACGGTTGGGTTTGTCCTGGTTTTCTTTGAGGCTGAGACGGGCAAGGGAAATTCGTAACACACCTCCTTGTGGCATTGCATCGCGAGCGTTCAGCACGAGATTCAGGAGCATTTGTTGTAGACGGGTGGGATCAGCCAGAACAAAATAGTTTTCAGGCTGGTAGCGAAGCTCGACCCGAATCGTCTCCGGTAGGACCCGCGAAAGCATTTTCTCGAACTCCTTGATGAATGGCAGGAGGTCGAGTGTAGTTTGCTCCATGATCGAGCGCCGGCTGAAATCCAGGATCTGCCGGATTAAACTGGCGGCGCGATGGACCTGCTGCTGGATAATGGCTAAACGGTCCTGCGCGGCTGGACTTAATGAGGAATCGTTGCGCAATAAATCGGCATAGACCAGGATGGCTGCCATAATGTTATTGAAATCATGTGCAATGCCGGCTGCCAGTTGTCCCACTGTGGCGAGTCGTTCATGCATTTGGGCTCGGGTTTGAATCTCTCGCTCCAGGGTGACCTCGCGTAATGTGATCACCCATTGGGTGGCAGGTTGACCGATGGGATTCGCCTGAGCCTCGAATATTCGTTGCGTGGGTTCTTTTACAATCAGTTCAATAGGGAGAGAGTCGGTTGAGTGGGCAAGTAATTCGCCAATTGGTTTGGAACCAAGCGAAATCAGCGTGTTTCCTTCGAACTTTGCTTGTAAGGACTTAAGGTATTGGTCGGCAATCGGATTCAGGACCAGAATATGATAATCACTATCCAGCAATAAAATGCCGATGGAGAGGTTTTCGACCAGATTGCTCATCCGTTTCTTTTCGGCTTCGCGAACGCTTTCAAGCCGTTGGAGGGCAATCGAAGCTTGATTGGCAAAGGTCTGCAATAAGCGCAGTTGTTCCTGGCTAAAGCTTTGGATCTGCTCATCCCCGATTCCCAACATGCCAACGATTTGATCGTTCAGGAGAATTGGGTAGTGAGGAATCGATTGAAAAGCCCGAATCGGGGATAACGATTGATAAGCCTCAGCCAGGTTGACTTCAACCGCGGTGAGCATACTCTCTTTACCAGAAAATTGACTGAGCTCGTTTTGGCAGTGTTCTTGAAGAGCTGCAAGCGTTTCTTCGGTGAACGGGCGTTGAGCGTTGACGTATAGGGCTGGTTGTGTGGAAGAGAAAAGACAACCAATGGCAAAATCACACTTGACGGCTGTGCGCAGATGATCCAGCAGGATGCGCAATAAATCCTCATAGGTTAAGACATATCCAATTTCCTGGCTGAGCTCATAAAGCTCGGAGAGTTCGGCTGTGCGCTGAATCACGGCATCTTCAAGTTGATCTGCGTAGCGGCGCATATTCTCATACAGCGTGGCATTTTCGAGGGCGATGGCGATTTGGTCGGCGAGCAGTTGAAAGAAGTCTATATCGCTTTGGGATAGGGCAACATTCTGGTCGGTTTCAATGTTAAGGATGCCGACAACTTCGCCGTGCAACAGAATGGGCATGGCAAATTCAGAGACCGTTTGTGGGTTATCGGGTAGGTAATCGGCGTCTTGGTTAACATCAAGGATGACCTGTGCCTGCCCGGTTTTCATTGCTCTGCCAATCACGCCGCGGTTCAAAGGCATTTGGGGGATAATGACGCTGTTGCCATGATAAGCGCGCAAACTTAAGTGGTCATCCTCGCGGAGGAAGATCTCAATAATCGGGTAGTGAAAATTGGCAGCCAGCTCATCGACGACGGTTTGAAGTAACTCCTGGAGATCGAGATGACGGGAAAAGTTTTGGGTAAATTTTTGCAGCAAGGTTACCTGGCGTAAGCGATGCTGGGCTTCCTGGTAGCGCTCAGCATTGCTCAAAGCCAGGCTTAATTCCTGACAGATGGCTTTCACCAGATGAAGATCTGCCTCATTGAAGGCATTTAACTCTGAATGCATAATGGCAAGAATGCCATAGAATTGATTTTCAAAGAGAATCGGGGCGGCGATTGCGGAACGGACTTTTTCGTCATAACCAACATGGTGCCACCAGCGGTCGTCTTGACGAACATCTGGGATCAGGTCGGCTTGACGATTTTTCATCACCCACCCCATAAAACCACGATCACCGCTCCAATGAGTTGAGCGGTTATACTCTTCAATTGAGGTAGGAAATTCGCCCCACACAGCCCTTAAAGAAAGGGTATCTTTATCGGCTATATAGCGGAATGCCAGACCAAAATGACCATCCAGAGATTGCGTTGCCAGTTGGATGGCGCGCTGGAGAATTTCGTCCGGTTCCAAACTCGATGTTAGCTGGTGACCAATGGCATAGATCACGCCAAGATTGCGTTTTTCACTTTCTGCTTGCTGATACAGGCTGGCGTTTTCGATCGCGATGGCAGCCTGGTCGCCCAAAAACTCCATTAATTTCAGTTCTAACGAAGTAAACTGGCGAGGTGTCGGAAAAGAGACATTCATTACCCCAACCACGCGCTCGCCGATTTTAAGGGGAATTCCGACGATGGCTCCATTCCAGTTATTTTCCATGCCCTCAAAAAGCGGGTGGTTGGTCATATCGTTGACCACGATCATTTGCCTGCTATGAATTACCTGGACGGTTAGACCGTTCGGCCTGGGTTTGATGTAGCTATTCTCCGGTTGATCCTCTTGCCAGAGTTCTGCACCAAAGCGTAACGCATTCTCGCTTTCGGGTGAATACAAAAAGATATAGGCATTGCGGAAATCGCTGAAAAACTGGTATAGGGTGTGCAAAATGGTGTGAAGTACAGTATCCAGGTCTAACTCGCTGGTGACACTGAGGCTGGCTTGGCGCAGGGTTTCCAGCATACTTGCCTGTTGCGCTTTTTCTTGAAACAGGCGGGCATTTTCAATGGCAAGGGTTGCATGTTGGGCAAATGTGATTGCCCAATCGGTATGATATTTCTGGAAGGTATTGGGTTGCGTACTCTCAAAGGTGATTAATCCAACCACTTCGCCACGGGCGAGCAAAGGCACACCCATCCATGCTCTAACTTTGATCGGGTCATTCCAGTTGATTGAACGGGTTTCCAGCTCCGTATCCTCGAGGATCAGAGGATGTTTTTTGTCAATAATTTCTTCCAGCAACGGGTGGAGTTGTGCGTTTCGTTGATCCAGCCGGTTTATATCCGGCGCAAAGCCGCGCAGGGCGACTGGTTTTAGCTCTCCACCCTGGTTGAGAAGGAGTAAGGCATAATCATAAGGAATGGCCTGGGCAAGTTGATCCAGGATGGTTGCGAACAGGGTTTGTAGATCGAGCGTTGAAGTCAGAGCCTGGACGGCAACCGTCAGTTTTTCTGCCAACATCCTTTGCCGGCGTTCGTTTTCCAGCAACGTGATACTCCGTAGAACGATGCTGGCTTGATTGGCAAAGATGCAGAGCAATTGAAGGTCCTCTTCGGTAAAGCGATTGGGGGTCTGCAGATCAAAAACTTGCAGGACCCCTTCGAGACGGTTTTCCAAAAACAGTGGCGCCGAGATCACGGATCGATATGGATACGGCGGGCCAAATTTACTGGAGTGATATTGCCAGTTGGTGTAATCGTCAATCAAGAGCGGTTTTTCGTTCTTCGCTACCCATCCGGCTGCTCCTTCTCCATACGCTATGCGCACCCCTTGAACCTGGTCGGCAAAGGGACTGAATTCGATATACACTTCTAACTCTTGTTGCTGCGGATGGGCAAGGTACAGACAACCCCCTTCGACTTCGAGCAACTCCATCGCTGCCTGTACAATCTGTTCAAGCAGTAAACGCCTGTCCTGATGTTCCCCGGCATGGATTGCCAGGGTTTGGATTTTGGTTATCTGGTTGATGAGTAACTGGGTTTTGTCTTTTGGTGTAGCTGCAATCCCATTCCTTTTCCTCTGCTTCCTCTGCACGGTTCTATCCCATCCAATTTCATCCATGACATAGTACCTATACGGGCATCCTTTCCCGACCAAAACTCGTGGAATATATTATACCTGTCTAAGGGCATACGCCTCCATGCTATATTATTTTAGACCCAAAACGGTGGATTAAACCTTACAGATTTATTAGGGAAAGAGGAAGATAACGCTGGCTTGGAGGTGAGGGATAATTGCATCGGCGTCAAGATGCCTGGAGGGCGAAAATAGATCCTAACCCCCATCCCCTCGCCTGCAGGGAGATGGATTAACCCGCCCCTCCGGGCACCAGCTTGCGCCTGAGCCAGAGGGGCGGGAGGGAAGCGTTAAGGGTATATCGCTGCCCGAGTGATCGGGCAGGATCAATGGATCAAATTTAGAACAGGCCAACCACTCTGCCGGTGGTCAGGTCAAGATCGACATCATAAAAGACCGGGCGGGTGGGTAAGCCTGGCATGGTGCGCATCTCACCCAACAAGGGGTAGAGGAAGCCTGCGCCAACCGAGGCCCGGATATCGCGGATCGGTACGATGAAGCCTTTGGGGACGCCTTTCAAAGATGGATCGTGGCTAAGGCTGAGATGGGTTTTTGCCATGCAGATCGGTAATTTATCGAACCCCAGGCGGGTGTATAGCTCGATCTTCTTTTCAGCTTCGGGGAGATACTCGACCCCATCTGCACCATAGATTTCTTTGCAGATGATCTCGATTTTATCTTTGATGGGGATGTCCAGTGGATACAGGAATTTGAAGTTGCTGGGTTTTTCGGCAGCCTTCACCACCGCTTCAGCCAGGGCAACGGCTCCTTCACCGCCGTGCATCCAGTGCGTGCAGACGCAGGCATCATCAGCGCCGGCTTCCAGCGCTGCTTCGCGCACCAGCTGGACTTCTTTTTCGGTATCGGTGGCAAACGAGTTGACGGCTACAACACAGGGGATGCCGAACTTGAGCACGTTCTTGATGTGATGTTGCATATTGCCCAACCCCGCCTTGAGCAACTCTAAGTTCTCATCTGTGTAGGCTGGATCGAGGGGCTTGCCTGCGACAACTTTTGGACCGCCACCGTGCATCTTCAAAGCTCGCACTGTGGCAACCAGGACGACGACGTTCGGAATCAAGCCGGAGTAACGGCACTTGATATTGAAGAATTTCTCCATTCCGATGTCTGCCCCGAAGCCAGACTCGGTGACCACATAATCGGCGAGTTTAAGAGCAATCCGATCGGCAATGATCGAGCTGTTGCCATGGGCAATGTTGGCAAACGGTCCGGCGTGGACAAAAACGGGTGTCCCCTCGAGGCTCTGCATCAGGGTTGGTTTGATAGCATCTTTCATCAAGACGGTTAAGGCGCCAGCAACACCCAAATCTTCGGCTGTTATGGCTTCCCCTTTGCGATTGGTGCCAATGACAATGCGACCGAGGCGTTCGCGCATGTCGGCGAGGTCGGTTGTCAGGGCTAAGATTGCCATGATTTCGCTGGCAACCGTAATGTCAAAGCCGGTGCGGCGGGTCATCCCTTTTTCTTCTGGACCCAAACCGATCTCGATTTCACGCAGGAAGCGGTCATTGGTGTCTACCACGCGGCGCCAGGTGATGGAATCGGGATCAATATCCAGACGGGCAAAGCGGCTGCGCTCTTCTGGAGTCAGTTCGTTCGGATCCGTCTTGTCGATGCCCAATTTCTTCAAGCGACGGAGCATTGAAGGCGAAAAGCGCCGTTTTCCTTGCTTGTCAGGAGGGCAGAGGGCGTTGAAGAGTTTTTCGTCATCTTGTTGGGCTTCGTGGAACATGCGCGCGTCAATCGCTGCGGCAAGTAGATTGTTGGCGGCGGTAATGGCATGAATATCACCGGTCAGATGCAGGTTGAAATCCTCCATTGGGATCACCTGGCTATACCCACCGCCAGCAGCACCACCCTTGATGCCAAATGTTGGGCCCTGGCTTGGTTGACGAATGCAGGTAAAAACGTTCTTCTTGAGATGAGCGCCTAACGCCTGACTCAAGCCCATGGTGGTGGTGGTCTTCCCTTCGCCCAAAGGCGTGGGGGTGATTGCCGTGACGTCAATATAGATTCCATCCGGCACGTCTTTGAGTCTTTCGAGAATCTCAAGTTTGACCTTTGCGATGTAATTGCCGTGCAGTTCGAGCTCGTCTTCCAAAATGCCACATTCAGCCGCAATCTGTCGAATGGGTTTGAGTTCGGCTGCTTGGGCAATTTCGATATCGGAAGGTACGGGGAAGACGCGTTTCAGGGGTTTATATTCTACTGGCTGTCTGGCGAGATTTTTTTTCGAGGCAGTCATAACTTATTCCCTTTCCTTTGGTGGTATTCGATCGAGACTCTGGTTCAGTTTATTTTGACAGGGAAATGCCAAAAAAGCAAGGGATTCCTTTCCTTGTTCGAATATGCTTTGTGTCATCAGATAAATCAGGTATGATTTATTGCAATAGTCTTAATTAGGGGGCTTTATCCAATGTTCAAAGGATAGATTATGGTTGACAAGATAATGAAGTATTATGATTAATTTGGCAATATTCTTTCTTCGGCAAGGGGCTTGAGGCTGAGCCCCAGCGGCTTGAATTACCTGGCTTCAAAAGAGATGGTTTTCCCTCCGCTCCAGATCGTGAACTCTGGCTTTAGCGGCGCGAGCGAAGCGAGCGTCCGCTGCAGCCGGTGTTAGGCTGGGCAGAAGCGGCAGAGTCAACAAGCCACCGACCAAGCATATGCGGCTGGGCTTGTTTTGAGCTTTCCAATGCGGGCTGGCCAATCCAGATTTTTGGCGGTTTCTTCGCCGAAGGTCACGATGCCGCGGCGCGTATAGCCGACTCGAGATCGGACCAGAGGTCATCTGGATCTTCGATACCCACACTGAGACGTAGAAGCGAAGGCGGCAGGTGTTCTTGCCCTGGGATTGCCGCCCTTCGTTCCATCGTCGATTCCACGGCGCCAAGACTGGTAGCATGCCGAATGAGCCGGACATTTTGGCAGACGGCATCTGCAAACTCGGCTCCGCCGCGCACATCGAACGAGATAATGGTTCCAAAACCTTTGAGCACACGCCTGGCGGTCGCATGCGTCGGATGTGTCAGTAAGCCCGGATAGCGAACACAGGATACCATCGGATGGCGCGCAAGCCGCTCCGCAAGGATCATGGCGGTTTGTTGAGCTCGTTGCAAACGCAGTGCCAGCGTTCTCGCCCCACGGACGGCCAGGAAGGCCTCCAGTGTTCCTGGGGTTGCGCCTGCCAACTCGCGATTCTTCCTGAGGGCGTGCCAGAGCGCTTCGTCTCTCGTCGTAGCGACCCCCGCCAATAAGTCCGAATGGCCTCCAATGAACTTGGTTGCCGATTGGATCGAGATCGTGGCGCCGAAATCAAGGGGCTGCTGATTCAAGGGCGTAGCGAAGGTGTTGTCCACCGCCACAATTGCTCCGGGCTTGCGGGGCGCCGCACAGATGGCTTCCAGATCGGCAACAACCAGGAGGGGGTTGGAAGGAGACTCGAGCCAGATCAGATCGGCAACGCTACAGGCGCGAATCCAGCTGTCAATGTCGTCTACGGCCAGGCGCTGCACAGACCACCGCCCCTGCTGTGCGCCCTGGGTGACTAATCCGACAACCCCTTGATAACAATCATCGGGGATGACCACCATGGCGCCAACCGGAAGTTGTGCGAACACGGCGGCAATAGCGGCCATGCCGGAGGCAAAGGCCACGGCCTTACCACCCTCAAGCCCACCGACTATGTCCTCAAGCGCTTCCCAGGTCGGCGTGCCGTCATCGCGGGCGTACGCGCGACCACTACTGAGGAGAAAATTGGACGCAGGGATGGGCGGCGTATTCAATGGCGCGCCGGGTTCCGACGGCCGCCCTGCTACAACAAGCCAGGATTCCCATGTGATCCCAGATGGATGTCTCTTCATACTCGAACACCTCGAATCCCGTAATGTTCGCAACCCAACGGCACTGCGCTTAGCTGCGCCGCCGAAGGGGACGTCGGCTGGAGCGAGTGGTTGGGTGGGCTTTAGGATGGTTTTCGCCTTTGCTCAATCTCATTCACGATTTGGTCTAATGTCTTACTACCAAACAAGACTTCTCGCTCTTGGATATAATCACCAAAACCAACCGTAAATTGTTTCAGAAAACGGACAGCATTGACCACACCTAACTCCTGATAGAGTAGGCGAATCGCTTGCTGGTTGATCTCTGCCAGAGGCTTTCCTGTTGTAATCATTGCTCAATCTCCTGAATCAAATCAAGCGGTGAAATAACCTTCACCTGCAAATCGCTGATGCGCTTCGCTCTACGCGCCAATTGGTCGTCACACGTGCAGAAGTAATCAACCTTGCTTGCTTCTGCTAAGGCCAGATGAAGTGCGTCGAGAGGTTTGATGCCATGTTGCAAGAATTGGGACGCTCTCTTTTTTACACTTGCGGTCACATTGATGGTCATTTTGGCTTTAGCCAGCACAGAATAAGCATGCTCCCGACGAATTAGCAAAGGGTTTTGCTCGGTCTCATAGACCAATGCTTCCGATGAAACCAACTCAATCAATCCAGCATCGCAAAGGGAGAGAATGCCAAGAACTGCTTCTGCTTCCAATACGACGCGAACTTGATTGGGTGTATCCAGCGGGCGTTGAATAGCACACAAATCGAGATAGACTTTTATCATATCGCTATTTTAGCACATTCCCCTGCTTGGCTGTATGCCCGCCCAACGGCACCGAGCTCAGCCGCGCCGCCGCAGGTAGCGTCGGCTGGAGCGAGTGGTTAGCCCGCCGATAATGGTCATTATGGCTTCATATTTGAGATAGTGACCAGCGGTGTAACAGCGCCTGGAATGAGCGGCTCTATGCTCGTAAAGAAATTCAGGCGTATGATGTGAACGGAATCGGGTTTGGGGAGCAAGGCATACACGTTCCCGTCTGAGCCGACTGCTAGACTCCGCATGATAGGATAATAGAATTCCGCGATCGGCACACGAGCTACTCCTTGCTGCACACCATCTGCGTCGATATAGTGCACTGTTTGATCAACCTTGAGTACTTGGTCATTGACGACATCCTCGCGGATCACATAAAAACCACCATTCTGAAGCACGTCAATAAGCCTGAATCCGCCTAAGCCAGTAGTCAGTTGTGTCTCAAGCCTTATGTTTCCCGCAATGATATATGGGGTTTTTCCAGGGCCAGGGTTCATCACTCGATATGGTTTTCCGTTGCAGTGATAATCGCCGCTTACACTGGCGGGGTTCAAGTTTCCTTGGGCGTCAACCAGGCGATAGAGATTGGAGCCGCCTTCCAACTCCAACAAAACCTCACCTTCACAGTCAATGGCTATCCCCGTGAGGCCGTTTTCAATATGAAACCCCTGTGGGATGTCGTAACTGGCTTTAATTTCCCCGTCAAACGATAGGCGATTAACTCTATATCTCTCTGGTGTTACTTTGTAGCTGATTTCCAATACGAACAATTCTGTATCGGTTGCCCTCAGGTCTCCGACATTCACGATGTCAATAGTATAAAGGTCAATCGTTTTGAGCGGATGGCCTGTGGAATCGTATCGTAACAGGCGATTGCCAACCAGGTTAGCTATAACAAAGCCCCCATCTGGCAGAACAGCGATGGCACTGGGTCCATTGATTTCTGCGTCTGGGTCGTTTCCTCCTCGGTACAGTACACCATTATCTCCCACTGGAATAGAGAAGAGGACCTCATAATATCGTTGCTCGCCGGCTTGTGCTGGTGTAATTGCTGTGAGAGTACGAACAGATGTCACAATCGAGGTTGGGGTACGATTCATTGGAAGGAGGGTTGCGGTTAAAGTTGATATGTGATTTGGAGTTATGGTCGGGTTTGGCGAGGGGCGAGATTCAGGAGAATTAATAGCAAGAGTGCTGGTTTCAGGTTGGATGGGTGTGCCCGTTGCAGTTAACTGCTGGTGGGATTTCTGAGATAGCAGCGTAATAGTAACAACCGTCTGGCAAGCAAAGAGCAACGCTACAAGAATTGCAATCAGCACCCTACGGAATCTTGTCAGCATGTGGGGCCTCCAATAATGGCGCGGCTTCCGACCGAAACCAAAGATTAGCCATATCGCACAAATTAGAGAGTAGCACTCATATCGTGGCTTCAGTCGAGGTGAGGAATTGCTTCCCCGCCTCGACTGTCTTCTTCGAAAGTGATCCTAGAGGGTCAGCCTATGGGCAAACATTATTGTATTTGCGCGGGACGTAGTCCGCTATATCTGAGAAATTGCGATAAATCTTCTGTTCATTACTGCCTCTCAAGCCTTTATGAATAGTCGGATTTGGGCGATCAATTGGATTGAACTCGACCTTCATAAGGAATATTTATGATCAGGAGAACCTCATTCCTCGTGGCTAGCAGGCTAAAGGCACCGAGCTCAGCCGCGCCGCCGAAGGCGGCGTCGGCTGGAGCGAGATGTTAGCCCGCTATCTGAACCAACGGCAACTTGACCCCTCACTCCCAGCGAAAGGTCTTCGAGGACACAAGAACCCCTGCTATCAGCAGAGTGACCAGAATGACCGTTTCCCAAAAGTATTTTCCCCACGGTTCGCCCATCCATAGACCCTGTAAGAGGGTAACCACGTGAGTGAGTGGTAAAACTTGAGCGAACTGTTGGACGCTCGCCGGTAACTCCTCCCGCGGGATGGTCGCCCCGGAAAGGAAAATCATGGGGAAGAACAGCGCCATGGCCACAATCTGTGCTGTGCGGGCTGTGGGCAAAAGACCCGCCAGTACAAAGCCGAGCGCCGAGAAACTCATGCCGCTCAGGCAAAACGCCGCCAGCACATAAAGGGGATTGCCTGCAAACCGCAGGCCATAGACCAATCTCCCGGCGATCACCAGCAGGACCATGCCCAATAGTGCCATCAGAAACTGCACAATCACATGCGCAACCAGGATGGCTTGAGGGTGCAGAGGAGTGGCCCTCAGTCGACGCAAAATCCCTTGCTCGCGATACGACGCCATGCTAATGGTCAACCCAAGCAGGCCGCTGTTAGCAATAATCATCGCCGTGTAGCCAGGCACCGACAAATCCACAGCGCCATATCCTCCAAAATCAGGAATAGGCTCATTGCCGTAGATACTACCGAACAGGAAGAGCATCATCAACGGGAATGCCAGAGTAAAAAACACTGCCATGGGTTCCCGCAGGAAGAGTTTGATCTCGGTCCAGGTCAATTTCCAAAGACTGCGCATCTCTCCCCCCTTTTGGTTAGTCCCGCATTGTTCGTCCGGTCAGGATGAGGAAAACGTCTTCGAGGGTTGGGTGCTCAGTACGCAGGTCACGAAAGCGGATACCGCTTTTGACCAAAGCGTTGACCACCTCATTGACCATTTCCACCGTAGTGCCGTAGACGATCACCCATTCATTCATCGTTTCAACCCGGGTGATCGCTTTCAAACTGCTGAATCGTTGAGGGTCAAAAGGGTCATCAACGGCAAAAACCAGCCGGTACTCCGTTCCCAGGGCATTGATCAGGTTCTCTGGAGTATCCAGCGCTATAATGCGACCATGATCCATGATAGCCACTCGATCACATAACCGTTCAGCTTCTTCCATAAAGTGCGTGGTGAGGAAAACGGTCTTGCCGCGGTCACGAATCTGCCGCACCAGATCCCACATCGCCCGGCGGGCCTGGGGGTCCAGGCCAGTGGTCAGTTCGTCCAGAAACACCACTTCAGGATCGTTGACCAGAGCTAAGGCAATGAAAAGACGCTGCTTCTGACCTCCGGAGAGTTTGGCAAAAGGTGTGTTGTACTTGTCGGCCAGGCCTAACTGTTCCAGCAGGGGTCGCCAATTGATAGATTGAGGATAAAAAGTTGCAAAGAGATCCAGGGCCTCCCAGACTTTGAGACGGTCCTGAAGTTCGGACTCTTGCAATTGCATACCAATCTTTGGGCGAAGAGCATAGCCATCCCGCTGCGAATCCAGCCCTAAGACCCGGATACGGCCGCTATCAGGTTGGCGCAAGCCCTCGATACACTCAATTGTCGTGGTTTTGCCCGCGCCATTGGGGCCAACCATGCCAAAAATCTCCCCTTCATAGACTTCAAAGGAGACATCCTCCACAGCCACGGTGGATCCATAGAGCTTGCGCAGATGTTCAACCTGTACAATGGGCTTCTGTTCCATAATAGTTGATCCTCCAACGCATGATTAGCGGGCTAACGACTTGCGGTTCAGCCGCACGCGGAGCGAGCGAAGCGAGCGGAGCGTGTCGGCTGGAACCGCTTGTTAGCCGCCGCTACCGGTTATTCAGATTGTATGGCACACCAAAGAATGTGTCACCATCAATTATCCGCTCTATGGCTATTCTGTCCTTGCGCGTAGCATACCAAAACGTGATGTCTGCATTCTGCCCTGCACCACAAGTATGAACTTCAACGCCCACCCAACCAGGATTTACGGCTTCAATCTGCTGGATAACGTCCTGATGTTCTTGGACCACCCTTTCTACTTCAGAGACGGGCGGTAATTGCTCGCAAGGAAGGTAATGGTTTCGGTTGTCATAGATGACATCATCAACCAATCGTCTGACAACTTTAGTTTTGGTTTCGATAAACAGGATACCAACGCAGACCACTAACAACAGGGAGATGGCGGTGACAAGCAACAATACCTTTCGTTTGCGGTTCATATTTGGGTTCTCCAAGTCGGTTTGACACGCCCGTCTACTGCCTCTCAGGAAGTGCGAGCGTGCATCCCAGCAACTCAAACTTCCTGTTCCTCACGGATAGGCGGCTAACTATTGTTTGGATTGATATTCTCCTTATAACCGTTTATACCTTGTAACTGTCCAAAAAGCATTATAATCGTGTAGCTATCCAGCTAAACTACAGGAAAATATATTTGTTTTATAACCAACTCTCACCCAAAAGTCAAGATACAAATGGCAAAGAAAATCCTGGATCAACTGCGTGAAATGCTGCGCCTGAAACACTACTCTTACCGCACCGAAGAAGCCTATGTGGATTGGGTGCGGCGTTTTATCCTTTTTCATAACAAACGCCATCCGGCCGAAATGGGCGCTCCCGAAATTCGTGCTTTCCTCGCCCACCTGGCTCAGGAACGACATGTCTCCGCTTCCACGCAAAATCAGGCTTTCAGTGCCATCCTCTTCCTTTACCGCGAGGTGCTTCAGAAAGAGATTGAACCCATTCTGCTCTCAGGAGCCAAACGCCCCGAGCGCCTCCCCACCGTTCTGACCCGCGCCGAAGTGCTGCACCTCATCCACCACTTGAGCGGAATCCATAAACTGATGGCGCAATTGCTCTACGGCTCCGGCTTGCGCCTGATGGAATGCGTCCGCTTGCGGGTCAAAGATATTGACTTCGAGTACAGGAGCATCACCGTTCGAGATGGGAAGGGCGAGAAAGACCGCATTGTCCCCCTGCCCGAAGCGGTGATCCCCGATCTTCGCCGTCAGATCGAGCGCGTCCGTCTGCTCCACGAAGAAGACCTGGCGGCCGGCCATGGCGAGGTGTATCTACCCAATGCCCTGGCAGAGAAGTACCCCAACGCAGCCCGCGAACTGATCTGGCAATACCTCTTCCCGGCCTCCAAACGCTCCCTTGACCCGCGCAGTGGCAAGGAACGCCGTCATCATCTCGATCCTTCCGCTTTACAACGCGCCGTGCGACAGGCTGCCCAAAAAGCCGGCCTGCAGAAGCGGGTCACCTGCCATACGCTGCGCCACTCCTTTGCTACCCATCTGCTTCAAGCTGGCTACGATATCCGCACGGTGCAGGAACTGCTGGGACATAAGGATGTTAGGACGACCATGATCTATACCCACGTCCTCCAGCGCGGCGGGATGGCTGTGCGCAGCCCACTGGATATGGATTGATTTGTCCGCCTTCAAACGAGATGGTTTTCCCTCCGTTCCAGATCGTGACCTCTGGCCGCTAAGGCAAGGGCGCCGCAACTGCCGGCTAAATCGCCCAAGTGCGGGCTGGTGATCAGGCTTTCAATCTCATCTGCCAGGTAGGTTAGGTAACCAGCGCAGTATTGCAGGGTTTTGCGGCGGATGCTATCCAGCAATCCGGGCTGCTTCATGACCCCGCCGCCGAGCAGAATGCGTTGAGGACTAAAGGTAAAGATAAAATTGCTGAGCGCCAGAGCCAGATATTCAGCTTCCAGTTCCCAGGCAGGATGCGCAGGGGGAAGATTTTGGGCGGGCGTTCCCCAGCGCTGGCGCATTGCCTCGCCGCTGGCCAAACCTTCCAGGCAATCGCCATGATACGGGCAACAGCCCGCAAATGGGTCGCGCTGGCGGTCATGGGGCAGGCGGATATGCCCCATCTCAGGGTGAAAACGTCCATGCAGAAGGTTCCCATTGACCATGCCGCCTCCACCAATACCGGTGCCAACGGTGATGTAGAGAAAGGTATCCAGATTTTGCGCTGCTCCCCAGCTCCATTCGCCTAAAGCGGCGCCGTTGACATCCGTATCCACGTAAACGCGCAGCGCAAAGGCTTCTTGCAGAGCCTGTACCCAGTTAAAGCCCTGCCAGGTTAATTTGGGGGTTAGACCGACTTGCCCATAGCTGGCTGATTCAGGGTTCACATCTACCGGTCCGAAGGCAGCTACACCAATGGCCTCAATGGAATCGAAGCGTTGCTGGCTATCTCTAAAGAAGGTTATGATGGCGGCGATCGTTTCGGAGGGCGTTGTGGTTGGGATCGTGGTTTGAGATAAAATATGATCGGGGTCAAAACCGACCACACAGATCATTTTGGTTCCACCTGCCTCAATTCCGCCGAACATGCTCAGCCTGTTTATAGATCTTTGATGAGATAAAGATCACCGCGCTGAAAACCGCGTTGAAGATAATACTGCCGCGTGCCCACCGCAGAGATAACAGCCAGTTTCTGATAGCTGCGTTGGCGGGCTATTCGTTCTGCCCAATGAATGAGACGCGTGCCCAGGCCGCTGTGTTGGGCTGCTCCGGGCTGTTCTTTGCCCAGTTCGACCGATTGACCGTAAACATGAACTTCGCGGATGAGAGCTGCCCCTTTGAGTTCTTCGATGAAAGCTTTCTTTCCGCCTTCGTAAGGTAGAGATAAGCGCAGGAAACCAGCCAGGTGGTCGTCGGCGGTGACAAAGCTGAGAAAATGCTCTTCGGAGACATCCGTTGGGTAAACTATAACCTCAGTGTGCAGGCGGCGCTGGTCAAGGGGTCTTTGTCCAATTTCGCGACAGCGGATGCACTGGCAACGCGTACCGCGCCGTTTCAGTTCGCGATGAACATCCTGGCGTAAACTGGTGACTTTATTGCCTTCAACCACGTAAGTCGAGGGGATATCGCGAATGACGCGATTGACGCGACAATAGCGAGGGATGGAGGGTTTGATGTCTGCGATCAGGTCGATCAATTCTTGCGTGGTGTAGGGTCGATAACCGCCAGCCTGCCAGATAGAATACAATTCTGTGTTTTCCAGCAGTTGGGTGGGGTAAATTTTGATTTCATCGGGGCAAAATCCCTCCCACATCCGTTGGAAATCTTGCCGATCCGATTGCGGGGTAGCGCCGAGCAAATTGGGCATCCAGTGCAACACGATCTTAAAACCGGCCATGCGCAACAGGTTAACTGCCTGGCGGGTTTGTTGCACCGTATGGCCGCGCCGATTCAATTCCAAAATGGAATCGTCAAAGCTTTGGGCGCCCATCTGAACTTTGGTGACGCCCAGTTTGCGCAACCACACAATCTCCTGCGGTGTGATTTCATCCGGGCGGGTTTCGATAACCAGGCCCACATTGCGACGCGGCGCGGTCTCGTTGATGGCAAAAGCCTCTTCGATCGTCGCGGCGGATATGCCATTCATGGCATCGAAGCAGCGCTGGATGAACCACTGCTGATAGTCGCGACGGTAAGCGCTCCAGGTGCCGCCTAAAATGAGCAATTCGATTTTGTCGGTGGGGTGACCAACTTCAGCCAGGGCCTGGATACGGGAGGAAACCTGAGCGTAGGGATCGAAATGGTGTTCGACAGCCCGGCGTGCGCCAGGCTCGTCGGCGATATAGCTTTTGGGCATGTTCTCTTCGGTCGGACAGAAGATGCATTTTGCCGGACAGGGATAGGGTTTGGTCAGCACCGTGACGGTTGTTACCCCAGAGCTTGTGCGCACCGGTTTCAAGCGCAGGCGGGCAAGCAGTTGTGGGTCGGGGGATAGTTTGCCCTGCGCAACCATGTGATGGTACGCGGCGACCAGGGCGTTTTTACCTAAATACCCTCCACCGGGTAAGGGATGACGGCGCAGGGCATCGGCAACCTCACTGCCCTGGCGGATTTGCTCCACAACGATTTGGGCTAAATCCAGGTGTTGGGCGATCTTACGTTGTTTTTCCTGCCAGAGTTGTGTTTCCATTGCATTTGTACCTGTAAGATTTACTTCATTTGTTCATTCTCATTGCGAGGGCTTTGTTGTTTGCCGTTTTGCGTATGCCTTGGGCTGTTAAGGTAAGCTTCGCATATATCCTTAACCATCCGTTGAAGCGATCGATTCGCATGCTAATTTTACCAGAGCTTCGGATGAGCAGGATTACGGGCTGGCAACTATTTTTGACGAAATTGAGTATAATATCTTAAATTCCAGCCGATCTTTCTCTCATGCGCGTCCTTGTTTTTTCAGATGTTCATGCCAACTTAACTGCTTTAGAGCGGATTCTTGCAGATGCCGGTACATACGATGCGGTTTGGTGTTTGGGCGATGTAATAGGCTATGGGCCAGACCCGAACGAATGTGTTGAATGCATCCGACATCTTCCCAATCTAACCTGTATCCTGGGTAATCATGACGCAGCCGTTCTCGGTTTGATCGAGGTAGAGGCATTCAATCATGAAGCCAGGTGGGTGATCCAGTGGACGCAGCAGCAATTGACGGAAGCAAACCTCTCCTTCTTGAGAAGTCTACCCGAGCGGCTGGTGATAGGAGACGTTACCCTTGTCCATGGCAGTCCTCGTCAGCCGGTTTGGGAGTATCTGTTGGATGCGCAGACTGCCCGACACAATTTTGATTTTTTTGATACACCGTTCTGCTTTGTCGGGCATACACACTTGCCGATCCTCTTTCACTTAAATGAGTTAGAGACATATCCAGTTGGAGGTTACCTGCCTCCGAATCAGGTCATTCAATTGACACCGCGCGAAATTGTCAATCCCGGTTCGGTTGGGCAACCGCGCGACCGAGATCCCCGCGCCGCCTATGCGATCTACGATACCGAGACGCATCACTTCGAACATCGTCGGGTTGAGTACGACGTAGCCGCAGTCCAGGACCGGATGCGACTGGCGAGGTTGCCTCAACGTCACATCCAGCGCCTGTCGGTCGGCTGGTAGCCAGGGAACCCTTTGGCGGATTAAAGCGTCTGAAGTGTAAATCACCCGGTTTGAACAGGAAGGAGAAGTGAAGATGAAGAAGCGGCCATTGCTTTTGGCAAGGATATTGGTCGGGTTGCTGATCGGCGCATGGTTTCTTTCAGCCTGTGCCGCTCGCGCTCCAGAGAGGGAAGTGAATATCGTGAGCGGAGAGAGCTATGTTCCACAGGAAATAGCCCCTGCGGCGCCAGCCCAACCGGAACTCAAGGGAGATTCCAGTGGTTTTGTCAGTTCAGTACCCAGCTCAACGGAACGAATGGTCATCAAGAACGCCAAATTATCTCTGATCGTAAAAGATCCTCCTGCAGCAATGGATTCCATCGCAGAGATGGCTGAGCAGATGGGAGGGTTTGTTGTCTCGGCTGAACTTTACCAGACCACTACTGAGAGCGGCAAAGAAGTGCCCCGCGCCACGATCACCATCCGGGTTCCGGCTGAGAAGCTCAATCCGGCACTGGATGAGATTAGAGCACTTTCGGATCAACTTCCCGAAAATGAGAATATCACCAGTCAGGATATTACCGCGGAATACACTGACCTGGATTCGCGCTTGCGGAATTTGAAACGCGCCGAGGAGCAATTGCAGGAAATCCTCGATCAGGCATATTCAACAGAAGATGTATTGAGCGTCTTTCAACAGTTGACCCAGGTGCGCGAACAAATTGAAGTGATCGAAGGGCAAATGAAGTATTACCGCGAGGCGGTCGCGCTCTCTTCGATCAGCGTTGACCTGATCGCAGAAGAGGCTGTGGAACCGCTGACGATAGGGAGATGGCAACCCGTCGGCGTTGCCCGCGACGCATTGCAGGCATTAATCAATGCGCTTCAATTCCTGATCAACGTTGTCATCTGGATGGTGATCTTCATCCTGCCGGTGCTCATCCTGCTTTATGGGATTTTCTTCATTCCTCTGCGTGCCCTGTGGCGCTTTTTCCGCCGCCGACGCAAACCGAAAGCGGTTGCCTCTTCAGAATCATCCTCTCCTCCCCCTGCATCTTAATGGATGAAATGCCTCACTCGCCCCAGGCTACAGCTACTGCAATAGCCAGTTCCTGGGTGTGAGTGAGGCTTAATGACCACCCCTGTATGCCTAATTTTTGGGCTTCCTGAAGCGCCTGACGGTGCAGAATCAGGCAGGGTTGATGAGCGGGGTCGTGAACGATTTCAATATCCAGCCAATTTACTGCCCCAATTCCACAGCCCAAAGCTTTTGAAACGGCTTCCTTGGCGGCAAAGCGCGCGGCTAAGGATTGAGGACGCGAGCGATAAAGCTGTATCTCCTGAGGGGTAAAGACCCTTTGCAGAAAGCGCTCCCCATGTCGTTGGAGAACTTCCTCCAGCCGTTGAATTTCGATTGCATCAATTCCCGAACGGATGAACATGGATTGACCAAATCACTCCAGACTGCCAGCGATCGCAATGGCGAGGCGATCGGGGTCGAGGTATTTTTGCGCCGTTTCCAGGACCTGCTCGCGGGTGACCGAACGCACCAGATCGGCATATAGGCGGTAGTAGTTCAAACCGAGTCCATAGCGTTCCAGATTGCCAAGCGCATAGGCGACGCCCATATTGGACTCCAGAGAGAGAGGCAAATGACCGATGAAGTTTGCCTGGCTGTCGCTGAGTTCTTCTTCGCTGACTTTCTCTTGCACAAAGCGTTGAATTTCCTGACGGATGATCGCAATTGCCCGTTCGACATTCTCCGGGGCAACACCTGCGGCGACTGTCCAACTGCCAGGACCGATTCCCGAACTGAGACTGGAATAGGCATAATAGGCCAGTCCGGCTCGTTCGCGCACGGCATCCCCAATGCGACCCATTAATCCAAACTGCCCCAGGATGTTATTACCGATTGCGGCGCTCATGTACTCGGGGGCATTGCGTTGAGGTCCAACTGAGCCGATCAGTAGGTCAACCTGCGATTTTCCGGGGATGAAAACCTTTTTCTGCACCGTTTCGGTGAGCGGTTGCAGAGGAGGCAATTCGGGCGGCAAGGGTTGTTCGTCGTTCTGCCAATCGGCAAGGTGTTCGGATAAAATCGAGATGGCGGTGGATGGTTCGATGGCTCCGACGACCACGATAACCATGCCACGCGGTCCGTAATGACGATGGTGAAAGTTGACCAAATCTTCCAGTGTGATTTGCTGAACCGTTTCGAGGGTGCCTTCTTCTGGAAAACGGTAGGGATGGTGGGCATAGACAATTTCATCGAAAGTAAGAGAGGCCATCTCGGCTGTGTCTTGGGAGCGTAAAATCAGGCCGGTCAGCAACTGGGCACGCTTGCGTTCCACGTGTTCAGGAGGGAAGGTGGGTTCCTTAATGGCAGCGGCAAAGATTTCACAGAGCATGTTGAAATCTTCGACGAGCGAGCGCCCTCCGAAGCTGGTGATGTGCGTCCCTCCTTCGAAGCTCAGGCTGGCGGCTGCCGATTCCAGTAAATCGTAGATAGTATTGTAGTCAAATTTCTTGCTGCCTAAAAGGAGAGAGCTTGCCGTAAAAGAGGCTAAACCGAGCTTGTCGGGGGGATCGAATAAGCTACCAACCTCTAAATATCCGTTCAGGACGATCGAAGGGCTGTTAAAGTTCGAGCGCACCAGAACGACAATTCCATTGGAAAGTTCAACCCGGGTGATGTCGTCTTCACCGGGTAAAGAGTTTTGATGGGAGGGTGAGAAGGATAGCAGTGAACTCATCATTGAGAATCGCTTTCTTCCTTTTGAGGTGTGGTTGATGCTTCAGGCAGGTAAACCCCGACCACCCGGTTGCGGGTCTGCAGGTAGGTTTGGGCTACGCGCTGGACATCCTCAGGCGTTACCTGAGCCAGCCGGTCGATGAATTCTAAGTACCATTCATACGTGGCAAACATCTCCGAAAAGCCCATCCAGAATGCCTGATTGCTGATGCTTTCGCTGCCGTAAGCAAACAAGGCGCGCGCTTGTTTGCTGGCGCGTTGAATTTCTTCGACGGGCGGCGGAGAATCTTGCAGGCGTTTGATCTCATCTTCAATGCGTTGTAACACTTGTTCAGGGGTTTTTTCAGGGCGGACGATGCAGGTGATAAGGTACAGGAAGGGGTCAACGGTTGCACCAACGCCTCCCTGGACACTAACGGCTAAATCACCCTCAACCAGAGCGCGATACAGGCGCGAAGTTTTATTCGATACACCGCCACCGAAGACGTTTAGATTGCTTGGCCCGGTCAGCAGGCTATCGAGTATCGTGAGAGGAATAAAGTCGGGATGGATCGAGTTGGGGACATGATGGGCGAGCATCAGGTAGGTGGTATCATCTGGCCCCTGGACCGTAACCCGACGTTCACCTTGCTGAGGTGGTTCGGTTCGACACAGACGAGGCGGGTCGACCCCGCGCGGGATGGGTTCATAGAGTTCCCGCACGCGTTTGAGCATCTGCTCGGTTTCAAAATCGCCGGCAATGGCTAATACGGCGTTGTTTGGAACATAGTAAGTGCGATAGTGCTGGATCAGATCCTCGCGTGTCATGGTTTGGAGATCAACCAGATCGCCGATAACCTCGTGATGGTAGGGATGAACGCGAAACGCGGCTGCCTGAACCTCTTCGCTAAGGCGAAAGAGCGGTTCGTTTTCGTTACCTTGCCGTTCGGATATGATTACTGTCCTTTCCGACTCCACTTCCTGAGGGTCGAAGAGACAGTTGACCATGCGGTCAGCTTCCAGGCTGAGGGCGAGGTCTATTTTATCAGCCGGCATGGTCTCAAAACAGGTTGTCCAGTCAAGATAGGTCATAGCGTTCCATGAGCCGCCCTCGCGTGAAATGGCTTTATCGAGCACAGAAGCCGGATAGCGTGGCGTCCCTTTGAAAAGCATGTGTTCGATCCAATGTGCGATGCCGGTTTTGCCGCACGGTTCATCACGCGAGCCAACCCGATACCAGATCCAATGGCTGATGATCGGGGCAGTGTGAATTTCTTTGAGAAGCACCAATAAACCATTTGATAGGGTGAGTTTTGTGATTGAATCCGACATACAGGCTCCACTTGTAGCAAATGACAATGAATAATACCATGAGAGGATATTTATCAGCAACAATTATGAGCTTTCCACTTGTGATTTGTTTCACGTCTGTATATAATCACAAAAGGTATAATTGTTTTAGATTCTTGTGGAAGAAAGAAGACGAACTTGAAGCTACCATCTCAGAAGTCGAAACAAGGTGCTAACCAGTATACTTCCCTTGATTGTATATCCCCGGTGGGTTGTAAGGTTCCTGCTCAAAGGAAAGTTACCCAAACAGTACTGAGCATCATCTCAAAAGCCAATGGAGGAGCGCGTGGAAGGACAATCTCTTGAACAATTTACCATAGCGGTGGTTGGAGCTGGCCCGGCTGGCCTGTTTGCCAGTCGTCAGTTGGCTGAAAGTGGGGCAAAAGTGCTCCTGTTTAACCGAGATATTAAGCCGGGTGGGCTGGCAGAGTACGGCATTTACCCTGACAAAGTCAAAATGAAAGAAGGATTGCGCAAGCAGTTTCAGCAAATTCTGGAAATGCCCACCGTCCACTACTTTGGCAATGTGGTTATCGGCAGAAAAGGCGATCTGACCCTGGATGACTTACAGGCACTGGGGGTTGATGCCATTGTGGTCACCGCCGGAGCACAGGGGACGAAGTGGTTGGGGATTCCCGGCGAGTCGATCCCCAAGGGGGTTTACCACGCCAAAGACATTGTTTATCATTACAATAAATTACCACCTTATAGTCAGAAAGAGATCTTCATCGGGCGGCGGGTTGCCATTGTTGGGGTTGGAAATGTCATGATGGATATCGCCCGCTATTGTATTCGCGAAAAAAAGGTCGATGAAGTGATTGCGGTTGCGCGGCGCGGTCCGGCGGAAGTCAAATTCGATAAGAAAGAAATGGAATACGTTATTGCCAATCTGGATTTGGATGCCCTGGATGAGGAGATCCGCCGCGCCAAGCCAATTATGCTGGCGATCGGACAGGATCCGGATGAGGCAAGAGCAAACATTTTAGCCGCTTTACCCAAGGCGGTACCAGCGGTTTCGCGCACCCGTTTCCGCTTCGACTTTCTGGCTGCCCCGACGCGCATTCTCGGTGAAGATAAAGGATACGTAACGGGCTTAGAGATCGAGGATACAACGCTGGTGCGGGTCAAGGACGATACGCGGGCAAAGCTTTTGGGTTCCCGGCGCAATCTCTATGTGGATACGGTGATTTTCTGTATTGGAGATAAGGTTGATGACGATTTTGGGTTACCGGTGCAGTGGAATGAGTTTGTCAAAAGCCCCAACCCGCAATTCCCCGTTGATGAAATCTCCTATGAGGCCTATGACCCCGAAGCGGGCAAGTCCATCCAGGGAGTGTTTGTAGCCGGGTGGTCACGCGAGGCAAGCAGTGGTCTGGTGGGGGTGGCGCGTAAGGATGGGGAACGCTGCGCACGGGCGGTGATGCAATACCTTCAAACCGTCAAACCAAAAGCCCACTCGGACGAGATCCTGCGCCTGGTCAGAGAACGCCTGGGTGAGCTTACCAAACCAGTTGTGACCCAGGAACATCTTCCTCTGCTCACTGCTGCTGAACGGGCGAAAGCGGCCGAATTGGGTGTTGAAGATTTTAAGTTTGCCACCAATGAAGAAATGTTGCAGGTGATGGGCTTGCTGGAGGCAGCCGCACCCTGATCCGCCTTGCTCTCTAAGGAGAGCTCTTAGGCTTTATCAACGGCTTTGGATGACGATAAGGAAGCGGTATCGTCATCAAAAATCCCAGGACGATGAGCAGTTGTCCGCTGATCACGCCCGTTGCCTGCACCGCGCCAAAGTACGGCACTTTGGGAAAGCGGTGTGAGCCGATGCCAAAGACATCTGCCATGCCGCTCATCGCCGCAATCAGATACCCGGTTGCCACCAATCGAAAGCCAATATCGGCAAGAATACTCTTCTCTCTACCGTTCCAAAGGGCATTCAAGACAAGATAGCCTCCTCCACACATTACAGCCAGCCCGATCAGGAAAACCGCAATTTGCACGAAGCCGATTACCGGACTGCGATCCAGACCAAACATTGCCGGTCGAATGCCGATTAAAAAGAGCAAAAATCCAATGAATAGAACCCACAAGCCACTTTTCGTACGATTTCGGACTCTCTGTTTTGTCTCCATGGTCATGAATACAGAACCCTTTCTATGGTAAAAAACGATTGCAACAGCGCAACCAGTTGCCATGAAAGATGTTGGTGATGTCCTGAGTTGCGTAGCCGCGTTCAGATAGAAGGGGGACGATTTTTTGCAGGTCGGCGATGGTGTTGATTTCAACTGGAACCGATTGCCAGCCAAAACCGCCATCAAAATCACTGCCAATACCCACATGCTGAGAATCACCGGCTAATTGACAGATATGGTCAATGTGAGCAACCAGATCGAGCAGGGTAACCTCCTCGCGTGGTTCACCCTCACGCCAGCCTGCTTTCAAGAAGGCATTGTATGGGATCACGCCGATGACCCCGTCGCGCTCGATCAGCCTGTGAATGAGGCGATCGGAGAGATGGCGATTGCTTTCGATCCCTCTGAGCAGGGCTTTGGCATTGGCATGGGTGGCGATGACAATTCCTTCATAGAAATCGAGCGCCTGAAGAGCCGCTGGCTCATCCATGTGACTCAGGTCAAGAGCAAAACCGACATTTGCCATGCTCTCTAAAAGTTGCTCACCCAGCTTTGTCAACCGACCGGGTTCATTCGTTCCACCGCAGAAGGCATTGCCTGCCCAGGCTGGACCGAGAATGCGAACGCCTGAATTCCACCAGGTTTCCACCTCTTCAGGATGTTCAATGGCTTCAGCACCTTCCATCAACATCAGCAGTCCGACAGGATGGGAATCCTTCGCCTGTTGCCATTCGTTTTGCAGGTTTTGCAGGTCGTTTCTAGTTTGTATCAGGGTGAACTTCTGAGGATTTTGTTCGACCAGGGAAAGATAGGCTTCGACCTGGGCGCGGTAGAGCTTTTTCGCCTGGCGACTGTCGGTATAACATTGCGTATCCCAGTCGCCCAGCTTTTTACGTACGGGTGCGGCGAACAGCGTGGAAAAAATCAGCATGACCTGTCCGCGCTGATATTCTTCCCACCCCAGGAGGGTATCCCCATTCCATTGCCAGATCGCGCTTCCGGCTTCCGATTGGCGAATTTCAGCCGCAGAACGGCTGTAATCGCGTTGAAATGTCAGCATGTTCCATGCCAGGTCTTCATGGGCATCCACCAGGATCATGGTTCGACTTCCTCCTGGAGGAGTTGACGAGCGATCTGGCGGTCAATTTTGCCCATTGGAAAGAGAGGCAGTTGTTGCCGCTCTACCCATTGAAATGCCTGACCCTGCATCGGCACGGGTTGATTGCCACCGCAAATCCTACAGCGGTAGGCATGCAGAGTGAGGCGGTAATGGGTGTAGGCGTGACGATAGACCCCAAGGGATTGACCGACTTCAATCTCCAGGGCAAGCTCCTCCTGAATTTCGCGCTTCAGGCAGGCTTCCAGGCTCTCGCCCTCCTGACATTTACCGCCGGGAAATTCCCACATTCCGCCCAGCAAGCCCTGGCGAGGGCGTTGGGTGATGAGAAACTTGCCGTTCTTGGCTATCACTGCCGCAGTGACCAGGTAGTGGGGGATGAGTTCTTTGGCTGTGTTTACAGGGATTTCGGATTGAAGCCCGGATTGGAAAGCCTGACAGTGAGCGGCGAGCGGACAGAGATCACAGCGAGGTTGACGAGGGGTGCAAATCATTGCGCCGAGGTCCATGAGCGCCTGATTGAACGCGCCAGCCCTGCCAGAAGGGAGATGAGCCCGAGCAAATTGCAGCAGTTCCCGGTCGCTCTGCGAGGTGCGCAGGGGCATGCGATGGGCAGTTAACCTTGCCAGAACGCGGCGGATGTTGCCGTCTAATGTAGGTTCGTCCTGCCCGAAAGCCATGGAAGCAATTGCTGCAGCGGTGTAATTACCGATGCCCGGCAGCCTGCGCAGGGTTTTCAGGTCCTGAGGCAGAGCGCCTTGATATTGCTGCTGAAGCAACCGCGCGGCGCGATGCAAATTTCTGGCGCGGGCATAGTATCCCAAGCCTTCCCAGTAGCGCAGAACTTCCTCTTCGGAAGCATTTGCCAGGCTCAACGGATCGGGGAAGCGTTCCATCCAGCGCTCATAGTATGGGATGACGGTTTCCACCCGGGTTTGCTGGAGCATGATTTCGGAGACCCAAACAGCATAAGGGGAAGAACGCCCGCGCCAGGGTAGGGAGCGGGCGTTTTTGGCATACCAGTCGAGGATTGCAAGGGCAATCGGTGAATCCATGATCGCTTGGGTTTCTATAGTTGGAAACCCGGTCGATCCTCCACGACTTTTAATTTGAGTTCTTCAACGTAGTCCAACAGTTGTTCTGTCAGGCGTTGCCAATCGGTGGAGTTGAGTACCTGTTGTAAACGGCTGAGGGTGGAACTGCGGATGGCAGCCATGATCTGGGGCTGGTCACCATAGACGGTAAACCAGGCATCGGATGGTTCGAGTCCGAGCTTTTCGATGCTGGGGATGAATTCACGTACCATGAACTCGAAATATTCTTGCTCTTTTGCGGGAAGGATATCCCAGGTCATTAAGAGTTTTACCGCCATGCCTTTATCCTTTTTGTGACTGTTGAACCTTCAGGGCAATCACTTTGGTTTCTTCAGGTATCGCAGAGGGAGTGATTTTGAGCAAGTCGGTTTCCTCCAGCTCATTGATACCCATTTCCTTCAAGAATTTACTTAAAGGCGCCAGCTTTAGATGACAACCTGGCGTGTGATAGTGCATGGGAATTACGATGCCAGGTTCAAGCAGGCTGACGATCTCGGCAGCTTTGGCGGCGCTCAGACCGCCTCCACCTCCGACCGGTACGAGGGCGATGTTGACATTCCCCAGCGCTTCTACCTCCGTTTGACTGGGCACGCGGCGGATATCGCCCAGGTGCGCTACCGTGACTCCATTATAATCAAAAACGTAGAGGGTGTTGCGAGGTTCATTCGGATCGCGTTTTCCCTGTCCATTCGTTTGAACGCCGGTGATGAATACGCCGCCGATTTCATATTCACCCGGCCCGCGTAAAACGTGGGAGCGCCCTTTGACGGCGTTGAAATTGGCGTGACCTGGCGCTTCGTGGCTGATGGTGACGATATCGGCTTTGAGCTTCAAAGGTTCGTAGCCGACTACCTGATGGTCATAGGGGTCGGTGACGACGCTTGCCATGCCGCGCTCGGTCAGGCGGAAACAAGATAAACCAAACCAGACGATTTCCATGCAGATTTCTCCGTTGGGTGGATTATACATCATTTGAAAGCGGGATGGTTTGGAAAAAATACCCTAGACAATCCCCAAAAGCATGGGTAAAATATAGGTGCAAGAACACAGATACTGGTCGGCCGAGATAGCTCAGTTGGTAGAGCACATGACTGAAAATCATGGTGTCGCCAGTTCGATTCTGGCTCTCGGCATTGTCGGCCCTGGAGGTCGAAGATGCGGGCGTGGTTCAGTTGGTAGAACGTCTCCTTGCCAAGGAGAAGGTCGTGGGTTCGAGTCCCATCGCCCGCTCTTTTTGTCAGCATGGCGACGTGGCCAAGTGGTAAGGCAAGGGTCTGCAAAACCCTGATCACGGGTTCAAATCCCGTCGTCGCCTTTGTTTCCCCAGCCAGCGCACCCTTTGCCTTTGGGTGCGTTTTTCTTTGTACTCCCTGAACGTCGCATAAAAGGTTCACTGCCTTGCAGGTAATAATCCACCTTCAAGAGGTGATGTAGAACATGCATTCAGCCTGTTGAAGTGGAACATGCATTCAGCCTGTCAAAGTGGAAGGGGCTTGTAAATTCAGCCTGTCCGTTTGAGCGACTCGTCGGTGCTTGACTCTGGTTTGGGTTCAATGTATGATAAAGGCAGTTATGAGAAGTGGATTATGACTCATGCCACAGTTTCGAATTTGACCGTTGACGAGTTGAAGAAGCTCATCCGCAAAGTTGTTATCCAAACCTTCCTGGAGATGTTTGGCGATCCTGATGAAGGTTTGGAGTTAAATGACGAGTTCAGGCTCGAACTCCAGCGCGCTTTAGTTACAGATGCAACAGAAAGCAAGACCATATCTGCACAAGAAGTTGCCGCGAAACTCGGGTTGACCTGGTAACATGATGTTCCAGGTGGACTTTACCCCTGAAGCGGAAGCCGATCTGGCGCGTTTGGATAAGTCCGTCGCACAGCGTGTACAGAAGATTATTGTGCGTTTCGTCAGACGTCGTCGTGAGGTTTATAGGTACGGCGCTGACTAATCTGCGCCTCCAGCCAACCTGTTGCGCGCGTGGATGATGCACCAGCTGTCAGGCAGGGAGGTGGACGAGAAAGGCGCAGCATTTCACGCAGTTGTTCCAGGATTTTCTGGACATTTTGGGAATTGACTTTTGGGTGAGATTTGGGTTATAAAACAAATATATTCCTGTGGTTTAGATGAATTATTTGACAATTGCGAGGTATAAGCGGTTATAAGGAGAATGTCAATCCAAACAATAGTTGGGCAAGGTCAATATGACAAAGCATTCTCCTGGCACAAACAGAAGGATAACACGACTATGAGCATAGGCCTTTTCACCGACAAAGGCAATCAGCCAACAGAAGCTCAGGTTCGCGATGCAGTAGGCACCAAGCTCCCATTGTGGCAGGACCTCATTCGCGCTATTCGGGAACGGTACTCTGTTCGGGAAGATTTCAAGTTCCTATACGGGAAAAACTATGGCTGGGCAGTAAGATTTCGCGTCAAGGGCGAGCTTCTTGTTTCACTCTTTCCCACACAAGGCGGCTTCATCGCTCAGGTCATTCTGAGTTCGGACGCCATTGAGAATGCCCTCGCGATGGAAATGAGCAAGAATGTGCAGCAAGCCATTACTCGCGCCAATCCATATCCAGAAGGACGATGGTTATTCATTCCCGTTGAAACAGAAGAAGACTTAAGTGATGTCCAGCAACTCGTAGAAATGCGCGCTCAGACCAAGCGCCTCTTGAAGAAGTAAAGCGCCCAACACGCGCGTGCAGCCGACTGCTCCGCTCGGTCGCTACGCTCCCTCGCTCCGCGGCGGCTGACGTACCAGCCGTTGGGCGGCAGCCAGTCGTCCTGAATTGGGAGGGCGTATGAGCACATCATCAGCAGTTCCACAACCTGAAAGTCATCCAAACCTTGTGGCGGGCATCCTCATCAGGCTCGCGACCATTGTCATCGTCCTTGCCTTCAATGCAGCTCTTCTCTTCCTCGCAGCCGGCCGATTCAACTGGCTATGGGCCTGGGTCTACCTGGGCATCTGCCTTGCCAGTATGGCAGTCAATGGTGTCTTCATGCTCCGCACCAACCCGGGCACCATCGCCGAACGTGGTCGCGGATTCGGACAGATGAAGAACTGGGACAGGATCGTGAGCAGCCTATGGGGCCTGGCCCTGTACCTTGCGCTTCCACTTGTAGCGGGCCTGGATGAGCAGTATCACTGGTCTGGACCACTGGGCGTCGCCTGGCATATCGCAGGCGCGATCGTATTGGCGCTGGGGCTGGCACTCGCGGGATGGGCTATGATTGCCAACGCGTACTTCTCCACAGCTGTGCGTATCCAGAGCGATCGCGGTCACACGGTATGCCGTACTGGCCCCTATCGCTTTGTGCGGCATCCTGGCTACATGGGGTTCTTGCTCCAGTCTCTGGGCACACCCTTTCTGTTGGGCTCGTTGTGGGCGCTGATCCCGGGCATCGTTGCGGTGCTTCTCGTGATCGTCAGGACATCCTTTGAGGATCACATACTTCGAGCCGAGTTGGAAGGCTACCCCGACTACATGCAGGAAGTGCGCTACCGTCTGATTCCTGGCATTTGGTAAGTGATGCCATGGCTGCTGCCCAACCTGCGGCTGCACCTGACGCGGCTATCATGAGCGGTTGTAAAGTGGGCTGAGCCTGCCGTCGTGTTCTCTCAGTGGAAGCCCATCGCCCCAGCCGCCGCGCAGGTGAGCTATCACTATTGGATGAATCTATAGACATACCCTTCCTGAACGAAGTAGAAAAAGAAAGCGCTTCTTTCAAAGGCATCCGTTTCGATGGGGTGGCGTTTGTTGCTGAAGGGGATAAAACGGCGTTCCCAATCTACATAACCTTCTTCGATGAAGTAGGAGGAGCGTTTGAGACGGAGGGTCTCACGAGGCTGGTCGAGAAGTTTTTAGGCCATAGGTACTTGACTTTTATCGGGACCTCAGTTACGGTTACTATAAAAATCCTATTCCGATTGTTTAGTGGATAGGTACATGATTATGATGCTATTTGTGACAATTTCAAGACATAAGCGGTTATCAGGTTTATGTCCATTAAATCATTAGTCAGGGGGCTTTGTAAAAATAAGGAGTAGCGCGAGGTTACAGCCATGACCGTTGTGTGGAGCTGCATTCTCTCAATGCCATTCCACGCGCGATGGCTGGCAGTTGGAGGGATGCTCCCCGGCACACGAGTACTGTCCTCGGCGCAGAATTGGGCACACGATGCCACACTTTTCTTGGAGGTGAACCATGGAGGTGCAGGAATTTCTCCACAAGGTAAGCGTTGACACGAATGTCAACATCGAGTTGCTGAAGGATCTTTATGATGATACCCGCCTGTGGGATCTGATCCGGGCTGGCAAGATCAATGACGCGGCGTCATACGTTCGCTCTGTCCAGCCAAGGGTCAAGCTACTAGAGGCGCTAATGGTCGTCAAAGCATTTGCCAAGGAAGGAAGGTGATAGTCTGCGAAAGCTATGCCGCAACGGGAGCAGGCTGGTCCTGAATGGCGATGTCATAGCGGACCAGCCCCCAGCGTGTTCAGCCCTCGTGTTCGCCTGACAACGGATTGCAGCCGACGTTGCTCTGCTGCGCTTCGTAACGCGGCTGAAACCAACCGTTCAACGGACATGATGGGCATGTGTCGCCTCGTTGACACGGGTCTCAGTTGGTTTTGGGAGCGCCTCCGATGTCTGTGAAGGAACTTGGCTGCTGCGGCGCCTACTGCAGGAACTGTCCTGCCTATATCGTGGCCTGCAAGGGATGCAAGATCGGCTATGACACTGGCGAAAGGGACATAGCGAAAACGCGATGCAAGATCAAGCTGTGCTGTCTTGCGAGACAGCTTGCAACGTGTGCGGACTGCCCGCACTACTCGGTCTGCCAGACCCTGGGTGCGTTCTATGCCAGGGCTGGATACAAGTACCGCGAGTACAAGCAGGCGCCAGACTACATCAGGGAGAATGGCTACGAGGCATTCCTGGCAGTGGCTAACCGCTGGTCCGGTGCGTATGGCCTGTACCCGCCCCGAACAGCCAAATGAAGAGCCGTCAAACCAGCGGAGGAACCGACAGGTACCTCCTGTCCTTGCTCTTTCAAGCTCGGCCGTGGCCCCGCGTGTGTATTCGCACGCCGGCGCCACAGGTGATCCGCGGCATTGGACGGCCGTTTACCGCTATCTGGAGGTTTCCAAATGAAAAAAATAATATTTCTTATCCTGGTCAGCATCATCGCAATCATCGTCATCTGTTTTGTCATCATCTTATTCGGTTTCAATACCCTCAGGTTTCACCCGGTTTATACTCTAGCAATGGAAATTATTACGAGCGATCCAGAAGTCGTTACCATTTTTGGTTCACCAATCAAGGGCGGCATCTTTGTTCTTGGGACTACAAGGAAATACATTTATGATGGCAGTACTGTATCCATGGACACACCCATAATTGGCCCGAAAACACGAGGCATTGTTAGCATATTTGGAACTCAGAGTGAAAAAGGTAGTGCATGGCGGATCGATTCAATGACAATTCGAGTAAATGGTGAAATAATTTTGGTTTACTCAGGTTCACAAACAGAAAAAGGGTTTCAGCTATACCAATCACAGAATCAGATCGACACTAACATGTCTGCCCCAACGCCACCATCAAAATGAGAAGTAAAGCCTTAAAAACTCAACGGCTCAAAGCCGCCCAACACAGCGTGTACCCGACGGGTGGGAGTCTGCGCGTTTTCAAGCAGTTTACGCGGCTTCAAGCTGGTTCCAGTAAAATGGTGTGCTCTTGTCCCACTCACCCGCAGGTAACCCACATCGTTGGATAAATGTTGCAGCCGACGTTTCTACGCTGCGCTTCGCGGCCCGGCTGAAATCGAGCGTTAGCCTGCTTAAATGTGATCGATGTCTGAAAATGACACATTTCGTTTGAGGAGTACACAAAATGGCATCAGGAAAAACATTTTTATCCGACCGGGTATGGCCGATTGTGCGAGTCCTGATTCTGCAGATCATCCTCATGATGGGCCTTGTGGGCAATATTGTCGGTTGGCTCATCCTGGCGCTCCTGGTAGACACCCTCCATTGGCTGGATATTGACTTTCATGGAAAAACGCTCAGCACCATCTCTCCAGATGGAAAAATTATCGGCTTGATCATCTTGTTTAGTGTAAATCTATTGCTCGTGTTGCTGGCGTGGCGCTGGCTTGAACGCAAACGGCTCAAGGATATGTGGTGGATTTTCTCGCGAAGGCAGTGGAAGTTCCTGGCGGGAGGTCTTGTTGCTGGTCTGGTAGAAGTATTACTGGTCTTTGGCGGCATGATCATCATTGGTGCGGTCGAGCCTGGCTGGGGTTTGGCAAGTGTACCACCCAGAACGGTTCTGATGGCCGTGGGATGGTTGTTTGCCTCCTCCATTCTTGGCCCCATTGTCGAGGAAGCTCTGAATCGCGGCTATTGGTTTCAAAATGTCAAACGTGGTTGGGGTGTGGTGCCTGCAATCGTGGTCACTTCGCTTTTGTTCGGTGGGATGCATCTACTCAATCCAAATGCTGAACCTTTGGGAGCGATCAACATAATGCTCTCGGCTACGACGTATGCATTGAGTCTCGTGTGGCTGCGCTCGCTTTGGGTACCGATTGGCTGGCATGCCGGTTGGAATTTCGCCCAATTTTTCATTGCCGGCTTACCGAACTCTGGCATTTCGGTTAGCAGTATGGAGTTGGATGGCACAACCCTGTTTGTATCAAAGACCCTGGGTGCTCATTGGCTAAGCGGTGGTGAATTCGGCATGGAAGCAAGTTTGATAAGAACGGTAGTGCTCATCGCGGCAATTATCGGACTGTTATGGTTGAAAAAGAACAGGCCTCTTCAGGAATATAACGCTGACTAACCTGTGCACCCAGCCAACCCGCTCTGCGTGTGGATGATGCACCAGCCGTCATGCAGTGAGGTAGACAAGCAGGAGCCTGGATTTCGGGGGTATTCAAATCGAGGGGGTGCGTTTGTTGTGATAGAAGAATATAGCGCCTGATACAGGTTTTTATGGTGTAAGAAGACTGCATGATATGAATAGGATCGCGAAGCCGGTCGAGAAGATGCCCAGCCTTTGGAGCGGATGGGTCGGGCATAAAACAGATTGACTTGACTATATCAGATAAATATGATGTAATCTCTCTTATTTAAGTGTTGTTGACTAGACAAGGAGAGTATCATGTTCAAACAATCATTTCTCATCAAATCTCTGGTTACGCTCGCACTGATGCTGGCAGTCCTGTTGCTTCTGGTCATATCGGGTGGATTTGTAAGCGCTCAGGATACGTCCATGGAAACCGGTGAAGGGCCAGTTCAGCCAACTGCGAGTGTATCCACTGGAAGTTCCACGCAACCCACCGATGCGAACGCGCCCATTGATCAAGGCAATGGCGAGGGTTGGGAGGCTTCGGAGGTGCAAGTCGCACCTGTAACTCAGGCCACTGCGGCGAGTCAGATCGGACTGAGCCATTGGGCGATTCTGGGATCTCATTTACAACCACGATCGTCGGGAACGCAGTTCGTCTATGGCGGTTACGGCTGCATGGTTGTCACCAATTCAGGTGGCGATATTCGTCTGCAGTTTCCTGTCATTCTACCCGATGGCTCGATTGTGAAATCGATGGAAATCTTCTATATAGATACATCGACGACCGCCAATCTAACTGTCTGGCTGACGGCTTATCAGCCTGGAGTATCATCTGAGGACATTGTCTCGGTGACGTCAACAGGTAGTACTGGTGCAGGTAGCGCCAGCAGCTCTGAGATTACCCATACAATCGACAATAGCGCCAATATTTACTCCCTGAACTATGACTGGGCAGGCAATACATCGAGCGCTCTGCAGATTTGTGGAATTCGCATCAACTATATCGATCCGTTTTATTCGTCGTTCCTGCCTCTAGTGCAGTAGAACTAGCGGCACCTCAGTTGCGGCGCTGAAGCGTACCGTCATCACCTCTCTCATCTGGCAAAGAGCAGCGGTATCTCATTCATTGACTCCACTACCCTGGCCGTGTGCGGCAACCGACTCAGCCACCAGCACGAGGTATTTGCCGCCTTCGCTGCGCAGGGCAAGCGTGCGATGAGCTGGTTCTTCGACTTCAAGCTGCACCCGGTGGTCGGCGATACGGGTGAAACGTTCAGCTTGGCGAAAGTGCAAGGCAATGTCGCTGGTCGTCAGCCCGTCCCGGCCTGACCAGTCAGCGCCCGTTTGGTCGGTTGTTCGGAAACAAGGGCTACCTCTCGCAAGTCCTGTTCAACCTGCGTTTGATTAACGGGCTCAAACGCATAGGGAGGATTATTTCGCAGCTTGATTTGATTCGGGAGATCGAGAAATGAGCATGGAGGTTGAACTCCTGGCAGAGATCAACCAAAGAGCAATTCGTCTGTTCTATGTAGGGTCAGGCATGTTCAATAAGTTCGTTTTCTGAAACAGTTTTTGGTCGATAAGGAGCTGAAATTTGTCTCTGCCTGGTGGAAGCTGTTTTTTGCTGATGTTCGAGCTTCCTCTTGACGCAAGGCAGAGCCGGGATACAATATATTCAAACCGATGAATGACATTAATTTCGACTCTTATGAAGAGGAAACCCGCTACTATAAGGTGTTGATGCACCCGTTGCGCCTGGCAATTCTGGACCTGTTACGGGATGGGGAACATTGTGTCTGCCACATGGAAGCGGTGTTTGGCTTGCGCCAGGCTTATATCTCCCAGCAGTTGATGGTCCTGCGCTCGGCCGGTGTGGTCGAAGTGCGTCGGGATGGATTGAACATTTATTATCGCGTCACGCAACCAGAAATCTATCGCGTGATCGACGCCATGCGCCAGTTGACCCAGACTGCACCTGCAACGCCTTTCCAGCCAATTGTTCCCTGCAACTGTCCGAATTGTGAAGTGACTTACCCTCAACCGCAAAGTTAACGTAGCGACACCCCGATGATCTCATCAAAGCAAGGTTGATTGCTTAAACTTAAACCAGGTGGTGCCTGTTTTCTTCTCTCGAATTGAAGCCAGGGTTTCGGACGAGGCAGATTTCCCTTGCCGGTTGGGTGAAATTGATCCATTTTCGCTGATCCTGACGGAAAAATCCTCTTGAGGCATCCGGTTAGAAGGAAAGCAATGATTTTTTGATATAATTGTTTCATCACTTAACGATTAGGCTACTTAATCATTTTGCTCTATGACGAATATTCAGCCCTGGCCTGCTTCAAACTGGCGGGAAGCAACTTCTTGAACATTGACCGGAAACATTCTGAGGGATGAAAGAGGAAACAAGATGACCTCAAGTGAAATCAACTCCGCCCGGCAAAAACTGGTGGATGTCTTTTGGGAAACGGTGCCACCCTTATGGCGCGAGGTTCATGCTCACCTGCACGCCATTGCTTCCGAAGAGTTCGATGTGACTGTCGAACAGTTTCACATCCTGCGCCATATCCGCCAGGGAGGCACTTCGGTGAGTGAACTGGCAAAAAAGAAGCGCATCAGCCGTCCGGCAGTCAGCCAGATTGTGGATACACTGGTCAGGCGAGGGTTGGTTCAGCGAACGGTCAATGCTCACGATCGACGCCAGATTCTGCTGGAATTGACCGAGGCCGGGAATGCCCTTTTAGATGCCATTTGCCTGAAAACGCGCGGCTGGATGCTGGAGCTTTTTGCGCCGCTTGATTCCGATGAGTTAGAAACCATACTCCAGGCTTTTGAAAGGTTGAAGAAGCTACTCTGAGATGAAACACCTGGCGAAACTGCTCCCTTTCTTGAAACCTTATTGGAAAAAGAGTCTTCTCTCTTTATTTTTACTGGTGGTTGTGGTTTTGCTCGATTTAACCATCCCGCGCCTGGTTCAGCGGATTATCGATCAGGGCATTTTAGCCGCCGATCTCTCGGAGGTAACGCATACCTTCTTGTTGATGTTGGCGATTTCGGCTCTGGATACCCTCTTTGCCATCGGAAACAACAATACTTCGGTACAGGTTGGCGAGGCAGTCGCCCGCGATTTGCGCGAAGCCCTGTTTGTCAAAATGCAATCCTTTTCCTTTGGCAACCTTGATCGCTTGCAAACCGGACAATGGATGGTGCGCCTTGCCAGCGATACCTCAGTGGTGCAACGCCTGGTGCAGATTACACTGCGCATTGGCACCCGCGCCCCGCTCATCATGCTCGGCAGCGTTATTTTAATGTATCGGACTTCACGATCGCTTGCGATCACCATCTTACCCCTGATGCTGGTGGCATTTTTGCTGATCTTGTTCTTCGCCAGCCGCATGGGACCTCTGTTCTTAACCCTCCAGCAGAAGCTGGATCGTTTGAATACGGTTCTCCAGGAAAATATCGCCGGGGTGCGGGTGGTCAAGGCTTTTGTGCGCGCCGGGCATGAGTCGCGGCGGTTTGAAATGACCAATCAAGATTATACAGAGCGCAACATTCGGGTGATGCAGTTCCTGTCAAGCATGGGGCCTTCGCTGAGCGCCTGCCTTAATGTGGCGATTGTGGTGGTCATTTGGGGCGGCGGTATCCAGACGGTGAGCGGGCAGGTTACTCCTGGACAGTTAGTTGCGTTCATTAACTACCTTCAAACGGCCATGGGGCCTCTGTTGATCATGGTCAATCTGGCAAACGTATGGGCGGCAGCCATTGCTTCGGCAGAAAGAGTAAACGAGATTTTGGATCAGCAACCCGAAGTCCAGGACGCTCCGCAGGCATCTCCTTTTCCACTCGACGCTCCGCCACAAATCTCGTTTCGCAACGTGAGTTTTCGATACAATGGCTCGAACGATGGGATGGTCCTGGATGGCATCAATCTCGATATCGAAGCTGGTCAAACTGTGGCGATCCTGGGCGCTACAGGATCGGGGAAGACAACCCTGCTTAACCTGATTCCACGTTTTTACGATGTGAAGGAAGGCCAGGTGCTGATCGGCGGTTTTGACGTGCGGGATTTACAACAGGATTCTCTCTTAAGGCAGATAGCCATCGTACCGCAGGAAACCATTCTCTTTTCTGGTAGCGTGCGGGACAATATTCGCTACGGTTGTCCTCAGGCAAGCGATGAAGAGGTGGAGAGGGCAGCGAAAATTGCTCAGGCACACGATTTCATTTTGGAGCTTCCACAGGGTTATGATACCCATATTGAAGAACGCGGGGTGAACCTCTCCGGCGGGCAAAAACAACGCATTGCCATTGCGCGAGCGCTTTTGACCCGCCCCTCAATTTTGCTTTTGGATGACAGTACCAGTTCCGTAGATGTGGAGACCGAGGCCAGGATTCAAAGTGGACTCAGAGAGTGGTTGGAAGGTCGCACCTGTGTTATGGTTGCTCAACGCATCAGCACCGTTTTAGGGACAGATAAGATCGTCGTTCTGGATCAGGGCAGGATTGTCGCCGAAGGCAGTCATAAGGAACTTCTGTTAAACAATCGCCTTTATCAGGAAATCTACACCTCGCAACTGGGCGACGCGCAGGAGGTAGAAATCCAGCATGTCTGATCGCACTCCATCCCAAGCAACTCCAGACTTCCGCCTGCGGATGGTGAGAGGCCCGATGTCGGTCAGCCGGGTTGAAAAAGCCCGCCATCCACGTCACACAATCCGCCGCCTGGTGCCGTATTTGGGCAGCCATCGCTGGCTGTTGAGTGGTGTGATTTTTCTTATTCTTCTTTCAACCCTGTGCGGATTAATGGCGCCGATCTTGATTGGTAAAGCCATTGACGATGTGATCCAAACCCGAAGCCTGCAAAGCTTACCGCGCCTGGCGTTATTCATGCTGGGTATCTTTCTGGGCGGTAATCTCGCTGAAGCAGCTTCAGGATGGTTGATGGCATCTGTCTCACAGCGAGCTTTGCAGAAGTTGCGCCGTGATTTGTTTGAGCATCTCCAAAGCCTGCCCTTGAGGTTCTTTGATTCCCACACCGTCGGGGAAGTCATGAGCCGCATGACCAATGATGTCGATGCCATCAATCAGGCAGTCTCTCAGAATATTGTCTCTTTACTTGCCAGCAGCCTCTCTCTGGTTGGCATCCTGATTGCCATGTTCGTTCTCAACGTCTGGTTGGCGCTGGCTGCGGTGGTGGTTGTGCCGCTGATGTTTTGGTTCACCGATTTTATTGCCCGCTACACACGCAAAGGATTTCGTGAATTACAAAGCTCATTGGGTAAATTAAATGGGGTGATGGAAGAAACGATCAGTGGACTGCGGGTGGTCAAAGCCTTTCGACGGAATGAATCGGTTTTGGAAAGTTTTCGCCAAAACAACCAGGCGGTCTACCAGGCTGCGGTTGTAGCCAATTCTTATGCGCTGTTATTGATGCCACTGACCAACCAGTTGGGCAACTTGTTTGTGATTGCCATTGCTGGCCTGGGAGGCTGGCTGGCACTCCAGCAACTGGTCAGTGTGGGTATGATTGCCACGTTTATCACGTATGCGCGCAATTTTATTAACCCCCTGCGTCAACTGGCAAATCTGTATAATGCCATTCAAGCGGCACTGGCCGGCGCTGAGCGAGTCTTTGAGGTGCTGGACATTCCGGCTGAAGAAATCCATTCGGCTGGAAACCTCCAATTGGACAAGGTGCGCGGCGAAGTAACTTTTCGAGACGTGAGCTTTGGCTACGTTCCGACCAAAAGGGTGATAAAGCACTTTACGCTGGAAGCCAAACCCGGTCAGACAATTGCGTTGGTTGGTCCAACCGGGGCGGGAAAAACCACCTTGGTTAACTTACTTTCCAGATTTTATGAAATCGATGAGGGATGCATTTGCCTGGATGGACAAGACCTGCGCGAAATTCCTGTAACGGACTTGCGTCGCCAGTTGGGAATCGTGCTTCAGGATACCTATTTGTTTTCAACGTCGGTGATGGAAAACATTCGCTATGGTCGGTTGGAGGCAAGCGACGACGAGGTGATTCAGGCCGCAGTGATGGCAGAAGCCGATCATTTTATTCGCCGCCTGCCGCAGGGTTATCAAACCATTCTCTCGGAGCGGGCAGGCAACCTCAGCCAGGGACAGCGCCAGATGATCGCCATCGCACGGGCAATTCTTGCTGATCCGGCGATATTAATTCTGGATGAAGCCACCAGCAGCGTCGATACGCGCACGGAAGCGCGCATTCAACAGGCCCTGCGCCGTTTAATGCAGGGGCGCACCAGTTTTGTGATCGCTCATCGCCTGCGCACCATCCGCGATGCCGATCTGGTGGTGGTTATCCGGGATGGCGAAATCGTGGAGATGGGCAGGCATCCGGAGCTGTTGAGGCAGCGCGGTTTCTATCACCACCTGTATCTGAGCCAGTTCAAAGGTGAGGCGATCTAGTTCTTTATTCCTCACAGCCCAGACCGTCGCCGTCCTGATCAAATCCGTGCGGATCAGGCGAGAGAACGCGAAAGTTGCGGAAGGTGATCTCGCTGCAGCTTAAGACGGGCGGTGGGGAAGGGATGCATTCATCTGGATAGGCAGGATCGCAATTTGGAGAGAGGGAAGGCGTGGCAAGTGCCCATAAACCTTTCCCAAGTTCACGGGCGGTTCGTTCGGCATACTGAAAAATGGTTGCGCAGGCTACATCCGGAGGATAGGTCACTGCTTTCGCATAGCCTTCCTCGACGAGTTTCAGATTGACGAAGACCGAATTGGTGACGACATAACGCAACAGCCGACCATAGCGGTCGGTTTCGGAGACATCCCGATATAACTCGACAATCTGATCGCGAACCAATTGGGTGTTGCGTTTGGTTGCTTCTTTCCCAAAGGCTTCCTGGGCGGTTGTGCTTTCGGGGGCGTCGATGCCGATGTAGCGCACTTTCTCTTCCCTGCCATCGAGCAAGACACGGATGGTGTCACCGTCCACAACTTTGGTAACCAGGCCAAGCTGTGGGGTTTGAGGAGGAATACAGAGGTAGGAAAGAGGGATGGGTGTGATGGTGGCATAGGTGGTAGGGGTGGCGGTTGAGGTAGAACGCGGGCGGTTTGGCGTTCGAGTCGGCTTTGGCGTGGGGGAAAAGGCAATCCCTTTGGCTTCCACAGTCGAACCACCACCGGCGAGCAGGGGCAGATATTGCAAGTGCGGCGGGATTTCGGCTGCTGGGGTGAGCGTTGGTTCTCCGCCAGAGAGAGTTGTTTCGAGGATGCTGGCGGTGATGAGCGGAGCGGTTGTTTCGATTGCCAAAGGCGCAGGCGAAGAAGGGAAGAACTGGGTGAAATCACACGCCAGGGCAAGCATTCCCAGGAGCAGGAAAACCGAACAGACGCGCATCTGCCCGAGGATGGGTTTCGGTCGGCGGTGATCAAACACAGGGCGCTTCAGGTCTCGAGGGTTCATGGACCTCCTTCAGAGGACAGGTTATCCCTTTCATTGTGGAAGGATGCTCTCAAAGCTGAGTTGACGACCTGGGCGGCGTCCGTTCAATAAAAGATAGGGAGCGGCACGCTGGGTTTCGATTCCCAGCTTTCGTAGCTGAGAGAGATCGGTCAGGCGGGTGTGTTGACGAGCCTGCAGAATGCGCTGAACCCCCTGCGGGCCGATGCCCGGTACCCGCAGCAATTGTTGCGGCGTCGCCCGATTGATTTCAATCGGAGTTTCTCGGAAATAACGCTCCGCATACGCCTTTTTGGGGTCAACTTCGAGCGGCAAATTCGAGTCATTGCCAAAGGTTAGATCGCTCAGGCGGAATCCGTAATCGCGCAGGAGGAAGGATGCCTGATAGAGCCGGCGTTGGCGCACCAGATTTACAGGGGGATGATTTTCCAAAGGCGTATCTGGCACCGGTCGGAAGGGTGAATAGTAAGTTCGCGAAAGTTTAAGAGAGCGGAAAAGCCAGGCGCTGGTCTGCAGAATTTCCCGGTCGCTCTCAACGGCTGCGCCTAAGACCAGTTGGGTGACTGCAGAAGGCCAGCGTCCCTGCCAGCCCTGTTGAGGCGGCAGGGTGCGCCGAATTTGCTCCACCCATTGCAAGGGTTGTAAGATTTCATCGAAGAAACCTTTATGGGGAGCAAGTCGAGACAGTCGTTCGGCGTTAGGCGCTTCGAGGTTAATTGAGACCCGATCGGCGAGCTGCATCGCCCGCAAAACCTGGTCTTTTTCGGCGCCGGGCATCAGTTTGAGATGCAGATAGCCGTGGAAGCCCAGTTTGTTGCGCAGGATGTCCGCCGTGTCCAGGAGTTTGTCCTGGGTGCGGACGCCGCCGCCTGCCAGCCCGCTGGAGAGGAACAGTCCATCGGCGAGCCCGGCTTGATAAAGCTGGATGAACAGGCGGGCAAATTCTTCCGGGTGAAAGGTGGCGCGCGGTTTATCGCGCCCGGCGCGGAAGGGGCAATAAAAGCAATCGCGTTCACAGGCAGACGAGAGCAGTGTCTTCAACAGGCGCAGGGGTTTACCGTGCGGGGTTTGGGCAGAATACAAAACGAGGTGAGTCTCTTTCTTCGAATCGAGCTTCAGCGTACTGGACGTTTGCTCCTCCTCCAGTTCCCAATCCATCTCGTTTGCCAGGTGGCAGAAGCTTTCCAGGGTATCCACACTTAGATTATAGAACAATTATTCTAGTTGTCAAGCTGAGTTAAAACCACAATTTCTCGCTATGCTCATGAGAAGGCTATCGTTATTGCCGCCCGAAGGATGCTCTGAGTTATTTGAAAGAGTGATGGCAGGTACTTTTGACAGGCAGGGAATAGATGTAAAATAAAAATTGAAAATTTCCCAGCTATGCAGTTAAACATGAGAGGAGAAAACAGTGAAGCGAGGGTTCCTTATACCGGGAGTTGGCATGCTGATCGGCTTGGTGGTGCCGCTTGTGCCGGTGTGGTACGCGCCGGTCGTTCCTGACCCCATCTACCACTTCAAGCTCATTTCTGCCTTCCAGGCTATCTCAGCGGTTATCCTTCCGCTGTACGGAATATCGTATCGGTGGGCATGGTACACGCCGCTAGCCATCCTGCTGCTTCCCGCCGCTGGATTGGCGCTTGGGTTTCTCGTCCGCAGGGCAATGTTGCCGCCGCGTAAAGGATGAGCGATGTTCGCAGGATCGGCACGCCGTTTTCACCGTCGCGGCTGCGTTTTCGCAGGGAGGATGCCTTTGCGGACATCGGGCATTCTCGCCCGGAAATCTTCTTCTCTAAACAGCCTGCCTTTCGCCCTGACGGAACGCTTTCTCGTGAACTGCTACTTGAGTTTGAAATAAACAGGAGTGCTTATGTTCCCTTTCAAGCGTTTTTTCTCTCCCCGCCGCTCGGGATTCTCCCTGGTGATGTTCATTTTTGCGATCTTCGCCTGTCTCACCGGACTGCTGGCAACCTTCATTGGAACGCCGCTTGCCTGGCAACGCGCCCAGGCAGCCAGGCGCCTTCCCCGTCCCACGGCCGCCGAGTTGGAGAGCTTGCCGCCGGGCAGCCGGGCGCTTTTCAGCGGCAATCTGAGCAAAGACGTCTCAACCCAGAACGCCCCGCACGGGCTGGCGCTCTACAAAGTTGAAAGCGCTTCCACTTCCACAACGGACGATGAGGAAATCAGCCCCGCTTCGTCCGCCTGGACGTTGGAGAGGCCGCCACAGGAACGGGTGGATTTTCTCCTCGAAGAAAATTTATCGGTGACGCTGCAGTTGCCCGAAGAGGTCAACTTTGCCAACGCGCAGGTCTTTGAGGAGGAGCAGGATGGCGTGAGACGCCGCTATGTGGGCTATCTGCCCGGTCAGGCGCTCACCGTCGAGGGGGTTTGGGAAGGGAATAATCTCATCACCGTCCAGGCGCTCTATGCCGGTTCGCCCGACGCTTATATTGACTACCTGCAAAATCAGCCCGCGCAACTGGCGGTCGGCGGGATGATCTGCGGCGGAATCAGCCTGGTGCTGTTGTTCGCCGCAGCCATCTTACGCTTGCTGGGGCATTAGCCGCAGGAAAGGAAAAAACGTGAATTGCAATTCTCTTATCCTGGCAAGTTTTCCTTTGCTGATCGCCGCCTGCACCCCAACAGCAACTCTCCCCAGCCCACGAGCGAATACATTGCCTGTCCATTCACCCACATCGATAGACGCAACCGCTTTGCCTGTGCAAACTGGAACCGGCGAAGCAACCCGGTCGGATTCTCTGCCTTTGCTTCAGCAGGCGCGGAGCGCCAACCCGCAGCGCTATCAATATGCTGTCGAGCAGGGCGGGATAATTCTGCCTGCCGCTGACGGCAAAAGTTTTTCCGTGTGGTGGCTCCCGGCAGGCAGCGACCCGGCCAATCCGCCGCCGATGATCGTCACTCTTCACGGGCATGCCAGTTGGGCGTTCGATGAATTCTTCCTCTGGCATCCCTATGCGATGGAACGCGGTTATGGCATCCTGGCACTGCAATGGTGGTTCGGCGGCGGCGAAGCGATCAATAATTACTACCTTCCACAGGAAATGTATACGCTGATTGAGGAGGTATTGAAGGCGAAGAATGTCCGCCCTCAAACTGTTCTGCTACACGGATTCAGCCGCGGCTCGGCAAACACCTACGGCTTGACCGCCCTCGACCGCGCTTCGGGCAACAACTTCTTCCTGCTGACCATCGCCAACGCGGGGGGCAGGGCAGTGGATTTTCCCATCCATCAATCTATTGAAAGGGGCGAATTCGGGCCGCGACCATTTGCCAACACGCACTGGGTCATGGTCTGCGGGATGAACGACCCCCACCCAGAGCGCGACGGCTGTCCCGCCATGAACGCCGCGCGGGAGTGGGTTTTGCAATTGGGTGGCGCGGTAGATTTGCTCATCGAAGACCCTAACGGCGACCATGGCGCCTTCCATCGCAACCCCGCCAACGTCAACGCTGCGCTGGATGTTTTTGCGCGGCTGCTTGCCCCATAGCGCGAACCTGCGTCTGCAAAGCGCTGAATGCCATTGGAGACGATATGAAAAAGTTTCTGCGTTTACTTCTTTCGTGTCTGCTGGGAATGGCTTACGCTCTGACCGCGCTGTTATCGTCCACCCCGACACCTGCTCCGGTGACCCAAGCCTCCGCCACGCCTCTCCCCTCTCCCGGTGGGAGAGGGGATGGGGGTGAGGGCGTCGCATCTCCCACCCCCTCACCCATACCTCTACTCCCGCTGGGAGAAGAGCAAATCGGCGAGGGCATTATCTCTTTCATCATCAATGTCCACGATTGGACACACCCTGCCGAAAGCACGGCAATTTTGCTCCAACTCGTTGACCTGTTTGAGCGTTTCAGTGTGCGCGGCGACTTTTACTTCACCGCCGAAATCACCCGCGAACTGGCGGAGAATCATCCTGAAGTCATCGAACGCCTAAAGACCTCGAACATGACCATCAGCTATCATGTCCGCCCGCCGCACCCGCTCTATAACGGCTTTGACGCGCGCCTGAAAGGGCTGGACGACGCCACTCTCTACCAGACCCTGCTCGATTACGAAACCTACGCCCTCGACCTGACCACTGGTGACCTTGACCGCTCCCGACCCGGTGGTTATACCTACGTGGCGCAGATCTTCGGACGGAATCCCGTTGTCGCCCCCACCCCGAACAATGACTGGAGCATCAAAGACACGGCGCAGCGCGTGTATGCCAGCCTCGGCGCGCAAATGACCCTGATTTACCACGAAGAAGGCACAAAGCTCGAACAGCCCTTTGAAACCGTCAACGGTCTGCTCGTGCGCCCCAGTGACTTCAGCGTCACGCGCACGACCACGGTGGATGGCACGGATAACTTCTGGTGGAACAAGATGAGCGCGCCCAACGCGGCAGATTACAACCCGACCAGGATGCTAAAAAATCTCTTGGCTGACTGGCAGAGACGAACTGGAAATTCGCCCTATAGACGCCTGCCGTTTATTACCGTCCTCATCCACGAGAACAACTTCTATCGCCGTGGCGCTGAGGGTTGGTCGAGCATCTATTTCGAGATGAAGGGTGCAAAAAGGGGCAATCCCCTGCCTGCCCCCTGGAATCTCTCCGCCCCCGATCCATCCACGCCGCGCAGCCGACCAGGCTGCCATCTGGGCAGCTTACGAAGAACTGGTCTCCTACGCTGTCGCGAACCTGATGGTTGTTACATCGGAAGATATTGTGTTATTTGCGAAAGGGCAAACGCCGTGAAACATTTCTCGAACTTTCTCTTATTGATCGCTTTCAGCCTCGCCTGCTCGCTGACAGGAACTATGCCTCCCAATTCTCTTTGTGGGAAAGGGGCTGGGGGTGAAGGAGTCTTTGGCGTAATTGCCGTGCGAGAGAAATCGTGGAGAGATTTTCCATTTTTTGAGATAAATCTTTACTCGATTTACAAAAATACTTAACCACGTTTTTGCCTGCCAGAACGGAGCTGGCAAGACCAGGCAGCCGTTCCAAACCCGCTACCGTCCACGGTTGGATGACTGGCGCGGGGTTTTCACGCCAAAGACGTGAGACCCGCTCTGACGTTTGACCCTCCATCCAATGCGCAGGAGAGCATTTAGCAGTCGCCTGGCTTTAACAGTTTTCCAGGCACTCATGCCGCAGTGAAAGAGAAAAACAGGGCCGGCATCGCTTCGCCGTGTTCAAGGCGCTCGGCAATAACCCGCAAGGCAAGCGCCTGAGCGCGCAAGACAGCTTCTTCCGCCTCCTTGCCGTAACACATCACGCCCGGCAACTCCTTGACTTCGGCTAACCAGCGGCCATCTTCTTCTTGTTCGTACTCAATCGTAAACTTCACAGCTCCTCCGGCAACAGGAAACGATTTGTAGGCAATTATACCTGACTACGGTCTGCGCTATCCCTTCCACGGTCAAACCACGTGCGGGCAGTTCGTTTTCGCCACCCTCATCCTCCCACTCAGCGCCGTGACCCGCATGAGCCCCCCATTGTTTCTGCTGCCGCCCTGCCCTCCTTGCAGTTTCTCGGTCGGCGCGGGGACGTAGACCGCTTTGGGAAAGGCAGCCGCCGCACAGAGCAGGTTGCCTGCCCCACCCGCACCTCCGACGCCAATGCCTGGCTTTAGCGAGTGTGCCACCGGCATGGTGCTGGAGGGGAGACAATTGAGCGTTCATCCTTGCTTCTCAATATAATTTACCCCTTCCATTCCCTTGAAATGCGCATCCTGCGTCCATAAGATTGCATCATACAGGCGGGCAGTGGCAAGGATGAGGCTGTTCGCCATGGCGAGTCTCCTCTCCCGCGCAATTTGTGCCGCTTCGAGGGCAATCCTGCGATCCAGGACCACCTCCTGTCCCTGTGACATCCACGCCACAGCCAGCAAGGCCGCCTCTTCGTCCAGGTCTGAGAGCAGGCGTTTGAAGACCTCATATGAACGTCCGAGCCATCGCCAAGGAACTGCAAGACACCCTCGAAGAGTTGGCAAAGAGCGCCGAACAGGTTTTGAGCAAACAAAATCATGCCGAGCAAATACCGACTTTTCGTCCATAATAATCATCCTCTTTCAGAAATAATCATCCTCTTTCAGACTGCGTCTCTCTCACATTTTCAAAGGCGATTGCCCTAATCAAACAATGCTTGACTTTCCCAGATTGTTGCTTATAATAATAGAGGCAATTCTTATAGATTAGGGGGGTAGGTGGCGGAGAGGAGTGCTAAATTGGGGGGTACAAAGAGGCGATCAATTCAAACAATAGTTGGGCTGCTAGCACTGTGCAAAAGGATGCAAACGGAGATGAAAATCCGTAAGTACAAATCTATTGTTTGGGGTCCGAGAGCCGGAGGATGGCTGCCGATTGGGGTGATGGTGCTTGTAAATGAGACGCGGCCTGAGTCCAGGCTGTTGCCAGCATTCGTTTTTATCATGCCCGATGCGAGCGGTGGTAGTTTACAGCCAAAAACTTGGAAACTCCAGAGGGCTGAGAAGACGGCAGGTAACGCGACGATGACACTCTCTATCTTTCTGCCGGCATCTGTGGCGTCTGAGCAGTGATCACCGTCAGCGGGTACCTTGCGTTATCTGGTGGTTGGGTCGGTGTGGCAAGGAGTTGTTGTGGGTGACGACGCTGCGCATCCAACTACACTGGATGGCAGACGACTGCAGCATAATTTGTATGGTGTGATCACCGTAACGCTGAATAGTTTCAATCTGACTGACGGTGGGGCACTGGAGCGGATAGTACAAGTGATACCACAAACCGAAAGAAAGGAGATTAAAATGTGTGACAACCACCACGCTTTATCCAGACGGGACTTTATCAAACTCGTCGCTATGGGTGCTGGAGGGGCACTCCTGGCAAGTTGCAAACGGGGAAGCAGACTGACGGATGTTACGAGTTCAACATCTTCCCCTCCTGCCGTACCAACTTTTCCCGCTGGGGCAACAGCTAACCTCATTCTCACCAACGGCAAAGTCATGACCGTGGATGCCAGCGATACCATAGTCCAGGCTGTTGCCATCAGCGGAGATAAGATCCTGGCGACCGGCACGGATGAGGCTATCCGCGCCCTGTCTACGCCGGGCGCACAGGAGATAGACTTGCAGGGGCGTACCGTTACTCCCGGTCTGATTGACCCGCATCTCCATTTCCGCGCAGTGGGATTGAATAATACATACTACGTCCCCTTCATCCTTCCAGATGTAAAGGATGTTGCTTCCCTTCAATATGCTCTGGCTGATGCCATTAAAGGGAAACAACCTGGTGAATGGATCATGGGTTACTACATGATTCTGGCCGATAAGTCTATTCCCACGAAGGAAGACCTGGATCCGGTGTCGCCCGACAACCCGGTCTTCATCATGCACATCGGCGGCCACTGGGGCACGGCAAATAGCGTGGCGTTGCAGATTGCCGATGTGACTGCCAGCACGCCCAGCCCGCAAGGAGGCATTATCGAAAAAAAGGATGGCGAGCCAAGCGGGGTCTTTTACAACCACCGCGCCATGGATGTGGTGCGCCGCTTTGCTCCTCCGATCACAAGCGATATGATCAAACAATCCATCCTGGAAACCCAGACTCTCATGGCTTCTGTCGGCGTGACCACTTTTCACGATAACAATATTCGCGCGCTGGAAGATCTTCGAGCCTATCAGGAACTTTCACAGGCAGGAAAACTATTCCTGCGCAATGATCTGTACCTCACCCTGGAATGGCCTTCTGACCTTGAAAAGGTTGACCAGGTGGAGCAGATTGACGATGGCGTGACGCGCTTCCGAGGCTTCAAATTCCTGATTGACGGACAGGGACCGACTGCGCATTGCTACAAGCCGCACAACGGCGTTGAATGGCGCTTAACCACCTGGGATCCCAAGATGTTCAAGGATACCATTCGCAGACTGCATGACACAGGTCTGCAAATCTGCGTCCATTGCATCGGGGATGCCGCTGCCGATCTGGTGCTGGAAGCCTATGAAGCTGCGATGAATGCCAACCCGCGCTCAGATCCACGCCATCGGCTCGAACACGCCATTCTCACCACTACGAAAGCCACTCAAAAAATGAAGGACCTGGGTGTTGTCGTCAGCACACAGCCTGCCTTCATCTACCTGTTCGGCGAAGCCTGGAACTATCTCTTTGGCGCTGAGCGAATGGAGCGCATCATGGTGACGAAAGAGTGGATGCAATCCGGCGTCCACGTGGCAATTGGCTCGGACGCGCCGTCCACGCCGTTCTATCAACCGCAGGCCACCCTGGCTGGCGCCATGACCCGTTATACCTTTAAACAAAACACAATCGGCGCCGACCAAACGTTTACCTTCAATGAAGCCTTGCGCGCACACACCTACGAAGGAGCATACTCCGGACATCAGGAAAATGTCAAAGGGACGTTGGAAGCGGGCAAGTTGGCAGATATGGTTGTGTGGGCTAGCGATCCCTCCCTTCTTTCTCCTGAAGAGTTGTTTAGCAGCACGGTTGACCTGACCCTGGTCGGCGGGAAAATCGTATTCAGGAGAACATAACAACCAATATAACTACTACAGCAACCTACAACTGGTGGGGTGACCCCAGTGGGCCTGGCGGCATTATCCCAGGTTCAGGGGATGAAGTGATGGGAAAGGTAAACTATACCCCCTGGCTGAAAAACGAGGGCTATTATACGGGCTTGTTGATTGAGAAAACAGCGCGGGATGTGAACGGCAGCTTGTTAGCGCCAGGCGATCAGATACGCTACAATCTCGTCATCTCCAACAGTGGAAACATCGTTCAACATAATCTGTTGATAACCAACACGCTGCCCGCTGGCCTTACCTTGGTCGGTGCCACCCCAGCCGGTTTCTCTAGCCCGAATCCCCTGCGTTGGCAACCCATCACCCTTAACGCCAGTGTGGCTTCAATCCAGTGGAGGCTTCCGTCCACACGAAATCCGACGCATCCAGCACCTGGTTGAAGAATATGAACAAGAATTTTTGGAGGCATGGCATGAATATTTTGGTGAATGAACGTCAAGCACGTGCTCAAATGGTCAAAGTGACGGAGGAGGCACTCATTGTCGACCTTGAGGATGGTCGGACGATCAGTGTGCCCCTGGTGTGGTTTCCACGGCTGCTGCATGGGACGGCGGCAGAGCGAGCAAACTGGCGGCTGATTGGGAGTGGAGAAGGCATCCACTGGCCTGATCTGGATGAGGATATCGAGGTCAGGCATTTATTGGCTGGCATTCCCTCCCAGGAAAGTTCTGATTCATTACAGCGCTGGCTTCAAACACGAAAACAGAAAGGCATGTAAGGGGGAAGCGCTGCCCAACCTGCGCGATCAACCTCCATCGTTTCACGGCACAGGTGGAGTTTTAGCCGTTGGATTCTGTTAGTGCTCAATCCAACCATACTATTTGAATATCAGCCAGAAAGGCATTTTTATCCTGCTCCTTTCAGGTCAAGATTTTCCCACAGTTTTTTACCTGTAACGGCTTTGTGCAGTAAAATTCAAAGGATGAATGAAGAGAAAAAGCATCCTTCGGGGAAAATTTTATTCTGGTTCTGGATTCGTCAGCTATTTCAGCCTCTCTCTCGAGAACGTAGAGGAGAGGTTTTGGTTCATTTGCGACAATCCTCAACACCGAATTTCGGTTATTTCTTCTTAGTCCTTCTCTCCAGCATCATTGCTACTTTAGGACTCTTAACGGATTCAGCGGCGGTAATTATCGGTGCCATGCTGGTTGCACCTCTGATGTCACCCATCATTGGCATCGGGGCGGGGTCGATCTCAGGGGATACGACTCTGATCAAGAATGCGATCAGCGCCTTGCTGCGCGGCGCCATCCTTTCCATAGTCATGTCCACGATCGTTGCCTATCTCAATCGTTTCCTTCCAATCATTACCTGGCAGGAATTACCCAACGAAATTCTAAGCCGCACTCGTCCAAGCCCCCTGGATTTAACCATTGCCCTTGCGGGAGGCTTGGCCGCTGCATACGCTTTGGCGACTCCATCGCTCTCTGCTGCTTTGCCAGGAGTGGCGATTGCTACCGCTCTGATGCCTCCTCTTTGCACGGTCGGGATCGGTTTGGCCCTCACTCAATGGCAGGTCGCTGCTGGAGCAGGTCTGCTCTTTGTTACCAACGCGGTCACGATCGCCTTTGCCTCGATGTTGATCTTTTTTGTCTTGGGTTTTACGCCAACCAATAACCGTATCGGAAAATTACCCAAGCCATTGATTTATTCCGCGCTTTTTACGCTTAGCCTGTTGATCCCCCTAACCCTTTTCAGTGCAAGTGTATTCAAAAAAGCTACTGAGAGTATTCAGATCAATTCCATTGTCAGCGAGGAGGTTTCTGTTTTCGGAGCTGAGATCAGCCGCTTGGATGTTTCCGAAGATGCCGATGGCCTTCACCTTAGTTTGACTTTACGCGTCTCGGAATCGCTCACCTATCAAGATGTCAACCTCCTTCAAAGGAGAATTGCAACCCGACTACAGCGTCCGGTCTCGATTATCGTCAATCAGATTTTTGTCGTGCGGTTGAATCCTCTCAATCCTCCAATCTTGACGCCAACCTTTACACCCATCACCCTGACACCAACCTTCACTTTTACTCCTTCAGCAACACCCACAACCACTCCTACGCCAACCTTCACTTCTACAGCCACCCCTATTCCGCCAACTTTAACGCCAACACCCTGGTCTGCGATCTTACAAAATGGACTTCAACGCCTTGAAATCCTCCAACAGCCTGGCGGACCCTCAATCGGAATCATACGCTCGAGAGAAATCGTCAAGGTCTTTGATGAGCGTCAGGTTTATGACGGCCTGGTGTGGTTAAAAATTGTGGATTGGGAAGGGCGGATTGGGTGGGTGCCACAAATTCATCTGGTCTTCGTGACTATCACACCGACTCGAACTGCAACGACGACTCTCACACCATCCACTCCAGCCCTCTCTCCCTGAGAACAAAACCTGCGAGCGGGAAAGCCACGAACCGCACGTAACCTTACCTGTTGTGGTTGCATCTAATTAATTGTCCGAATTGTGCTATCCTTTCCCGGTCGAAGAAGCATTCTAAGGAGAAGCCGGATGCCCAAGAGAGCCGTTTTCCTGAATTATCAACACTGCGACCCCCAAAATTGCGAGCAGGGCGTTTGTCGGGCAGCTTTGCTGTGCAAACGCCATGTCCTGCAACAACCTCAACCCTATGAAGCCCCCGAACTCAATGCAGAGATGTGCCTGGGGTGCGCCGTCTGCACCACCGCCTGCCCCTCCAAAGCGTTGCAGGTGCTCCCATGAGCGAGCAGAACCTGCCTGACCCCCTTACGGAGAAGCACATCGAAATGCTCCGCCAGCAACTTGCCGATTTGAAAAAGCGTCTGCCAGCCCATTCGATTTCCCCTGCCCTGATGCAGCAAATGGATGAACTGGAAGAGGCGCTGCAGGAGGCGCTGGCTCGCCAGGAGCAGGCTGATTCCAAACCTCCAACTGGCGATTAGCGCCTGATCACAGGCTGGCGAGGGAGAGCGGGATGAGCGGCTGCGAGCGCTGAAATTTTCTTGCCACGGAGTGAATGCGCCGGTTGGCTTTCGCCAGAGGATACTGGCGCAGGATTTCTGCCAGGGGGACTGCCAGATGAGCGTAACGGAAAGCGTCTTCGTCCAGGATTTGTCCATCGTAGGCAATGATATCCAGATCAATGGTGCGCGGCGCAAATTTGTCCTCCGTGCGCTGCCGCCCCAGGGCGCTTTCCAGAGGGCGCAGGATTTCTTCTTTCAACTGCTGGGGAGTCAAATGCGTTTTAATCACGACAACCGCGTTGAGAAAGTTTCTGCCACTGCTGCCAACCGGAGGGGTTTCGTATACCGAAGAGACAGCTAACAACGTCACCTGTTGCCCTAATAAATCGATCGCTTTTGGCAGGTGAAGATGGGGTAAGATGTTCGAACCCAGCGAGATATATACAATGTGATCCATCGCCAGCTCCTAAGAACGACTCCGTTCGATTTCCACGCCGACGGAGCGGGCAAAGCGCACCGCACCCGGCTTCTCGACGCGCACAATCACCGTTTGAACGTTGGGCTCATTCAGACACATGCGGGCGAGATCCTCGGCTAAAGCCTCTACGGTGAGCCGGGCAGCCGTTTCGGCATGCGCCAGGGCTTTTTTGGCGATTGTGCGATAATTTACACTGTGTTCAATGGCGTCCTGCTCGCCTGCCAGACGCGTATCACAATAGAGGGTGATGTTGATGAGAATTTCCTGGGGATTTTCGCGTTCCCAGTCGTTGATGCCGATGATGCCGCGCGCGACGAGATCTTTGATAAAAATTTTGTCCATCCTCTCTCCTTATCAAAATCGATCAAACCAGATGTCTTCCGCCGTCAATGTGCAGGATTTCGCCGGTAATATACGCCGGTCCATATAATAAAAAGACGAACGCAGCGGTGACTTCATCCATGTTTGCCCAGCGCGCCGCAGGAACATTTGCCAGAAGATGGGAGAGATTTTTGGTCGTATTCTGGTCAGCCGGGGGCAGAATGGCACCCAATGCCAGACCATTCACGGTAACCTGCGGTGCCAGGGCTTGAGCCAGGGAGCGGGTCAGGGCAGCCAGGGCGGCTTTGCTGATCGTATAGGGAAGGTGATCGGCACCTGGACGCAAAGCCCGCCAATCGAGAATGTTGATAATTCGCCCGCTTGCGGCAGGTTCTAAACGGCGGGCAAAAGCCTGGCTGAGAACAAAAGGAGCGGTTAAGTTAACTCGCAGATGGCGCTCCCAATCCTCCAGGGTCGTTGTCTCCCAATCTAAAGGTTCAAAGATCGAGGCATTGTTGACCAGCGCGCTGAGATGCCCCAATTCTCGCTCTGCCATTTCAACCAGAGCAGGAAGCTGCTCGACTTGAGCCAGGTCGGCGCAGAGGGTCACGGCTTTTCTGCCCAGAGAGCGAATTTCTTGTGCCGTTTGGGCAGCGCTCTCGGCAGAGGTGTGATAGTGGATTGCCACATTTGCCCCTGCCTGAGCAGCAGCCAGGGCAAGTTCCCGCCCAATCCGCCGACCTGCTCCAGTGATCAGAATGTTCTGGGATTGCATAACTGCCGTTTGGAGTTATTCGTCATAGCGACGGCGGGTGAGCTGGGCATAGAATTCGCGGCGTAGCTCCTGATCGGTCTTGAAAAGACCGCGCATGGTGCTGGTGGTCATCATCGCTTCGGCTTTCTTGACGCCGCGCATCATGGCGCACATGTGAGCACCCTCAACGACCACGGCAATTCCCTTAGGGTGGAGTTTTTCTTCCAGTAAGTCGGCAATCTGGGTGGTCATTCGTTCCTGGACTTGCAGGCGACGGGCATACATCTCGACGATGCGGGGGATTTTGCTCAAACCGATGACCTTTTTATCCGGTATATAGGCAACATGTGCCTTGCCGAAAAACGGTAACAGGTGATGCTCGCAGAGTGAGTAGAACTCGATATCACGCACCAGTACCATATCACTATATTCTACATCGAACAGGGCACCGTTGATCAGTTGATCGGGGTCGGTCTGATAGCCACTGGTTAGTTCTTTGTACATACGGGCGACCCGTTCCGGGGTTTTGATCAACCCATCGCGGCTGGGATCTTCACCGACCTCCAGCAAAATTTGATGAACGGCTTGTTGGATGCTCTCGGCAGGCTTGATCTCGCCTTCCAGCAAAATGAAAGGTTGTGGAACGGTTAGCAGTTGGGGGGTTTCTACAAACAGGTTATCCATTTTATTCTCCTCAGGTTGTGCCAATAAGATAATACTGGTCATATTATACAGCAAATAAAATAAATGTCAAGGTTTTGCACAGAAAATATTTGGGATTTTTCGATTGTTTAACCGGTGACTTGCGGGGATGATCTGCGCCAACCCCTTTGTGAACCTTGAATGAGCGCAACATATTCCTTGGTATTGGGAGATTGCTCTGCTTTGGCAGAGGATGCCTGGTTTGCAATCAACCCGACCAGGTCAGATACAACTTTTTGAAAAGCGGCATGGAAATTTCAGGCAGAAAATCATAGTGAAAAGCAAAAGCTACGTTGACGTTTTGGCGTTTCTTTGGTATTATGCGTGCTATAATTTCTAACGGATCGAGAGATTTCGGTTGATAGAAAGGAGTAGCTTATCAGCGCAATAAATTATCGGGTAAACGAAGCCATCAAAGTCCCACAAGTCCGCTTGATTGGCCCTCAGGGCGAGAATATCGGGGTTGTCTCGATTGAAGACGCTCAACGGATCGCCCACGAAGCGGAATTAGACCTGGTGGAAGTGGCGCCGAACGCCGACCCACCGGTCTGTCGGGTGATGGATTTCGGGAAGTTTATTTACGAACGGACGAAAAAAGAACGCGAAGCACGCAAAGCACAGACGAAAATTGAAATAAAAGAAATTCGCTTGCGCCCAAAGACCAACGAACATCATCGTGCCCTCAAAGTAAGAGATGCTCGCCGCTGGCTCGAAGATGGTATGAAAGTAAAGGTGCGCATTCGCTTTCGAGGTCGGGAAATCACCTATCCGGAAATTGCTCTTGAAGACCTCAAGGCGGTGGCAGAAGACCTGGCCGATATTGCTGTGGTCGAACAGGCACCGGCGCTCGAAGGGCGCACCATGTTAATGGTACTGGCACCGGGCAAACAAGCGAAAAAGAAAGATAAAGACAAAGAAAAAGAGAGAGAAACCGAACCCGTTACGCGCTGATTTGAATCCTCCTATCCCTAAAGATTTTATCTTGCCCGCGCCCGACCTGGAGCGCGGTGTTTTCTGTGAAAGGAGAAAGACTGTGCCACGAAAAATGCCTGAAGGAAAATATAAATTAAAAACCCATAAAGCCACCGCCAAGCGCTTCCGTCTGACAGGGACGGGGATGCTGGTGCGTACCAAGGGCGGTAAAAGCCACCTGCGGCGGCGCACCTCCAAACGCACCAAACGCCTGTTCCAGGAAATGCTCCCGGTGCGAGGAAGAGGCATCATTAAGCGCGTTCATCGTCTGGCGCCTAATTTGAAATAGAACCAGAGGTGTCTGGTATCTAATCCCTTTTATTTGCCGACCGCTGGGTGCTACCAACGGGTGAATCAGGTTCACCGGCGTCCAGGGGAAGGCAGGAGAGTGTAACATGAGAGTAAAGACCGGACCTTATCGCAGGCAGCACCACAAGAAGGTGCTAAAGATGACCAAAGGCCAGTTTGGCACCCGTTCGCGGCTTTTCCGGCGCGCCAACGAAGCCATGTTGAAAAGCCTTTGGTATGCCTACCGCGACCGCCGCACACGCAAACGTGACCTGCGCCGTTTGTGGATTGCGCGCATCAACGCAGCAGCCCGGGCAAATGGCACCACCTATAGCCGTCTGATCGATGCGATGAAGAAGTCCCAGATCGCCATCAATCGCAAGATGCTGGCAGATTTGGCGGTGCGTCAGCCCGAAGCGTTTGCGGCAGTGGTTGCGGCGACAAAATCTGCATAGACAAACGCATGTTTCGGTCGAAACGAGGCGAGCAAAATCGCCTCGTTTTTTTATTTCCTGCGTAAGGTATAATGAAGTTGTTTACTCCGGAGGTTGTTATGAACACAAACCCGAATCGAAAAATTCAGCCTACTTCTTCAAGTGGTTTTTTTGGCGAGCTTTCGACGCGCATTAAGTTGATTTTGCGCTTGCTCGCCGATGGTCGCGTCAATCCATTGATCAAGGTCTTGCCCATTGCTTCGTTGTTATATCTACTGGTTCCCGATTTGGCTCCCGGGCCGGTGGATGATGCTTTGATTATCTGGTTAGGCGCCTATTTGTTTGTCGAGCTTTGCCCGCCTGAAGTCGTGGAAGAGCATCTCAAAAAGATTCGTTCTTCAGTAGTAAGCCAACTCTATGAAGAGAAAAAGGTGGAATTTCGACCGGAGGACATTGAAGATGCCGAGTACTGGGAGGAACCAAAACAATGAAGTCCATCGTTCACCGTTCGTGCGGGTTAATCTTTGTCCTGCTTTTGATTGGCTGTCAACCGAACGCGCCGCTGGCATCGCCAACCCAGCTTGAGCCGCAGGCGATAAACACGGCCAGACCAGGCGTCACCAATTTGCCTCCAGACCCCACTCAGCAGACTGTTCCACCGCTTACTCAGGAAAACGAAGCTGTTCACCCTGAACCGACTTCCCCGACAGGGGCCGAAACCGTTGTCCAGATCTTTCCAGACCCGAATGCCTATCGCTGGGTAGAAGTGGCAGGCAGGCTTAAAGCTCCGGTGGGGATGGCGTTCGCGCCGGATGGTTCGGGAAGGCTCTTTATCCTTGAACAGGAAGGAACGATCCGCATCTGGCAAAATGGACAATTGGCGCAAAAGCCCTTCCTGGATATCCGTGATCGGGTGGGCAGTCGCGGCAGCGAACAGGGGTTGCTGGGTATTGCGTTTCACCCGCGCTATGCAGAAAATGGCTATTTCTACGTCAATTATACGGATCAAGCTGGCGACACCGTGATTGCCCGCTTTCAAGCTGATCCACCTTCTGGGGATGCTGCCAGCCCGGCAAGCGAGCGTGTACTCTTACAGATTGCGCAGCCTTACGCCAATCATAACGGCGGCGCGGTGGTTTTCGGTCCGGATGGATATCTCTATCTCGGATTGGGTGATGGTGGCTCGGCTGGCGATCCTCAAAACTATGCCCAGTCTTTGAACACCCATCTGGGAAAAATTTTGCGCCTGGATGTCGATGCGGGAACGCCGTATGCTATCCCACCGACCAATCCCTTTGCGGCTGGTGGGGGGTTAGCCGAGATCTGGGCTTATGGCTTGCGAAATCCCTGGCGACTTGCCTTTGATCGGAAAACCGGCGACCTTTATATCGGGGATGTTGGTCAGAATCAATGGGAAGAGATCGATTATCTCCCTTCTGGTGCCGGTGGGGATTTGAACTTTGGCTGGAAATATCTCGAAGGGACACACCCCTATGAAGGGACAATCCCTCCCGGCAAGAGCCTTATTCCGCCTATTTATGAATACGGACACGAGCAAGGCTGTTCGGTAACCGGTGGGGTTGTCTATCGAGGAACGCAGTTGGCTGAGTGGGACGGAATCTATCTCTTCGGCGACTATTGCGCTGGCTGGGTGGATGGCTTGCGCCGCCTTGCAAATGGTAACTGGGCTTACCAACGCCTCTTCAGCGGCCTGGGGCGCATTTCATCCTTCGGCGAAGATGAACAGGGCGAAGTCTATGTGATTGATCATGGGGGGAAGATGTATCGATTAGAGCGACGATGAGAAAGTCTTTTACCAGTCGACTCTGGCTCAGCAGCCTGGCGATGGCTGTGGTGATCTGGGCATGTTCTTTGCGTACGACTCTGCCGACGCCCACTGCCACACCTACCCAGAACGCTACCACAATACCCTCAACCGCACTCACCCCCACACCAGCCTTCACCCAAACTGAACTACTCTCCACCGCAACCCCGTCACCTGCGTTGACCCCGACTGTGGAAGCTCCCATTCGATTTGCGGTGATCGGGGATTATGGCTCAGGCAATGAGGACGCCCGACGGGTAGCGGAGTTGGTCAAATCCTGGCAGCCCGATTTTATTCTCACGACCGGCGATAATAATTATCCTGACGGCTCTCGCCAAACCATTGATCATCGCATTGGGCAGTTTTATCATGAGTATATTTATCCCTACCGTGGTAGTTATGGTGAAGGCGCTGAGCAGAATCGCTTTTTCCCGACCCTGGGCAACCATGACTGGATGAGCGAGTCCGCTCAACCCTACTTCGATTACTTTGAGTTACCTAACAACGAGCGCTATTACGACTTCACCTGGGGAGCGGGACATTTCTTTGCTTTAGATAGCGACTCAAACGAACCAGATGGTGTCGGACGCAGTTCCCAACAGGCGCAGTGGCTGCAGGAACGCTTGCTTGCTTCCACCCAGCCGTGGCAGATTGTTTTCATGCACCATCCGCCTTACTCGTCGGGAAAACGCGGCCCTGTGGATTGGATGCGCTGGCCCTTTGGCGAGTGGGGGGTAGATGCAGTCTTGTGTGGCCATGATCACTATTATGAACGTCTGGTCGTGGATGGCCTGGTCTATCTGATCAATGGCGCCGGTGGAGGCGGGCTATATGATTTTGGTGAAATTGCCGAGGGCAGCCAAAAACGCTTCAATGGTGCCTACGGTGCCTTGCTAGGCACGATGGATAGCGCTCACCTGATCTTTGAGTTTTATACAGTTGATGGAATACTGATCGATCGCTATGAGTTGAGCAGCGCTATCCGGTGAATAGAGGAATTTTCTGATCCGAAATTTCGGCGAACAAAGACCGTTATTGCGGTGAGAATTACATAGGTGAGTCAGAAACACCGCTTGCTGAGGCAGATTTTTGACGGGCGTCCAGAGCGGCGCGGATTTGTTCATATTGCTGGCGAGTCAAAGGATAAAACCACGCCACAAAGATTGCGGCGACCACCAGAAGAGCACTAAACGGTCCAGTCATCCAGCGAATGGCCGTGAGAGCAGAGGGAGATTGCTGCCAGACGGTTACCCCTTCGGGAGGGGCCTGATAGCCAAAAAGATTCAAGGCTTGCAGAGCGAAGAATCCGGCCAGCGCCCCACTGAGCTTGCGAAAGAGGGTGATGGCGCCGAAATAAAGCCCCTCGTTGCGCTCACCGGTTTGATATTCATCCCAATCAACCGCGTCCGGCAACATCGATTCGGGCAAAATGCTGGCGGTTGCAACGCTGAGTCCCGCCAGCGCTGAAAGCGCCAGTGTTAGCGAGACCTGCCCGGGTTGAACGATCATCAGCGCACTGAGGACAAGAATCCAGAAGATCATCCCGATAATATAGGTGGCTTTTTTCCCAAATCTGGCAGAGAGGCTGGTCCAAAGAGGAATGGATACCAGCGAGACGAGCATCAGTCCACCCATAGCAAGCGACTCCAAAGCGAAGTCTTGCCCGAAGAGTGGACGGCTGATCAGCGAATCGCCCTGGCCGACCCAATAAACGGCAAAAAAAGGTAACATGCGCGAGACAAGGTCAAAGGCGATCCAGGTCAAGGAGTATAAGCCGGTCACATACAGAAACGGCTTGTTGCGCAGGATCACCGCCCATGTCTTGCGCAGGTCGATCCTTTCGGGTTCGTCTAAGTCTGTTTTGGTTTCTTTGATTAAGAGCGGAATGATCAAGAAAGGGATGACCGCCAGACCGCCGAATAATCCTGCCACCAGCAGATAGCCTTGTTGAGGGGAGGCGCCACCGCGCACTACTTCATCCACAATGGTCGGCGCTGCCACTGCGGTGACCAGGGTAGCCAGCAGATTAAACAGCACTCGAAAGCCCGATAGCGTGGTGCGTTCATCGTAATCGCGACTGATGTCAGGCACCAGGGCTAAATAGGGCACGTTGACCAGCGTGTGCAAGGTGTCGGTGATCATGAATGCCAGCGTGACATAGATCATCTTGAGAAGCTGGCTATCGGTGGGTGGCACCCACCAGAGCAACAAAAACCCCAGACCAAATGGGATAGCAAAGAGCAATAGGAAGGGTCGCCGCCGCCCCCAACGGGAGCGCACGCGATCGTTGAGTGCACCAACCAGTGGATCGTTAATGGCATCCCAGGCAGTGCCGATCAGAGCGGAGAAACTGGCTAAACCGGGGTTGAGGCGCACAACATCGGTCAAAAAGATGGTGTAAAGCAGGGCGCGGAGGGTCGTAAAGCTCGAAAGCGACCAGTCACCGCTGCCATAGAGGAACTTTTGCCAGAAGGTCAATCGGGGGGCGGGCTGGAGAGGGGTCATGAGGTCTCCTTGCGAGGTGGTTAAGGCAGGTGTTGATTAAATTATAACCATATTTGGTAAGTAAAAGGCGCCAAAAGATTAATATTAGATTAATTGTTTAACAATCAATTGTATATCTGTAGTATAATCAACAATGATGAATGGACGATTTTGTTCTGGCAAGATTGTTGGATTGATTTACAATCGATTGGTGAACAATTCCACTAATCGAAAGGATAGGACAATATGAAGAAAATCCAGCGACCCCCGACCTTAGCCGTTGCCGCTGCCAATTCTATCAAAGATGCCATTCTCGAAGGACAACTCTTGCCAGGCGAACCCCTTCACGAAATTGAATTGAGCGAAAAATTGAATATCTCGCGTGGAACCGTGCGGGAAGCCTTGCGCCTCTTGAGTCAGGAAGGACTGGTGGAAGTGATTCCTTATCGGGGCGCTTTTGTGACTTGTTTGACCCCGCAAATGGTGGAGGAAATTTATACCCTGCGTGCGCTCTTAGAACCCTATGCTGTGCGCCTTTGTATGGAAAAAGGCGCTTTTGATGAGGAAACGTTGAATCAGATGGCTGCTCTGGTCAAGCGCATGGGGGAGATGGAGCAGGCTGGAAATTATTCTGAGACGATCAAAGCGGATATGAAATTCCATGAAATTTTCAGTGAACGTTGCGGTCATCAGTTGCTGGCAGATGTATTGAAGAACCTGCAATCGATGACTTTGATGTTTATTCTCTCTACCAAGTTATACCAGTCTGACATCACCAGCGATGAAATCACCCACCAGACCATCTATGAAGGAATATTAAGCGGCGACCCTCAAGTGGCGGAGGCGATCGTGCGCAAGCACATCACCGATGCTGGCACCGCTCTCCTGAGAAGCATGCAAAGTGAAGCTACTGTGGAGAGCAGGGTCCAGGTCACCGATATGGAAGCCGAACATTTCACTTAGATCGGGAGGCAAACTTGGTCACACCCTTTGAAAAACGCATTCTTGAAGAACGCCGCCGCATGAGCGAGTCGCTTGATTCGTTGCAAAAGCGGGTAGAGACCTTTGCCAGGGGGCCACGCAGCAAAGAAGTCCTGTCGAAAACTTTAAAGTATGAGTCGACCGGTCATCTCGATTTTGCCTTATTTCCTTGCCCACCGGTCATCGATCACGGTCAGGGGGCTATCTTATACGATGTAGATGGCAAATCTTACATTGACCTGCATGCGGGCTTTACGGTCAATGTCCTCGGCTATGCCCAGGAGGAGATCAATGCGGCGATCAAGGCGCAGTTGGATAAAGTGATTCAATTTGCGGAACTGCCGATGGAACCCCGTGCGGAACTGGCGCGCCTGTTGGTTGAACATACCGCCGGCGACTTTGAGAAAAAGGTGATGTGGGCGGTCACGGGGGGAGAAGCGGTGGAAATTGCCATGAAGCTTGCCCGCTGGTATACCGGCAAACCCCTGATTGTCACCCATTGGGGAGATTATCACGGACGCACGGCGGGAGCAATGGGCTTGACCAGCAAAGCCTTTATGATGGCCTACAGTTACCCCATTCCTCCCATGGATACGGGCGTCGTAAAAATCCCCTTTCCATATTGCTACCGCTGTCCCTTTGGCAAAGAGTACCCAGCCTGCGATCTGTTTTGCGCTGATCAATATGAAAAAATGTTTGAGAGCAAAGAGACCTGGCTGAACAACCCCAAAGCCAACGTTGTCAATGTGGCAGCCATGTTGATCGAGCCATTCCAGAGCTCAGCGGGCTACCTGATTGCGCCTTTACCTTACCTGAAGCGTATGAAGGAAATTGCTGAAAAATATGATTTCGTTTTTATCAGCGATGAAGTTCAAAATGGCATGGGGCGAACCGGCAAACTTTGGGCAATTGAACACGCCGGCGTCGCCCCCGATTTGATTGCGGCTGCAAAGTCTCTTTCCAACGGTTTACCTCTGGCGGTAGTGATCGGGCGCAAAGAGATCATGGATTCATGGGGCCCCGGGGCGCACTCCTCGACCTTCACCGCCTATCCGGCTGCCTGTGCAGGTGGGGTGAAACTCTTTGAAATCTTCGAGCGCGACCATATTCTGGAGAAAGTAGCTCAAAAAGGGGCTTACTTCCTGGATGGTTTGTTGAATTTGCAAAAAAAGCACCCCGCGATTGGAGATGTGAACGGTTTGGGGTTGTATTTGAGCATTGAGCTGGTCAAAGACCGTAAAACAAAACAACCCGCAGCCGAAGCCAGCGCCTGGTTGTTGCGCCGTCTTTTAGAAGAGGGAGTGCTCTGCATCTATTCGGGGTATTACTACAATCGGCTGTGCTTTGCCCCGCCTCTCGTAATACAGCAGCATGAAATCAACCGTGCCCTCCAGATTCTCGATCGCCTGCTCGGAGAGATGGAAAAAGAATTTGAGATTGGTATGTGAGGAGGAGCTAAGAAAAGATGATAAAGAAATTTCCCGTACAGGTATTAAAGGATGAAACTTACTGAGATACCCGTTGCAAATTTTATCGGTGGCCTTTGGCAAGCGAGTCTGAGCCGAGAGACTTTTGAGACGGTTGATCCCGCAACCGAAGAAATCCTGGCAAAAGTACCCCGTTCAGATAGCCGAGATGTAGATGCGGCGGTTAAAGCGGCTCATCTTGCCTTTTATGGCGAATGGAGAGAGTTAACCCCTGCCGAACGGGGACGATTGCTGTATCGGTTGGCGCAGGCTATTCAATCTTATCGGGCTGAACTGGCAGAATTAGAAACCCTGGATAACGGTAAACCTCTCAGAGAAGCACTCGATGATTTCGATGGAGTCACGCGGACGATTGAATACAATGCCGGAGCAGCGGACAAACTTCAGGGGGATACCATTCCGTTAGGGATGGAGGTAATCGACTTCACAATTCTGGAGCCCTTGGGGGTAACAGCCCACATCGTGCCGTGGAATTTTCCCTTGGGGATTGCCATCCGTTCGGTCGCTCTAGCCCTGGCAGCCGGATGCACAGTTGTACTCAAGCCAGCCGAGGAAACGCCGCTGACAGCGCTCCGCCTGGCAAGTATCATCCAGGAAGTGGGTTTTCCCAATGGGGTTTTTAATGTGGTCACCGGTTTTGGAGAAGAGGCCGGAGCAGCGTTGGTTCGTCATCCCTTAGTGCGAGGGGTGACCTTTACTGGCTCAGCCGAAACAGGGCGAAAAATTATGGCACAGGCTGCTGAGTCGCTGAAGCCCTTGGTTTTGGAGTTGGGGGGGAAAAATGCCTTGATTGTCTTTGAAGACGCCAACCTGGAACGCGCTGTGAACGATGCAATGGAAGCTGTGTTTGGCAACTGTGGGCAGGTTTGCTCAGCGGCTTCTCGCCTTTTGTTGCACACTTCGATTTACTCAGAATTCATGGATCGATTTTGTGAACGCGTTTCTCAGCTAAAAATAGCACCTGGCATGGAGAACGGTGACCTGGGTCCATTGGTGTCTAAAGAACAGCTTGAGCGAGCGATGAATTACATTCGGATCGGTCAAGAGGAGGGCGCAAAGTTAGTCCTTGGCGGTACGCGACCCACGCACCTTAAGCGGGGATATTTTTTTCTGCCCACGATTTTTGCTGAAGTCAGCCCCTTCATGCGCATTGCCCAGGAAGAAATCTTTGCTCCGGTCGTAGCTGTCTTTTCTTTTGAAACGGAAGTGGAAGCGCTTCAAAAAGCTAACGAAGTGCCCTACGGACTCACGGCTGGCGTTTACACCCAGGATATCCGACGCGCCCTGACGTTTGCCCAACGCCTGGAAACTGGCTCGGTGTGGATCAATGGCTGGTATTTAGGCGGTGTGCAAGCCCCGACGGGTGGTGTCAAAGCTTCCGGCTTTGGTCGCGAGCGCGGCTTGCCGGGCATTCATAACTATCTGCAAATCAAGAATGTTGCCATAAAACTATAAAGTGAACATGGAGTTACACAATGACCAGGATTAAAGATGTATCTCATCATACGATCTACAAAGATCCGCAAGGAAAGCATTGCAATAATCAGGTTGTAGTTAAGCAATTGCAGGATGGTCAGTTAATGGCGGTTTTTAACGAGGAGCGCTTCCCATACCATCATGACACCGGACAAACCGTCTTGATGCGCTCTTTTGATGGTGGCATCACCTGGGATGAGAGCACCCGTCAGGTGGTTGTGCCCTGGACGGAGACCACCGGCAACTGGGACTGCGGCCTTTATGAGATGGCAGATGGCACGCTGATCGTGAATTTCACCTTGTGCGCCTTTTTCAAGCGAGGCATAAAGCCTGAACAACCTTCGTGGAGCTCGGAGCCTTACACCGAAGAATGGGGGGACTGGACCTGGGCATATCGCCTGCGCCGATGGATTGGCACCTTTGTGGTCAAGTCGAAGGATAAAGGGCAAACGTGGTCGCCAATGATTCCCGTCAATGTTGTCCCTCTGACCCATGCTGGGACGCGCCTGGGTTGTTGGGGATTGCCCAATGGCGCTCTCTTGATGGGCGTATATGGGCGAATCCGCGGCTATGAAGAAGAAGGCGAGCATGAATCAACCCGTTCGGCGTTGATTCGTTCGGACGATGGGGGCGACAATTGGGAATATTACTCCACCCTGGCTTACGACCCCGCCAGCATCATTGATTATGAAGAACCTGCCCTGCTCCAGCTTAAGGATGGGCGGTTGATCTGCTTCTTGCGCACTCATGTCAACCCCAGTGGGGATGCCAAAAATCTTGCCTATGTGATCTCGGAAGATGAAGGATTTTCGTGGACCTTGCCGAAATGGACCAACATCTGGGGCTACCCGGCTGAGCTAATCACCCTGCAAGATGGGCGTTACCTGATGGTGTATGGATATCGCCGCCCTCCGTATGGTGTGAGAGGTGTTATCTCGGAAGATGGACTTCACTGGGATGTCAGGAATGAGTTTGTGATCCGCGAAGGCGGTGTGCCCGGCAGGCATGAAGCCGATCAACCCGCCTCCACCATGATGGACCCAGCCAGCGGTCGGATGAAGGCCGGGCGCGTTGACTGGCGCAATCCGGGCTTATATCAGCATATTGGTTACCCCAGCGTTGTCCAACTCAAGGACGGGACCATTGTTGTGGCATATCACGAGTGGAGCGAAGACCCACAGCCGCTTCAGTACGTGCTTTGCACGCGTTTTCGCTTAGTAGACTAATGCAGGCAAGCGATGGAGCGCATCGAACATAGAATTCTGTATAAAGATCCCTATTCCTACTGCGCACACCCTCACCTGGTGAGGCTGAGCGAGTCTAATTGGGTACTGGTGTTCAACCGCGCTCCTCGTCGCCCGTTTTTGCTGCATCCTCCGCAGGACCCTCACTACTACAATGTCCTGATGTATTCCATGGATGAAGGCGAAACCTGGAGTGAACCTGCGGTTGTCCCTGACTATGACTGGTATGGGGTCGAGTGTGGCGGTTTGACCCCTCTTTTGGATGGGCGCCTGATGCTCAACCAGTGGCGTTTCCGCTGGTTGCCCGTCGAACAAGCCCGCAAAGAAGCGGATTCGAAGGCGTTCGTCTTCCCCGAAGATTGGGTTGATACTCTGAGAACCGACCCGGAGTTAAGTCCGGTTGTTCCGTATCCCCCCGACCTTGAACGTAAAATCACCTGGGCAAGGGCGTCAGGAGGCGCTTATGTGCATTTTTCGGCGGATGGCGGTAAAACGTGGCACGGCACAGTTAAATTGAATACGCACCCTTATTCGGGTGGCTATGGGATGCGAGGCGGATTGCAATTGCCTGATGGAGATCTGTTACTACCGCTCAGCGATGTCCCCCATTATCAAAAAATCTTCATCCTGCGCTCTCGTGATGGAGGGAAAAACTGGGATGCTCCCCTTTTGGTTGCAGAGAAGGAAGGATTGTGGTTTGAAGAACCGACTCTGCTATATCTGGCAAGCGACGGTCTACTGATGCTCTTGCGTGAGAACACCACTCATTATTTATTTCAGACGTTCTCAAGCGATGGCGGTTATACCTGGAGCGAGGTTCGGAAGACCCCCATCTGGGGATATCCTGCCCATTTGTTGAACCTGCCCGATGGTCGGATTTTGTGCACCTTCGGCTATCGCAGAAAGCCATTTGGGATTCGAGCGGTACTCAGTACAGATGGGGGATCTTCGTGGGAAGTGGAAAATCCCTTCATCGTGCGCGATGATTTCCCAAACGGCGATTTGGGTTATCCAAGCTCGGTTTACCGTTCGGATGGGACGATTTACACGGTGTACTATGGGCAGGATCAGGACGGTGTAACTTGCATCATGGCAAGTCTTTATCGCTTGTCATAATCGTTGTTATTTACAGTAGGAGAAGACGATGGAATCAGTTTCTCAATCTTCGAAAAGCGGCGTGAGACTCTTTTCTGCGCTTGGTGCCTGGTTTGGAGAGGCGCGCAATACGATTCTGTTCGTCATTGGCTTTTTGCTCTTTTGGGAAATTGCTGTGGTTGTCTTTCGCATTCCCCGTTATATCCTGCCCTCCCTTTCCAGTATCATCCGTCAGTTCATTCGAAATTTTGATTTGATTTGGGAATATACGTTGATCACTGGCTATGAAACGCTGGTGGGTTTCGTCATTGCCGTTGCCATCGGTGTTCCGCTAGCCATGTTAACCGCATTTTCACGGCTTCTGCGCCAGACGTTTTATCCCTTTGCCGTTGCCCTGGAGATGGTGCCGAAGATCGCCTTTGCGCCGCTGTTTGTGACCTGGTTTGGCTTCGGCTTCATCCCCAAGATGATCATTGTGTTTTTGGTTTGTTTCTTCCCCATCCTCTTGAACGGTATTTTGGGCTTTACCTCTCTGAGTCAGGAAATGGTGTATTTCAGCCGCTCAACCGGCGCCAGCCAGTTGCGAATGTTCTGGAAGATCCGCCTGCCGGCTGCCCTGCCAGAACTGTTCGTGGGGTTGAAGGGTGCGGCTGTCAACGCCACTGTTGGCGCCACGATCTCGGAATGGATCGGCGGTGATGCCGGCCTGGGATACTACATTCAGATTGCTACCGGTCAATTGCGCATGGATCTTGCTTTTGCCATTATCTTCATGCTTACCGCATTGGGGCTGTTGCTCTTCTACATCGTTCAACTGGTTGAGAAGCGGATGATCCCGTGGCATGTCTCGCAGCGGGTCTCCGTTTTTGGCAAGCGTGAGTTGTAACGAAAGGAGGCTGATGGATAGAAAAACAAATGTATAGAGCCCAATCCTATAAATCAGGATCAATTTTCTATCGTTCAAGAAGGAGAGAGAAATGAAAACAATCTATCGATGCTTCTCAATTTTGCTGCTGCTTGCCTTGCTGGCAGCCTGCGCACCGGCGACGCCTGAAAAGGTTATCGAGACGGTCACAGTGATTGAAACGGTGGTCGTTGAGGGCGAGCCGGTAATTCAGGAGAAGATCATCACCGCCACACCCCTGCCCCCAAAAGATAAAGTGACCCTGCGTTTAAACTGGTCTTACTATGGAATCCATGCGGCATTTATTTACGGCATCGAGCAAGGGATTTACGACAAATACAACATTGACCTGACTGTCAAACAGGGCAACGGTTCAAGCAATGCCGTTAAGCTGGTGGCGAACAAGGATAGCGATTTTGCCTATGCCTCGAACGGCGCCTTGATCAGCAATATGGTTGGCGGTGCGCCGGTGATAGCGGTAATGTCTGTAGACGCCATGGGTACCGATGCGGTTCTCTGCCGACCTGACTCAGGCATCAAGGAGTTCAAGGATCTAAAAGGCAAGACGATCATGACCACCGCCGGGGCTGGCGTGAACGACTACTTCCCAGTGGCGCTGGCGCATGAAGGGATGAGCCTGGACGATGTCAAACTCACCAATGTTGCTGAAGCAGCGCTGGTCACCAGCTATTTGCAGAATCTGGCGCCCTGCATTCTGGCTGGAATTGATGACAAACCCGCCCAGATCGAACAGGAGGGCGGCGATCCCCCTATTATCTTTAACTACGCCGATTATGGGGTTGCTCAGCCAGGCTATGTCATCGTTGCTCATCAAGACACAGTCAAGAACAACGCCGACCTGGTGCAGCGGATGGTTAATGCCACCCTGGAGTCTGTCCAGGCTTGCCTGGATAATCGCGAAGCCTGTGCCAAAGCTCTGGTGGATTACAATGCCCAGCTAGCCGATACGGAAACGATGGTGCGTAAACAACTGGATGTCTCACTGGATATCCTCTTCTCGCCCAACAACAAAAACAAGTGCCTGGGCATGAATGTCCCCGAAGATTGGGCGGGTGTGCTGGAGCTGAAGAAGCAATATCAAGGTCTTGAGACGGATATGACCGCCGATATGTTCTATACCAATCAATTCATCCCCTGCGCTCAGTAATTGCAAAACCAGGAGGCTGTCACAGATTCTGACAGCCTCCCCAGTTTTTCTTTGGAGGCTGTGTTGAAAGATTTGATTCAGATCAAGGGTGTCACAAAAACCTATTCGAGTAAGACGGGACCGATCCATGCCTTGGGTCCGATCGATTTGAATATTGGCGAAGGCGAATTCGTCTCCATTGTCGGTCCCTCAGGGTGTGGCAAAAGCACCCTGTTGCTCCTGGTCGGGGGTTTGTTGGAATATGAGTTGGGTGAGATTCTCATCAACGGTCAGCGGGTCGATAAACCTCAAACCGAGATCGGAATTGTCTTTCAAACGCCGGTCCTGGTGGATTGGCGTGATGTGTTGGGAAATGTTCTTCTGCAAATCGAGATGCGGGGTCTGAAAAAAGAGGCCTATGTAGAAAAAGCGAAAAATCTGCTTCGTTCGGTTGGGTTGGCGGAGTTTGAAAAGCGCTATCCCTTTGAGTTATCCGGCGGCATGCAACAACGGGCTGCTTTTTGTCGCGCTTTGATTCACGATCCGCCATTGGTCTTGATGGATGAACCGCTTGGCGCTCTGGATGCCATCACGCGCGAACAATTGCGGGTGGATTTAGAGCAGTTATGGTTACTGACGAAGAAGACGGTCCTCTTTGTTACGCATAGTATTCCCGAATCGGTACAGCTTTCGGATCGGGTGGTGGTCTTCACACCGCGCCCAGGGCAGATTGCGGAAGTGATCGAGATCGATTTGCCGCGCCCGCGCACCATCGCCGTTCGGGAAAGTGCGGCTTTTCAACAGTATGTGCATCAATTGACAAGTATTTTTATGAACTTCGGCATTTTACGAGATTCTCTCGGTTCTTTCGAGCAAAAATCGGTTGTTGGTGAAGAATAAATAGAAAGGAGTACCTGAAGATGAGCTTGAGTTGTGTCAATGGAAAGATTTTGCATGTCGATTTATCGGCAGGCAAAACCTGGTTTGAAGAGCCCGAAGAAGCATTCTACCGAAAGTATGGCGGGGGCAGCGCCATGGGCGTTTACTACATCCTGCGGGAAATGAAGCCCAAAGTGGATGCCCTTTCGCCGGAAAACATTCTCACCTTCTTCGTAGGGGTGCCAACCGGCTTACCGATTTCCGGGCAATCGCGCATGGTTGCCAATGCCAAATCGCCGCTGACGGGCGCAATTGGCGATGCCCAGTGCGGCGGCTTTTTTCCGGCTGAAATGAAATTCGCCGGCGTGGATGGGATTGTCGTGCGCGGGCGTGCCTCACAGCCGGTCTATTTGTGGATTCACGATGGGGAAGTCGAGATTCGCGATGCCTCCCATCTGTGGGGTAGGACAACTGGCGAAGCAGAAGATATTCTCAAAGCCGAGTTGGGCGATCCAAAGGTGGAGATTGCCCAGATTGGTCCAGCCGGTGAGAAAATGGTGCGCATGGCTGCCATTATGAACATGGTCAACCGCGCCAACGGCCGCACCGGAATGGGCGCAGTGATGGGATCCAAAAATCTAAAGGCGATTGTCGTGCGCGGCTCACCCGCCCGCATCAAGGCGGCCCACCCCAAAAAGTTGACCGAGCTGTTTCGCGGCGGCACAAAACGCATCCCCGACACACCCGCAGTGCAGTTTCTTCACATTCATGGCACGACTGGCGATGTAGCTGGCTGTCAGGCAGTCGGTCAGTTGCCCACCCGCAATTTCAACGAAGGTCAATTTGAGGGCTACGAAAGTATCAGCGGCGAATTGATGACCGAGACGATTCTGGTCGAACGCGATACCTGCTATTCCTGTACAGTACGCTGCAAGCGGGTGGTTGAGACCGAGTTCATGAACCGCAAGGTTCTACCGCGCTTTGGCGGCCCGGAGTATGAAACAATGGCGACGCTGGGTTCCTACTGCGCAGTGGATAACATGCATGCCGTAGCTCTGGGCAATCAATTGTGCAACCAGTATGGATTGGACACCATCTCAACCGGCGCAACCATTGCCTTTGCCATGGAATGCTATGAAAACGGCTTGATCACCAAAGAAGATACCGGCGGCATTGAGCTGCGCTTTGGCAATGCCGAAGCGATGGTGACGATGGTTGAAATGGTTGGCAAGCGTGAAGGCTTCGGGAATGTGCTTGCTGAAGGTTCGGCGCGGGCAGCGAAGATGATTGGCAAAAACGCCGAAGATTACCTCATTACCGTCAAAGGTCAGGAAATGCCCGCCCATATGCCACAATTCAAGCGCAGTCTGGGATTGATTTATGCGGTGAACCCCTTTGGTGCCGACCACATGTCCTCGGAGCATGACCCATTCTACGAAGATGGCAATGCCGATGAGATGGCTCAGCGCAATATGGCACAACTGGGTCTCAATTCCTTACAAGAGCCCGGCAGTATCACCACCGAAAAGGTGCGCATGGCCTATACGACCCAGAAAGTCTTTTCGGCACTGGATACGTTTGCCTTGTGCAGTTTCGTATACGGTGTGGGCTGGCAGTTGTACAGTCCGTTAGAGACAGTTGAGATGATCAATGCCGCTACCGGCTGGGACATGACTCTAGAGGAGTTCCTTCAGGTTGGCGAGCGGCGCATCAATATGATGCGTGCCTTTAACGCTCGAGAGGGCTTTAGCGCCGAGGATGATAAACTGACCAGGAAGTTCTTCCAGCCCCTAAAGGGCACCGGGCCTACCGCAGGTGTTTATTACAAACCCGAAGAGTTCAACTTCATGAAAGAGACCTATTACCAGATGGCGGGGTGGGATCCCCAGACGGGCAATCCCAGCCGCGAGAAGCTGGCATATCTGGGATTGGAGTGGATTGAGGTATGACCCTCACCCCCCACCCCTCTCCCATTGGGAGAGGGGTGCACGCCCTCATCCCCCACCCCCTTCCCATCGAGCGAGGGGAGATAGATTCCCTCTCCCTTAGGGAGAGGGCTAGGGTGAGGGAGAAATTTATTTGCCTGCCCTCCCACCCTCCTGGCCTCGCCCCCGCCACCTCTCCCGCAGGGCGAGGGGCGTATCGACTCCCTTCTCCCTTAGGGAGAAGGGCTGGGGATGAGGGATTTAAGACTCACAATCGCTACGCCAGGATAGTCGCAACCAAAGCGCCTTTCACCCGCACTCGGCGTTGGCGCGAGGGGATAGCCCTCACCCCCCACCCCTCTCCCACAGAGCGAGGGGCGTATCGACTCCCTTCTCCCTTAGGGAGAAGGGCTGGGGATGAGGGATTAATGGATTGCCGTGACTGCTTAAGGGTAATCTCAACGACAGCACCCTTCGCCTGCACTCCGCATTGGCGCGAAGCGACAGCCCTCACCCTTGGTCTCTCTCTCACAGCACATTGGGCGAAGACCCTCACCCCCCACCCCTCTCCCACAAGGCAGGGAAAAGCGGAATGAATGCGAAGACCTCTATCCCTCCCGCCTTTCAACGCGCCATCCAGGTTGCCACCCAGAAGTTGACCCACCTGGTCGAGGCTTATCCCGACCTGACCCCTTCCTTCACTGAGAATGGCAAATGGCGGCTTCAGCAAGCAGGCTGGACAAACTGGTGTGAGGGCTTTTTAGGAGGTGCTTTATGGTTAGCCTATCTCCTCACCGGTCAACAACGGCTGCGAGAGGCTGCCAGGCATTACTCCAAACTGATTGAAGACCGTAAAACTGATCCTGATGTGCATGATCTCGGCTTTTTATTTCTGCCCACCTGGGGGCGCTGGTATCAACTGGAAGGTGACCCTTACGCCCGTCAGGTCGTGATTGAAGCCGGGCAAACCCTCGCCAGGCGTTTTCAGGAAAAGGGCAAGTATCTCTGCTCTTTTCAGGGCGCGCACAGTCTTTATATCGACATCATGATGAACGTCCCGTTGGTCTTTGAAGCCGCAGAGCTGAGCCAGGATGAGCGGCTTTTCGAGATCGCCCGCCAGCATTGTCTGACCACCCGCCGTTATCTGGTGCGTGGCGATTTCAGCACGGCTCACGAGGGCATCTTTGACCCTGAGAGTGGGATGTTCCTCCGCTATCGAACGCAGCAGGGCTGGAGAGACGATTCGAGTTGGGCGCGCGGTCACTGTTGGGCATTCTATGGTTTTAACCTTGCCTATCGTTACACGGGAGAAGCGCAATTTTTGACGACTGCTGAAGGTCTGGCAGATTATTATCTGCTTCACACACCCGAACACGGCATCCCACCGAACGATTGGGATGAACCCAACCCGCCCTATCCTTACGAGAGTTCGGCTGCAGCCATTGCCGCCAGTGGTTTTCTTAGCCTGGCACACTGTACCAGAGACTCTTTGCGGGCAAAAGTCTATCGCGAGTCGGCGCAGCACATCCTGGCTACGCTCTCTTCGGATGAATTTCTGGCAACCGATGAAGGCTGGGAAGGGATTTTACGCCACGCAATTTACCACTTGCCGGCGGGCGTGGGTGTGGATGAGAGTACAATATGGGGAGATTATTTCTTCCTTGAAGCAATCTGGAAGGCTATTAACGATCAGCCTGATTGCTAGAGAATTTTTCTAAGGATGAGCTTACAAGAATTTTCTGAGTGAGGTGACAATAATGCAAACAACCCGACATACACCAGAAGAACTGGATGCGATACGCAAATTTACCGTACCAACCCTGGCAAACGCCATCGAAACCTTTGGGGTGATCCCCTCGAACGAAGGATTTTGCGATTCGCGCATGCGCTGTCATTTTCCTCATTTGCCCTTGATGGTGGGCTATGCGGTGACAGCGCGCGTCAGCACCGATCAGCCGCCCAGCGAAGTGCGCCCTGGCATTGTTGAACCAGAGTATTGGCGCTGGATTGCTGCGCAACCCGGGCCAAAAGTTGCCGTGGTGCAGGATATTGACAATCCGCCGCGTGGGGCAATGTGGGGCGAATGGAATGCCAATGTGCATAAAGCGCTTGGCTGTGTTGGGATGGTCACCGAAGGAGCAGCCCGCGATCTGGATGGAGTGCGCAAATTGAACTTTCACTTTTTCTCCACCCATGTCCTGCCCACCCATGGTTACGGGGCGTTTATCGACTACGGTGGCAGTGTACGGGTTGCTGGCCTGGTCGTCAAACCTGGCGATCTGCTGGTCGGTGATATGCATGGTGTACTCTTGATCCCGCCTGAAATCCCTCTCATGGAGCTGGCAGAGGTGGCGCAAAAAATTGACGATCTCGAAAGCGAGGTCTTCGCCCTCTGCCAATCCCCGGAGTTTTCGGTGGAGAAACTGGCTGAACTTGATCGCTCGGTTGCCGAGCGCTGGCCCAAGCCGAGCGGCAAAGAGCGCATTTTACGCACAATCTAGGAGGAGATATGGGAAAACGGTTAGCTTATATTCACACCGTGGCGGGCTTAACGGCAACCTTCAAGGCTTTGAGCGACGAATTGTTGCCTGGCATCGACCTCTTTCATATAGTGGATGAGAGCCTGTTACAGAACACCATCCGCGCCAATCAATTGACGCCTCAAACCATGCGGCGGTTGCTGCGCCTGGTGATTTCCGCCGAAGAAGCTGGTGCCGATGTGGTTATGGTGACCTGCTCTTCGGTCGGCCCGGCGGTGGAGGCAAGCCGCCCCTTTGTGGGGATTCCCGTTTTGCGGGTGGATGAACCGATGGCAGAACTTGCGGTCCAAAGTGGAGAAACCATCGGAGTAGCTGCTACCCTGCCAACCACCCTTAAGCCTACTGCCGACCTGATCTCCAATGTTGCGGCCCGGCAGGGAAAATCTATCCGGGTGCTCTCGAAACTCTGTGAGGGGGCATTTCAGGCTGTGGTCAGTGGTGATACAGCCCGTCATGACCAGTTGGTCTCAGCGGGCTTGCAGGAACTGGCGCCTCAGGTGGATGTGGTTGTCCTGGCGCAGGCTTCGATGGCGAGAGTGATCGAAAATCTGCCCGCCGAAACGCGGCAAGTCCCGATTCTATCCAGCCCTCGCCTGGCGGTGGAACGATTGGCGCAGCTTATACCTGCTCTCTGAACGGCTGACCGATGAAAGTTCAGGTAGTGTTATACGGCATGTTGAGAGAGCGACTTGCCAAAGACACACGCGGGCGTTTGACGGTTGAACTTCCCGAAGGCAGTCGTTTAACCGACCTGCGTGCTCACTTAGGCATTCACTTGCAGGTAGGGTGTTCTATCAACGGACAGATCGAACGCGATGCGGGGCGGGTTTTGCAAGATGGCGATGAAGTGCATCTTTTTCAGTCGATCGGCGGTGGATCGAAGAGGGGTTGCAGGTGAACGATAAGGCCCAAAAGCTATGCCAGAAAAGTGATTGCCCTGCCCTGACGCTCGCCCCTTATTGCGAACAGATTTGCTTGGGAATTTGATATACTAAATAAAGCATCTTTCTATCAGGCTACCCATCCTACCTAAAGGACACAAAGATGAAAGTCTCCAAAGCTGCTCTCTTCGAAAGTTTACCCCCGCAGTATCCGCAAAGTTTGATGCCCGAAATTCAGCGTTTGGTAAAGGAGTCAAAACGTAAAATTGTCGTCCTGGATGACGATCCGACCGGCACGCAAACGGTGCGCAATATCACGGTGCTGACGCGCTGGGATGTGGGGACGCTTTGCGAGGCGCTGGAGGAAACGGATGATGTGGTTTACATCCTGACCAACTCGCGCAGTTTTCTGCCTCCTGAGGTGGAAGCCATGAATCGGCAGATTGCCCGTCATCTTAAACAAGCCAGCGAGCAGACCCGGCGCCCCTTTGTGGTGGTCAGCCGCAGCGACTCGACCTTGCGGGGGCATTTTCCACTGGAAACCGAGGTCTTGATGGACGAGTTAGGGGGTGGTTTTGATGGTGTGCTGGTTATTCCTTTTTTTGAAGAAGGTGGGCGCTTTACCATCGACGATATCCATTACGTCGCCGAAGGAGAATTTCTCGTCCCGGCCGCGGAGACAGAATACGCCAGAGACGCCACCTTTGGCTATCACTCCTCTGACTTAAAGGAGTGGGTTGTCGAGAAGTGCGGTGGCGCGGTGCTGCCGGCGCAGGTAGCTTCGATTTCGCTGGAGGTGATTCGGCGAGGAGGGCCGGCGGCTGTGCAGGAACACTTATCGCGGCTTGAGAACGCCCAGGTGTGTGTGGTCAACGCCGCCAGCTATCGCGATCTGGAGGTCTTTGTCGCCGGGTTACTCGCGGCTGAACAGGCTGGCAAACGCTTTATTTATCGCACTGCTGCTTCCTTTGTGCGCGTGCGAGGCGGGATGGATGCCTTTCCACTGCTACAAGCTGATGATTTTGCCTTCGGCAAAACCCAAAACGGGGGCTTAATTGTGGCGGGTTCTTATATCCGCAAAAGCAGTGAGCAGATTGCAGCCGTTCAAGCCTTACCCAACGTGACAAGCCTGGAAGTTGCCGTGCCAATGTTGCTCACCGACGGCGAACGTCAGAAGGAAATCGCCCGCGTGGTGGAGCGTGCCGATGAGGTGCTGTCTCAGGGCAGAGAAGCCCTGATCTACACCAGCCGCCAACTGATCACCGGTCCCGATGCCGCCGCCTCGTTACAGATTGGTCAGGTTGTCTCTCAGTCACTGGTCGAGATCGTACGCCGCCTGACGATAAAGCCAGCCTGGATCATTGCCAAAGGGGGAATCACCTCATCCGATGTCGCCACTCAGGGACTGGCGATTGCACGCGCCCGTGTGCTGGGGCAGGTGTTGCCTGGTGTGCCGGTCTGGCAGGCAGGCGCAGGCAGCCGCTGGCCGGGCATGGTCTATGTGGTTTTCCCGGGCAACGTGGGCGGTGCCCAGGCAATTGCGCAGGTGGTAGAGATCTTGACCACCGCGAAAAAAGCAACTCAAGAACGCCCTTAAATTAAGAATAATCCTATCTTAATTTCTCTGTAATAATCTTTTTGTGATATTTATGATATAATAGATTAAGTAAATCGCAAATATCTTTAATAATGTTTGCTCGCTCAAGTAACCTTTATCAGGAATTCTGAAGACAAGAGAGCGCTATCATTCTTTTTTTGTTGACGATAAAAAATAGAAAAAATTCATTTCCAGATACCCCCTCTACAAGTTGTGACTCCCAAACCAGACTTACTCCCAATTAGACGTTTAACCTGCGGAGTTCACTGCTGATAACCTACCGAGCTAATGACCCTTTCTCGGTGTAGCCGAAGAAGAAGGCGTAGAAAGGATAAGTATATCGATCAAACATCTGAGATTATCCATTTCTTTTTCTTTAACTGGTCTAGAAAAACTTTTCCAAATGTAAAAGGAGATTCAATATGAAAAATCTTTTAGACCTTCTACATCGCTGGAGGAAAAGGCCAAGCATTCTCATTGCCGTCGGGTTCTTAGCTGCGCTAATTACCGCTTGTGGGCCCGATAAAACGATTGGCTATCAGGGCCGCCTGACCGACAGCGCCGGTAACCCTATCAACGGGAATGTATCGGTCACCTTCAGCTTGTGGACTTGTGAAGACTGTACCACATCTGGTAGTAAGATATTCGAACAAACAAAGACGGTTAATGTAGTGAATGGTCTATTCAACTATGAGATCGGTTCCGAGGTTGTCGATGCATACAATCTGAATGGTTTAGACCCAGCCCAGTTTGCTCGACCTCTCTGGTTGGAACTGGTTGTGGCAGGCCAGCCATTGAGCCCACGCCAGAAACTTTTAGGGGCTCCCTATGCCATGACTCTGCCTGGTGGCGCCGTGATTGGGTCACTACATGAGGGCAACGGGTCTGGCGGAAGTGATACGACCGATATCAATTATGGAGCGTTGACCATCGTCGGTGGAAATGGCGGGACGGCTTTAGTCTTAGGGGTTATTGGAGGGACTGCGCCGGGTGATATTATCCGGGGTTGTAGCGGTGCTTTTGGTTCTACCCGTTCGTGTCCAGACTTGGAATTTCAAGTGGATAAAACCGGAAATGTTAAGGCCGATGGAAGTTATACCTCACCAGCGGCTGATTTTGCTGAGATGATTGCCGTGGACCTGTCAAAAGGTGCCATTGAAGTGGGTGATGTTTTGATCATTAGCCCTGATATCGATCGAGCGGTGGCTTTGTCCAATGAACCTTACTCAACGGCTATCGCCGGTGTTTATTCTACAAATCCTGGATTTGTGGGTGGTGGAGGTACTGAAGAAGAAGCCCTTGAAGGAAAAGCCCCCGTTGCCATCGTAGGGATTGTGCCGGTTAAGGTCTCGGCGGAAAATGGACCCATTCAGCGCGGCGATTTGCTCACTTCAGCCAGTTTGCCCGGTCATGCCATGAAGGCTACCGAATACGTTCCTGGCGCCATCCTGGGCAAAGCAATGAGCGAACTGGAGAGCGGCACAGGGGTCATTCTGGTGCTTCTCTTGCTCAAATAGGAGGCCCGGCATGTCTTTGAGACTTCGCTATCTTGTGCCTGTTGTTTTGTTGATCTCGCTCTTGATTTTTACCTGGGCGAGTTTTGCCATGTCCTCTGCCGGTTATAAAGTGATCAGCGATACCATCAGCGGCGGTGGAAGTGGCGGCGGACGCTCGACTTCTTCAGGTTATATCCTGGAGGGCTCGTTTGGAGGAGCGATCCTGGTCTCCAGCAGCAGCGCCAGCCGACAAGTCTGTAGCGGTTTTCTCTGCAGTGGGATTGCTTTTATCCGCAACATCTTCCTGCCGCTCGTGTTGCGCAACTGATCCCCTTCCTTTCAAGGTTAAAAGACGCCATAGCGATTGGGAAGCTGGCTATGGCGTCTTTTCATTATGATCGGTGCAAGGCGATATCCTACACCTTACCTTTGCTTGCCCATGGTATCAGAGCAAGCGCTGAATGAAGCTTAAAATCTTCTCGGCAATTAATTCCTTATCGTAATCGAGGGTGGCAACGTGGTAGGAGTTTTCCAGCCAGATCAGTTCCTTATCGCTGCAGCCGATATTTTCGTAAATAAAGGGGGCGTTATCAGGATGGACGACATGATCGTCTCTGGATTGAAAGATCAGCGCCGGACATTGGATGGCGGGCAGCAGATCGCGGGTTACGCCCATCAAAGCATAAATCTGGCGCACGGCGGGGACCGGTACGACCGGATAGACCAGTTCCGTTACGCCGGGTTGCTTGATGTCCGAGCCGACGCCCGGCACCGTCTCGGGTAGATTGTGACCAAACGCCAGCCGCGCAAAATCCGGATTTTTCAAGAACAACGCGCCGTTGATGGGAGCAGTACCGTGAAAAATGTCAGGGTACATGCCTGCCATGTACAGGGAGAGCGTGCCTCCCATCGAGAGACCGGTGATGAAGAGCTTCTTGCAACGCTTCTGAAGAGTCTGCATGGCATCTTCCACCGAAGCGATCCAATCGGCAGCCGTCGACTCAGCCATATCCTGCGGTGTGGTGCCATGCCCTTTCAGACGCGGTCCGATGACGGTGAAGCCGCCCTTTTGGGCGAGAACCTCACCCAGAAAGCGCACGCTTTGGGTGGTGCCGGTGAAACCATGCGAGACAAGCACGCCGACTTCGTTTCCCTCGAAGAAGAACGGTTCGGCGCCTGGCAGGATCGAATGAGCATTCATGGTTCAAACCTCCTGGATAAGAATATCAAGTCGGGCGAGCCTTGCGGGAATGTCAAGAGGAAGGACTGATGTCTAAAGGATTGTTGGACATTCCTGCAAGGCAGCGCTAAAGATATTATATCCCCAGCCTGGTTTCGATTCTGGAGGGGGAGCAGCTTTTTGGTTGTTGGGATAGTGTTTCATCCTGGTCTGCGTGGTCTGAAATTAATGAGTGAAATCGGCGGTACTTCCGAACGTATCGCCCGGCTCGCCTGGTCAACTCTTCCGTACCGTCAGGCTTAAACCTGTGTCAATGTCGGCTTGCCTGGTATCCATCTCGGCCGACCAAAGGGTCGGCGTTACTCCCAAACGTACCGCCAGGCTTGCCTGATGCGTTTCCCGTATCGGCTGCCTTGCCTGGTATCCATCTCGGCCGACCAAAGTCGGCGGTAATTTGTCACACAGGCTGTTGACCTGTGTTTTGCTCAAAATGCTGCTGAATTATGAATTCTATCGTGCTATAATATTTATACTAATCTCCTCATTACCATTCCCCCTCTTCGCAGCAAAACCTTTTTAGCGGTATCTCTCTTATCGGTTTGGGCACACCGGGCCAATAGGTAGTGGATTGTTCTTCTGTGCCCCATTGGAGAGTCAATTTCCTTCCCGCTTCGCCTCCTTCTTCGCTGTCCCATTGCTGAGACCAGTGAATAGAAAGGAGATGTCCGATGAAAAGACCGCTTCGGATTTTGAAGTCGCTCGCTGCGTTGATCGCCCTTGCGCTTGCTCTCCTGTTGCTTTCGCCCGCCTTCGCCTTGCTGGGGGACGTCGATCTCAACAATCGGATTGACCAGGTTGATCTGAACGCCATCGCCCAAAAATTGGGCTTGACAGCGTCCAACCCCAACTACAGCCGGGCTCTCGACCTGAGCCTGGATGATAAGATCAATGTCGTTGACCTTGCCATTGCCGGGCGCTCCTACGGGGCAGAGCGGATTTTTCATTCCGTCCGCCAGATCTCCAACCTCAGCGGCTTCGCCGATCAGGAGACCTGCGTGGACGGGCTGGGAAGGATCAACATCATCTGGAATGATACCTCCCACGGCGCCTTCTTCTCCCGCCTCGACCGCTACGGCAACACGCTGATCGATGACGTCAAACTGGCCTCGCCAGACTCTTCTCAACCGGTGGGGATCGGCTGTGATCAGCAGGGAAACGCCCATCTGGTATGGATCGACGGCACCGATCTTTATCAGGCTCGCTTTGACCGCTGGGGCTACCCCGTTATTCAACCTATGCGTTTGGCGCAGAATTATGCTTCTTCCAGTATATATTCGGTCATAGATGTGGACCTGGATTCGCACGGCAATGCCTTTGCGTTTTTCCGGCGCTCCTGGCGGAATCTCAGAAGCCTGATAAAAATTTCGCCTATTGGAGAGCTCGACCTGGCAACGCATGGGCTGCTGGCTGAAACCACCAATACAACCTCCCTGTACCATAAGATTGCCCTGGATGATCAGGACAATATCCACCTGATGTGGTACGAACTGGAAGGCCCTGACCGCATTTACTATGCGCGTTACGGTGGGCAAGAGAATGCCTCGCTGCCCGAACGGGTGATCGGTACTACCAGCTATGACGGGAGCGTGAGTGGCTCACGCGAGCCCGACCTGGGCGTTGATCCAGCAGGCAACGCCTATATCTTGTGGCATACCTACGGGACGCCCAACCTCTCGCTGGAAAAAATTGCCCCGGATGGCAGCACAGCTCTGAATGATTACAAGATTTTTGGTCAATGGGAGGGCAACGGCTTTACCCCTCCGCCGGTTTTAGAGGTAGATGAGAGCGGAAACCTTCATTTACTGGGCGTGAGCGGCTGGGGGCGCTCTACCTCCCATTCTGCTTACGGCAGGTTTAACGCGCAAGGAGAGCCAATCCAACCCATGCGCTGGTTCTTCTATGGCGCTCCTGTATATGAACCTGACCTGGTAGTCGATCCAGAAAACGATGTGCATGTGACCTTTGACGCCAATTCCACTGATGGTTATCCACCTTGCCCGGACAATGCTTTATGCTATCTGGGCACTTCCTTCAACGCCGCAGCTTATGACCTCAACCGCAGTGATCTCGGCGTGGACGCCGCTCACCTCAGCTTTGAGCCACTGATCGCCCGCTGGGGAGGGACGCTTACCATTACCACCACCGTTTTCAACGAAGGGTGGACGGCTTCCCCTGCCTCCACACTCCTGGTTGCCCTGACGACAGAAGACGGAACGCGAGTAGCTGAAACGCAGGGCAATATTTCTTCCCTTGCACCTCACCAATCACAGAATTTTCCAAACCTGTCCCTTTCTTTAACCACTAACCCTCCCGCCGGGCTCGAGGAAATGGAGTACCTGCGCCTGCTTCTGGAAGTAGATGCTGCGGGCAGCATCCCTGAAACAAGCGAGCAGAATAACCGCCTCTCGATTCCCATTCTGGTGCAGAAATTACCCACCAGAACCGGTTTGTTTCTCATCGTCGAGGACGAAACCGAAACGGCGCGAGGGGGCCTCAGCGAGAGGGTCACCACAGGCACAGCCACCATCAGTGGAGGCAGCTATACCAAGAGCGGCATTAACGTTGTCAACGATGTTACCATTTTAGCGAACGACATTCCAGTCACAAACGATTGGGTGAATTACACGATCGGATGGCAGGCTTCAGGGTATGCCCTCCCTACCCCGCAGGTGATCGGCGTGCGACGCAACCCCAGCGATCCCTATCGCATTGATACCACGCCCGGCAATACCGCTGTGCTGAAGACCAACCGCTGGGGCAGCCTGAGCGGCACGATCACCGCTGGAGCAACCGTCCGTGTGGTCGGGGAAGGTTTGAACATCGAGACAACGACCAACTCAGAAGGGATATTCTCTCCCGCCATAGAGCCTAAGCTGGCAAAACTTATCCCCGGCAGCTATCAGATTCGGGTCAGCAAAGCCGGGTATGCCCGCCTGAGCGAAACACTGACTGTCACTCCCCTCAGTACCCAGACCTACAATCGCACGATGGAAACCACCACTCTGGCTTACCTGCACGGGAACGTCATCAATGCTTACGACAACCCCGTGGCGGGCGCGACAGTCAATGCCTGTGGAACCATAACGCAAACCGATGCCCAGGGTGTGTTCGATCTGACGGTGGACGCCGGTTGCACCAGCCTTTCGATTACTCGCACAGGTTATGCAAATCTCTCTCAATCGCTCAGCCTGACAGCCGGTGTGGAAACGCTGCTCAGCGATCTGACGATGAGTTTCAACCCTCCCGTGACTCTTTTATCAAAGGAAGACCGCGTTGCCAGCCGAGTGATCGATCAGTCCACCGGCGATCTGCTCCCTGATCCTCCTGACGATGCCTCCTGGATCGAAAAGAAACTCTTCGACGTTTTCGAGGGGGTATTCTGGCCCTCCACCCGCATTTATATCGCCTATGGGGCGTATGCCTATAACGCGGCAGTTGCTTATAGCGGTCCACCCGAAGATCGCCGTTTGCAATTCGTGCAGGTCTCTTTCAACCCCCAGACCTTCGAGGTGCACGCCATGCTTCCCACCATTAAGGTGGCGGGGGCGCCGATCACGATACCGATTGTCTCCGATTCGGGGATTCGTTCCGCCATTCTGGCGATCGAAGCGCGCCTGGTAAACGTCAAAACCGGGCAGGTTGTGGCAACTATTCAAACTCCGATCGAAGGCGCAGCGAGCGAAAGGATTTTCGATCAGGCTATCCTCACCTATAACTTTGGAGGACAGGCTATTCCCGATTGGGAAAACTGCGAAGTTTGGCTGTATTACAAAGTGGGCAGAGAGGACAGCGGGCAATTCACCACTCCGCCGCAGTTATATCAGCACGACCGCCAGATTATGAAGTTCGATCTCTCCGCTGGCACAATCTGGTTGGATTACGGCTTGGGTGAGTTTCCCCTTCCCTGATGGAGGTTAGGATGATGAGGAAGTCTTTTTATCTCCTGGTTTCGATTTTGATCGCTCTCGTCGGGGTGGCGTTGCTCACCCGACCGCCAGCTCAGGCAGCCACCGCCAAAGTCGGCTGTCAACCGCAAAATCTGACCGTGCGCACCGGGCAGACTTTCTATGTCACCCTCGCCGTAACCGATACCCAGAACCTGTATGCCTGGCAGTTCAACACCAAATTTAACAAACAATACCTGGAGTTTATCGCGGTTTTCCCCGGCGACCAATTACGTGTGGATGGTGCCAGGCATTTCCTCGTCGCCCCTGTGCTGGTAAGCGGTTCGACAACCAGCGAAGCGCAGAACGCCGCTGCCACACGCCTGAGCAAAGATAGCGGTGTGAACGGCAACGGCGCTCTGGCGCATGTCCTTTTCCGTGCCTTGAAACAAAAGACGGATGGCACCACCATAGACCTGAATACCATTCTCTTGCTCGATCACAATGCCCTGGAAATCCAGAAAGATTACGTCAGTGGTGCCGATTGCAAAGTGATCATTCGTGACAATGCGCCGCTGTTTGTTCAGGCACCGGTTGGAGAGTTGGTTTTTCTACCGGCCATCATCCGCTAAAGAACTGAGCGGACCCCAACGTCTCTATAAGGAGCTTATCTGGCAGCAAAGTGGTAGACCAGGCGGTTGAGTTTGGAAGTTTACACAGCTTGCCAGGTATGTAGAGCCTCTGCCACTCGTTTCAGGCGCGCAGTTGCCTCCTGCGAGACCGGTTCTAATTGGGGATCCTGAATGAAATTCATCATCGAAAGCGGATCGATGATGCTGACAATCGTTTTATCGCCTTCTTCGTAAACGATGACGTTACAGGGCAATAACAAGCCGATCTCCGGACGGGTGGTCAAAGCTCGATGCGCCAGCGGAGGGTTGCAGACCCCCAGAATGCTATACTTGCGGAAGTCGGCGTTGAGTTTCTCTTTCATCGTCTTCTGAACATCGATGGAAGTCAAGACTCCAAAGCCTTCTGATTTCAAAAGTTCGGTCACTTTAGAGAGCGCTTCCTCATAGGGGAGAGTCAGGGTAACTTGAAAACCCAGTTGAGCCATTTTTATTCTCCAGAATTAATCGAAAAATTGAACCAGACGGTTTTTGATTAGATGCAGGTTCGCTCAAGAAAGTAACCAAAAGCAAAAGCTTGATTTAACCCTCATCTTGTCCGGCTAAGAGGCGCACTTTCTCCCAGGGTTTCAGGTTGCTCTCTTCTGCCAGCAGAGCGCGGAGTTCGAAAATCTCATCCCGCAAAACGGCAGCCTTTTCGAATTCCAGATTCCTGGCGGCTTCTTTCATCTGCTTTTCCAGTTCCTGGATCAGGCGCCGCAGGTCAGCCTGCTCCAGGCTGCGCGCCGAACGCACCGAATAGGTCGCCTTTGGTTCTGCCATACTGTGTACAGCAACTCGATCGGTCAGATCGCGCACGGCTTTGACGATGCTGACCGGGATGATGCCGTGTTCTTGATTGTAAGCCATTTGCTTTGCCCGGCGGCGGTTGGTCTCATCGATCGCCCGCCGCATCGAATCGGTAATCCTGTCGGCATACATGATTACCTTGCCTTCTACATGGCGGGCGGCTCTTCCAATCGTCTGGATGAGAGCCGTCTCCGAGCGCAAGAAACCTTCTTTGTCTGCATCCAGAATTGCCACCAGCGAGACCTCCGGCAGGTCTAAGCCTTCGCGCAGCAGGTTGATCCCAACAACGACGTCAAAAACTCCCAGGCGAAGGTCGCGCAGAATGCCTACCCGCTCCAGGGTATCGATCTCGGAATGCAAATAGTGAACTTTGATGCCCAACTCCATCAAATAATCGGAGAGTTTTTCCGCCATGCGCTTGGTCAGGGTGGTGACCAACACGCGTTGTCCTTTCTCCACACGCCTGCGGATTTCGCCGACCAGATCGTCCACCTGTCCGGCAATCGGACGAACCTCGACTTCTGGATCGACCAGCCCGGTCGGGCGGATGATCTGTTCGACCACCTGGTCGGCGCGTTGCAATTCATAGGGGCCGGGCGTTGCCGAGGTGTAGATGGTATAGCCCATCCGTTGTTCAAACTCTTCAAAGGTGAGGGGACGATTATCCAGGGCAGAAGGCAGGCGAAAGCCGTAATCCACCAGGGTTGTTTTCCGTGAGCGGTCACCATGATACATGCCGCGGATTTGCGGGATGGTCATGTGCGACTCGTCGATGATCAACAAATAGTCACTGGGGATGTAATCCATCAAGGTCCAGGGAGGTGAGCCGGCCGGGCGTTGATCGAGATGGCGGGAATAGTTCTCAATACCTGAGCAATAGCCCACTTCCCGCAGCATTTCCAGGTCATAGAGGGTGCGTTGTTCCAGGCGTTGAGCCTCAAGCAGGCGTTCCTGACTTCGCAGTTCTTTCAGCCGCTGTTCTAGTTCGATTTCGATATCGCGCAAAGCCTGCTCGAGTTTTTCTTCATCGGTGATAAAGTGCTTTGCCGGGTAGATAGCGACGCTCGGCAGCAAGCGGCGCATCTCCCCGGTGAGGGGGTCAAATTCGAGAATTCGTTCCACCTCATCGCCGAAAAAGGTGATCCGATAGCCATGTTTTTCCTGATAGGCGGGGACGATTTCAAGCGTGTCGCCCCGCAGGCGAAAGGTGCCCGGACGCAGTTCCAGGTCGTTGCGTTCATATTGACCTTCCACCAGCATCCGCAGCAGGGCATTGCGGCGGAAGATTTGCCCACTTTCCAGGTTGATCACCACCCGACCGTAGGCTTCGGGACTTCCGATGCCGTAAATGCAGGAGACGGAAGCGACAATGATCACGTCGCGGCGGGTCATCAGGGCAGTGGTGGCAGCCAGACGTAAGCGTTCGATTTCTTCGTTGATATCGGCATCTTTTTCAATATAGAGGTCGTGTTTTGGGACATAGGCTTCGGGTTGATAGTAATCATAGTAAGAGACAAAGTACTCGACTGCGTTCTCGGGGAAAAACTCTTTGAATTCAGCATACAGTTGAGCGGCGAGGGTCTTGTTGTGCGCCATTACCAAAGCCGGTTTGTTCAGGCGTTCGATGACCGCGGCAATCGTGTACGTCTTGCCGGTACCGGTGGCGCCGAGCAATACTTGATGGCGATAGCCGCGTTGAACGCCTTCGACCAATTTCTCGATTGCTTCGGGCTGATCGCCAGTGGGGCGGAAGGGGGCGTGTAGTTTGAAATCCATCTCGGTTTGGTTACTCTTTCAGTTCCTGTTCAATCCACAGGCAAAGCTCAATTTTGAGAAAGACAGCGCTGCAGATGCTCTTTCAAAGAGAAGGAAATGCAATGGTTTATTTTATCCTGATTCTAAGACAAAAAGGGGCTCAATTATGCTCTGCAACTGCTTACGGTGTCGAAGATGCCGAGGATTGCTGCTCAAGAAGTTGCAAAAAGGCCGCTACCACGCGCGGGTCAAAATGCTTGCCAGCCTGGGAACGCAGATATTCTCTGGCTTCTGCCTGACTCCAGGCTTTGCGGTAAGGACGATCGGAAGTGAGCGCATCCCATACATCCACCACAGCAAAGATGCGGGCTGCCAGCGGAATTTCCTCGCCCTTCAGCCCGCGTGGGTAGCCGCTGCCATCCCATTTTTCATGGTGGCAGTAGGGGATATCGAGCGCAGGTTGCAGAAAGCGAATATGGCGCAATAACTCATAGGCAAAAACGGGATGCTGACGGATAATTTGCCACTCCTGAGGGGTGAGTGGACCTTCTTTCAGTAGAATCGTGTCGGGAACGCCGATCTTGCCAATGTCATGTAAAATGGCGCCGCGGCGGATGTGGATCAGCTGATCCTTTTCGACCCCCAGGGCAAGGGCAAGATTCAAAGTCCACTCTGTGACCCGGTCACTGTGTCCGGCTGTCTCCCGGTCGCGCAATTCCAGAGCTTTTGCCCAGCCCTCCAGGGTCTCGTCATAAGAGAGAGAAAGTTCCATCAGGGTATTGTTAAGGTCGCGAAATAGATGGGCATTTTCCATTGCCAGAGCAGTCTGACTGGCAATGGTTTTGGCAAAACTGAGCCATTGAGGGTCCTGGGCTGTTAAACTTGTGAGTGGGCTGCGCTGACAAAGCTCAATGACACCGCCTAAGCGCCCTTTGACCAGGATGGGTAAACCGATGTATGCCAGAAATCCTTCCTCGAGATAATGCTGGCAATCTACAGTTGAATTTACGGCTGACCACTGTTGCAGGTCGCTGATCGTTAAGGGATGGAGTGTCAGCGCTACCGTGCCGGCTAAGCCTTCTCCTAGCTGATACACATTCTTAACGGGCGGGTTCTTTCTCAATCCCTGGGCAACAACCAGTTCCAGACGCGCAAGGTTTGGCTCAAACTCCCAAATTTGGACGGCATCCAACCCAAGGTGTTGCCTGGTTTGGCGAAGGATCACTTCCGCCATCGGATAAAACTCGGTGTTAACGCTGATGGCGTAGTCGATTTCGCGCAGAGAGGCTAATCGTTCAGTCTCATGCTGCAGATCGGCTAACAACTGGGCGCGTTGCAGCGCAATGGCAGCAATTTCTGCCAGGGTGGATAGAATACGACCATCTTGCTCGGAAAGGGATCGTGGGGATGGAAGCCCAACACACAGGCAGCCGATGACCTCAGTGGTGCTTGCAATCGGGAAGCAAACGCCTCCCCATCCTGGAGGAAAGGTGGTTTTCAGGTTGGATGGTGTGGAAGCTGTTGCGATAGAATCTCCAAAGTATTGCGGTTTTCCCTGCTCGACAACGCTTCCAGCAAGTCCTTCCCCGATGCTTAACTCCACGACCCCGTTTTCGTTCATCCATCCTCGAGCAATGATGCGACGCACGCGCTGCTGGTCTTTATCCACCAGCCAGATCGCACCACAGGGCGTTTGGAACAACTGGAGGGCTTCATCCAGCAAGAGCGGTAACAATTGTTCGGGAGTATGAGCAGCACGCAGGGCGAGCGAGACTCGATTGATTGCTTCAAGCTCGTTCAATCGGCGTTTGAGTTCGTCAAACAGACGGGCATTGCGGATGGCGATGGCCGCGTGTTCGGCAAAAGCGCCCAAAATTTGGGCATGCTCGCTTGTGAAAAAGTGCGCCTGATGGTGGTCGAGGTTGAGAAAACCGATGACCTCCCCTTCCACACAAATCGGAGCAGCCAGGTAAGAAGCAATCCACTCACCCTCCCGAAAGACCCGCCAGAAAGGGGAAGCATGGGTGTCGGAGATAAGCAGAGGTGCTTTGGTGCGGATCATTTCCTGATAATTGGGCGTTGCAGAAAGGTTGAGGCGGCTGTTAAGAGTCCACCCTGGATCGCCGTAGGTTTCATAACCTTCCAGATAGACAACCCGAGTCTCATCTCCATCGAGCAGAGTTATGTTGGCGGCGTCACAGGGGATGACCCGACGTACGTTGTGTAGCAATTGTTTAAAGACGCTCTCCAGGTCGAGATGGCTGTTGATCGCAATGGCTGTGGATGCCAGCGCTTCGGCGATGCGACGCTGATGAGCTTCACGCTGTTGGGCGTGCAGTCGTTCGATAGCACCAGCAAGTTGATCGGCTATCGTGCTCAGTAATTGCTGGTCGGCTTCAGTAAAGGCATGCGTCCGACGGCTTTCTATGTTGACCACCCCAAACATTTCGGTACCGATTTGGATAGGTACAGCTAGCAGGGAGCGACTGACCGAGGTTAGAACGTAATCCTCAGCCTTCGTTTGAGGGTCTGATACAAGAATCGCTACGCCTCGCTGGATTGCCTGACCTGCCCCTCCTTTGCCGAGCGGTAGAGAGGAGATGGAGTGGGGTGGGTTAACAAAATATGAGGGGTGAGGGCGAAGCAAGCCCGCGTCTCGATCGAGTAGCAGGATGCCGCAGTGTTCTCGATAGAGTTCGGTGCTGAGAATTTGAGTGACCTGGGAGATTAATTCGTCTTCGTTTGTAGCCTTTACAGTTGCCAGCGCGACACCATTCAAGACCTGCAACTCTTTCAAGCGTTGCTCGAGGGCGTTTTGTTTTTCGATTAAGTCTGTCACATCTGTCCCGACATTGATGAGGCAGGGCTCATTTTGAATCGTTATCGTGACAGCCGAATAGAGCATCTGGCGCATCTCACCATTTTTAAGACGCACCTGAAGGGGAAAGTTTTCAATCTCTCCCTGATATTGAATCTTTTGGGAGATATCCTGGAAAACTTCAGCATCCATTCCCCGTTCGATTTCTAAGAAAGATCGTCCAATAATTTCCTGAGGAGATAAGCCGAAATACTCGCAGAAACTACGATTGACGTCAAGGATGATACCGTCTTTCAGGCGGCTGATTGTCATGGGGAGAGGGGTGGTATGAAACGCAGCCGAGAAAAGCGCTTCTTTCTCTGTGAGGGCTTGTTCCATCCGTACCCGTTCATCAGAGAGGTTGAAGAGCAGTCCTAACAGGAGGGTAGCAAAGGGATATATTATTAAGAACGGAAGGGAGACAGCGCGTATGGCGGGAATTGCAAGCCCAGCGGGCAGGGTTAGAAACCACACCAGGATGGCGAGATGCACTACCCAGCCAAAGGCATACAGCTCATAGCCATGAGGGTTCGAGCGTTGATTCTTGCGCAAAGAAGCCCGCCAAAGGTAACCCAGTGCGGCTGAAATGACGATTGACCCTACTCCGGTGAACGCTCCTGGACCGCCGAGATAGAGGCGGAAGAGGCTGGCAATCAGCGCAGCCATTAAGGTAGGCAGAAAGCCAAAGTACAGCCCGCTCAGGCTGAGCAGAACAGAACGGGTGTCGAAAATAACTCCCGATGTGAACTGCCAGGGGGTTAGCATGATGACAATAGATATCCCACCAATCAGGCTACCCGTCAACAGTTGTTGGAGAACGGGTGATCCTTTTTTGCGCAGGGGTAGGATCTGGTACAGGAGAGCAAGGGCGAGTAAAAGGGCAGCGTTATTAACCAGGCTTAAAACCGATTCACGGCTCATATTTATTATTATAATTGGAGTTCCAGGCTCCAATACCTTTCAAATCTGTCATTAGCCCTTCAGGGTGTTGTATCTGGTGGGGGCGAGCCACTCCCGTGATACAATTCAAATAGCCAATGGTTAATCTGGCAGGGGACAAATCTGTTCATTCAGACGGAGGTAGCTATGACTCAAACGATTGAGTACTTGAAGACTGCGTTTGCCGGTGAAAGCCAGGCAATTCAAAAGTATCTGGCTTTTGCCAAGAAAGCCGAACAAGAGGGGTTTAAGAATATTGCCCGCCTGTTCCGAGCCGCCGCAACCGCCGAGAGCATCCATGCGGAAGGTCACCTTAAGGCAATGGATGGCGTGGCTTCGACACTCGAGAACCTCCAGGCAGCCGTGCAAGGGGAAACCTATGAATTCACCGAGATGTATCCGCCCATGATCGAGCAGGCGGAAAGCGAAGCGCATAAGGCAAAGCGCATGTTCAGGTACGCAGCCGCCGCGGAAGCTGTGCATGCCCGCTTGTATCAACTGGCATTAGAAGCCGTTCAGCAGGGGAAAGACCTGGAAGTCGAATTTTATCTCTGCCCGGTGTGCGGCTACATCGAAATTGGCAAACCCGGCGAACGTTGTCCGATCTGTGGCAATCCACCTGAGCGCTTTGTTTTGGTGAATTAGGGTACACGATTTGCGTCAGACAGGACACTGCCCATCCATTTCCTTGCTGGTTGAGCAAGGAAGGGTGTTACAACCTGGAGATTGAATTATCGAGCATGTCATTGCACCCGTCTGCTTTTTCGGAGCTTCCCCTCGATCAAATTTTGCAAGGCGATTGCGTTGAACTCTTGAACGCATTGCCGGAGAAATCGGTGGATTTGATCTTTGCCGATCCTCCCTATAATCTCCAATTGCGCCAGCCCTTATGGCGCCCGAATATGACCAGAGTGGAAGGCGTCGCCGATGAATGGGATCAATTTGAGAGTTTTCAAGCCTATGACGAATTCTGTTCACGTTGGTTAACTGCCTGTCGGCGCGTGTTGAAGGACAGCGGCACCATCTGGGTTATTGGCACCTATCACAATATTTTTCGCATTGGCAGGCTGATGCAGGATTTGGGGTTCTGGATTCTCAACGATGTGGTCTGGATCAAAACCAACCCAATGCCCAACTTTCGCGGCGTGCGCTTTACCAATGCCCATGAGACCTTGATCTGGGCAAGCAAGTTCAAAGGAGCGAAATACACCTTTAACCATCATGCGATGAAGTCTCTCAATGACGATTTGCAAATGCGCAGTGATTGGGTAATCCCCCTCTGCACGGGAAAAGAGCGGATCAAGATCAATGGCAAAAAAGCCCATGCCACGCAAAAACCGGAAACGTTGCTCTATCGCGTCATCCTTGCTTCCAGTCGAGTGGGGGATGTGGTTCTAGATCCTTTTCTGGGGAGTGGAACGACCGCCGTGGTGGCGAAGAGATTACACCGCCATTGGATTGGCATCGAAGCTCAAGAAGACTATGTCCAGATTGCGCGGCAGCGCATAGAACGGGTGTCCGCTGAGCCTTATTGTCCACCCTTATTCGATGTGGGAGACCACAGGCGACTGGCGCCGCGCGTAGAGTTTCCGCGCCTTCTGGAAGCCGGCTTGATCCAACCTGGACAAAGACTGTATTTTCGTAGCGATCGAGCGATCGTGGGATTTGTGAAATCAGATGGAAAAGTGTGGCTGGAGCAGGGCATCGAAGGCTCTATTCACAGTGTAGGAAAGACCTTGATGAACGGTAGCCCGTGTAATGGCTGGCAACACTGGTACTTTGAGGATGAGAATGGAGAGTTAAAGCCCCTTGACCTGCTGCGCCAGCGCTACCGCCAGCTTTTTGGAGGTTAGCCTGAAATTTCGAGGAAATGGTCAAAATGCTGTGATGACGATACCGGCAACAGCCAGGAGTATTCCCATCCCTTGAACCGTTGCGATTTTCTCTCGCAAGAAGACCATTGCCAGTGAAATGGTAACAACCGATAAGGCTGAGGCAATGGGGGTAATCAAGATAGCCTCTCCAATGGTCAAACCGTAATTTACGCTTGCAACTGCCCCAACCTCAGCGATACCCATTAGAAGAAGGATAGATTTTGTTTTCACCGAGACTTCTCCCAGGCCAATTGTCCGTCTGCTGATCCAGGAAAACAAGGCTAAGAAGAACATAATTCCCAGCTTGATGATGAGCGTAGTCCATAACCAGCCGACTTGTTCGGAGATGATCTCGCTCACATTCCAGTAGACTCCAAAGAGAAATGCTCCGATCACCGTTTCTTTAACGCCGCCGGAAACGGTAAATTCTTGATTGCGAAGTGCGTTCCAGTTCAGGGAGGTTAGCGTTGCGCCGCAAAGGATCAACACAACCCCGAAAGTTTGAAGGGTGGAGAGCCGTTGCCCCATAAAAAGAAAAGCAATCAGCATGGTGAATACAGCCCAGAGGTTCATTGTTGCGGCAATGATCGAGACGTTGCCCAGTTCAAATCCTTTGAAGAAAAACAAGTATCCCCCTGCATACAGGATAGCAGCAATTATCCCCAGCAAGAGCATTCTTGCAGAAAGATGGGCATCAATTTGAACAAGAAAAGCGAGCAGGAAAATTGATAGAAAACCGCTCAATTGGGACCAAAATAGAGACCGGTGAGAGCCAATTTGTTTGGCAAAGACCCCGCCTAGAAAATCATAAACTCCCCACCCAAACATCCCTCCTATACCTGATAAAATGCTGATAATCGTTATATTCATAAGACCCTCCGGCAGCTAGCTTCTTTTGTAAGTCCTGTTGAATCTGTCATGGTCAGCCTGCGCAGGGGTAGAAGTTCCTGATAAAAAACCTCAACCGCAAACAGTCAGGCTGAGATTGGGTAAAGAATTGGGCTAAATCCTCCGCGGACGTTAAGGTGAGACAATTGGCGTCGGTGTTACCTCTGGGGACGGAGTTTGAGTGGTCTCTGCCTGGGGAGTTTGTGTGATGGAATAGATCTGCCCGCTCTCCAGGCGATTGCAGATGCCCTCACTATCGGCAACGATGCTCATGATGATCGGGTCATACGAGAAGGAGGCTTTCACTTCGTTGAGAACTTGTCGCGCTTCGGGGCAATAGTTCTGGTTAGGTCGGCTGAGGAAAGCCAGCACCGTGCCATACTCGACATAATAGTATGCCACGGTTAGATTGGTGAGGGCTAAGCCCTGCACAGCGACACTCGATTCGAGCAAGCCTTCGTCTACCAGGTTTTGGGCGGCTTCGTTTTCCTCTGCTGAGCAACCGCGCACGGCGCATTTCAATACGGGCATTGCCCCTTCAAAGTTGCGGGCGCGGATCATGATGATACCCAATTGGCCATAGGTACTGGCGTTGGTTGGGTCAAGGCTGAGTGCCTTTTCGGCGTTGCGGGCGGCGATGAAGAATTCGCCTTGCTGAGTATAGGTCTTGGCGATCTCAAGGTTGGGTAAGGGGTCTTTGACGCCGAGCTGGGCGTTGATGTTGGCGGCGCGGGCAAAAAATTCCAGGGCGCGGTCGTAAAGTTTCAGGCGCAGGTAATTCCGTCCAATATACAGGTATAGAAAGGTCAGGTTGGGGTTAATGCGCGCGGCTTCGAGGTATTCCTGGATAGCGCGATTGTATTGGGCAGTGGATTCTAAAACGGTGCCGTAGACGCGATGGGCATCCATCGAGTCAGGGTCAAGCTGCACGGCTTGGGCGGCATATTGTTCCGCCTGACTCCAGTTGAGTTGATCGAGCAGTACTTCGGCATAGAAGGCGAGGGCAAGGGCGTTGTTCTGATTCAGTTGGAACGCCTGAAGAGCCTCGGTTTGGGCTTCGGCAAGCAGATCCTGGCGTTCTTCTTCTCCCACCAGGGGGTTTGTGGCATACCAATCCAGGACAAATGCGCGTATGGCGCGCACCGTGCTGTTATCCGGCGCCAACTCGACGGCGCGGTCAATGGATTGACGCGCTTCGCTGAGGCGTTGCAAACGGCTTGGATCGTTGCTGAGCAGCGCTGAGGAGTAAGTCTGAATGCGCGCCAGGCGTGCCCATGCTTCTGCATTGTTGGGATCGATGGTTAATGCACGTTGGTAGGTGTCAATGGCATCTGGGCGAGGAGGAGCGGGCGGAGCGGGGTCTGGATCGTATATTTTTCCTGCAAGGAAGTAAGCTTCGGCTTCCTCGATATAAGAGGCTGCGCTCCGAGTGGGGGTTGGGGTAGGATAAAAGGCTGGTTTTATGGCGCCTTGTTGAACACCACGCCAGACTCCGATCGAGGCAAGGATCAAAACGATCAGGAATAAAACCCGGTAGGGATTGAAGGTCGCTTTTCTTTCCCGAAATAATGGTTTTCGTTGAACAAGTTCGTCAACCATAACTGAACCTATTCTGGCGTCGCGGTTGGGGTCGGTTCTGGGGTTACCTGACCGCTTTGTTCCAGACACAACTGGATACCGGCATTGGCGTTCTCAACTGCTAATGGATCATCGGGAACACCATTGATCAAGGTTTGGAAGACCTGCACTGCTTCCTCACAACGATTGGTTTTTGCCAGGGCAAATCCGTAGAACCAGTACACCTGTGCGACAGTTCCGTAATCAAGCGGCATACCTTGCACGACTGTGCCATCCTCCAACGTTCCTCCTCGGACTGCCAGTTCGAGTTCCCTGACCGCTTTATCAATTTCGCCGTTGCGGTAGTACATAATGCCTAATGTACCATGCAATTTCGGGTTGGTCGGTTCGACTTTCATGGCTTGCTCGGCATATTGCGAGGCTTTTCCGTATTGACCGATGTTGGCATACGCCAGGGAGATTTCGGCTAGAGGTGTCCAATCGTTGGGATTGAGCGAATAGGCAGCCAGCAGTTCTTCAACGGCGAGATCGTTTTCGCCTTTGATGCGATAAGCATAACCGAGATAAAGGTGTAAATCGGCGATTTTGGGGTTGAGAGCAATGGCGGCTTTGAATTCGTTGATTGCGGCGTCAATGTTCTCCTGACCGGTGTTCAGGAGAACGATGCCGCGCGCCCGACGTGTTTCCAGCAAAGTGGAATCCAACTGCATGGCGAGGCGGGATTCTTCGATGGCTTTATCCAGATCATCAATCTGACCCTTGTTGATCAACACTTCGGCGTAGTAGGCATGGGCAAGCGCGTTATTGGGGTCGAGTTCGATGGCGCGTTTCAGTGAGGCTTCGGCAGAGAGATAATCACCGGTAAAACCTTGCGCCCATCCCAGTACGGCGTGAGCCAGCGCATTGTTTGGGTTTTTTAACAAGGCGTTTTGTGCGTTGGTGATGGCTTCTTCATATTGCCCGGCAAACACCTGTAAGCGGGCTAACGTCACGTAGGTAGATGTATTATATGGATCGACAATCAGGGCTTCTTTATAAGCATTGATAGCTTGTAAAAGGCGACCTTCCTGAAACAATTGTTCGGCTTCATTCAGATAAGACTCTGGGCTGCGGGTTGGGGTGGGAGTAGGGATAAACAAAGGTGGGGTAGCCGGCACGACTACCTGATTGAAATACAAGGCAACGCCGATCATGCCAAGCAGTACGGCGATTAAGAAGGGATTGGATCGGCGTCTGGGTCGCCGTCGAACGCTCCATTTGCTGCCGCGTAAATACATGCCTTCATCATACCATTTGCGCGAATCGGGTGTCAAGGAGGCGTGGATTAGGAGATGATAAGTATCTTTTTTAGAGGAGCGTGTCTTCCTGGGAGGGTTTTACGACTTTGAACTCGCCGCGCTTGAGCAAGCGGATAATGTTTGCCGTAACGTTCGGCGTGGTTGGATCGAAGATGATGGTTTCATCGAAATCGGGAGCTTTGGTGATCGCCGTGTGAGAAAAAGGTAGGGGGTCGAGTTGAATGAAATCACTGTTGGGTGACTCCACTTCACCCCAATAAAGAAAGATCTTGCCACTCAATAAAAAGCTCTTGTGCAGAGGGCTTGGTGGTTGTTCCTTGAACTCTGGCGTCAAGATAGAAACCCTTTCGCTTTTGCTCACCGCCACAGCGCTGTTTTTGGCTTCTTCCTCGGTTAATCCCGCTTGCCGAAGAAAGACTTCGGCTTTTTCGGGCTCGCGCCAGATGGTAAAGATAAGGTTTGGAAGATTGGCAGTTGGCAAACGAATTGAACTCAGGTTTTGGGAAAGCTGTTGAGCAACACCCAGGAGGTTTAACAAGACATTCAGAACGGCTTTTTCCCCTTGATAGATACCGATATGGTAGTAACGACTCTCCTGGTTCATTGAAATCGCCTGATTTTTCATGAAGAAGTAGGTGATCTGGTTAAAAGCCGCCGGGGCAGTCAGGGTGAGAATCGAGATCGTGTAATCGGCTTTGGCGATCACATTCATTAACGCTACAATGCGTCCGTCCAGTTCCCAGCCCTGGTTTACGGTGCGCTCGAGCATCCGTTTTTCTTCTAAACCACGTCGCCCACGCAGAATCTCTTGTTGTAATGCTTCTTTGGAGAAGCCTTTGTAAGGGTTAGAAAGCATCAGGTTGGTTGATAAGCCCAGCGAGGCAATGATGTAGAGCCATTCGCTCGAAGTGAAGATCATCTTGGTATAACGTTCTTCTTCCATTGGCGGGCTTCTCCACGCATGGCAGGGGATAGGGATCGATTGGCGGGATTTCTCTCCTTATAGAGATGCAAGGAAAGCACCAACGCACATACCAAATTATACTCTGACCTGCCCTAATTGCAACGGTGTTTTATCACCTTTGAGCATCTTTCCAGGCAGATTGCAGTAAGGATTGAGGCAAGGACAGACGGGGTAGGTTAAGAAAAAGCACTTCCAGGACTAAGCGAAGGTTGGCGTTGCCTTGCAGAATTTCCAGAGTCTGGCGCAACTGCATGAGAATCTGAAGGCACTGTTCCGTTCCAATTTGGGTTGCAATTGTGGCAATGGATTCGTGAAAGGTGGGGTAGGTAAGAGGTTGCTGATCCGCATAGGTGCAGAGGGTCACATCTCGCCAGAAAGACAACCAGCTTTCGAGCATAGGGACAAGCTCGGCTTTTGTCATCTCTTTGGCAAATCGTTCTGCCAAAGCAAAGCGATCCAGATACGAAGAACTCAATAAGTGCAGGTGATCCGCTATGATCTGGTACTGTTTCTGGCGTTCATCTGGGTCATGGAGCAGACGAAGCGCGATGCCTGCTCGTCCAGCCGCCAGGCGGGCAATTTGCGTGGCAAGGGATGCTTCGGCTGCCTGTTCTTCGATGAGGGTTTGAGCGAGCAACTGGTTTGCCATCGGGCGCAGGCGCAGGATTTCGCAGCGGGAAACAATGGTCGGCAAAAGGCTCTCGCTGTCTTCAGCGGTAATTAAGATGAGCACCTTCGGCGGAGGTTCTTCGAGGGTTTTTAACAGGGCGTTTTGTGCGTTTAGATTCGCTTCCTCAAAGCGCAACAGCAGGGCAATGCGAAAACGTCCTTCGTAAGGCGCTAAAGACAGGTGATGTTGAAGCTCGCGAATCTGTTCGACCCGCAAGACACCGCCGCGCTGTTCCGCCGCAACGATCTCCAGGTCCGGGTGGCGCATTTCGGCAAGCAGTTTGCAGGCCCGGCAAGTACCGCAGTATTCCCCGGCTTGTGGTGGGTTGAGGCAGTTCAACGCCTGGGCAAAACGCAAGGCAAGTGTTCGTCGACCGACTCCGCTTGGACCACAAAACAGATAAGCCTGACGTAAAGACCCTGTAGAGATATGAGAACGCAAAAGGTCAACAGCCGCTGCGTTGCCATAGTAGTTCCAGTTCATGGGGGTATTGTAGCCAGATTAACTGCTCTTGACAATAGCGGAGTTGAAGCAACTGAGGGTATTCTCAAAGTGTCTCAATGAACGGAATACTCTTGTTTCAAGATGTTTTTTGTCCAGAGCAATGGTATGCGCTCTTATGCAGAGCGCAGATGACAGGTATCGTTCAAGCTGACTAGGGTGAAATCACCGTTTTCTTCTTCAAAGATATTGATGGCACAGGTATCCTGGCGCAAATGCCAAAAGCGGTCGTTTCCCAAACCAAGAATAGCCAACAGAATCACACGATTGATGACCGTATGCCCAACAACTGCAATCGTCTGACCGCTATGTTGCTTTGCCAGATTGCGAATGGCTCGCAGACCGCGGTGGCGGAGATCATCCAGGCTTTCACCGCCGGGAATCCGGCATAAATCCGGTTGTTGAAACCAGCGAGCGAGTTCACCCTTCCAGCGCGCCGCCACTTCTTCCGGCGTTAATCCTTGCCATTCCCCATAGTCGATATCGATCAAGTCGGGATGAGGTTGGACCGGCAACGAAAAATGGACGGCGATGGCTTCGGCTGTGCGTACCGCCCGTGAGAGAGGGCTGGCGTAGATTGCATTGACCTGCCATTCATTGGCAATGCGTTCGCCGGTCGCTTCTGCCTGCTTCAGTCCGTTTTCGTTGAGCGGCACGTCGGCTCGGCCGCGAAAGCGCTCAATGCGATTCCATTCCGTTTGACCGTGGCGGACCAGGATAAAAGTTGTTTTCATAAGGATACTTTCTGTATAATTTTTATTCCTCACTTGTAATAGATGGCTTCGGTTGTTGTTAAGTGACGGATGAAATCTGCCACATTGGAATCTTGTGGCTGCTCCTGAATTTGCTCCAGAGAGCCTACCTGTTTGACTTCACCTTCGCCGAGAACTGCTATTCGATCCCCCAGGAAAGCAGCTTCTCCTAAATGGTGGGTCACAAAAGCGGCTGTAAACTGATGCTGCTTCAATAGAGATCGCAAATCTTGAAGTAATGCCAGACGAGTCGGCGGATCAAGAGATGAAAAAGGCTCATCCAGTAATAGCAATTGAGGTCGTAAAACGAAAGCCCGAGCCAGGCTGACTCGTTGAGCCTCCCCGCCTGAGAGTGAAAGGGCGCGGCGTCGGTCGAGATGAGTAATTCCCAACCTCTCCAGCCACTCTCGCGCCGATTGGATTGCCGTTTCTTTCTTCAGGCCCCGAAAACGCAAGCCTAGAATCACATTGTCTATAACTGTGCGATCAAAAAGAAGGGGCTCCTGGAGCACAAGAGCAATCTGTCGGCGGTAATCCAGTCCTTTCCACTCCATGAGAGACCTGCCAGCAAAATAGATGTCCCCTCTGTGAGGTTGGATTAATCCTGCCAAGGCAAGTAAGAGGGTAGATTTTCCTGCCCCATTCGGACCGATAATTGCCAGGATTTCACCTTTGCGAATATCAAGCGATGGAACCCGTAAAACCTCTTGTTGCCCTCTCCATAGTGAAAGCTGGCGTATTTCTACCAGGTTCATCGGCGAACCCCGCGTTGTTGAATGCGCGTCAGGGCATAATTGACTGAAAAAGTGAGAGCTAAAAGTAGCAGTGAAAGTTGAATAGCAACATCAAAATTTCCTTTACTTGTCTCTAAGACAATAGCGGTAGTTAGAACCCGCGTTTGATAACGGATGTTCCCACCGACCATCATACTTGCTCCAATTTCAGAGATTACAGATCCAAACCCGGCCATAAGGGCTGCCAACAGGGGCAGGCGAGCTTCTCGCCAGAGTTCGCCCACCATTTGCCAGCGAGAAGCACCAAGGCCTAATAGTTGTAAGCGCAAGCGGGGATCCAGCGACTGTAAGGCAGCCGCGGTTAAGCCCGTGACAACCGGAGCGGCGATGATGACCTGGGCAATCACAATGGCAGTCGGAGTGTAAATCAGGTTGAGATTGCCAAGTGGTCCAGAGCGCCATAATATCATAGCAACAGCCAATCCAACCACAACGGGTGGTAATCCCATGCCCGTGTTCACCAGACTCAGCAAGCTATTTCGCCCCATAAAATTACTTAAAGCAAGGAACGTGCCCAGAGGCAGACCGATCAGTAAACTGATGATTGTTGCTGCACCACTGATTTGAAGGGAAAGAAGAGTGATTTGAACTACTTCACTTAATTCTCGATCCATATCGTCACAGCAGGTCTATTATTCTAACCCAAAATCTGCGTCTGTTTTATCCGCATCGGGGAAAAAAAGGGGTTCTCCATATTCCTGAACACCAAACTCCCCAATGATTTGCTGAGTTTCTGGTGAGATTAAAAAGTTGAGGAAAGCCAAAGAGGCTTCGTAATTGACAACCGGAAACCTGTCGGGATTTACGGTTATTCCATGATAGACATTCAACAAGTCCACATCCCCTTCTACCATTATTTGAAGATCAATTTTACCTCGATACGCGAGGAATGTTGCCCGATCCGTCAGGATGTAAGCCGATTTTTCGGATGCAACGGTCAGAGAGGCCCCCATACCCTGGCCTGTTTCAACATACCACGATTGTCCGTGTGGGTCTAACTGGTTCTTACCCCACAATCTTAATTCCTTTTTATGGGTTCCGGAGTCATCACCCCGCGAGATGAAAATTGCTCTTTTTGTGGCAATCGCTTGAAATGCTTCTCCGATGGTTTTACCCTTTACATTTGCCGGATCTTCGGGAGGACCGACCAGAATGAAGTCATTATGCATGATCAAAACCCTATCTTTGCCATATCCTTCTTCCATGAATTGTTTTTCGGAAGAGGGGTCGTGAACCAGGAGGACATCTGCATTTCCTTCTTTTCCCATCTGGATTGCCTGCCCTGTACCGACGGCAATTGTTTTCACTACGTAACCACTTTGAGATTCAAACAGCGGGATCAGAACATCGAGCAATCCTGAATCTTGAGTGGAGGTTGTTGTAGCCAGGATGAGATGTTGATTTTCCCTCTTCTCAGTCATCTCTGTCACGACAATAGTGGGAGCAGGCTGATTTACATCCGTTTGAGCTATTTGAGTAGCGCTGGTGACTGATGAGTCGGTTGTGGTCGGAGAAGAAGAGATGGGTGAAGTTCTCGAACTACAACTGCTCAAAAGCCAGATTATCAACAAGCATACGAACAACTTAATGAGAGTCGATTTACTAAAACGATGGGGGGAAATAAAGTCGTTGTTCATTATCTATCTAGTCTCCTTTTTGTTGAATATATTAGAGGAACCCAAAAGGGAAAGTTCAGAAAAAGAGAATGGCATTATAGAAGCTTGCTCTCTCTCATTCCACCAGAGTTTGAATCTGTTCATGTAGATAGAGTGGCAGGTAATAAATTCCGCCGGCATTTTTACCGGTTGAGCCGCTGGCTTTCCATCCACCAAACGGTTGATAGCCAGGCCATGCGCCAGTTGTAGCTCCCTGAGGACGGTTTGCATAGGTGACGCTAGCCTGGATGTTATCAAAGAACCATTTTGCTTCTTCTTTTGTGCCATAAAAGCCCGCCGTAAGACCGTAATCCACGTCATTTGCCAGTTGCATCGCCTGTTCCAAATTAGCGACTTTGGCAATGGTCGTAATGGGTAAGAACATCTCATGCTTCCAGAGACGATGTTCTAAAGGTAAATCGGTTACCAGTGTAGGACTACAAAAATAGCCTTTACTGTAATCCCCATCGTTCAGGATTTTTCCACCGCTCAAAATGGTGCCGGCTTGCGACAATTCCTCCGCATAATGCTGATAATCTTGATAGGCTTTTTGATTGATTACCGGTCCCAAATAAACATTCCGATCGGTTGGGTCGCCGATCGCCAGCTTCTGAGTCAATTCGACCAGGCGATTGACCAGCGCTTCATACATGGGTTCTTCTACATAAACTCGTGAGCAAGCTGAACACTTTTGCCCTTGTAATCCAAATGCAGAGCGCACGATCCCAATTGCCGCCCGTTCCAGGTCGGCATGGCGGCTGACAATCGCTGGATTTTTACCCCCTAACTCCAGAATGATTGGGCGCACATATTTCCCCTGTGCAAAGTCACGATAAATTTTCATTCCTACATCGTAGGAACCGGTAAACGTAATTCCATCTACCAGATCACTTTCGATCAACGCCTGCCCAAGCGTGCTACCTGGTCCGGTAACATAATTGCAGACCCCTTCTGGTAAGCCGGCGTCACGGAAGCACTCCACTAAAAGACGCACCGTCCAGGGCGTATCGGTAGCCGGTTTGATCACGACCGTATTGCCGGTCACTAAAGCTGCTCCCATCGGTCCCCCACTCAATGCGCTCGGAAAATTAAAGGGACTGATGACCAGCCAGACGCCATAGGGTCGTAAAACCGAAATATTGGTCGCTTTGTACCCAACCAGTGGATCGCTGCCCATTTGAACAATGTAACCGTTATTTTTCTCCATCTGATCGCAGGCATAGCGGATGAGATCAGCCGTTTCGGCAACATCTCCAAGCGCTTCCATGCGGTTTTTGCCAACTTCCAGACATAAAGCGGCTGCAATATCAAATGTGCGTTGATCGATCAGGTCGGCAACTTTGCGAAGATAATTTACCCGCTCTTTCCAGTCCAGGCGGCTCCATTTTGGAAAAGCTGTGCGCGCTGCCTGCAAGGCTTCGTGGGCTTCTGCAACCCCACCTTTCTGAAAAATCCCCAAGATCAGGTCTCGATTGATTGGTGAGCGATCCTCGACCTTGGCGTCCGTAAAACGATCCTGATTGTTGATGATAAAGCCATATTCCCTACCCAGTTTTGCCTTTACTCGCTGCAAGGCTTCATCAAAACGGAGATGTAGCTCTTCGGGTGGGTTATACATCGTCGCATAAGTCAATTTGAATTGTTCCGTCATCATTTAATCCTATCCTATTCATTGTTTGCAAACTTGTTGGTTGTACAGGCTTTTTCTTATTGATCTCTATGTGTTCTGGGAACTTCTTATCACGAAGATCGTCTTCTACTCGTTGTCATTTTGAGAGAAGGTATCTTTGCCTACGGGATAACTGAAGATAATCCCCGCTGCGGCGAGAACTGTAGCCTGGCAGTTGGGCGATCTGTTTTCGGAAAGTTTGAGTGACTAAGAAATCTGTAAGCATTGATAAGTCGGCAAGATACCGCTCATCAAGGATCAGGTCATACCTCTCCTCGAACAACGGGATAAAATCAAGCTGATAGTGGGCGGCTGCGGATTGTAATCCGATGGCAACATCAGCTTTTCCTGTCGCGACCCATTGAGCGGCTTGTGTATGGGTGTTGACTTCCTGGTCGAAACCTTGAACTTGATGGGGGTCAATTCCGGCCTGATGAAACGCTTTTTCCAACCGGATGCGCGTCCCTGAACCTTGATTTCGATTAATCAGGCGCACCTCAGGTCGGAGCAGGTCGGTCAGGTGGTGAATCCCTTTTGGGTTGCCGCGGTTGAGGATTAACCCTTGAAGGCGGTGGGCAAGAGTGATTACGGTGAGCGAACGATCGGGAAAAAGCTGGCGTAGCGCAGGCAGGTTATATTCGTCACTGGTCTCATCGTAAAGGTGGCTTCCGCAGATCTGACAAAAACCCTGTCGTAGATTGATCAAGCCGTTCAGCGAACCGACCGGCAAAGTCAGGATATGGTAGGTTGTCGATAAGGAATCGGCTAAGAGTTTCCAGGCAAAGTCATCACTACCGGAAAAGATCATAACCGGTTTGGATGTTTTCGGGAGAACCATTTGTTGGATCAAAAAGGCGCCAGCCACAGCGCGGTAATAACGTTCAATTTGCCGGCCTCGTTTACGAGTTTCGAGGAACTCTACCAACCCCACCTCTTCGAGCCGTTTGAGATGGTGACGCACCCAGGCTGGCGAATGGTTAAGTTGATGAGCTAATTGGGTGAGTGTGGCGGGACTTGCCATGAGATGTTGGAGAATCGTCAGACGTTGAGGGTCCGCAAGGGCTTCGATCTGAAGGTAAGTGGAGAGTGTGCTGACGGTATCCATGACGATTAAGGAAATGCTTAACCGTTATTATATGGGTGTTTTTCTTTTTGTCAAGCCAATTATGGCATTGACAAGCAAAGTGAAATTGGGTAAAGTCAAAAGCAGAAGTCTTTATTTGAGGTGTGTAATGAGCCTGTTTGTGGGTTGCGACTTGGGCGGCACGAACTTGAGGGCTGCTCTGGTCAACGTGCAAAACGGAGAGGTTTTACGACAGAAGACTACAGCGACCCTAGCCCGGCAAGGGCCTGAGTCTGTGATGAGCCGTATGGCTACGTTGATTTTTGAGGTCATTCAGGAGGCAAACCATTCCCCTGAAGAGGTACAGGGGATCGGGATCGGCGCGCCGGGTTTGCTGGATTTAGAGAAGGGCGAAACAATTTTTCTAACCAATCTGGCGGGCAATTGGCCACACGTACCGTTGCAGGCAACGATTCAGCGCATAACCTCTATTCGCACCGTTCTCATCAATGATGTGCGGGCAATCACTTTTGGCGAGTGGCGCTTTGGAGCTGGTCAGGGAGTGGAAACGATGGTTGTTTTAGCCTTGGGCACCGGCGTAGGAGGTGGGCTGGTGATCAACGGACAATTGCATCTCGGCTTGAGCGGCAGTGCTGGTGAGTTGGGGCACATTGTTCTGGACCCGAATGGACCGCGTTGCGGATGTGGAAACTTTGGCTGTCTGGAAGTCTATGCCTCAGGACCGGCGATTGCTGCGATGGGGGTCAAAATGGTAGCGCAAGGTTTTGCCACTCGCATTGCTGAGCTTTGCGAAGGAGATTACAACCGAATTAACGCTGCGCTGATTGCCCGGGCTGCTCAGGAGGGCGACCCGATTGCAATGGAGATTTATGAGCGCGCCGGACAGGCACTCGGCAGAGCAGCTGCAATGTTATGTGTTACGCTTAGTCCTCAGCGGATTGTGTTAACCGGCGGCGTGGCGCGTGCGGGGGATTTATTGCTGGAACCCATGCAACAGACCATGCGTAAAATGGTGAGGGTAATGCCGGTTGAGCGCGTGGAGCTGGTACTGGGTACCTTGGGCGATCAGGCGGGTGTGATCGGAGCAGCCTGCTTCGCAGCGCAGAAGATAAACGTTTAACGCCTGGTACGCGGCGCTGGCAGGAATAAATCCGCGGATGGACGCGAATAAACGCGAATAAGAAATTAATTCGTGTTCATTCGCGTTTATCTGCGGTTTTATATTCCGCGAATGGACGCGAATGAACACAAATAATTCGTGTTTATTCGCGTTCATTTGCGGTTTTATATTCAAACCGCGTTTGGACACGAGCAGATGAATTCGTCAAGACCATTCTTTTCCATTCCAGTTTAGGGCTTCCAAAATTCAATAGAAGTCCAACTGGTTTCCCGCTCGCTTTTAAGTAATTCAAGAGTTGTGCTTCTTCGATAGAGGTGAGTTGTTTTAGCGCCTTTATCTCAACAATGACCTGATCAAAGCAAATAAAATCAGGAATATATTCTTTTGCCAAAACATGCCCTTTGTAAGCAATTTGGATTGGAAATTGAGCTATATAAGGAATCCCTCGCATGCTCAGCTCCAGTTCCAACGCTTCCTGATACACCGCCTCCAGAAAGCCTGCGCCCAATTCATTGGATACTTCCATTGCCGCCCCAATAATCGCATAGACCTCTTCCCTAAATATTATTTCGCGTTCATTCGTGTTCATTGGTGGTTATCCCTCTTCTGAGTTCATTCGCGTTCATTGGTTATTATCCCTCTTCTGCGTTCATTCGTGTTCAATGGTGGTAATTCCTCCTCTGCGTTCATTCGCGTTTATCGCGGTTAACCCCACGTTCAAGATTTCTATTATTATAATCCACCCCTCCGATCACCCCAAACACGAACTAATCCACACCCGTCCTGCACTCTTTAAAAACTGGTGAAAAGTGTAAGAGCTCTATAAGAAATCTCTGGATAGGACAAAACGGGCAGAAAATGGGATTAGAATTAGTTAGATTTTTTCCAGTGCGATTCACCTGGAAATCGATGGATAAGATCTGAGACGGACAACAGATAACAAAAGGCTAAGTAAAAGGACGATCTCAATGAAGAAACGATGGATTTACATCTTGATCCTGTTAGTGGTTGTCATTGCAGGCGGAATGGGCTTTCGCCAATGGCAAATGAGTCGGCAGGCAACTCGCCTTGCTGTCTTTCAGACAGAAATTGTTACACGCGGCGAGCTAATTGCTACCGTCGGAGGAACAGGGACTGTGCATGCCAATCAGACGGCAGTCCTGACCTGGCAGACCAGCGGCACAGTGGAGTCCGTTCTGGTTCAGGTTGGTGATTCGGTGCGCGAGGGGCAGGAACTGGCAACATTGAAACGTGAGTCTCTCCCCCAGGCTGTCATCCTCGCACAGGCAGAGCTGACCGAAGCCAGGAAAGCATTGGATGAACTCTACACCAATGCGGAGACGGCAAAGACCAACGCCCTGCAAGCCATTGCTCGCTATGCCGATGCCGTGCGGGATGCCCAATATCGTTTGGATAACTTCACCGTGCCGAGTAATCAGGCGGGGATGGATGCCATTGAAGCATTGGATAAAATGAAGGCTAACCTGGACGCCGCCCGACAGGCCTTTGAGGCGGTTAAAAACCGGCCTTTGGAAGACCCTTTGCGAAAGGAATTGAAAGAGAAGCTGGACACCGCTCAAAGCGATTATAATGCCGCCGTTCGCCGCGTGGAGCTGGAGTACAACCTGCAGGTGGCGATTTCGAACCTGGAAAAAGCGCGCCAGGATTATGAAAAATGGAAAGATGGTCCCTCACCAGAGGATATTGCTGCCATAGAAGCGCGTATTGCGGCTGCTCAGGCAACCTTGAATTTAGCTCACCTGACCGCTCCCTTCAGTGGGACGGTCACCGAAGTAAAAATCAAACCAGGCGATCAGGTTTCTCCCGGCAGCGTTGCTATCCGCATTGACGATCTCTCCAGCTTGCTGGTAGACGTGCGCATTTCTGAAGTGGATGTCAACCGCATCCAGGTTGGTCAAGATGCCAATCTGGTTTTTGACGCGATATTGAATAAAACCTATCAGGGTAAAGTCAAGGAGGTTTCACCCGTCGGAACAGTTACTCAGGGAGTAGTGGATTTCATCGTCACCATCGAATTGACCAATGCCGATCAGGAGGTGAAGCCGGGAATGACTGCAGCGGTCAATATTGTTGTCAACCAGCTTAACGATGTCCTGCTTGTGCCGAATCGCGCCGTGCGTTTGAGTGGAGGTGAACGCATTGTCTATGTTCTTCAACGCAACGGCCAATACGAAGCGGTGCCGGTTACGCTGGGAGCCTCCTCTGAAACATACAGTGAGGTGATTGATGGAGGCCTAAAGGAGGGTGATGAGGTGATCCTCAATCCGCCGACCGTCTTTGAGCAAGATGGGCCTCCTCCGTGGGTGAATAGAAATCGCTAAGGCAAAGGGAAGCGATGAACGAATCTGAGATCGTAATCGATGCCCGTGATTTAACCAAAGTTTATAAGATGGGGGATGTCGAAGTGCATGCTCTACGGGGTCTCTCGATGCAGGTGAAACGCGGCGAAGTTGTGGCAATCATGGGCCCCTCTGGATCGGGAAAATCTACCCTGATGAATATCATTGGTTGCCTCGACCGACCGACTTCTGGTGAGTATATTTTAGATGGAAAACGGGTTTCTGATCTGAAGGATGACGAGCTTGCGCGCATCCGCAATCAGAAAGTTGGTTTTGTTTTTCAAAGCTTTAACCTGTTACCTCGTGCTACCGCTTTAGCCAATGTTGAGTTGCCTCTCCGTTATGCGGGTGGCAATGGCAATCGCCGTGAACGCGCCAGGCAGGCTCTGATCGCTGTGGGGTTGGAAGACCGCCTATACCACCGTCCGAATGAACTATCAGGGGGGCAGCAACAACGCGTCGCCATCGCCCGCGCCCTGGTCAATAACCCGGCGATTGTCCTGGCAGATGAACCGACCGGCAACCTCGATAGCCGCTCGGGCGAGGAGATCATGCGTTTGCTGTTGAATCTCAATCAGGAACGGGGCGTTACTTTGCTTATCGTGACCCACGATCCAGATGTTGCTGCTCATGCACAACGGATTATTCATATTCGGGATGGCAAAGTGGAGGATGGAGCATGAATCTGGGCGCCTCATTTTTTGAAGCCTTAGAAAGTTTAGCCAGCAATAAATTGCGTTCGGGTTTGACTATCCTGGGTATCGTGATCGGGGTTGCGGCAGTCATCGCCATGATCTCGATCGGACGCGGGGCAGAGAACTCGATAACCGGCTCGATTCAGGGCATCGGCACAAACCTGTTATTCGTCTTTCGGGGCGGCAACGAGGATGTGCGTAATCCCAAGCCGCTTACTTTAGGGGATGCCAACGCGATCAACGACCCATTTCAAGCCCCCTCTGTGGCGAATGTTGCTCCGATGCTGATGGGCAACGGAAAAGTCAGTTATGGGGGGGAGAGTGTGGTTACTTCGATCGAAGGAGTCACGCCCTCTTTTGCCGAAGTGCGCAACTATCGCGTCACAGAAGGCGAATTCATCGCTGAAGAGCATATCCTGGGGCGCTCGTCGGTGGTTTTGCTTGGTCCAGAGGTTGCCGAAAAGCTCTTCGGACGGAAAGAAGGCCTGGTGGGTGAGACGGTGCGCATCGAGGGACAGCCGTTTCGTGTCTTAGGTGTTTTAGAATCTAAAGGTGGCTCCTCGTTTTCCAACCAGGATGATCGCGTGATGGTACCTTTTACCACGGCTCAGGCACGCTTGATTCGGCGTAGTACGCCCGACCAGGTTGATTTGCTCATGGTGCAGGCGATAAATGCACAGGCAGTGCCGCAGGCTGTTGAAGAAGTTGCCCAGATTTTACGTTATCGCCATAAGACGGAAATTGGTGCCGATGATTTTACCATCTTGACCCAACAAGATTTTCTGGATACGGCGCGTACCATCACAAATATCCTGACCATCTTTCTGGGTGGCATTGCAGCCATCTCCCTTCTGGTAGGTGGGATTGGCATTATGAACATTATGCTGGTCTCGGTGACCGAGCGAACGCGTGAGATCGGCTTGCGCAAGGCGCTGGGGGCGCGGCGGATCGATATACTGGTGCAATTTCTAACCGAGTCAATTGTGCTCAGTTTGTTTGGCGGGCTGGTGGGCATCGGCTTGGGCTGGTTAATTTCTTACTTGGTTGGGCAAATTGCAGCCGCCAACAATGCCGATATCAACCCGGCTATCGGTTTGGATACGATATTGCTGGCGACCCTCTTTTCGACAGCGGTGGGGTTGTTCTTTGGGCTCTACCCGGCAAACCGCGCCGCCAGCCTAGAGCCGGTGGAAGCGCTGCGCTATGAGTAGCGCTTAACTTCTGGTGCAAGCCGCTTAACCGCCTGGGCGATGCGGTCACAGGCTTCTTCGAGAACGGGACGCGGGCAGGCAAAGTTCCAGCGGATAAAGCCTTTCCCCTCCTTACCAAAGGCTTTGCCGTCATTGAAGGCTACTTTTGCCTCCTGGATAAAAAAGGTGTAGGGGTCATTTGGAAGGTTCAAAGGACGGCAGTCCAGCCAGGCCAGATAAGTGCCCTCTGGACAGGTATGAGGGATGTTTGGCAAGTGTTCTTCTATCCATTGCACAAGAAAATCCCGATTCGCTTGCAGATATCGCATTACTTCCTTCAGCCATTCCTCTCCCTGACGATAGGCTGCCAGTGCAGCTACCCACCCCAGGGCATTGATCCAGCTAACTAAACCCTGACCGGCTGCTTCTAAGCGTTGACGCCACTCTCGATTGGGGACGATGGCGAACGAAAACTGTAAACCGGGGATGTTGAAGGTTTTGCTCGGTGCCATCAAGGTAATCGTGTTGCGAGCAATTTCAGGGTCTAAGGATGCAATAGGAAGGTGCTGGTGAGGTTGAAAGATGAGATCGCCATGGATTTCATCAGAGCAGATTGCCACGCCGTGGCGCAGGCAAATCTCTGCCAGACGCTCGAGTTCTGAGTGGGTAAAGACTCGCCCGGTTGGATTGTGCGGATTACAGAGCAGAAATAAACGCGTCTCTGGGGTGATGGCTTGCTCCAGATGGTCAAAATCGATCTCATAATGCAGCATCCCTGCTTCATTCAAGTGTGGGATCAGGGGATTATCCACGCGCTGCATGCCTGCGTTGGCTGCCGCGCCTAAGATTGGTGGATAAACCGGTGGCTGTACGACGAGATTACATCCGACTTCGCCCAAGGCGTGTGCGGCCAGATTGAACCCGACAACCACACCGGGCACAAAGTAGATGTCTTCAGGCTGGATTTGCCAGGCATAGAGACGCGCCATCCTTTCCACCAGGATTTCACGTAACTCGTTGCGTTGGTTGGGTTCGTTATGCAAGCCACTGGGATAACCAAAAATGCCATGCTCGACCGCCTGATGCAGTGCCTCGATCACCGCCGGCGGGGAACGGAAATCCATATCGGCAACCCACATCGGCAAGACATCTTCTGGATAGGTATCCCATTTCAAGCTATTTGTCGCGCGGCGCGGAATGATCTGATCAAAGTTATTGGTCAAGAAAACCTCCAGAACTAGGCAGATTTTGGCCGGGTCTCTTGCATCAACCATTGTAAGTACTGATTGTTACCGGTTAAGATGGGCACTGCAAGGATTTCCGGCACCTGATAAGGGTGATGGGCTTTGACAAAAGGGATAAAACGCTCTTCAAACCCCGTGCGCCGGGTTTTGACAATCAGCAAGATTTCTGAGTCGGATTGAATTTCACCCTCCCACCAATACAGAGAGTGCACACTGCCGATCAGATTGACGCATGCAGCCAGGCGTTCCTGCAATAGTTGTCGCGCCAACTGCTCGGCGACCTCGACCGAGGGGGCGGTTATCAGGACAAGAATAAGGTCGTTTTGATGGGTCGTCATCGAATGGCCCTCGAATAGAGGCGTAGGTGAACTTGATTATAAACCCAAATTGCATACCTAATCTGACCCTGCACCTGTAAAGGAAGGGATGATTATTTAAGGGGTTGACGCAATTCAAGCTGTCAACTTATCTAAAAAATTGAGATGGCGGATCGCTGTATCCGCCATCCTGCAACGAAAGATGTTAAGTATTCGCCGTTTCTGCCATGGCGTCCCAAAAATTGAGTTCATATTCAAGCAGCAAACGGGCAGTCTCTTGCATTTGAGTTGCAGATTCGCCGCGCTCAAGCGCAGCCTGAATGTATGGACTGACCCGTTCATCGGCTTCGCGATAATTTTGATAGATTTTGAAAAACTCAGCCTGTTCAGACGTCAAGCCATATTTCGAACGCAAGGCGCGATACATCCGCAGGCTATTTTGAATCCAGACCTCAGAATCAAACCGAAAGGCCAGGATTAAGTCGGCGTCGCAACCATACAGGCAGACATAGGCAATAAAATAGCTGAACATCATAGCCTTTGCCAGTTTTGGGCTGTGAGGTAGCTGTTCTCTGAAGACGCCCACTGCTTCTGCAAAGGCTGGAATTCGCTCTCGAACCACAAATTCAGCCTGGAGGAAATCATTCAATATTGTCCGGCTGGGTAACTGCCCATAGCGATGAACAAGGAGAGCAATGTTGCGGATGCCGCTGGTGACGATGTGGTATTGTTGCGTCGCAAACGTCTGCAAGGCTGAAAGGGGGATTTGTCTGGCTTCTAACGCGTCTAAAAAGCGGTGGGTGGTGATTTGATCCATTAGATGGCTGAGCTGGAGACGGGTTTGCTGAATCAGCTCAAGAGCAGCTTGTTGGTTGGAATCGTTGGCATTCATCTGAGACCTCCGATGAGCATTGAGAAAATAAAACACCCTCTGCCGGAGAGGGTGTAAAAGCACAACGCACAACGATGCGCATTCCCTACGCCGGCATTATCCGGATCAGGTTCTTCGGGTCGAGGACAACAGTCCTCCTCTCAGCCTGGCTTACCCAAGCTCCCCGTTCAATTGTTCGGGTGAAACAATACCTGATAGCTCTAAATCTGTCAAGAGGAAGTTTGACCAGGAAACTATTTCAATTTGCTAATCCAGGATTCGCACGGCAAAATTCTATTCATCAGGATTCACTTATCCCTTTGGCGCTTCCAACCCGTGTGCTTCGAGGAAGGCAACATCTTGCATCAGACGCTCGGTTTCGCCATCGGCAATGATGCGTCCCTGATCCATGATAATCATGCGCGGGAACAGTTCCTGGACGAGATGCATGTCATGCGTGGAGATGAGCATGGTCATGTTCAATTCAGCCAACAGGTGGATTAGATTCCGCCGGGCGCGCGGATCTAAGCCAGCGGTTGGTTCGTCCAGAACCAGCACCTCCGGTTGCATCGAAAGCACGGTGGCAATGGCGATGCGCTTTTTCTCTCCCACGCTCAAATGATGCGAAACTCGCCTGGCATATGTTTCCATGTGAACAGCTTGCAAGGCATTCTGAACACGCCGTTCCACTTCTTCCTGCGGTAAACCCTGATAAAGTGGTCCAAAGGCAACATCGTCATAAACCGTTGGGGAGAAGAGTTGGTCATCGGGGTTTTGAAAGACCAGCCCTACCATCCCGCGCACTTTTGGGAGGTTCTTTTTGTCGTTTAAATTCAATCCACAAACGCGCACCTCTCCCTGTCCTTGCAAGATGCCGTTCAAGTGCAGAAGCAGGGTGGATTTTCCGGCGCCATTCGGTCCTACCAGGGCTGCTTTTTCGCCAGGAGAAATCACGAGATTGACCTGATCGAGCGCCAGGTGTCCATCGGGATAGCGAAAAGTAAGATTGCGAACCTCAATCGAGTGATGCACGATTTACCTCAATAGTAGCAGAAATTGTCCCAAAGCCAGGATCAGCAACAATAAGGCAATCCCGCTGAGCAAAGATAGCCACTGCAAGCGCGTGAGAGGCGGGAGAGGTCTGAGACGAACTTCCCCGTCATAGCCACGCGCCAGCATAGCCAGATAGATGCGGTCAGAGCGTTCGAAAGCGCGCAGGAAAAGACTCCCGGCCATGCTGCCGGTCACCTGCGCCCGCCAGCTGATGGTGCGACCGGTGCGATAATTGCCCACGGGGTGCTGGCTGCTGCGCGCCGACCGCGCCCGCATCAGACGCAAGGCTTCATCCACCAGGACAAACAGGTAGCGCCACATCAATCCGAACACCGCAACCAACAAGCGCGGTAATTTTAAAGCCCGCATTGCCTGGAGCAGGTCCGGGAAAGGTGTTGACACTGTCAGCAAAACAGCCACCTGAACAGATAGCCAGGACTTGATGGCAATGCTGAGCAAGCGAATTAAACCTTCCGTTGAGATGTGCAATGCAACCCTTCCCACCGAGAATTCAGCCAGAATGTCTCCAGGTACGGTAAAAGGTAATGGCAAAGCGGCTAAGACAAAGGGCAAGGCCAAAAACGCTCGCCGCAGAAAGTATCCAATCGGCAATTCACTCAAGAGTTCAGCGGAGATCAACAACGCAAACAGCAATATATAGGCTGCCCATGCGCCATTTGGCGTTAGAGAAGTGGTCAGAATAAATGCGACCGCTAAGACGAGCTTTACTCGCCCGTCCATTGCATGAATGAGGCTCTGGCGGTGTTGATAGGGATCGAGAAAATGAACATGCATAATCGATTCAAACCAAAAAAGAAACTCAGGTTCTCTCAGAGAATTATACGCTGAGAGAACCTGAGTTGGGTTGCAAAATTCTCGAAGGTCAGGCTGCTTGCCGCTTTCGGCGGGCGTAACCAATCGCCAAAGCCACCCCAAAGACAATTAACGTGCCGACAATTCCAGCCAGAATGGTTGCCAGAGCTTCATTGGAAACGCCCGGGAAAACGTAGTCAGGGATAATTTCGTAAAGCGGCCCTTGGGCGGTCTCGATAAAGCCGTGTTCCTCGGCGACCCACTCCAGACCATCGGGATAGGCGGAAGCAAGCGGCGAAAAGATGGCTAAGAGCAAAGCGATGGCTAATCCTACCCCCCACACCAGTTTGCCCTGCGTAGCCGAACTCTCGCCAGCCGTGGGTAGATCGCGACGGGTCGCGTAAAGGAATGCCAGGGCGCCAAGCGTAATTAGCCCTTCACCAATTCCGATCAGGGCGTGAATGCCGCCCATGGCTGGGACAGCAACATTGGCGGGAGATGTGCCAGAAGCGGCCAGTTCTAACGCGCAAGCCAGGGCTGCCAGCTCAATAGAAGCCCAGGCGGCAATAAAACCACCGACAAAAATGCCCCACTGTCTTCCGTTGCTCAGTCGGTAGATGGTTCGATAGACCATATAAGCTACAGCAACACCAATAATCGCCATATTGAACAAATTCGCTCCCAAAACGACCAGCCCGCCGTCTTGAAAGATCAGGGCTTGAATGGCTACTACACTGGTCATGACGATCACTGCTGCCCAGGGGCCGAGCAGGATCGTCGCCAGAGCAGCCCCAAGCAGGTGGCCCGATGTACCTCCAACGACAGTGAAGTTCAACATCTGTCCGGCAAAGATTGCTGCAGCCAGGACGCCCATGAAGGGCACCTGTCGTTCACCCAGTTCGTTCCCGACTCGTTTCAGGGAGTAGGCGATAACGGCAATGCTAACGATCCACATGACCACGGAAACCCCTGTGGACAGGAACCCATCGGGAATGTGCATGGGGGTTGGTGAATAGACCATTTTGACCTCCTAACTTAAGCTAAGTAGATTGAGAACAATTGGAGCAGAGCCCACTGAAGGTGAGGTGTTCCACCTCCACCTGAAAGCCATAGGTTTTCTTTATCTGTTCCAGAAATGGTTGTAATCCTTCGTACTCGGCAGGGTAGGTGCGGCCACATTTTCGACAGATCAAGTGCAGGTGGCGGCTTTGTTGACGAGTGGCATAGAGGAATTTCCCCTCTCTGTCTAGCAAGCGGGTGGCATAGCCTTGCTCCACCAGTAAATCCAGCGTGCGATAGACGGTGGCCAGATTGATGGTTTTACTGCGCGGTTTCAGGCGCTGGTGGAGCTCTTCGGCAGATAGATGCGTATCGCTGTGGGCGAGGGTTTCGATGATAATCTCGCGTTGCGGTGTAATTCGAAACCCCAATTGACGCAGGGAATGGATCGTCGTGTGACAATGAGTCATTGCAAAACTCTGTAACTGCAGTTATTTGCAATAAGGATTTTATCACAAAATGCTGCTTTTTGGATTGGCCTGCAGAGGATTTTTTCAAAGAATTGTATTGAAGTTATTCTTTGTCTGTTCGATTGTTTTCGGACAACGATCCATAGAATCGGCCAGACAGCTACCGACTGGTCGGGGTAGTTAGATGGGGCTGGAGCGCCTTAATCAAACGATCTTTCGCTTGATAACCACTAAGACGCTCTACTACTTTGCCCCCCTGAAATAACATCAAGGTCGGAACACCCATCACGTTATATTGCATGGCAAGTTCAGGGTTTTGATCCACATCCACTTTGAAGATCCGCACCTGACCAGCCCATAGATTGGCAAGGTCTTCGAGGACAGGTTCTAACATCTTACAGGGTCCACACCAAACCGCTGTAAAATCCACCAGGACAGAAGCAGAAGCTTTGAGAACCTGGCTCTCAAAAGCCTCGCTGTTAATGTGTTCTAATTTGCTCATGCCATTACCTATCTTGCACTGTAAACTTCTCGCTTGAGCTCTGCCACGTAAGGTAAGGTGCGGAACCGGTCGGCGTAGTCCAGGCCGTAACCGACCACCCATACATCGGGGATGGTGAAACCGAGATAGTCTACGGTGACATCAATGCCATTCCGTTGTTTGCGCACCAGGACACAGGTGCGTAAAGAAGCCGGTTTGCGGTTGTTGATAAGGTGCGTTAGATAGTTCAGGGTATGGCCAGAGTCGACGATGTCTTCGACAATTAACACGTGCTGCCCTTCGAGGGGCTCGCGTACATCCATCAGGATTCGCACCGCCCCCGATACGGTCGTTTTTCCGTAGCTGGAAAGAGCCATAAAATCTACTGCATGGGGGATGGTAAGATGGCGGGTGAGGTCTGCGAGAAAGATAAATGCACCCTTCAGAATTCCGATAATATACAGTCGTTCAACGGACGCATAATCCTGGTTGATTTGCCGGGCAAGTTCAGCAACCCGTTGTTCGATCTGTTCCTGGGTGACAAGAATTCGTTCAATTTCGGGTGGGGTTGGATACACCATTTCACTCCTGACACAAAATGTCCTTATCTCAAGGCGATGCGGATTATAACAAATTAAACGCTCTGGCGAGCCTTTCCTTGGGAAATCCCCTCTCACGTTATAATACAAGAGATCACCCTTGGTTTTATCCGGAGGCTTGCGATGAAAAAGTTAATCAACCATCCTGAGAATGTGGTGCGCGAGGAGCTGGAAGGGATAGCCTTAGCCCATGCGGATTTGGTCAGGGTGCATTTTGACCCTCATTTTATCTACCGCGCCGATTCCCCTCGCCCAGGTAAAGTGGCGATTGTTTCAGGAGGTGGTTCAGGACATGAACCAATGCACGGCGGTTTTGTGGGCTATGGCATGTTGGATGCTGCCTGTCCTGGTGCAGTTTTTACTTCTCCGACTCCCGACCAGATGCTGGAAGCCGCCAGGGCTGTCCATAGCGGAAGCGGGGTTTTATTCATTGTCAAGAACTACACCGGCGATGTGATGAACTTTGAGATGGCGGCTGATCTGGCGATGGCAGAAGGGATTGAGGTGCAAAGTGTCATTATTGATGACGATGTGGCGGTCGAGAACAGCCTCTACACCGCCGGAAGGCGAGGGGTGGGGACGACCGTGCTAGCCGAGAAAATTTGCGGCGGAGCTGCCGAAGCCGGTTATTCCCTTGCCCAGTTAGCCGATTTGTGCCGTAAAGTGAATGGCTGGGGGCGCAGTATGGGAATGGCGTTGACTTCCTGTACGGTTCCGCATGTGGGTAAACCAACGTTTGACCTGCCCGAAGACCAAATGGAAATAGGTATTGGCATCCATGGTGAACCCGGTCGGACGCGGCTGCCGCTCAAGAGCGCTGATGAAATCGTTGAAATGTTAATGGAGCCCATCCTGAATGACCTGCCATTTAAAGCTGGTGATGAGGTCTTGCTCTTTGTGAATAGCATGGGCGGGACACCGCTGATTGAACTCTATATCGCTTATCGCAAAGCCCATCGGATTGCCGAGCAACACGGCTTGAGAGTGGTGAGAAACCTGATTGGTCCCTACATCACCAGTCTGGAGATGGCGGGCTGTTCCATTACCCTGCTGAAAATGGACGAAGAATTGCGGCGCTTCTGGGATGCACCCGTGCGGACTCCAGCGCTTCGTTGGGGATAGCCTTACCTTTGCAGGGCGAAAATGTTGACCACAACAGATTTCCTTCACTGGATCGAACGCTGTGCGCACGTGATTGCTGAACAGCGGGATTATTTGGTCGAGTTGGACGCTGCTATTGGGGATGCCGATCACGGCGCCAATATGGATCGTGGCTTTCAAGCCGTTTTGCAAAAATTAGCCCAGGAGACCCCCGGCGATTGTGGGGCATTGCTCAAACTGGTTGCCATGACGCTGATCTCAACCGTAGGAGGCGCCGCTGGTCCCCTCTATGGGACATTTTTTCTCCAAATGGCGACGAAATTGGCCGGCAAGGGAGAGGTTTCGGCTGAGGAATGGGCAATTGCATTGGAGGCGGCGGTGCAAGGAGTACAACAACGCGGCAAGGCAGAACCCGGTGACAAGACTATGCTGGATGCCCTTGCACCGGCGGTGGTTGCTTTACGCGCTTCTTTGGTGAATGGCAAACCCTTTGCGGAAGCGCTTCAGGCGGCCGCCCAGGCGGCTGAACAGGGAATGAAAGAGACGATTCCCCTCGTCGCCCGTAAGGGGCGGGCAAGCTATTTGGGTGAACGCAGCGCCGGTCATCAAGACCCCGGCGCGACATCCGCTTACTATCTACTTCAAGCGGCTGCGGACAGTTGGTCGGGGATCGACTAGAAGGATGTTTTCGGAGCGAAAAAGCGCTTGATTGGCCTGGTGATAGTTTCGCATAGCCGAAAGATCGCTGAAGGATTGGCGCAAATGATTCGTCAGGTTGCGCCGTCCCAGGCGCAGATTGCCTTTGCGGCGGGGGTTGGAGAGGCGCATCAGGAGATCGGCACGGATGCCCTCGAGATTGTGCAGGCAATTCGCTCTGTATTCTCCGATTCTGGGGTGCTGGTGCTCATGGACCTGGGTAGCGCTGTTTTAAGCGCTGAACTTGCCCTGGATTTCATGACCGAAGAAGAACGTCAAAAGGTGCGCCTTTGCCCGGCTGCGCTGGTCGAAGGGGCGCTTGCCGTAGCAGCTCAATTGAGCCTGACCGATGATTTGAATCGGCTCTGCGAAGAAGCCCAATATGCCTTGACTTCCAAGCAGTCCCACCTCGGATTTTTAACTGAAACGCCCTTCCCATCTCAAACTTCGGTTGCCGAACCATCGGGGGGAGAGCAACATTCGATCATTGTGCGTTTGAACAACCCCCATGGCCTGCATGCCCGCCCGGCGACCCAATTGATCCAGACGGTTTCGCAGTATGACGCCCGGGTTTGGATAGCCAACCTGGACCGTCACACAGCGAACGTAGAAGCGGTGAGCTTAAATGCCTTGCTGACTCTCGGTGCAACTCAAGGGCATCGTTTACAAATCACAGCTTGCGGACGGCAGGCTGGTGATGTACTGGCTGCTCTTCAAGTTTTGATCGCTGGCTGGGGCAGAGCAGCCGCCGCTGAAGAAACACCTTTGTTATCCCAAGCGGTAGGAAGGAGCGAAGTCTCCCAACCAATAGAACACGAACTGAACACCATTACCGCCATTCCGATTGTGGAGGGCATTGCCGTTGCTCCACTGGTGTTTTGGCGCCCTTCACTGGTTGAAACCCGCCCTTCTTCGGTCGTTTCTCCTACTGAGGAATGGCAACGCCTGCAGATTGCGCTTCAAAAGGTGGAAGGCGATCTGCAAGTGCGCTATGAGCGTCTCAAAAATCAGCTGGGGGATGACAAAGCTGCAATCTTCCAGGCTCAAAAACTCTTCTTACGCGATCCCACCCTGATAGACCGCGTCCGCCAGCTTGTTTTTGAGGGTAATGTGAGTGCCTTTCAGGCCTGGAAACAGGCCTGTGAGCAAATCGCAACGTCTCTCCAGGAGGCCGATGACCCCTATTTGCGCCAGCGCGCTTTGGATATTTTCGATGTCTCCAGGCTGGTCTTAACGCATCTAAGCGGGAATGAAGCAGAAAAAATTCATTTGACCGAGGCGGCTATCCTGGCTGCTGAGGAATTGACCCCGAATCAGGTTGCCGAGCTTGATCCCCAAACGGTGCGTGGCGTGATCCTGATGGGAGGCGGCGCGACCTCTCACAGCGCAATTTTGTTACGAGGCTTAGGGATACCTGCTGTTGGGGGAGTGGATATCTTTGCTCTGGGTTTGAGCGATGGCGATTGGGTCGGGATGGATGCCACCTGCGGATTGCTCTGGCTGAAACCAACTCCGCAAGTGAGAGCCGATCTTGAAGAGAAGGCTCAGAAGTGGAAAAGCGCTCGCCACCACCTCTTGCAAACTGCCCAAATCCCTGCCCAAACGAAGGATGGTTTTCGTCTTGAGATGCTGGCAAATGTTGGCAGTCTGGTCGAAGGTCGCCTGGCTGCACAGAGCGGGGCAGAGGGGATTGGTGTTTTGCGCACCGAATTTTTATACCAAAATCGCTCTACTCCACCGGCGGAGTCGGAACAGCTTCAGGTCTATTGTCAACTTGCTGAAATCCTGAAACCCTATACGGTGGTTGTCCGCACCTTGGATGTCGGGGGGGATAAATTGCCAGCCTACCTCTCTCTACCTGCTGAAGCCAACCCTTACCTGGGTTTGCGCGGCATCCGGGTAAGCCTGCGCTACCCGGAGTTGTTCTTAACCCAAATCCGAGCAATTTTGCGCGCTGCCGACCCGTATCCGATCAGCCTTTTACTCCCCATGATTGCCACCCTGGAGGAGTTCGAGCAGGTTCAGCAACTCCTGCTTCAGGCGCATGAAGAACTATCCCAGGCAGGTGTGCCTCATCGCTACCCCATCTCCATTGGTATCATGGTTGAAACGCCCGCAGCAGTGATCCTGGCGCCTCAGTTTGCCACGCAAGTGGATTTTTTCAGCGTGGGTACGAATGATCTCACCCAATATACCCTTGCGGCAGAGCGCGGCAATGTTGCTTTGGAAGCCTATCACGATGCCTTACATCCGGCGATCTTATGCCAGATCCAACAGGTTGTCGAGGCGGCTCATAAACGCGGAAAACGGGTAACTGTGTGCGGAGAGGTAGCGGGTGAACCCGAAGCGTTGCCGCTGCTGGTGGGTTTAGAGACGGATGAGTTGAGTATGAATCCCAATAGTATCCCGCAGCAGAAAGCGATTTTACGAAAGATTGATCGGAATGCCGCTTGTTTTTTGGCGCAAAAGGCACTCAGATGCAGCAATGCCGCACAGGTGCGTCAACTGGCGCGCAATTTTTTGGCTGAGATCGGTCAAGGGCAAAGTTAGACCTCGGCCCTGTTCGGATGATTGGCTCGTTGCAAGGGAGTGGGTTGACTGCCGGGCGAGAAATCTGTCGCCAGCGTTCTCAGGAGCAGAGACACAAAAGCGCACCCGCAGGTTTACACAAAGTTGTGAGCCCTCCGTCTTGGTGGCGGGTGATTTGCAATTCTGGCAGGCTTATCGAACGCGCTGGAGGTGATTATTGGCCGCGAATCTGGCGTACTTTCTCCATAAACACCCGCACACGTTCGCCATCTACTTCGTTCCAGATATAGCCATCCCGTTTGAAGGTTGTCCCGACGATCGCCCCATCAGCGATGTGAAGTTGGGCTTCGATATTTTCTAAACGGACGCCGGTATTGGCAAAGACGGGCGTCTTCCCGACTGCTTCTTTGACCCGCTGCAGGACAGCCGTTGAGGTCTCCTGCCCGGCGGTCAGTCCAGAGACGAGCAGGGCGTCTGGCTGACAGTTGAAGACTGTCGAACGGGCGATATCGGCGATATCGCGGTTGCCGAGATAGGCAGCTGCTTCAGGGACGATGTTAAAGAGGAGCTTGATGTCCTTTCCACCCAGGCGGTGCAGGTGTCGCACCGTTGCGCCAGCGTTGGTATTCCACAGTCCAAAATCCGAACCATAGACTCCGCTGAAGATCTCGCGAATAAATTTTGCGCCAGTTGCAACCGCCAGATCAACCGAGGCTTCGGCGTCCCAGAGTACATTGACACCGAAGGGGACGCGAATCTGGCTTTTTAATTCACCGATGATACGCGCCATGGCGACAGCGGTAATGCGTTCAGTTTGGGTGAGGTAGGGGATGCTGGCTTCATTGGAGAACATCACCGCATCAACGCCGCCCTGTTGCAATGCCCGCAGGTCGGCGGCAGCGCGTTCTACCACGAAATCCATCCCCTTTTGGGGATCATAAGCTGGATCACCGGGTAGGGCAATCAAATGACACATGGCAATAATCGGTTTGGGGGTGCCAAACAGGTCTTCAAGCCAGGACATGAGGTAAATCCTCCTCTGTAACAACAAAGATGAGATAATGTTAATATGTGATTGTATTGTATAGAATATATGTTAAATTGTCAATAAGCAAACATAAAATGGCATGTTATGAGCAATATTTAGCGGTATTAACTTGACAATCAAACAAGATTATTATAATATATAAACAATTCCAAACATATTATAACAAGAGCATGAGCGGTTATCTTTCGGAAGAACGGCACCAGATTATTTTAGAGACCCTCGAACAGCGCGGTTCAATCACGGTGAACGAACTGGTTGACCGCTTTCAGGTCTCTGAAATGACCATCCGCCGTGACCTCGATGCCCTGGAGCGCAAAGGGTTGTTGCGCCGGGTGCATGGCGGGGCAGTCCTGGATCGCGGACGGAGCTACGAACCCCCCTTTGTGACGCGCGCGGTCGAAAATCTGCCTGCCAAACAGCAAATTGCCAAAGCTGCCGTTTCCTTAATCGAAAATGGAGATAGTATTATCCTGGATGTGGGAACAACCACCCTGGAGATCGCCCGTCAGTTAGTCGATAAACAAAATCTAACGGTTATCACCCCGTGCTTACAAATTGCCAGTCTCTTAGCTGAAAACCCGAACATCCGCTTGATTCTCACCGGCGGGATTGTCCGACCGATGGAGCTCTCGATGGTTGGACATCTTGCTGAACGTGCTTTGCGTGATTTTTATGTAGATAAACTCTTTCTGGGTGCCGCCGGCGTGGATTTGGAGGCTGGTTTGACCGAGTACAACCTGGAAGACACCTTAGTTAAGCAGGTCATGATCAAGAATGCCAAACGCGTGATTCTGGTGGCAGATGCCAGTAAATTTGGGCGGATTGCCTTTACGGCAATTGCACCCTTGAGTGTAATTCACACTTTAATTACAGATGAAGGGATTACGCCGGAGTGGCTGGCTCGATTGAAGAAATTGGATATTGAAGTGATCGTTTGTGGAGCAAATTCCTCATGAGTAAACCCTCTTTGCTCGGTATCGATATTGGAACAACGGCGACAAAGATTATTTTGATTGATCTGGATGGCAAGTTGCAGGGGGAGGTTTCTCTCCCTGCCTCGTTATACAGCCCACAGCCCAATTTCGCTGAGGAAGATGCCCTGCAGTGGTGGCAAAACCTCTGCCAGGGCGTTCCGCTTTGTTTGCAACAGGCGCAGGTTGATCCCAAACAGGTGCTGGCGGTGGGGGTGAGCGGTATGGTGCCGACCATCATTCTGGTTGGGAAAGATGGTTTACCCCTGCGCAATTCCATCCAGCAGAACGACGCTCGCTCGCATGTCGAGATCGATTTCTTCAAGTCCCGGCTCAACGAAAAAGAAGTCTTTTATAAGACAGGTTCTGCGATTACCCAACAAAGTATCGGGCCTAAATTGCTCTGGTTAGCGAAGAATGAACCAGACCGTTTTGCCAAAACATGGCAGGTCATGGGATCGTATGACTATATCAACTTCCGTTTGACCGGTCAGCCCACCCTGGAGCAAAACTGGGCTCTGGAAAGCGGTTTGTTTGACCTTCATCGTCGCGATTGGGATGACGATTTGTTATCGCTGAGCCGTATCCGTCGCGATCAATTGCCCCCCGTTCACGCCCCAAGCGATGTCATTGGGAAAGTCAGCGCTGAGGCTGCGCGCCAAACCGGCCTGCTAGAAGGTACACCCGTTGTCGCGGGCAGTGCTGATCACGTTGCTTCGGCTTTCTCGGTAGGTTTGAAGGAAAACGGCGATTTATTGGTCAAGCTAGGCGGAGCAGGCGATATCTTGTATTCGATTGATCACCTTGCCATCGACGAGCGACTCTTTTTGGATTATCATGTGATCCCAGGATTATACCTGATCAATGGTTGCATGGCTTCCAGTGGTTCGATCATCAAATGGTTCCGCAATCAATTTGCCCCTGAGTTAGATTATCCCGATCTGGACCGCGAAGCGGAAGGCATTCGTCCCGGTTCGGATGGATTGATCTTATTGCCCTACTTCATTGGCGAAAAAACTCCCATCTTTGACCCTCTGGCGCGCGGAATGTTCTTTGGGTTGACCTTGCAGCACACCCGCGCTCACCTGTACCATGCTATTTTGGAAGGCATTTCCTTTGGGTTCCTCCACCATATTCAGGTCATGAAAGAGCGCGGTTGGGAGATCTATCGCGTGCGGGTTGCTAACGGCGGAGCAAAGAGCCAGCTATGGCGTCAGGTGACCGCAGATGTGATTGGTTATCCGCTCGAGGAGGTTGCTCACCATCCCGGCTCTTCTCTTGGGGCTGCATTCGTTGCCGGCATGGGAATTGGGGCATTTACGAGTTGGTCGGAGATCGAAAGATATATCACCATCAGTCATGTTACCCAACCGCGCCTGGAGGAACACGCACAATATCAGCAACGCTTTGCCTTATATCGCCAGCTCTATGAGTCCAACAAAAGCCACTTTCGCATGCTGGCGAAGATCGAAGGGATTGCGGATCAGGAATGATTGGAACAGTAGCAATGAAAGTTTTGAGTTGGTTACGGCGTAATCTGGGATTATTGATCAGTCATCTGATCCTGACGGGAGCGTCTTTAATCATCTTACTGCCGATCCTTTGGGTGATGCGGACCTCCTTTGCCAATCGCCTGATTGCTTATAAGATCCCGCCGGTGTGGTTTTTTACTCCTACCCTGGAGAATTACCGAATCATCTTTGAAAAATACCCGTTCCAGAAGTACTTTTACAACAGTTTCCTTATTTCAACGGCTGCAAGTCTGGTTGCCTTAGCTCTAGGTGCTTTGGCAGCGTATTCGATTGCTCGTTTCAAGACCGGCGATCCGATCTTGCGCCTGAGCATGCTAAGCACCCAAATGCTGCCGCCAATTACGCTGGTGATTCCAATTTTCCTGTTAGCGCGCATTTTCCATCTGTGGGATTCGCGCCTGGGGCTCGTATTGGCTTATTTATCTTTCAATCTCCCCTACACCGTTTGGATATTGATTGGCTTTTTCCAAAGCATTCCGGTTGACCTTGAAGAAGCCGCCATGATCGATGGATGTTCGCGCCTCCAGGCTTTTTGGAGGGTGACCATTCCGGTTTCACTGCCTGGCTTGCTGGCAGCGGGCGTGTTCAATTTCATCTTAAATTGGAATGAATTTTTGTTTGCCCTCATCCTGACCGGACGCGAGACGCGCACGTTGCCGGTCGCGATTGCCAGTTTATGGACTCAGCAAGGGGTGCAAATTGGGGCTGTCTCAGCAGCCACCTTTTTAGTGATATTGCCGGTTATTGTCCTGACGTGGGTCATCCAAAAGTCGCTGGTGCGTAACCTGACATTTGGGTCGATCAAATAAATTGAAAGGAGAGGAAGCAGCGAGAAAAAACTCTAATTCAGTTCTCAAAATTGGTAAGAATCCCTTTTGGGAGTGTTCAAAAAACCAACCATGATCCAGAAAGGAGAGAAGAATGATGAGTAAGAAAACGATGCGCCTGATATTGAGCATAGGAGTGATCGTAGCCATCTTGCTGGGAGCCTGCGCTCCGCAGGCAACTGAAGCTCCAACAGCTCCCGAAGTGCCGTCCGCCACCGAAGCGCCCGCAACTGCGGAGCCCGGCGCGCCCGCTGAAGCCCCTGCTGCAAAGCCGTTCGAGGGTGTCACCATCAATATTATGATGGAAGGCGTGCCAGATACCGAGTTTGTGCAGGCTGTTTTGCCCAAATTCCAGGAAGCCACCGGCATGACGGTCAACATTGAGGTGTTGAACTATGCCCTGATGCATGAGAAGCTCGTTCCCCAACTCACTGCTCCAGAAGGAGCCGGTTCGTATGATGTTATCGTGGTGGATAACTATTGGGTGGGCGAATTTGTCAACGCTGGCTGGCTGATGGAACTGGACGAAATGGTGTCAAAGAGCCAGACCATCAACCTCGATGACTATTTGCCATCGATGGTTGAGATGGTGGGGCGTTTACATGGCAAGACATATATGATTCCTTTCTATAACTACGCCATGGCGTTAATCTATCGGGATGACCTCCTCAACGACCCAGCCTTACAGGAAGAATACAAACAGAAATACGGCAAAGATCTGACCCTACCTGCCAGTCCTGAGGAATACGTCGAATTGGCTAAATTCATGACTCGCGACACCAACGGTGATGGTCAAATCGATCTCTATGGCTCATCGATGATGGGTCTGCGCCCTGATCCCACTACAATGGAGTTCCTGAACTATCTCTACAGCTCTGGTGGACGCATCTACGATGAAAATTGGAATGTCACTATAAATAACGAGGCTGGCGTCAAAGCACTGACCCTCTACGTAGATGCAATGAAGAACGCTGCCCCTCCAGGCGCTCCAGCCTATGGCTTTGACGAAGCCTTCTCCACGATGGCTCAAGGGCAGGCTTTTAGCTATATTACCTTTAACTGGATGCTGCCGCAACTCAACGATCCTGAAAAATCTCAGGTGGTTGACAAGTGCAAAGTGGTGCGCGTGCCGGGCGGCAAAGGTCTGTTGGGCGGTTGGGGCTGGGCGATTCCGGTCTCTTCTCCCAACCCGGAAGCAGCCTGGGCGTTTATTGAGTGGGTGGAGTCGTTCGAAATTGCCAAAGAACGCGCCTTGCTTGGCGGTGCCCCTGCGCGCGCCGATGTCTTTGAGGATGCCGATGTGCTGGCGAAATACCCGCATTACAGCGAAGTTGAACAAATCGTGGGCGAAGCAATACCCTTCCCCATCATGAGTCGCAGCCCCCAGGTTGTGGAAGAGCTCGGGCGGGCAATTTCGGAAGCTGTTGCCGGTTCAAAGTCGGTAGTCGACGCGCTCAATGAAGTCGCGGAAGTCCTCAAGGGATTGGTGGATTAAGACATCGTTTCGGAGAGGCGCTGATTCCCTGGAGAGCGCCTCTCCTCTCAAAAGCAAATGGCTGAACTGGTAAAACCTACTCGCAATAAACCTGTTCCTGCTCCGGTCCTGCGCTCCGATCGCAGGTTGCGGGTTCAGCTAGTGCTACCAGCGCTCATTGGCATCTGGTTAGTCGTCGGGTTCCCGCTGCTCTATGCCTTTTACGTGAGTTTGCATGATTATGTTCTCAGCCAGGGGGGCATCAAGGGGCTCAATCCAGGCAATTACACCCAAATTTTCAGCGATAAACTCCTCGTAGGGGCAACCCGCAATACGATTATCCTGACGATCAGCGTCGTGGTTTTAGAATTTTTGATTGGTTTTGGTCTGGCATTATTGTTAAATAACAAGCGGTTGAGGGGCAGAGATTTATACTTGTTGATTTTGTTAATCCCCATGCTCATGCCGCCCATAACGGTGGGTACAATCTGGCGGCTTTTGTTGCATCCTGAATTGGGGATTATTAATTATTTCCTTGGCTTAATGGGTTTACCTCAACCAGCCTGGCTGGGCGATCCACGCCTTGCCATGATCACCATTATTATTGTGGACATATGGCATGAAACCTCCTTCATCCTCTTGATCTTACTGGCAGGCTTAACCTCCTTGCCGGATGAATTATATGAAGCTGCTATGATTGATGGCGCCAATTCGTCTCAGCAATTTCGTTTCATCACAGTGCCTTTGATGATGCCAACGATCCTGGTAGCTGTCTTGATCCGCATGATTGCAGCCCTCAAGACTTATGACCTGGTGTATATCCTGACGCGCGGCGGTCCAGGTATTGCTACCGAAACGATCAGTTATTATATTTATCGGGTCGCTTTCGTCTTTCTGGACATGGGTAAAAGCTCGGCGATGTCTTTCCTTTTGCTAGTCGTAATCATCCTTTTGACTTTAGTCTTGATGCGCATCATGCGTAGTGCGGAAACAACCTGAATTTCCGTTTCAGGCAGGTTTATAATCTTTGTAATGGCTCCTTATTGGAGGTTATCGAAACAGATTGCATTGTGAGGTTTGGGATGAGCAAAGAATTACAACTCAAAGTCAGTGGCATCACCGGCGCCGGTTCGGGGATCGGAAAAGCAATTGCAATGGCGTTCGCTCAGGCAGGCAGTCGCGTGGCGGTTACCGATGTCAATTGGGAATGGGCAAATAACGTTGCCAATGAAATCAAGCAAAGCGGCGGGGAGGCCATTGCCCTGAAACTGGATGTAACCCGCCAGGATGAATGCCAGGCCGTGGTTGATCTGATCGTTGAGCGATGGGGACATATTGATATCTGGGTAAATAATGCTGGTGTAAGCACGATGAACCGCTTTGTCGATCTTACCGAGCAAGATTGGGATTTTAACATGAATGTGAACGCCAAAGGCTCTTTTTTGTGTTCGCAAGTGGTTGTACGCCAGATGCTAAAGCAAAACCCGGATGCCACCAGCGGCTTAAGAGGGAAGATTATCAACATTGCCAGCATGGCAGGCAAACGCGGCAATGCCCCCTTTCTGGCGCATTATGTCGCCTCCAAGTTTGCAGTGGTGGGCTTGACGCAGGCGATGGCCGGCGAGTTGGCTCGCCACGGGATCACGGTGAATGCCATCTGTCCCGGCTATGTGGCAACCAGTATGCAAGCCCGCGAAGTGGAGTGGGAAGCAAATTTGCGAGGTGTAAAACCGCAGGACGTTCGTCAGCTTTATATCGATGACACACCACTGGGGCGTCTGGAAACCGCAGAGGATGTAGCGAAGGTGGCTTTGTTCTTAGCTTCAGCGGCGTCTGACTTTATCACCGGGGAAAGCATTAACGTCAACGGCGGGTCATTTATGGATTAAAATACTCCGATGCTGGCAGACAGCTTGCTATTTGTAACTGCTTCAAGGGAGGGAACTCCCTTGACCATGAAAAACAAATAGCCTTGTCATCAAACCAATAACTTGCCCAGGATAACAATATGGATCGTGAACTCAACGCTGCCATCGAAGCTGCCCTTGAAGCGGGGGAATTTTTACGACAGCATTACGGTAAAGCCAATGCCCTGCGCTATAAAAGCGCTATTGAAGTCGTAACCGAGCTGGATGGGCAAACAGAACAGATCATTGCCATGCGCTTGCAAAAAGAGTTCCCGCAGTATGGCTTTCTGGGGGAGGAAGGTCATCGAGAAGAAAGCCAGGCGGGCTATTGGGTGGTTGATCCGATTGATGGTACAACCAACTATGTGCGTTGCATTCCCGTTTTTGCTGTCTCCATTGGTTTGGTGGTCGATGATGAAGCAGTGGTTGGCGTTATTTATCAACCAATGACCGGTGAATTGTTTGCTGCGTGTAAAGGAAGAGGCGCCACCTTGAACGGAGCGCCTATTCACGTCTCTGAGGTTGATCAGATTGATAAAGCATTGCTTGGCTCCGGGTTTCCGTATGATGCCTGGACTTCTGAGCGAGATAACCTTGTGCAATGGGGTCGGGCAGTGAAAAACGCCTTTGCCGTTTATTGTAGTGGGGTGGCTGCCCTGGGGCTGTGCGATGTCGCCGCTGGACGGATCGATGGCTATTGGGAATTACATCTTCACCCCTGGGATATTGATGCTGGTGCCTGTATTGTCCGCGAAGCTGGGGGAATGGTGACCCAGATCGATGGGAGACGGTTTGACCCCCTGGGGCATACCGTTTTGGCGGATAATGGGCGAATTCATGAAGCTTTCTTGAAGCTGGTGCAATTAGAAAATCTTTCTTGAAGTGATTCATTGCTGGGATTTTATCTGCAGCTCTCTCTTTTATAGTGAAAGCGTTTGTTCTTCGAGCAACTGCCCTGTTCCAGAATTTCTCAATTCGTCTGTGGCTCAATATGAATATCTCCCTGTATGGATGACAAAGTTCCTTTAGCCATTTGTCTATGAACGCTATTCATAAGTTCGCAGATTAAAACTACCTGTCGAAAGGGTATAATCCATTTAGAGATTAATACCCAATCAATGTGTGGATCTTCACCCTTACTCTCAGGTTCATTCTTCATTCCCACCGCTCGCCCGTCGAATGCAGGATGACGAAAAATCGTATATCAGTTAAGCACGAGGGTGCACATGAACTACTTAGAAAGTGAATCGATTATGTTTGAATATGCCCCCATTTCCCTTTGGGAAGAAGATTTTAGCGCCATAAAAGTTGCCTTTGATGATTTGCGTTCGCAAGGGGTTACCTCTTTGCAGGATTATTTTACTGCGCATCCGCAGTTTATTGATCATTGCATGAACGGAATCGTTGTGCGTCGCGTAAACCGCAAAACTTTAGAGCTGTTTCACGCCCAGTCGGAAGAAGAATTGCTGGCAAATCTAGACAGGGTGTTTCGCGATCAGATGCGCATCCATTTTCAGCAAGAGTTATTGACGCTCTGGGAAGGGAACACCTATTGGACGGGGGAGGGAATTAATTATACCCTGAGAGGAGACCCGATTGAGGTTCGACTGCATCTATCGATCGCTCCTCAATCGCTTGACAGTTGGGATCACGTATTGATTACCCTGGAAGATATAACCCAACGTAAAGAAGCGGAGCGCCGTTTTCAGGCGCTATTCGAACATTCTCCGATTTCTCTTTGGGAGGAGGACTGGAGTGGAATCAAAGTCGCTCTTGACCAGCTTCGCGCCCAGGGGATCAGGAAAATCCAACCCTATCTGACACGCAACCCTGATTTTGTCAGACATTGTATGGGACTCATCCGCGTTGTCAATGTCAACCAAAAAACGCTTGACTTATTCAAAGCGCGCAGCAAAGAGGAATTGATCGCGAATTTAGACAGGGTTTTCCGCGATGAGATGTCCCTTCATTTTGCCAAGGAACTTGAGGATTTGTGGAATGGGGTTACTGTCTATGAACGGCAGGGAGTTAACTATGCGTTGGATGGGGAAGCGATTCAGGTGCATATAGAAGTGCGCATTATGCCTGGCTATGAAAATACGTTCAAATGGGTACTGGTCTCCCTGCAAGACATTACAGCGCGCAAGAAAGCTGAGGATTATTTACGTTATCTCGGCAGCCATGATGTGTTGACCGGTTTATATAACCGCATGTTTTTCGAGCAAACCCTGCGGGAATGGGAACAGAGTCCCGTTTATCCAAGCGGTGTGATCGTTGCGGACATTAATGGCTTGAAAGCAGTCAATGACACGTACGGTCATCAGGCAGGAGATGACCTGATTCGGCGCGCTGCAGAAGTCTTGCAGAAAGCCATTGATGAGAACAACATCCTTGCCCGCATAGGAGGCGATGAATTTATCATTCTCTTACCAGGGTGTGGGGAGCGAAAGACCGCCCATCTCGTTGAACGGATTCGGAATTTGATGGACTTGAACAACAAATATCATACGCAGGCGCCCTCCTTGAGTTTGTCCATCGGAAGAGCAATCACCAATTCCGAATTATCCCTCCAGAAGTTGATCGTCCAGGCAGACAACATGATGTATCAAGAAAAAGGAAAATATTATCGGCGGCGCAAAGGGGATCTCGAAGAATCTATTGATCTGGAGTCGCCATCAGGCTAAAGCCGAGACAATCTTGCCGGATTGAGTTTTGGCAGCGTAAAAAGATTAATATTTATTGAGAGTTGGCAGGGGGAAGCGTTTGTACGCGCTTGAGCGATTACAATATGACAAATTATATCCAATATATCTGCGAGGCTAAAAGGTTTATGATGAAACGAAAAACAACGATCTTCTTCTTGCTCGCAATTGCTGTGCTGACTATCGTTGGTTATGCCCTGGTTCAATCTGTCCTGGGACCTACTTTACCACCCAGCACCCCTGCGGCTCCGATAACTGTTGCAGTAAATGAGCCAGAAACCTCATCTTCAGAGATGGAGAACGCTTACCCGGGCCCAGGCGAAACCGAGCCAGCTTCAGCTACACTGGAACAAGCGGTTGAGAGCCCTTACCCGCTGCCCGAACAGACTTCCTCCGCCTCTCAAACCCAGAGTGGTGACGAAATCGTCTTTCAAATTGTTTCGACGGAGACTCTGGCGCGCTTCACGATTTTTGAAATCTTACGCGGCAGCCCCAAAGATGTCATTGGAGAGACAAATCTGGTCACAGGCGAAATCGTCGTCAATACGGTTGAACTCTCCCAATCCAAAGTCAGCCCAATCCAGATTAATGCACGCGGCTTTGCGACCGATGATGAACGTCGTAATTCCGCCATTCGCAATCGAATTCTCCAGACGGATGCTTATGAGTACATTCTCTTTACGCCTACAACCATCGAAGGCTTGAACGGCAGCGGTGAGGTCGGCAAAACTTACACCTTCCGCCTGACCGGAGATCTGACGATTCGCGAAGTTACCCAACCGGTAACCTTTGAAGTCACCGTGGTTGCCGAGAGCCCAACCCGCCTCAGCGGTAGTGCCACTGCCACAATCCGCCGCTCGGACTTCAACCTGGTTGTTCCCAATGTGCCCTTTGTTGCCAGTGTAGCCGACGAGGTGAAGCTCGAATTGATTTTTGTCGCAGTTGCTAAATAGAGGATAAGGGTGTCCTGTAGTTGAAATGGTGGAGTGAATGCCCGATACCTGGGCAGCCTGGGAAAAACATACCTCCCTACCGTGGCGTTGTGAAGGGACCATCCACGAATTCGTGACAGGTGCTCGAATCGGAATGAGCTTCTTGGGTTCGTAACATATTCTTAGATAGTCTGCTATCAAAGAAGAAAAAAGGGCGCAATCACAAAATCCCTGTGATTTGTCAAGATTTTGCCGTTTCTCCACCGATATTTTCTACCTGATATAAGCTAAGCGGGTTCAAAGCACTCAATGGTATAATGCGTACAGTAGAATTGCCTTTTCGCCAGATCTCTCCAGGACAAGTGTCATGAATCAGCATCAAGGTGAGGAACCGGATCTTGATCGACATCTGCCTTACCTGCAACGGGCAGTGGAGTTAGCTCGACAAGCCAGAGAACATGGCAACCACCCCTTTGGAGCGCTGTTGGTTGACGATCAGGGGAATATCCTCCTGGAGGCGGAAAACAGTGTCGTCACCGAAAGGGACTGTACCGGCCATGCAGAAACCAATCTGGTGCGCGCTGCTTCTCGGAAGTATCCTGTAGAGTTCCTGGAACGCTGTACGCTTTACACCAGCACAGAACCTTGTGCCATGTGCGCCGGCGCGATCTACTGGGCTGGAATTGGCAAAGTGGTTTACGCCCTCAGTGAAGCGGACTTACGTCAGATGACCGGCGCCCATGCCGAAAATCCAACCCTTGATTTGCCCTGTCGCGAGGTGTTTCAAAGAGGACAAAGAAGGATTGAGGTGATCGGACCGGTGGACTTGGCGGAGGCACACCAGGTTCATCTCGGCTTCTGGGATTCTTAATCAATTTTCTCTAGACAAAAACACTCAGCGGATTTATAATATTGTCTGACAAATAAAATTGGAGAGGTCTTCTCCGTCAATGAAATCCTCGTACAAAGTACAACTGGCTATCCTGGTCATCGCCGTCATCAGCGCCCTTTTGGTCGGTGCCATCCTGCTCCTGATTGTGCGGGCAAATCCTTTTACCGCCTACCGAGCCATGCTTCTCGGTCCATTCAGCAGCCTGTATGGGCTGACGGAGACGGCTGCCAAAGCTACCCCCTTGATGTTGGTCGGTTTAGGCATTGTGATCGCCTTTCGCTCCGGGATTCTCAACATCGGTGGCGAAGGGCAGATGATTATCGGCGCCTTAGCCGGCACGGTGGTAGCGATTACCTTGCAAAACTGGTCACCTTTTCTTTTATTCCCGCTAACGATGCTGGCTGGCTTTCTTGGAGGCGCTCTCTATGGTGCCATTCCGGGGGCTTTGCGCGCCTATTTCAAAGTCAACGAAATTCTTTCAACCATTATGCTCAATGCCATCGCTCAACAGGTGCTGGTCTTTTTGTTGCGCGGACCGCTCATTGACCCGACCGAAATTGCGTATGGAACAGGCTTTCCCCAAACCCAGCAACTGGCGAGAGGTATCTGGCTGGGTAAACTGATTCCTCAAACCCGTTTGCACTGGGGATTTATTATTGCGATAGTGCTGGCGATTTTGGTTTACATTTTCCTGTGGCGGACAGTGGTTGGATACCGTCTGCGGGCGGTCGGAGCTGGTCCAAAGGCGGCTCGCTACGCTGGCATTCCAGTCGAAGGAGGCTTAATTCTGGCAATGGCGCTGAGCGGTGGATTCGCCGGACTGGCTGGCATCGTTGAAGTACTGGGTATTCATCACCGTTTGTTGGATGGTGTTTCGGCCGGCTATGGGTTTACAGGCATTGTGGCAGCCTTGTTTGGACGTTTACATCCCATCGGTTTGATTCCAGCGTCTTTCTTATTTGGGGCATTGGTCTTAGGCGCCGATATGATGCAGCGCGCCGTGGCAATCCCGGCTGCCATTGTGTTGACCATTCAGGGAATTATGGTCTTATTTGTGGTTGGTTCGGATATTTTTATCCGCCGTCCCGAGTGGGTCGAAAAAGTAACTGCACCGTTGCGGCGAAAAACACCCCAACCCGCTTTGCCGGTCGCCGTCTCTCCCGGCGGAACTCCTGACCAAGGAGAACCTCCCCGTGATTGATCAACTCCTGCAAATGTCGGTCATCGTTGGCATTATTACTACCGGTGTTCGCCTGGCGACTCCGTTCCTGCTGGCAGCCCTGGGGGAGATGTTCGATCAGCGTGCCGGCGTGTATAACCTTGGCGTAGAAGGAATTATGATGATGGGGGCGTTTGTTGGCTTTTGGGTAGCCTTGCGCAGTGGATCACCGTGGTGGGGAATCCTGGCTGCGATTGCGGTGGGCATTTTTATGGGGCTGTTGATGGGTTTTATCAGCATCACTTTACAGGCAGAACAGGGCATCAGTGGAATCGGTTTGTATATGTTCGGGGTAGGCCTGGCGGGGTATCTCTTTCGCATCACGGTCGGGTATATCACCGGCATCGAAGGCTTTCAACCCATTTCAATTCCCTACCTGAGCGACATCCCGATTTTGGGTCAAATCCTGTTTAACCATAACTGGATGGTGTACTTTGCCTTCTTAATGGTGCCGGTCTCGTGGTTTGTTTTGTTCAAGACCACCTGGGGACTGAAAATCCGTAGTGCCGGGATGACCCCCGAAGCCGCCGACACCCTGGGATTGAGTGTCGTTGCCATCCGTTATACCTGTCTGGTGATCGGAAGCATCGCCGCCGCGCTGGCAGGGGCTTTTCTGACCCTCGGACATACCAATATGTATGCGGATAACATCAGCGCTGGACGGGGTTTCATAGCCGTTGCTCTGGTTTACTTCGGGCGTTGGAGTCCGTGGGGCATTCTCGGTGGAGCGCTCTTCTTCAGCCTGGTGGATGCCTTGCAGTTATGGGTGCAGGTGTTGGGGCTGCAAATTCCCTATGAATTTGCGGTCATGGCACCCTATGTGCTGACCATTCTGGCTTTAACGGTGGCAGCACGCCAAATCTGGGGACCGGCGGCTTTAGGCAAGCCGTTCAATCGCGAAGGCGATTAATCTTATATTTTCCGAGGAGAAGAAACTATGAAAAAACTGTCCATTCTGATCATCTCTATACTGGTCTTGAGTGCTTTGTTGAGCGCCTGCGGTGGGCAACAACAAGCGCAAAAGATCCGCATCGCCCTGATCCTGCCCAGCACGGTGGACGATCTCTCGTGGAGCCAGGGCATGACCGAAGGCGTCAAAGCCGTTCAGGCAGAATTGGGCGAAGACAAGGTTGAAGTCGCTATTAGCGAGCGTTTGGGTAACCCAACCGATGCGGCGGCTGCGATTCGTCAGTACGCCTCGCAAGGGTTTGATTTGATCATCGCCCACGGGTCGCAATACCAGTCTGTTTTAGATGAGATTGCCCCCGAATTCCCCGAGACGTCGTTTGCCTACGGAACTGGCTTCCAGACTCGCGAGAACGTTTTTGCCTACGATCCGCAGGCGCAGGAAGGGGCTTACCTGCAGGGGATGCTGGCGGGCAAGCTCACCAAGACGAATATCATTGGCGTGGTAGGACCGATCGAAGCTGGCGACGCGATTAAGTACAACTACGGCTTCGAACAAGGTGTCAAAGCCGTCAACCCCGATGCCGAAGTTCGGATTGCCTATACCGGTTCGTTTGGCGACATTGCTAAGGCTGCGGAACTGGCAAAAGCGCACATTGACGCAGGCGCCGACATTCTGACCGGCACTGCTCAGCAGACGGTTGGTGCGATCCGCGCTTGCTCGGAAAAGCCAGGCGTTTACTGGTTGGGCAACGACATGGATCAATCCTCCATCGCTCCCAATACGGTCTTAACCGCCCAGGCTTATGACTGGAAAAGCGTGGTGATGCAAATGGTTAAATTCCGCCAGGAAGGAAAGGTCGGTGGAGAGCATCTGACTCTCTCGCTTGCCAACGGCGGCTTGAACATCGTCGTAAATCCGAATCTTTCGAATGTCATCCCTGCTGACGTTATGGCCCTGATCGAACAGGCCAAGAAAGACATTATTGACGGGAAATTAGTCGTAGAACTGCCCAAATAAAACCGAAGCATTGGAGGCAGGTCGAAATTCATTTCGACCTGCCTCTCCTCATTGGAGAAGGGCTGATGCGCATTCAACATCTCGAAATGATCAACATCACCAAGCGCTTTCCGGGCGTGGTGGCGAACGATCGGGTCAGTATTGATGTGCGCGCCGGTGAGGTGCTGGCGTTGTTGGGGGAGAACGGCGCCGGTAAATCCACCCTGATGAAGGTGCTTTACGGCTTATACCGCCCAGACGAAGGCGAGATTCGCATTAACGGTGAAGTGGTGCAGATTCATTCTCCCAAGGACGCCATGCGCCAGGGGATTGGCATGGTCCACCAGCACTTTATGCTCGTACCAACCCTGACCGTGGTGGAGAACATTATTCTCGGCCTGCCCACCGGACGAGGTCCTTTGCTGAATACAAAGGAAGCAACAGAGCGAGTAATACAATTGTCCGAGAAGTACGGATTGCGCGTTGACCCTTCTGCCTATGTCTGGCAACTCAGCGTGGGCGAACAACAACGGGTGGAAATCCTGAAAGTTCTCTATCGAGGGGCAGAGCTGTTGATCCTGGATGAACCTACCGCCGTGTTGACCCCCGACGAGGTCAAAGAATTGTTTGATGTGCTGAAAGAAATGGTTCAGATCGGGCACAGCATCATTTTTATCAGCCATAAACTCAAAGAGGTTATGGATATCAGTCAGCGCGTGACCGTTTTGCGCAGTGGCAAAGCCGTAAAGACCTTAGCCACGGCTGAAACAAATGAACACGAACTGGCACGCCTGATGGTTGGCAGGGAGATTGAAACCGAGTATCAACGCAAGACGATGCCGGCTGAGAAAAGCGTCCTTTCCATCGAACACTTGAAAGTTCTGAACGATCAACGTCTGCTGGCAGTAAATGATTTTTCTATCCAGGTCAGGGCAGGCGAGATTTTGGGCCTGGCGGGTGTATCCGGAAATGGGCAGCGCGAGCTGGCAGAAGCGATTGCCGGTCTGAGGCCGGTCAGGGAAGGAAAAATTTTCTTAAACGGCATTGAGATTACCAATCGTTCGCCAGCCGAAATCATTCAAGCCGGACTGGGATACATCCCTGAAGACCGCCTGACGGTCGGCACCATTGGGACATTCTCGGTGGCGGAAAACCTGATCTTGAAAGACCACCATCATCCGCCGCTTTCTCAAAAGGGTTTTTTAGATTTAGAGCAAATCGATCGTTTTGCCCACCAACTGGTCAAAGAGTTTGAAATCAAAACCCCGGATATTGACACTCCTGCGCGGGCTCTTTCAGGCGGGAATATCCAGAAGGTGGTTCTGGCGCGTGAGATCTCTCGTCAGCCAGTCTTCCTGCTGGCAAATCAACCGACGCGTGGCCTGGATGTCGGCGCCACCGAATACGTGCATCATCGCCTGTTAGAGCAGCGCGAAAATGGCAAAGCAATCCTGTTAATCTCCGAAGACCTGGATGAAATTTTTGCCCTCTCCGACCGCATTGCCGTGATTTATGAGGGGCGTTTGATGGGGGTTGTGGATGCCCGCACGGCAGAACGCTCGCAGGTGGGACTGATGATGGCGGGTATGACGAAGGAGCCCGCTTAGACTTTGGAGTGTCTTATTACACCTAATTGCCCCATTCAACTTCCAACGTAGGGCGACCCTCGAGATTCCAGTCGCCGGTGTCTGAGGCGACAAAATATTTGCCACTGTGATAGTCTGAGTCGGCTGAATACAAAACAAGCCGTAAGGGTTGCCCATGCGTATAGGCTTTTACCACGGCTGCCGAAACATTCCAGGTGCGTCTGACTCCAGGCCAGCCCGGAAAGGTGGTTATCGGGTCCACCCAACTGCCGCCGAAGTTTTCATAAGCCAGGGGGGCGTTGTTCCAGGTGATGGTATCTTCCTGCCAGTCTCCCAGTGTGGTGAGAACCTGAATGTAAGAGGGTTTTGCTTCTCCCGATCCGCCGGCGTTGCCAAACTGATGCAGGATCAGCCTGGCTGAGACGATCGTTTTGTTCGGCGGGATGCTTTCTAAGGGGAAGGTGACATAATATTTGGCAAAGCAGGGCCAGTCGGCAATGTCGGATTGATTCTGGATGTTGAAATCCGGCGCCTTGCCATAATTGCGATTTGCCCACTCGTTCCAGATATGGAATTCATCGCCCGGACATTGATTGGTGATTGCCCCACCCACATCGGCGTCTGGCACCAGCGGGCTCGTCTCGGTTGGACGGCGGATCACCACAGGTTCCTCGCTCGGCTGAACGGTGGTCTGGTAGGAGGGGATCCCAAAGTTCAGGTAGCCCCAGGTGTCAGGTTCGTTAAGCGAGGCTTGCGGCGGCCAGGATTGATCACCGATAGGCGCACCAGCGCGAGAATCGCGGTCGTGAACGATGACTGCCAGCCGCCAGGTGCTGCCATAAGGTGGAGCAGCTGTCAGCCCCAGACTGCTGAACGGTATGGTGAAGCCCATTGCCCAGCCGCGATCGCTGTCGGAATCGTCGTTCAGAGCATTTCCCCGCCAGCCAGGCTTGGCGCTAAAAGGAACTGCGGTAGCCTGCCAGCCTGCCGAGCCGCCGCGGTACGCGGCCTGGTAACGCGGGTCTTCGTCGCCGAAGAGCTGGGCGACAAAGCGATAGGAGGTCGAACTCAGGTTAGCGTTCGCAGCGGTATCCAGGAGCAGGGTCGCAGCGTCCCATTCGGTCAACCTGGATGGAGACGGATTTTCATCGTACCACAAGCGTCGGTCGAAGATTGCCAGATAAAGATAGAGTTGCTGGTGATTGTACCCAACGCGCAGGTCGGTGTAGTTCCTTTCAGGGGAAAGTTGCCCGAACCAGGCGATCGCAGTTTGTTCAAATGCAATTGCCTGGCTGCCAAAGTCCGGGGCATTAATGCGTGGCAAATGGTCTGGCGGTGTGCCTTTTATGACTACAGGCAGATAGAGAAGTGGCGAGTCCTGCCTGCCTGCCCCTTGCGAAGCAGCGGGCGGCGAGGAGAGCAAAGCAAACAGGACGGAAAGCGTAAAAAGACGGAAAAGATGCGTTTTCATTTCCTTTTCCTCCTATGGACGGGAACGCAGGATCAAGGGCAACCAGAAGCGCGGCAGGAGATGTTCATCATCGTATGCCTGGAGGGTGGCGACGATCTTCTGGATTGAGTATAAATCGCCCTTGCCCCATGGACGATCCAGCCAGCGGCGCAATTGACTGCGCGGCTGGCCGAGAATGTAGGCATGCGCCATAAAGTGCGACCAGGCGGCTTGCGGCGCCACAAAGGCGCTTTCTCCCTCCTCAGCGTGAATGCCAGCTCGCGTGAGGTACCACCAGCGCAGACCATCGCCGCTCTCGCGCGAGAGCAAGTGCTCGGCTGCCTTTCCTTCTGTTTGTTCGCGCAGATAGAGCCCAATCTCTGGCTGGATGCCGAAGAAAACAGGCACATACCACCCCTGGAACGTTCCCCATTCGGGCTGCTGATCGCGCGGGATCCAGTACTGATCACGGGATTTGGCATAGTCGATATAGGATTGGATATTTTTCCCGGCCGTGAGGGCGCCGACTGCGTCCTGCACAGCCTGGGTATAGCGGGGGTCGGTTTCGCCGAAGATTTGACGGGCCATGCGGGCATAGCCAATGAGGCCGCCGATATCGGCGTAATACGTCAGATTATTGCGCCGCGCGTTGTATAGCGCCGTCAGGGCATTCCAGTTGTCGCGTACCAGAGCCCAGTCGCCGCTGTTTTTTGCCCATAACCACACCGCATAGAGCGAGATTGGACTGGCAGCCGGGGGTGGCCAGTTGTTGAGATTGTTACGGATTTCTGGCGGCATGGGGTAAATTTCTCGGGCTGCGCTATTCTTCAGCCAGTCGCCACCATAGGGCATATTTTCCCAGGGCGGATAGCGAGCAATGACCGCAGATACATAAGCCCGCACCTCCCTTTTCAAGTCATCATCCAGATAGGGATAAGCCATTGCCAGGCTGAGCACCAGTTCTCCAGAGTCATGCCAGACGGCAGAGCCATAACTGCCGTAAGTTACCGCAGGTGGGTCGGGCGGCTGGGTTGAGTTGTGTGGCCACATGGCCGGGTTGTTCATGCCGCGCTCGAAATAATAGGGCATCGGGTAAGGCTTGAGGGCGATCAGAGTACGCACTTCGTCTCGCAGGCGTTGCACCAGATCGGGCGGCGGATTTGGCTGTGGGTTTGTCAGGTCTAAGGTCACGTATTCGGCAAGCGGGCGGTTGGAGCTTGAGGGCAGGATCGCTGGTGAGGGCTGGTCGGGCGTGTTGGGCGTGTTGGTGTAGACAATGGGGTTTGGGCAGCTTGAGCCAGAACGATGTGCGATTCCAGCCAGCCCCCCTTCGATAACCCGCCAGTAAATCATGTTGTTGGCGATGACCGCCCCGGAGAGGGAAGCTCCTTCCCCCACACGGGGAGATGGAAAGGGGTAAGCGGGATCAGCAGGGTTGCCACTGAGCGGAAAGAAAGGGTTCGGACCATCGGGCCCGCAGCCGGTTCCGCCTCCACACTCGGGCCAGACGTTGGAGACGTTACCGAGATGCACTAACTCTCCCCGAATTTCATCGCTCAGGTTGATGCCGCCCAGGCGCTCCCAGCTTTCGACCAACAGGAGGTTGCCCCCCATGGTCAAGACAGCCGGTTCGTCAGAGGTCAGGCGAAATTCATAGTTGAAGCGGGAGCTGGGATAAGCGGCTGTTCGCAGACCGCGAATTTGATCCAGTTGGCGCGTATCGAGCAGGCCCAGCTCGGCATCGTAGCGCGTCGACACGTGAATCGAGCCGCCGGTAGTCTGGATGCCCTGCCGGGGGCGATACATCACATATACTTGATTCGAGTTGCCCTGGCGGACGACCGGCATGGAGGGTACATCGCTGTTCCCAAAGGTGAGAAGCACCGGGGCTACCCCACGACTTTGACCGTTTGCGCTGTTCAGGACAAAGAAAGTCTGCTTGTGGGGATTGGCGCTCAGGTAGTTGAGGATATGCCCCTTGACTGCTTGCCAGTCCTCATCCCAGTCCGTCCTGATGGTTCCACCTGAGTCCAATACATCATCTCCCTCGTGCAGCAGTTGCCACAGGGAATAGACGGGTTGCGAGCGGTAGATCACGGAGTCCGGGAGTACTACCGGATAGCGTTCGCTCAGACTCTGGCCGTAGAGACGGGTTCTCCATACTTCGACGCCTGTCTCGGCGTTCACGGCGAAGGCATAAATCGCTTCGTTGCCGGCGAAGATCAGCCTTCCGTCGTGGCTCATGGAGGGGGTGGTCAGGATGGGCGCGCCCGAGTCGTATTGCCACACCAAATTGCCGTTGTTCAGGTCTAAGGCGCTCAGCCGTCCATCGGTAGAAGCAACGATGACGCGATTGCGGCTGGTGTCAATCAGCGGCGCGGTTGCGCTGCGTCCGGTCAGGCGTTGCCAGCGCAAAGCCCCTGTGGTGGCACTGAGCGCAAAGGTGTTCCCCTGATGCGTGCTGAAGACCACCAGGTCGCCAGCCACGCCAGCCGAGTGACGGATTGGGCTGCCATCGCCAGGGAAAGTCCAGAGATGTGCCCCCGTGCTGGCGTTTCGGGCATATAACACACCATCCATGCCGCCGATAAACAGCCGCCCTGCGGCAACCACCGGCTGGGCGCGAGAAGCAAAGGGCACTTCGTACCATTTCCAGATATAGCAATAGGGTGGATTGACCTGCTGAGGGGAATAGTTACTGCGTTGGGGGTCGCGTCCCAGTTGCGGCCAGTCGGCGTCAGCCAGCGCAGAAGTGGCGGCTTGAGGTGAGGTTGTTTCTGCTCGCGCTGAGGGTTTTGCCGCTGCGGCGGATGCGTACATCAGCGCAGCGGTTTGTGGAACGCCAAATCCGGGATATCCGCTGACTGCAAGGGTGATCAGCAGGAGCGCCATCAGACACAAGGCAAAGAAGGGTTTTCGAGTAAGTGAACTCTCCATGGCATTTTTTCTCTTGCAGTCCAACCTACAATCTGACAGTAGAAAACTATGTTCATTCCCTATCAGGCTCATCTGCCAGCATGGGAGGCTTGGATAATGATCTGCTGAGGCGACGTGGCATAGATGACCGGGTCACCCTGATACCACTCAATTTTCCCCGTGACCAGCACCGCTTGTCCGACAGTGTACATCTGCTCTGGCGGTTTGGGGAAATTATGCCAGGCTTCTTTGCGGATGATGATCTTGAAACTGCCCTGATGCGGGTTAGAAAAGCCCAGCAACACCTGTTTGCCGTTGTTGAAGACGTATTCGAGCCTGCCGCTGACCGTGGCGGTTGAGCCAGCCCAGGCGCGCGCCTGGCTGTGAGCGAGGATGCCCTCTGGCTGGCGGGCGGAGGTAGAGGTTGCCGGAGCGGGCTGAGCCTGGATCAGCACCCTGGAACTGGCGTTGCTCTGAGGGTTGCCGCTGGTCAGGGCGACGACCGCGCCGTCGGTGCTGACAAAATAGAGCGTGTCGCGGCTGATCACCCACTGGGCATATTCGCTCCAATACCGGTCATACACAGCGCCTTGTTGCCAGTAGATATAAAAGCCGCCCGGCCAGTTTCGGGTATTTGCTAAGCCGGTTTCACAGTAATGCGTATTGAGAAAATTGCTACCGCAAACATCATTGTCTTGAGAAGTGGCGATATGGGGAAGATTACTGACCGTTATCGGATTTGTGCCACTGCCACGTGAGGCCGAGCGGTCTTGAATGAGATGGGCGATGCCAGCTTCCCAGTGGGCAGCAAAGATTTGATCGCCAGCCATGGAGAGAAAAGCCTGTTCATCGCTTGGGAAAAAGGTGTTTTGCATATATCGAACGTACCCTGCTTGCAGGCTGCTGATGGTCTGGTCATCGAGCATCATTTCACCGAGATGTGAGTCCCACCGACTGTCGCAGGGATCTTGCTTACAAGGGCCACCTCGCATGACCACATAGGCGATTTGCTTTCCGTCAGGGAATGTTTTAATGACCGGTAGAGGACCCATTGGCATGTAACCTCCATCGCCGAAACCAGCGTGAGGGACATGAGCAATGAAGGCTTCCTGACCGTTGTCGAGATCAATGGCAAGCAGGGCTTTTTGGTCGGGATGGTTTTGCAGGTGCTGGCGCATCGCAAGATTGTTGGTCAGAATAGCAGGATTCCACTCCCATAGGGTTTGCCAGTCCAAGCGCAACTTGATCAGGACAATGCCGATCTGATCGGCAATGACCGGCTAGCCTCGGCTTACTTCGGCATAATCGTTCGAATCACTGGAGCCCGGGTCGCCCGGATCGAGAGAGGTATGTTTGACGCGCCATTTTTGAGAACCGGTCTTATTGTCAATGGCGTGTACATAGAGGTCTCGACTGGCAACAATGACGAGGTCTCGCGTAGCAGAATAAGCGGGCGGAGTGTCTACTGGCGAGGCAGCGTCATATCTCCAGAGTTGGGACAATGTGTTTGTATCAAGCGCATAGACGTACCTGCCCATCGAGAAGAAGACTCGTCCCTCTGCAATCGCGGGAGGCAGAGGCAGGTTGCTGCTATACGAGGTTGCGAAGCTAGAAAGGGTGCTGCCGTTTTGAGAATTCAGTTTGTACAGTGTGCCGTTGCTACTCAGAACAAACAGCGCCTGGGTGGTGGGATCGAAAGCAGGGGTGGAGTTGATGATACCAAGATCCGTCCGATTCCAAATCACTGAACCATTTGCATTGTCAAGCGCAAAAACGCCCTGAGCACCGGCAGCAATATACACTCTTCCACCGCCCACAACCGGTTGGCTGTTGCGGGGTAAGCCGAATTTTCCACTAGTAATTCCGCCATAGGAGTTTGGCCCATTCCAGGCCCACTTCCAGCGCCAGGGGGTAGGAAACGCCTCAGGCTGGTAACTGGTGCGTTGGGCATCCGCAGCGTGTTGATACCAGTCTGTACTTTGAGCAGGCGGTGGGGTCGGCGAAGAGCGGGCTTGCAGGATGAGTGGCAGATATTGAAAAACGGACGTTGTCTGCTGGGCGAACATCGGCGGCGCAAAGATCAGCATGGAAATACTCAGCAGGATTGCCAGAGAAAGCGCAGAGATGACGGTTTTGATTTTCATCGCAAATGCTCCTCAAAACAATCAGAACGGCTTGTTGTTTGAATCATAGACCGGTCCCGCAGGGCTTCCGCCATAATTACGGCTGCCGTGGCTGGGTCCGCCAGCCGCGCCGCTGGAGTCCAGAATCGTTGTGCCGCTTCCCTCGTCGAAGTGATACAGCCCCACCGTATTTGCATCCGGGTTAAAGGGTGCGTTGGGCAGGGTGAAATTAGAAGTGTAGCGAATAATCTTAGAAATGCGTATTTCGTCTACCCACCCGCTGAAGGAAGGGTAGGTCCCTGGATCGTAATCGTGCTTCTCTGCCCCGATGACGAGGAAAGGTTCATTGACATAGCTGCCGGTGATGGCTCGCCCAACCCGGTAGGAGATATTTCCAGCCGGCCCGTTGTATTGACGGGAGAGCACCCCATTGATGTAGATGCGCATATCCCCACTGTTAGCTCTGGTTAGCGCGACATGGTACCAGGTGTTGGCGTTCAGGGACATATTGCTGCAGATGGTGTAACCGGACGACCCGTTATGCACACCAAAGGCGATCCGATTGCCGTAGAGCGAAATGCCAAAGTCGCCGTAATCGGGTGTGCCGAAGATGTCGCGGTCGATGATGATATTGCCATAGATCCAGGTATCCTGTCCTTCCGTGCAGGTGCCGCTGTTGTTTTCGCCTGGCGCAAAGCGCAGCCAGAACTCGATAGTGAAATCGGTTGCTCCGATATTTACCGGCAGGGAGGTATTTCCGCTCGCAACTGGAATCTTGACCCGATCGATGTCGTTGGTGCCATTGCCGTAAAAACGCAGGGAGTACGTTGAAAGGTTCGGTGGGGTTGGGGTATACGTTGGAGTAGGGGCAGGTGGAGTTGGAGTAGCAACGCTTCCAGGGCTCAGGATCAGGGGGAGGTAAACAAAACTGGTCGCGGCGGGCTGGGCAAGCGAGAGAGAGGGCTGCGCCAGCAAGGACAAGAGGGCGAACACGAACAAACAAATTTTGACCAATACCGATATGCCATACTTCATCGCAAGCTCCTTGGGGTGATCCCCTTTGGCGATAAGCCGTTCCTGACCCTGCTGGTAAAGAGGGACGAACCAACCAGAATAGGTACTTGTGTTGCCGGTAATGCAATCCAGGCAAGAAGTATTGAATAAATTATCCCCCAAATGCTGTCAAATTAGGTTAAGATTTTCTTACACTTTTGTTATTAACTGGTAAAATCAAGCACTTGCGCTGAAACGAACATCCATTCAAGCGCCTCAAAGAGAAAAGCCGGGTTATTTTCTTGCAAGTTAACCTGAAACTTGCCCCCTGCCACGAATTTAACCTGAGTCTGGTCTAACCGCTCAAAACGGGACGCAGGTAAGTCAGGGAGGGGATAGATGGAATGCGTCGTTGCAGCTCAAAGATTATGGTTAGCCCGCCAGCTACTCGCCGAACATCTCGGTGTAATCCTGACGGGCGGCTTCGATGACCTGCATGGCATGGGCGGCGTCATAGATACTTTCGATATATGCCGCTGACTCTTTGCCCGGAATCAATTTATACGTGCTGAAGTAGTGACGCAGGCGTTCGACCAGAACAGAAGGTAAATCGGCAACATCCTGTGCTTTTTCCCAAAAGCGATCTTTATCCAGCACGGCGAGGATTTTGTCGTCCGCTTCGCCGTTATCGATCATCAACATCCCACCAACCACGCGGGCGGTGAGGATGACTTCAGATTTGGTGATCGGGCGCTCGCTGATGACGCAGATATCGAGCGGATCGCCATCGCCTTTGATGGCTTTGCTAGCCAGCGCGCCCACGCGGGCTCCGCAATAGGTGCGGGGAATGAAGCCATATAAAGTGGGTGGTTGAGAAGATGTGTGCTGAGGGCGATCAACTTTGAGGTAACCGGTGGTTTTATCCACTTCGTACTTCACCAGATCGAAGGGGGTCAACTCGATGTAAGCAGTAACCAGTCTGGGCGGCTGCGGTCCGACCTCGAGCCCATGCCAGGGGTGCGGTCGCCAGCGATAGAATGGAGAAGGAAAAACCATAGAAAGAAGCTCCCTGTGAAGTGTAGAGATTTTTTGTTCTCAGCCAGGAGAACGGATGGATGGCAGAACTGGAGATAACGTACTTTCTTTTATTGTAACCCATCTTTCTTGCTCGGGGGTGCTATTCGGATTGCGTTCAGGCTTTTAGATGCGGTTCCGTATCGCCAGGCTTGACTGGTGTCTGTTGTGTGACCGACTGGAAGGTCGGCGTTACATACCACTTGACAACGTAACGCCAGGCTAGCCAGGTATCCTGTATCGCCAGGCTTGCCCGGTATCTGTTGTCTGACCGACCAGAAGGTCGGCGATACATGTAAATTTTTGCCAAATTGGGCAAAAATTGGTATAAAAGTACTATTGCTTTTTTGTAACATTCTGCTATAATATGCGTTAATAAGGGTATAATATATCCTAATTCTCCATAATCGAAAGGGCTAACCCGTTGCGAGACGGGGGCGCAAAGCCAAGAGTCTGTGAGGGGGCGAAGATCGTCTGGCTGCCGAAAAGGAGACCCCAACCTATTCTTTTCATTTTATAGAAGGAGGTATGCTGATGAAGGTAGGAGAGAAAAACTATTTCTCTTGGCGTCTCCCCGTCGGGCGATTCTGGGGAATGGCGCTGGTCGTGGCGTTCGTCTTTGGAACGCTGTGGGTCAGTCCGGTTCAAGCCGAAACAAACACGGGCGGCTGTTATCTAACGATTACCGCCCACAAATTCGAGGACAAGAACGGCGATGGAGACCAGGATTCTGGTGAACCAAATCTCAACAATTGGAGTTTCACGTTAACCTATCCAAATGGATCCACAACAAGTGGAACCACAAACAGTAATGGAAATAAAACGTTTTATACGTCTTCCTGTGCAACTGGCACATATACCCTTACTGAAACGTTGCAAAGTGGTTGGTACAACACAACCCCTACCAGCCAGCAGTGGACCTATAATGGTGGTACACAATCCAAATCCTGGACGGCAAACTTTGGCAACGCCAAGTATTCCAAAATCACGGTAAAGAAGTTTGAGGATAAAAACGGTGATGGAAGCAAAGGCACTGGAGAGGGGTGGTTGAACGGCTGGAATTTCACCGTGTATGATAGCAATGGCAATCAAGTCGCCAGTGGCAGCACAAGTGGAAGTGGCAGTGTTAACTTTGGTAGCCTCGTCAGTGGCACCTACACGGTCACGGAAACCGTCCAGACAGGTTATCTTCCCACCACGAGCGGTGGCGCCACGCAAACGGTTGTGTTGGGTTATGACCAGACACAAACAGTGACCTTCGGCAACGCAAGACTGGCCGAGATTTGCGTATATAAGTTTGAGGATTCAGACGGCGATGGACAAAAGGATGAGGGAGAACCCTATCTGCCAGGATGGACATTCACATTATATGATAGCCAGAACAACCAGATCGCCAGTGGCGTTACCAATGAGAATGGGAAAGTCTCCTTCTGGGTCTTTGTCCCATATAATCAGAGTAAAACGTTCAAGGCGGTTGAAACGCCACAGGCTGGCTATTATCCCACCACGCCAACCGAACAAACGACCACCTCGGTCAGCTATGGCGGCTGGGCAGAGCTATTCTTTGGCAACGCTCCCTATGGCTCGATTAAGGTTACGAAATTTGAAGATCTGAATGGAGATGGCGATCGCGATGACGGTGAACCCTTCCTGCCGGACTGGGAATTCGAACTTGTGAAAGATAATCAATCCATTGCCAATGGAACTACGGGGCAAGACGGAACTCTGGTATTCGATGAACTCGACGCCGGGAGTTACACCGTCACCGAGGTGATCCCCGATGATTACTTTCCAACTACCGATCCTTCGCAGGCGACAACGGTAGCCCCCGGTCAGCAAGTCGAATTGATCTTTGGTAACCAGCGCTACGAGATGGATTATGGCGACCTGTCCGATGACTATGGCATGACCCTGTTCTCCGAGGATGGCGCCCGGCACAAGCCTCTTCTCTGCCTAGCTAATGAGCAGGACTGTGATGTCCGGTTGGGCGTAAATAAAGATAATGAATACGATGGCAATCCACATAACGTTGCAACCGGTGATGACGGACATAATCAGAACGACGAAGACGGCGTGGTGCGGGGTACGAGTTGGGGTGGCGGTACGGGAACGATCACCGTCACCGTCAGCGGCGGACAACCCGCCTGTTTGACTGCCTGGGTGGATTACTTCGATCTTGCCGACCAGGATTTCGGCTTTGATCACCAGTTTACCGAGAGCTTTAGTTATAACAGTGTAACCTACTCTGAACGTGTGATTAATAACCAACTTCTGACAGTTGGAACGCATGGTCTGACCTTTACTTTACCGCCTGATTTTGGCAATACAACTGTCTTTGCCCGCTTCCGACTGGTGCCTGCCCTTTTCGACGGAGAATGGTATCGTTGTGATCAAAGTACTTTGGTTGAATCGACCGGACTGGAGATGGGTGGTGAAGTCGAGGATTACTACTGGCAATTCGGACCGACAGCCGTCGAGTTGAGAAACGTGCGCGCTGCACCTCAACAGGCGGCAGGTGGATTAGGGTTGGCCGCGGTTGGTCTGGTGCTGAGCCTGAGTGCCTTATGGGTTGGGCGTCGGCGGCGGAAATAGGTTGATACAGGAGGTACCCGATGAACGAACAAGAGCGAAAAGCATATCATACCCCGGCGATTGTGCTGGAGATAGAACTGGAAACCCGCGCCGGGTCATCCCTGGGGCCCAGTCTGGATGAGTACTTTGAGGAAGAATAGAGAAGGTTTTTTGTAGAGGTCGAAACACCCCGCGCCAGAGCGCCAGCGCGGGGTGTTTTCTGCTAGATTCTCCTCCTGTACCCCCCTTTTTTCAGGTTTTTTCTTGGAGCCTATAACTGTCCGAAGGTTGCTGTTTTCAGGGAAGGTGGGAGGTTTCCAGCATTCTGATAGCGTTCAGGAGCAAATTCAGCCCCATAGGTGGGCAAGGGCTTGTCGAGAATATGGGCAGCTAAAAGCTCGGCCGAGGCGCAGGCTGCCATAATGCCGAAGCCGGAGAGCGCTCCCAGGACATAAGCCCCTTCGGTCGATAGTGGGCCGATGAGTGGTCGGTTTTCAGGGGTGTGCGTGTAGTAACCTCCGTCCAGTTGAGGGCGGGGCAATTTCTCGAGGTAAACCTGTAAACCAGGCAACATCGTCATCAAGCCGCGCAGGACGACCTCAGGAAACAGAGGGTCGGTTGGAGGCGGCCAGATCACCGATGAAAACGGGCGCGGCTGATAATCCCATAACATGAGCACCATTTGACTTTCGTCCCCTCCCTCCGGGCGGACATGCGCGCCGGGTGGTAAAGTCGATAGCAGCGCTTGAGTTTGAGGATCAGCCAACAGAAAATCACGCTCGTCCTCGCTCCATACCAATTCCTGAGGGTCGCTCCAGATCAGCAAGGGCGCGTTGCGTCCAATGACTCCCCAATGATCACGCAGGCTCATCTTCAGGTGAAGTTCATTCTCTACGGGGAGGTCGACCTGAAGGAGTTTTCCTACCTCCTTGAGATAGGGTCCAGCGGCATTGATAAGAACATCACAATTAATCGTTTCGCCGTTATTCAGGCGCACCTTCCGGACTCGACCTGCAACCAATTCAATATCTACCAATCGTGCCCGCCGGAAGCGAACGCCGTTCTGTTGGGCTTTTTGCAAAAGAATCATGCCCAATTGCTGGGCAGAAAGCCAGCCTGCGCGGCGCACATGCAGGGCAGCTACTGCGTTTTCGGTGATATAAGGAAAATGTTGCCGAATGAGCGAGTTACCTAGAAGCAGATCCGCTCCATATAATTTATGGGTTTCCACCGCTTGATAGGTTTTGCTGTTCTTTTCATGGATTCGCAAATCCCCTGCCCCCTGGCTGGCGATCTGCTCTGCCTCCCGAATCATTTCCTCTATCCGGTTGCTTTGCGCGGTCAGATAAAGATACCCCCGCTTATTTAAGTGAAAGGCGTTTTGGGTTTGCCTGGCAAGGCCTTCCATCAGGTCAATGCTGCGGTTCATCAGGGCTAGCATGGCGGTGTCAGACCACCAGTTGCGATAACATTCCGAAGAACGATCCGAAGTGAAGGAAAGCGGCGGATTCTCGTCTACGAGAAAGAGATCGCCTTTCCATAATTGCGAGAGAAAATAGGCTGCACTAACCCCGGCAATGCCTGCGCCACAGATGACCAGTGTGGGCTTTGGCAACGGTTGAGATGTCCGGACGTTCAAAGTTCCTTCCTGTTCATCAAGAGAGAAAGAGGCTTTGCGGTGAGATTTGGCCTCAACGGTTGGCACACTCGTAGAGACAGGCGGAGGCACTCCCTCCGTTGTTAACCTTAATTCCCCTCTGACAAGTGTCTTAAAGAAGGGCTTTTGCTGGCGATGGGTGTTGTGACAAGTTTCACGAAAAGTTATGACATCCATGACTGAAATTAAACCTCTTTTATCGTTATTATCATATCACGAAGCAACAATGGTAGAAAGGAGAGATGTTCATCATGCAAGCTATTCCAAGTGATTTCCTGGCGCTCGATCGGAAGTTTCGCGCCCATATCCCCTCTGAAGAGTTAGACCATCGCGATCCGAGAGAGCGGATCTGCGATTTTGATGATGTGTTAATCCCCTTGACCCCCGAACGAGCCATGTTCGAGGCGTCGCGGTGTGTCCATTGCCCGGATCCAGCCGCCTGTGTGACCGCCTGCCCGGCCCATAACGACATTCCCTCGGCGATGTGGTTGATCGAGCAGGGGCAATTCATTGAAGCGGCAAAACTATACCGCCAGACGAGCTCCTTCCCAGAAATTTGCGGACGCGTCTGCCCCCATGAGCAATTATGCCAGAATTCTTGTGTGCGGAATAAGTATGGCGAACCCGTCCTTACCGGTGCGTTGGAAGCCTTTGTAGCCTGCTATGAACGTAAGACGGTTGGAGTTGAAATTCCAGTTGGCGCACCGACCGGCAAACGAGTTGCCGTGGTGGGAGCAGGTCCGGCTGGTTTAGCCTGTGCTGAACAACTGGTGCAGCGTGGTCATGCGGTCACCATCTTTGATAAGAACCCTGCGCCGGGCGGCTTGCTGGTTTATGGTATTCCCAATTTCAAACTCTCCAAAGAGCTTGTCTTTGCCCGTTGGAGCGATTATGAACGGGCTGGGGTTAAATTCGTAGGGAACACCTATATTGGAAAAGACAAAACGATTGACGATCTATTTGCCGAAGGTTTCGATGCGGTTTTCATCGGCGTTGGCACCCAGATCGATGCCCCAATGGAGGTGCCAGGCGAAGATTTACCGGGGGTTTATAAAGCCACCGAGTTCCTGGCGCGAGCAAATGTGGATTTAGAGTACCTTCCGGAACACATGCGCGAACGACCAACCATTGGGCGCAAAGTGGCTGTGATCGGTGGTGGCGACACTGCTTCGGATTGTCTGCGCACAGCCTTGCGCATGGGAGCAGAAGAGGTCTTTTGCCTCTACCGCCGTACCGAACGCGAGATGCCTGGCGGACGCCACGACCGAGAGTTAGCTAAAGAGGAAGGCGCGGTTTACCATTTCTTGACTCAGCCGGTGCGCTTCATAGCCGGGCCAGATGGCCGCCTTGCTCAAATTGAATGCATCCGCATGCAACTCGGCGAACCGGATGCCAAAGGACGCCGTAAACCGGTGCCAATCGAAGGAAGTAACTTCATTGTTGAAGCAGATACAGCTATTCTTGCCCTTGGCTACTGGCCCGATCCGATCATCGGAGAAACCACACCCGGTTTGGAGACCCATAATTGGGGCTTGATCGTTGTGGATAAAGAGACCGGCGCTACCACGCGACCCGGCGTCTTCGCCGGCGGCGATGATGTCACCGGCCCCGATCTGGTCGTAACCGCCATGGTCGCCGGACGGAAAGCTGCGGCGGGCATCCATCAATATCTCCAGAGTAAGTAGCGAGCATCCTAGCTCGTTGCCGTCTCTCCTTCCTCCTTTCGTTGCCGTTGAGCGGTCCCTTTCGTTGGGATCGCTCAACGGCTTAAAGCTGGTGCTCAAGCCCCTGCTCAGTTTATGGAAATCCGCTCAAGCGGCTTCGGAGTCGGCTTCCAGCCGACTTATCTGGCCTGAGGCGGGGGATTGATCCTCTCGCCGAAGAATTGAACTTCATCTCAATGCTTCCGGAAGGTGTGGCATAGGCGGTTTCCTTTCGCGGTATAATTGGCGTTTGAAGGACGGCTAAAGCGAAGCGAGTTTTTTCTTTGAGTAAATACAAAAGTAGAGCGGAATTCCTTCCGCTCTACTTTATGCCAGAGCCTGAAAACCCTTAGGATTACCGGATTGGAACCGGCTACAAAATTCTAGGGATTGATCATTTTTGTTTGCAAAAAGGTTCAAAAGTTATGGAAGTTGGATTGGTGCAACCAGTCGATATTGACGGACAAATGCGCGCCGCCTATTTGGACTATGCCATGAGCGTCATCGTGGCGCGAGCTTTACCCGATGCCCGGGACGGATTAAAACCGGTTCATCGGCGCATTCTCTACGCCATGGATGAGTTGGGCCTGCGTTCGAACGCGCCGTACAAAAAATCGGCCCGTATCGTCGGTGAAGTATTGGGTAAGTATCATCCGCACGGCGATGCAGCTGTCTATGATGCCATGGCACGCCTGGCGCAGGATTTTTCGATGCGTTATCCCCTGGTTGATGGTCAGGGCAACTTTGGTTCAATCGATGGTGATGCTCCGGCTGCCATGCGATATACCGAAGCTCGTCTTTCGGCAATGGCGGAGGAGTTGCTCGCCGATCTGGAAGCCAATACCGTGGATTTTGTCGACAATTTTGATGGCTCCTTAAAAGAACCTGCCGTTTTACCTGCTAAACTGCCCAATTTGCTCCTGAACGGTTCTTCTGGAATCGCCGTAGGGATGGCGACCAATATCCCGCCGCATCATCTGGGAGAACTGGTATTGGCTATCAATTACCTGATCGATCACTATGATCAGATTGAAGAGGTTAACATTGATGACCTGTTGCGCCTGATGCCCGGCCCTGATTTTCCAACAGGAGGGGTCATTGTTGGTAGTGAGGGTATCCGCCAGGCATACACGACCGGGCGGGGGCGTATCGTGTTGCGCGGCAAAGCCCACATCGAAGAAAACGGCAAAGATCGCCATCGAATTGTGATAACCGAAATCCCCTATCAATTGAATAAAACCACTTTGATCGAACGGATTGCCGAACTGGTGCGAGAAGAAAAGCTGGATGACATCAGCGATTTGCGGGACGAATCGGATCGGCGCGGCATGAGCATTGTCATCGAATTGAAACGCGGCGCGCAACCACGCAAAGTCCTTAATCAACTCTACAAATACACTCCTCTCCAATCTACCTTTGGCGTGCAAATGCTGGCTCTGGTAGAGGGTGAACCGCGCTTATTGACTCTCAAGCGTGCCTTGCAGGTGTTTATTGAACATCGCCAAACGGTAATTACGCGTCGCTCGCAGTTCGAGTTGGACAAAGCGCGGGCGCGGGCACACATTCTGGAAGGTTTGTTGATTGCGCTTGCCAACCTTGATGAGGTCATTCAAACCATTCGTCAATCGCCAGATGCGGATCAGGCGAAAGAACGCCTGATGAAACGCTTTAAACTCAGTGAACGACAGGCACAAGCTATTCTAGATCTGCAACTACGCCGTCTGGCTGCCCTTGAAAGACAAAAAATCGAGGAGGAACAACGGCAAACCCTGGAACGGATTGCCTACCTGGAAGACCTGTTGGCGAATCCAGGCAAGATTTTGCAAGTGATCCGCACCGAACTGAACGAACTTGCCCAAAAGTATGCTGACCAAAGACGTACCTATATTGCGGTGGATGCCAGCGAAGACTTTGCCGAACATGACCTGATCCCGGATGAAGCAATCCTAATCAGCCTGACCGAGCGGGGCTACATTAAACGCACCAGCGTTAAGGCCTTTCGCCCCCAGGGTCGTGGCGGACGAGGCGTTGCCGGTCATGTCACCAAAGAGGAAGATGAGGTGCTGGTCATTTTGCCGGCTCGCACCTTAGACACTCTGCTCTTCTTCTCAAATCGGGGCAAAGTTTACTCGGAAAAGGCTTATCAAATCCCCGACTCTGAGCGCCAGGCGCGAGGTATTCCTCTGGTGAACGTGATAGGATTGGAGGCCGGGGAGACCATCACTGCGGTGGTGGCGGTGCCTCAGTTTGAAGCAGCTCGATTTCTCTGTCTCGCCACGCGTAATGGGAAGATCAAACGGATGCCATTGGCTGAATTTGCCAATGTGCGACCTTCTGGCATTATTGCCCTGCATCTTGATGAAGGGGATGAGTTGGGCTGGGCGCGCTTGACTCAAGGCGATCGAGAACTGATCCTGGTCACCGAAAAGGGGCAGGCGCTGCGCTTTTCCGAACAAGAAGTACGTCCCCAGGGACGCGCCGCTGGTGGGGTGAGCGGAATTAAGCTCATGGCTGGCGACCATGTTGCCAGCATGGAAGTGGTCGAAGCAGATGGCGAACTGTTTGTGATTACCGAGAAGGGATTTGGCAAACGAACGCCGCTGAGTGAATACTCCACCACCGGTCGAGCGGTCAAAGGCGTGCGCACCCTTGCCCAGGGATCTTTGGAGAAGACGGGTTTGATTGCCGCGGCCCGAGTAGTACAACCCAAGGATGAATTGACGATTATCTCTGCTAATGGCGTGGTTTTGCGCACCAAAGTTTCAGACGTGCCGCCACTGGGACGCGCTGCGCGAGGCAATATCCTCATCAAGCTTCAGGAAAACGATCGGGTTGTTTCGGTAGCCCGTCTGGCTGAAGTAGATCTAAAGACTGCTTAGGAGGTTGCCCCTTCTTCCCCAATCAGGGCCGCCGCTAAGGCCTGTTTGAGCGAACGGGCTTCGATCACTTCGATATTGTCTGGATATACTTCACTCCGACCCAGGCGGCGCGGCACGATTGCAGCTTGAAACCCCAGTGAAGCTGCTTCACGCAAGCGGGCGGCGATCTGACCCACCAGGCGCAGTTCGCCCGATAACCCCACCTCGCCGATGAGAACAAGATCGGCACGTAAGGGGCGGTTTTTGTAAGAGGAAGCTAACGCAGCGGCAATAGCAAGGTCGGCAGCTGGTTCTTCTACGCTTAATCCACCGATCACGTTGACAAAGACATCCTGCTCACCCAATCGCAAGCCCAGGCGCCGTGTCAACACCGCGCAAATTAAGAGCAAGCGATTGATATCCACGCCATTTGCCGTCCGCCGCGGGTTGCCAAATGGGGTTGGACTGGTTAGCCCCTGGATTTCGACTAAGAGCGGGCGGGTACCTTCCATCGTCACTGCAATGGCTGAGCCCGGCGCATTGACAACCCGCTCGGCAAGGAAAGCCTGCGAAGGATTGGGCACTTCGATTAAGCCTCTTTCGCCCATCTCGAAAACCCCTACCTCGGAAGTCGCCCCGAAGCGATTTTTGACCGAACGCAATAAGCGATAGGATTGAAAGCGGTCCCCTTCCAGGTACAACACTGTGTCGACGATGTGTTCCAGCACGCGCGGGCCGGCGATTGTCCCTTCTTTTGTCACATGTCCGATCAGGAAGACACTGATACCCGAAGTTTTTGCCAGCTCGCGTAAGCGCGCCGCACATTCTCGCACCTGGGAGACCGAACCGGCTGTGGATTCCAGATCCGGCAGATAGGTGGTTTGAATCGAGTCAACGATGAGCAGGCGGGGCTGGAGGGCGGCAACGTGCTCCAGAATTTGCGGCAATTGCGTTTCGGTAACCAGATAGAGGGTCTGCGGAGCAGTTTTCTCACTCGTCTTCTCGCCATTTTGGCTGTTCTCCAGCAGGCGTTGGGCGCGCATCCGAATCTGACGCTCTGACTCTTCGCCAGAAACATACAGCACAACTCCTTGCTGCGCCATCTCCAAAGCGACCTGGAGTAAGAGCGTGGACTTGCCGATGCCAGGATCGCCTCCGATGAGAATGATGGAACCGGGTACGATTCCGCCTCCTAAGACGCGCCCAAACTCGCCGATTGGCAAGAGGAGGCGATCTTCCTGCAGCGCATCAATATCGCTCAATCTGCGTGGGGTTGAAGAACTGACTGATAATCCTTTCCATCGTTTCGAGTCACTTTCGGCTGGACCAATGACTTCTTCGACAAAGCTATTCCACGCCCCACATTGCGGGCAACGACCCATTTCGCGAGGAGAAATGCGTCCACATTGCTGGCAAACGAATTGCGTGCGCGGTTTAGGCATGATGAGCTGGAAGGTATCCTTCTTGGAGAAAAGTTTTTTTGATCGAATCGCGTTGCCTGGCTCTTATTATACATCCAGGCAGCAATCGGGAAGGGGTGGCTCGGATGATCCGGTTGGATTGGATTGGTTCAAATTGTCGGCGACCTCTTGATCGCATCAGGTTCGGTGGTATCCTTAACGGCTTTTGGGAGGATAATCGAAACAGGCGTTCAGAGGATTCGATTTTACCGTCAATGTCTCGTTTGCTAACGCTTTCAGCATGACAGGACGATTGAGCATGAATTGGGAGGAGTTGAAAATCCTCGTAAGAAAAGAGGTATTCCCAGACCTATATAAGCAAAGCAGGACGCGCCCCTCTCTGCTCAAGGAGCGCGTCCGTTAAAGTCACTCTTATTGGGCAAGATAACCACCATCCACTGCGTAGTAAGACCCGGTCACAAAGGATGCTTTCTCCGAGCTAAGCCACATCACCAGCTCGGCCACTTCCTCGGGTTTGCCCAAACGCCCGATGGGATGGAGAGCGATAATCATGTTCATTAGATTTTCATCGCTCTCTAACACGGAGAGCAACGGTGTCTTGATAAAGGCTGGACCAATGCTATTGATTCGGATATTACTCTTGGCGTATTCGATGGCAGCATTGCGTGTTAAACCAACCACGCCATGTTTGGCTGCCACATAGGCTGGGGCATTGGCAAAACCGACCTGCCCTAAAATCGAGGCAATGTTTACAATGGCGCCACCGCCATTTTGCAACATGGCAGGAATTTCATAACGCATACAATAGAATACGCCATTCAAATTGATGTTGATCACTTTATTCCAACCTTCGATACTGTAGCTACCGGTCGGGTTGGACTCGCCACCAATGCCTGCATTATTGCAGGCAAAGTCAAGCCGCCCGTATTGGCTAAGGGTAAATTGAACCAGCGCTTCACAATCGTTTGGGTTGGCAACATCTGCTCGATAATAGGCGGCTTCTCCACCAGATTCTTTGATCAGGCGAACGGTTTCGTTGCCACCCTCGTCGTTGACATCCGAGACAACGACCCTGGCACCATTTTGAGCATATAACTGGGCAACCGATCGACCAATGCCGGACCCGGCTCCGGTAACCAACGCTACTTTATCCTTGAACTCGTACATTGCACACCTCTTTCTATTCTGTATACACCGCTAATAAATAAGATAATATGTATCTATTTTATATTAAAAAACCATTCAGGAAATTAGAAATTTATAAGAATTGGCATAGCCTGATGGACTGGCAGGATTGACCCAACTGTGTTGGGCAAATGAATCGCTTGCTTCCCTCTTTGAGCTCTGACCCACCGGATAGCTCTACATCCTGGGTGTAAAGCGCAGCGGGAGTATAATGAAAGAGAGACTTCTTATGGGAGAGGTGAACAATGAAGCTTGTTCTGGCATTTGATGTTGGCACCAGCGGCTGTAAAGCCGCTCTGGTGAACGAAGAGGGTAAGCTACAAGGTACTGCCTTTGAGCCTTATCCGACCCATTATCCCAGACCGCTCTGGGCAGAACAAAACCCCGAAGATTGGTGGCAGGCGGTTTGTACAACCACACGCCGTTTGCTTGACCAGCAGCAAGTGCCTCCATCTCATATCGCTGGCATCGCTTTTTCGACTCAAATGGTCAATCTTCTACCGGTTGACCGGGAAGGCAACCCATTGCGTCCCTGTATCAGTTGGTTAGATGGACGGGCTGAAGAGGAAGCGCAACAGGTGATGCGCAAAGTGGGTGGGCGAGTCATCTTTGCTGCCCTGGTCGGAGTCGCGATAACCGGTAAGGATGTTTTGCCAAAATATCTCTGGTTGAAAAAGAACGAGCCGCAAATTTACCAACAAGCAGCCGCCTTGATGGACTGCAGCGGCTATTTGCTGGCGCGCGCAACCGGACGTCTGGTGGCGGAATGGACGGTATCCAGTGTAACCGGTGTGTTTAATTTGAAAACCAAGACGTGGGATACGACCCTGATCCGTTTTCTGGGCTTGGACACAGGCAAATTTCCCGAATTAGTTCTTCCCTTTGAACAAGTCGGTGGATTGACCCGCCGTGCAGCCCAGGAGTTGGGGTTGCTGGAAGGAACGCCGGTTTTCGGCGGAGCAGGGGATGCCATGACGGCTGCGGTTGGCTCTGGAGCTGTGGGAGAGGGGGAAGGACATCTCTGCCTGGGGACTTCTGGTTTTGTGGGCATTGTGACCAGCAGACGGGTGGTCGGCAAGCGTGGTATTCCCACCATTCAATCCGCAGACCCCAGTAAGTTGCTACTCATCGCCGAGACAGAGACGGCTGGCGCCTGTCTGAAATGGGCGGCGCGCGAGTTTTTCCAGCGGGAACCAGATGCCGAGATTTTTATCCGCATGGATCAAGAAGTCAACCGCATCGAAGCAGGATCAGCCAGGCTGATCTTTACCCCCTGGATGTACGGGGAACGCACCCCAATTGCGGATGAACGCCTGCGCGCCGCCTTTATCAATTTAGGCGCCAATCACTCTTATGCACACATGTTGCGCGCCGTTTATGAAGGGGTGGGCTATAACATGCGTTGGATTGTGGAGAATATCGAGGAGTTATACGGTTTCAAACCTGATCCACTCCGCACAATGGGAGGGGGCGCCAAAGGTTTACCCTGGGTCCAGATTGTCGCCGACATCACCGGGCGGACGTTAGAATGTGTTGCCGAACCACAGCAGACCACCGCCCTCGGCGCAGCGTATCTGGCAATGGTCGGACTGAAATGGCTACCCTCGATTGAAGCAGTTAAGAAACTTGTCCAGGTGACTCACACGGTGCGACCTCAAGAAGCGACGCGGGCGATCTATGACGAGCTATTTGCTGTCTTTAAGCAAATCTACCCTCAGCTCAAAGGGATTTACCATCGCTTAAATTATCATTAATACCTTATCAGATTGGTAGATATTTGGATGGAATAATCGCTTTCTCAAATTTCCTTTACAAATTACTGGTTTAAAGTGCTGATTCAAATTGGGTGACGGATGAAGTTTTCTGGTGGATTTGCTTACTGGTTGACATTCGTCTTGATGGCGGGCTTCGTTGTTTTAGAAAGTGTATTGCCTGTGCAACACGCATTCGCTCTTCAGGCAAAGCCACTGCGCCAAAGCCAGACTGCCTTGCAGATTGATTTTGCCATTGACTTATCCCAGCCGAGATCACCGATTAGCCCTTTCATCTACGGCAGCAACCGTGTTGATCAGCAAGTTCCGTGGGTTTCTGTCCGATTGGGAGGCAATCGATGGACGGGATACAATTGGGAAAATAATGCTTCGAATGCCGGGAGTGATTGGTTTCATTCCAATGATGATTTTGTTTGCTGGTTTCTATCCTGTCCGGATTCGAACCAACCGGCTGCAGCTTTGCATACTTTTCTTGAAATGGTTCAGACTTCCGGCGGTCACTATGGTTTGCTCACCCTTCCGATGGCGGGATACGTGGCTGCTGATAAAAACGGGGAAGTTGGTGTAGATCAAGTTGCTCCTTCCTCAAGATGGAAAAATATAAACTTTAACAAACCTGCACCCTACGAGACGACTCCCAATCTGGGGGATGAATGGGTCTATGTGGATGAACTGGTTGCTCATCTTGTGAGTGAGTATGGGGAGTCTGCTGCGTCCGCTGTCCGACGGGGCTACTCCCTCGACAATGAGCCGGACTTATGGTCTTACACCCATCCACGCTTGCATCCTTCTCAAACCACCGTAAGTGAACTGATTCAAAGGAATGTTGCCTTAGCAAGCGCGGTCAAGAGTGTGGATCCGAGCGCAGAAATCTTCGCTCCGGTTCATTATGGCTTTTGGGGTATGATGACTCTGCAGGATGCTCCAGATTGGTTCGAGTTACGAAATGGATATGCCTGGTTTGTCGATTATTATCTTGAACAAATGCATCTCCATTCCGTAAGTAGAAATTTGCGCTTGTTGGATGTGTTTGACTTCCACTGGTATCCCGAAGCTCAAGGTTGCGGGAAGCGGATCCTATGGAGTGAGGTGGGAGATGAATGCCTTCAATGGGCGCGCATGCAGGCACCTCGCTCTTTATGGGATGAAACCTATCGAGAAGACTCCTGGATTGGACAGTGGTTTGATGAGTATTTACCCCTTTTGCCGCGCCTTCAATCTTCGATTCAAACCTATTATCCAGGCACAAAACTAGCGCTGACTGAGTTCAGTTATGGGGCAGAGAATCATATCTCTGGCGGCATTGCAGTTGCTGACGTTTTGGGAATTCTGGGAAAGTATTCCGTATATCTGGCGACTTTCTATCCGTTAGAAGAAAACAGTGATTATGTCAGAGGTGCCTATCAAATCTATCGCAATTACGACGGTCAGGGGAGTTCGTTTGGAAATATCAGTGTCTGGTCACAAAGCTCCGATATAGAAAACGCTTCGATCTATGCTGCCATTCATGATCTTAATGTCAGTCAATTACACCTGATTGTGGTCAATCGCAATCTCCATCAAGCAGTGCAAGGCAATTTTTCGATTGAAAGCCCTCTTAACTACCACAGTATGGATGCATGGATCCTGGATCAAGAGAGCCCAAATGTCAGGATGTTTTTTGATAACAAACAGATTTCATCCAACCGTTTTTTGATAAATATTCCGCCTCTGACCGTCTTGCATCTGGTCTTGCAGAGCGCTCAGGCAGTGCCTCTGAACCGGCTTTATTTGCCCCTGATTCATTCCTCAAGTCCCTGAGAAGGGTAGCTATTTATGCTGAAAGCGCAAACCAGGCGCCGGATTTTTCAAGCAGGATTAAGCTCACTTTGCCTCTCATTTCGTTGCTGCCCTGCCTGAGCCGCTTTGCACTAGATGAAGCGAGTTCTAAGCGCGAGGTAAACTTTCCACCCGAAGGGTAAGCATAAAGTTGCCAGCAGGATTTTGATCAGGTCGCCGATCAGAAAAGGATAGAGACCCAACGCAAGAGCTTTGTCAACGCCGATAAAGAGCGCTAAATAGGGCAGCCCGACCAGATAGATCAGAGTATTTGCCAGCAACATTGCGAGAAGAGTCTTATCCAACCGCAGCGTCCAGCCGTGTTCGGCCAGATTGCCTATCAGCCAGGCTGCCCCCAGAAAGCCAAGCAGGTAGCCACCCGTTGGACCGAGTAATCTCGCCAGCCCGCTACTCCCACCGGCAAAAACGGGTAAGCCTGCCAGCCCCTGAGCCAGGTAAGCCATTACGCTCAAACTGCCCAGCCGTCGTCCTGCTAATGCACCGACTAGCAAGACCGCGAAAGTCTGTCCGGTGATCGGCACAGGACTGAAGGGTAAAGAAATGGAAAACTGTGCGGCTAGCGCAATCAGCCATGAGCCTCCCAGGACCGATATAAGGTCGTAAACAAGAGCGGCTTTATTCTCGTGAGGACGAAATAGCGCAGTGACTGTCATGACCGGTCTCCTGGTTTGATGGAATTCTTTGTATTACCCAACACCCTGTAGTGTCAGGAGTTACGCTCTTTGCCGGATTCGGTCTCCTTCGTTTTGGCGGGTAGCAAACTCTTCAGCATCTCTTGATCTCGATGCAGGTTTTTCCATCGTAACCACAGGCTAAAGATATAGATAGCCATCACGATAAAAATAACGCCGTAGCCGGCAATCATATAAGCGGTAGTCTGCGCCGGGCCCTCTTGTAATAGCGAGAGGAAGATCATTTTGTTGCTCCTTACAGGCTCAACCGTAGCTTGAGTTGTTCGACTTGATCGGCGAACCGTCCAAGGCGAAGACGATGCCACATCAGGTCAATGAAAACAAAGGTAAACGTGAAAAGGCTGAACAGAAAGGTGTGTACCATCTTGGGCGTCATGTCGAATTGACCTTCTGCTCCGGGTTGATTGGTGCCAATAACCACGGGGTGAATGGTGCGGAACAAGCGAGCCGAGAAGAAGGTCAACGGCACACTAACAAAGCCCAAAATGACATAAACTGCTCCAAAGCGCGCTCGCCGATCGGGATCTTCGATTCCCTGGCGCAGCATCAGGTAAGCGAAATAGATTAATTCCATGATAGTCGCCGTTGTCAAACGAGGGTCCCAGGTCCACCAGGTGTTCCAGATCGGTCTTGCCCAAATCGAGCCGGTTACGATGTTCAGGAAGATGAACACGATCCCGATCTCAACTGCTGCCAGGGCGAACATATCCCACTTACGATCCTTACTTTTCAGATAGAGGATGCCAGCAATTGCTGCCGCAAAAAAGCTGAGCATCCCGACCCAACCGACGGCTACATGGTAATAAAACACGCGCTGCACATTCCCCATCACGGCTTCCATGGGGGCGTAGAAAAAGACCATTCCCACCGAGATCAGCATGAGAACGGCGGTAAAGATATCTAAATAGGTTAATGCTTTGGGTTTCGCTTGCATTGTTACCTCCTTTGGTGCTCTGGATTTCTATTCTTCTACCACAAAATCAAAAACCATCAAAGCGATAGCCAGAAAAACCGTGTCATAAACTAGCAGTAAATTTAGCCAGGGGCGTATTGCTTCCATTTCTAACCCCTGTAGATATCCCGTACTGGCTTTGACGGCTGCAATAAAGACCGGGATTGCCAGCGGGAAAAGCAAGATGGGTAAAAGGATATCGCGGGTTCGGGTTTGAACGGTCATGGTTGCTAATAAAGTTCCAACGGACACATATCCCAACGAACCTAAGATGACGACTCCTAAGAAGCCGGCTTGAAAAAGATTTATATTATAAAGGACACTGTAGAGCGGTAAAACAATGGCTTCCACCATCAGCATAAAGAGCAGGTTCGCGAACATTTTACCAAAATAAATCGCGCTGCGATCAACGGGGGCAAGCAGCAATCCATCCATGCAACCGCGATCTTTTTCCATCGCCATGGATCGATTCAAGCCGAGGCTGCCAGCAAAGGCAAAGGTGACCCACAATACCCCCGCAGTAACCGTGCTGCGCGTTTTGACATCCAGTTCCAGAGCAAAGTTGAAGATCAGAATAACCAGCACGGCAAAGACGAACATCGCCGAGAGCAGTTCGCGACTGCGAAATTCGCCGCTAAGGTCTTTGGTGATGACCGCGAAAGTAGCCCGCAGAAAGTTCATCCTGTTGATTTCCCCCTTTCTTTATGTCATCCAGTTATGACCTGGCAGACGGGCAGGATTGGAATGGTCGTTCTGCTGCACGGACTGACGGTAGAAAGCCAGCAATTGATCGGGGTTCAATTGCTCGCGCGTTGCCGAAGCTACGATCACGCCGTTCGAGAGGACATCGAAGCGGGAAGCTAATTCGCTCACACGCATCAGATCATGCGAGGTCATGACCACCGTCCGCCCACGTGCGGCAACTTCGCGTAAAACGTTATCGAGCATGACGCAGGCTTCCTGGTCCAGACCTGTATGGGGTTCATCGAACAGGATGACTTCAGGATCGTGCAACACAGCTCGACCGATAGCCAGGCGCTGTTGCATGCCTCGCGAGAAGGTGCGCACCAGGTCAAAGCGCCGTTCAAATAGCCCCACCAGTTTCAAAACCTCGGTTATGCGTGCGTTCAGGGAATCCAGGCTGTATAACCGCCCATAGAAGCGTAGATTCTCTTCAGCGGTCAGATCACCGTAAAGCAACGGTAAGTGGGTGACCACGCCTAAGCGCCGCCGCACGGCTGCTGCCTGCGTGGGTAGGGGAAAGCCAGCAATAGAGACCTCGCCCAGACTGGGCCTTGAAAGCGTGGCTAAGATGCGCAAAAAGGTGGTTTTTCCTGCTCCATTTGGACCAAGAATGGCGACGAACTCGCCTGCTTTTACCTCGAAATCCAAACCACGCAGGACGGTCTTCAATCCAAAGCGTTTCACCAATTTGCGCACGACGATCATGGCTTTTATGATTAAGAGACGAGTCAGGATTTGCCTCTAAGCGCTTTTAATTTTCCTTTTAGCTCCGCGCGCCGGGCCTGATAGGCTTCCTCGGATAAACCTCCGCTTTGGTAGAGATCGTCCAGGGCAATGATGGCGTCCATGATGGCTTCTTCGCTTTCAGCGGCATTCAAAGCCTGTTCCTCTTCTTCTTCTAACTCCTGAAGACGCGTGTGGCGATAAAACCAGATACCGGCGAAAATGAATGCCAGCCCGAAGACAATTAATCCAACCATAAGCGATTCGCGACTACCACCACTGAGCGAGAAGCCACTTGCGCCGGGCTGACCGCTAATCGTTATGCGCAGTTCCTCACCGACGGATAAATTGCCACCGCTATACAGGTGGTAGATAGTACCTTCGGCATCTCGCTTGCCATCATCGCGCAGAGAGGCGCTGCGCACTTTGAGGCTGCCTTCCGGAACCAGAACAACCACTGCGTCAATCGGAATTGAAACGGGCTGAACCAGATCAAGTTTACGATTGTAGGGCATCGTGAAAGAGAACAGGACTTGATAGTTCCCCGCTCCAGGGCGAATGGAAGCGGTGTCTCCAAAGCCATCCGGAGTAGAGATGTATCGTTCTCCCAGAACGCCATCCTGGAATTGTAAATTGCTTGATCCAACCGGCAATTTGAAGCGCACGGTTGGTTGCCCGGCTTGTTCAGCGACCAGCGTTTTGTTTGAGGTATTGGACATGATGTAGAGTTGAACGACCCGAAGGGTGTTTTCATCGAGTAAATCGAAAAACAGATGCAGGCGGTCGCACTTGATCACTGAGGGGTCAGTCGTAGTGTCGTAGATGATGATGGGCAAATTCAGTTCTGTATCGGGAGAGGTAGCTACGGCAACATCGGAAGCATACGTCGTGCCGCCATATTCGGTGTAGGCTACAAAGACACGTCCTTCTTGCAGTTCAATATTTTCAAATGAAAAAGTGCTGTCGCTCTTAAGGGTTGTAGTGGCTGTAATTACCTGTTCAAAGTTATCGTATCCTTCCAGCGTGATGACCAGGCTGGCAGGTACATCTCCACCGGAACCGTTGGAGACGCGTCCCGTAATCAACCCTTTACCATTCGTCGGTTTCTCTTGTGAGGTAGGGGCTGGGGTGCCCTCTGGTGTTGGTAGAGCCGTGCCGGACACTTCACCAGGCACCGGTGCAGTCAGGGTGGCCTGGGTATTGGCGTTTTGAATGGCTTCGGGAGGCAGCGTGAAGGTCAACGACTGGAGATAAGCTACAATTGCCCAGCGTTGTTCATCGGTAAGTTTTTCGCCAAAGGCTGGCATAGCCGGGGGCATACCCAGCACCAGGCTGGAATAGAGATCAAAGCCCGATTTGGAGGCTCCAAATGCCAGATCGGTCAGATTCGTTGGCGGTTTTGAAAGACTGTTCGCCTGAGGCCCGTCGCCTTTGCCTTCTACCCCATGACAGGCGACGCAGTGAGTCTGGTAAAGCTGTGCGCCTTGCTCGATGGCAGCCGCTGATGTGCTGAGCGAGAGAGCGTAGGCTACTACATCCCAGCGCTGGCTATCCGATAAGCTTGGAAACGGCGGCATGAATCGTTCCAGGTTGCCATTGGTTACAATCAAATACCAGCGGGCAGGAACGGCTTGACGGGCAACTTCTGGATTGGAGAGGGCCGGGACGGGGTTGGGCAGTTGGGCGGCACGTGGCCCATCCCCATCTCCATAAATGCCGTGACAGGGGGCGCATTTTTCCTCGTAAATTGCCTTTCCATTGTTTACGTCCGGCGGTACAAGCGGATAGATATCTTGCAGTGAGCTTGCAATCTGGGTGCGCGAGATCGTAATGTCACTTGCGCCAGGAGGAGGAGTGACATCAGCCGCCAGGGAGAAAGAACATCCCGCTACTCCAACTGCCAGCAAGAATACCCCTAACCAGAGCAGTTTGCGATGAGGAAGACTATGCATGAGAAATTGTCTTATACCCAAGATGCTTGCTTTCATTCTCCCTGTTCCACTTCTTCAAGCAGAGGTGTGCCGCACTTTGAGCAAAAACGGTCCGATTGTTGGGCAGGTTTTCCACATTGAGGGCAGAAACCGGCCGCCTTTTCGGCTCGCTCTCGCCGCCGGTTTGCGATTAAGGCCTCCAGTTCATCGTCCGGTGATGCCTCAACCAACGCCGGTCGGCGCGGTTGAGTGGCCTGGCGAGGTGAGTGGGCCGGTGCGTTGTTCGTCAATTGTTTTTCGCGCAGATCATCGAGTCGTTGCATGACCTCGGCAGTTTCGGCAAGCAAGGCTGCCCTTTGAATGGGATAATCTTCAGCAGGAATTTTCCCCAGGGCGTGATCGAAATCCAACTCTTGGATGGCACCGATCAGGCGTTCTTTTTCAGCCAGTAGAGCAGAGAGATCATGTTCCTCTTTGGTGACCAGGGTTGCCCGATGGAGCAGGAAGGGGCGAGCGAGGTAGAGAATAACCAGCAGGAGAATTCCGAGTAATAAAAAAATCGAACCGATATACATAAACTGCTGACTCCGTTATGGTTGTAACAATGGATCGATCACCGCTTTGATTTGGGTCAAAGAACGGAAAGGGCCAATTTGCACAAATTGCAGGATGCCCTGTTGATCGACAATATAGGTTTCCGGCACGCCCCGGATGCGAAAGGCTTGCGAGATGCGGGTGCCGAGATCGGGCCCGTTGGGGTAGGTGATTTCAAATTTTTGCAGGTAGGCGCGCGCTTCTGGTTCCGTATCGACATAATTTACCCCTAAAAATACGACATCGCCGCGCCCTTGATAGAAACGCCAGGCAGCTTCCAGGTCGGCTGCTTCTTGCTCGCAGGGTTTACACCACGATGCCCAAAAATTGATCACCAGCACTTTTCCGCGCAGGTCGGCAGAGCGGATGTTTTGTCCGTCAAAAGTTGTCAAAGCAAAGTCTGGAATCTTTTGCCCAACATTTACCGAACCCTGTTGGCTACGCAGTAAACCAACCGCCAGGATAATCAAAATGCCAATGACGGCTATCCACGCAAAAATTCGCCCCCAACGCAGTCCGGCAGTCTGTCTGGTTGTTGGGGTACTTTCTTGGTCGGTTTGTTCCATAGGATAATCCATTTGTTTTATCAGTATGAAAAGAAAATGGACTATTGCTTTTTCAATTCTTCTTCGATGCGCTTAAGTACCTCTGAAGGTAATTGTTCGGGTTGAGGAAGCGAAGAAGAAGCAGGAAGGGGACGCTTCCAACTGCGAAAAGCCTGGATCAAGATCCACACACCTGCCAGGATGGCGATGGGAGGAACGAGATAAGCCAGCCAGTTGATCCCGCGCGGTGGAGGCGTTGCTAAAACCCGGTCACCGTATTGGTCAACAAAATACTGGCGAATTTGCGCTTCGTTCCAACCTTCGGCAAGTTTTTGACGAATCACCTGACGCCACTGTTCGCAGGCTTGTGTGCCACAAACATCAAGCGGTACGTTCTCACAGACCGGGCAATAGAGGTGCTTGGCGATGGCGTTGACCTGATCGTCGCTGATGGTTCGTGGATCAGGGGTTTGTGCAAAGGCTAAATCGCTCCTCGCCAAAATGACCAGAGAGACTGCCAGTCCGAGAGAAAGCGCCAGAAGAAATGAAGGGTAAGCTTTCATCTTTCCTGATCTGCTCCTTTCAGGATGCTTTGGCAGCCAGCGGTGTTCGCCTTCTTGCCCGCACCGTTGCCGGATTCGTTTCACTTTCAGGCCAGGCGGCCACCATCGTCCCGATAATGAAGACAAAACCCCCCAGCCAGAGCCAGTTGACCAGTGGGTTATGATACACCTTGAAGGTTGCTCCGCTTGATGAGATCGGTTGCCAATCAACCAGAAGAACGTAAAAGTCATCCTCCATGGTGCTGCGCAACCCTGGGATGGTCATTGGCTGCTGGGATTCATAATAATAGTCACGGCGTGGATAAAGTTCGCCAACATAACGGCCGTTCTTATAGACGCTGACCACGGCGCGGGCGACATTGCGCCCGTCGGCAGTATCGAAGACAGCCAGCGAGTCAAAGCGCATCGTGTACGGGCCGAGGCTCAATTCTTCCCCTTGTGCCAGAGTGCCCTGTGTTTCCTTTTGGAAAAGTTCAATGCCAATAATGCCGATAGCCATCAAGACAACGCCGAGGTGAATGATATATCCGCCATAGCGGCGCCGGTTGCGTCCGGCTAAATTCCAAAAGGCCCGCAGCAACGATTCGCCGCGGCTGCGGGAACGGGCGATCACGGCCCTGCCGTATTCATAAAGGGTGACACAGGCAACAAAAGCGGCCAGCCAGAATCCCAGCAGCGCTGCCCAATTGCGCACATCCATTGTAAAGGCAACCAGCGGAGCTAACAGGGAGACTACCGTGGGTTTCCAGACCGCTTTCCCCAGTGTCTGGACGGTGGAATGCCGCCAGGCTGCCAGAGGAGCGATACCCATCAAGAATAACAAGCCGGCAAAGAGCGGCGCTGTGGCGCGTTCGTAGAAGGGTGGGCCAACGGTGACCTTCTGACCGGTAACGATTTCCGAAATCAAAGGAAAAATCACTCCCCAAAAGCAGACCACCAGGATTCCTACGAAAAGCAAATTGTTCAGCAGGAAGAGCGCTTCACGAGAGAGCAATGAGGTCATGTGCAGATCGGATTTCAACTCCTGCCAGCGCCGTAACAGGAGGCTGAGGGAAATGACGAAGCTAGCCCCAATGTAAACGAAGAACAATGGCCCAATTGCGCTTTGGGCAAAGGCATGTACTGAGGACAAAACCCCTGAACGGGTTAGGAAGGTGCCGAAGATGACCAGATTGTAGGTCAGGATAATCAGGATCATATTCCAGTGTTTGAGCATGCCCCGTTTTTCCTGGATCATGACCGAGTGCAGGAAAGCTGTGCCGGTAAGCCAGGGCATAAAGGCAGCGATCTCGACCGGGTCCCAGCCCCAGTATCCTCCCCAACCTAGAACATCATAAGCCCATCGTCCTCCCAGAATCAGACCGAGCGAAAGAAATAGCCAGGCGACCAGACTCCAGCGCCGCGTGATGCGAATCCAGCGATCATCCGTGCGCCCCGTAATCAGAGCGGCAATGGCAAAGGCAAACGGGATGACATAGGAGACAAACCCTAAATATAACATGGGCGGATGGATGATCATCCCCGGATGGCGGAGCAATGGATTCAAACCATTTCCATCGCTTTGGTAATAGGGAATAGCACCAGCGGGAGGAAAGAATGATTTGACTGCAATCCCACTTCCTAACAGCCAGAGACGGTCGAAGGGATTTTCGACGAATAGGGTAAGGCCTAAAAAGAACCCCAACGTGACCAGTGAAACCACAATGACCCAGGGTAAAAATTCGCGATCGCGTGCCCAATTGCGTAAGGTTACGGCACTGGCGAAAGCAGACATTAACCAGCTCCAGAAAAGCAGAGAACCGGCCTGGCCTCCCCAGAGGGTGGTTATGCGTAAGTACAGGGGCATACTGTTGCTGGTCACCGAAGCAACATATTCAACTTCGTAATGTCCGTTGACCAGCAGATAGATCAGGCTCAGGCAGGCAACGGTCAGGAGGGGGAAAGTCAATAACATGGCATTCCGGGCGCTGTCGATCCAATCCGGGCGTCGTTTTTGAATTCCCCAGAGGGCTGCCAGGATGCCGTAGAGTGCCAGTAAAAAAGTGAGGGCTAGAGTCCCATAGCCTAGATCGGTGATCATGCTCGCTCCGTTCTGTCTGGTATGGTTGCCTGGTTATCCCTGACTTTGCTCGGGTAAGGCTTCTTCATATTTGGTGGGGCACTTGAGCAGCAACTCTTCGGCATAGAATACGCCATCTTCGCCGAGTTTGCCGGTCATAATGGCTTGCGCTTCATCACGCAGCAAGTCCGGTTTCACGCCCTGATAGACGACTTGCAAACGAGGCCGCGAAGGGTCGCTGACTGCCGCATGGAGAACCGCTGCCAAGCCGCCCTGGGCTTCGATCTCTTTGTTGTCACCCGGCACGTGGGCAACCGTAAAGCGCAGGGTCAGCGTTTGTGGGTCGTATTGGATTGAGTCACCAATCACAGCTCCGGAGACGCGCAGATCGCGCCCGACGACTTGACTGCCCTTTTCTTCTAATTCGGCAACCGTCATAAAATACTGCGCGCTGGCTTGGGTGGAAGTGATGATCAGATAGATCACTGCCGCAACGATTAACAGTCCACCGATCAAAAATTTCAGCCGATTGGCTGGAAGGGTTGAGGTTGAAATCGTTTGTTCCATGGCATTACCTCCAAAAGACATCTTCATTGAAAAAGCTTTCTGTTCCAAACATCACAAGTTTAACTCACAATTCGCCAAATAAGATTAACATTATCTAAGATTGACTGCAGGCAGATACCATTTTACCAGATATGTAAAAAGGATAGGACTTGCGAATGCAATGTGAGTTCAACCAGGGAGCTTATCTGATATAAGCCAGTACTTCGCGGCGAGAGACACAAGCGCCGTAGACACAGGGAGAAATTTTGCTCAATCAATTTCAAAGGCTCGCAGAGCAAGGTATATTCTCTACGAGCCTTCGCATCTAGAGTAGATTTGAATGATCGGTCATCAATCGTTGCTAATCCTGGGCTACGCTCTCAACAGTTTTCATACTCTCCTTTTCGAAGATTCTGCCCGGTCTCCATGGCGTACCCAACAGAGGTAACAGCCAGCGATCGAGTCCCCACCAGCCAGCCGTCTTCCAGGCTAAGATCAGAAAGATCGAAAAGGTAAATAGCACCGGATTGATGCTTGCCGTGCCTGCCATCATGAAATTCCAGTTCATGAAAGCTCCGAAAAAGGCGGTGATCCCGACAAAAGCTCCGAAGAGTAACCCTAAGCCAACCAGTATCTCCCCAAAGACGATTAGTTTAGAAAACCAGACATAGTGTCCACCTTCCAGAAGCGTTTGGATGAAGGTTCGATACCAGTCGAAGGCAATCAGGGGTCTGGCTGGAGGCTCAGGAATCTGTATGGCTCTTTCCCAAAAGCCTTTCAGGGCTTCACCGCCAGCCATCCAGGCGGGGTTGTTCAATTTTCCCCAACCTGAGGTCAACCAGGTATAACCAACGTAGAGTCGCATGACCAACCACAACCACGCCCAACGTGGATTTCCAAAAATTTGTTGGACGAAGGGAGGATCGGTGATTTCAAGGATTCGATTGTTCATCTTATGTTCCTTTCTGTAGTAAATCGATATTTTGGATAAAAATTATCGTTATATATAATATAGCGCAATATCCCAAACTTGAAAAGATGACATATGTCACTTGATTTTGGGCTTATGGTTTGATAAAGTTATCCCAAATTCTGATAGCCAGATACAGGTGCGCCAATGCCCGGATGCATGGCGCAGAATGGGGGAAGCCGGTGACCCGAAGGGGAAGTCCGGCGCTGTCCCGCAACGGTAGCGCACAAAGTGCGAAGCCCGAGTACCCGCCTGTATCTTGCTCGTCATCTCCCTCGCGGCAAGGGAGGCCGGGCATTCTGAGCGTATTTCCCCACGCGAAGAAAGAACCAAAGCCTCCCGCCCGAATCAGGGCGGGTTTCGTTTTGGAAACAGGCCTCCTCCGCAGGCAATTCTGGTTCTATATCTGATACCTGACGGAGGTAAAACATGTACTCACGCAAAAATTTCCTTTTCACCATTCTGATCTTTGTTCTTCTGGGCGGGATGATTATCCCTGCGCCGCTTTTTCAGGTTGTACGGGCAGCGATGGATAACGCTCCTGCCGCCGACAACAGCGTCAGTGTTGTCGTTCAGTTCTCGACCACCGATCGTTTGATTCGCAAGGTGAGTTTTTCTTCCTCCACCATTACAGGGTTAGACGCTCTGTTAAATAGCGGGCTGGAGGTGGTGACCGCAGATACTCCATGGGGAAAAGCTGTTTGTTCCATCGAGGGGGTTGGTTGTCCGGCGGATGACTGTTTCTGTGGGGGAAGTACGTTTTGGAATTACGAATTCTGGGATGGAACTGCCTGGCAGGGTCACAGTTCAGGGGCGTCTTCGACAACGCTAACTGATGGAGCTGTAGACGGCTGGCGCTGGGGAGAATGGGGCGGGCAGTCGATTCTGCCTTACCCCCAACTGGAGCGCGCCTGGAAGGCGTTGCAATGGCTGAAAAACCAGCAGAACAGCGATGGCGGCTATGGCTCACCGAGTAGCGCCGCATCAAGTTCAGTCGAGAGTTTGCTTGCCATTGGCGCAAATCATCATAAGGCAAGTGAGTGGAGGCAGAATATCTCTACTGCTTCAATACTTGGTTACATGATGGCAAATGGATCAAATTTTACGAAAAACTCAGCCAGTGGAGCAGGTAAGTTTGCTGTTGGAGCAAGTTCTACTCAATTATGCTTCCCATTTCAGGCAAGGAGTCCCGCTGATTATTATGACCCGGCAACAGGAAAATATCATCCGGACGCAGGCCCACAGGCATGGGCGATTTTGGGAACACTGGCGCTGAGTCAGACTGTTCCGGCTGATGCGGTGACTTATCTAAAAAATCTGTCCTTACCAACCGGTGGCTGGGAATGGTCAGATGGATGGACAGCAGACACCAATACGACCGCATTGGCGATTCAGGCTTTGGTTGGGGCGGGGGTTGACCCGGGTGACCCGGTCATTGTAAGCGGCTTGAATTTCATCAAGTCAGCTCAAAATAACGATGGCGGTTTTACTTATGACCCCGACTCAACCTGGGGTACGGACTCAGATGCGAACTCAACCGCCTATGTCTTGCAGGCGATTTACGCCGTTGGGCAAGACCCTACTTCTGCTGCCTGGCAGGAAGGCGGTAAGACAGCCATTGACTTTCTGGCTACGGTTCAGCTTGCCGATGGGAGTCTGGAATGGCAACCATCGCTGGGCTCTAACTTATTGGCCACTCAACAGGCAATCCCGGCTTTGCTAGGAAGACCTGCGCCGTTTGCGATTCGTGCGGTTGAAGCATGTAAGGTTAGCTTTTTGCCAACAATCAGCCGTTAATTGGTTAGGTTAATGGTTGAGCAGTTGAGGTTCTTGATTATCTGGAGAAATTGGGGTTAATCCTTGTGAACATTTCAGGCGAATCTTGGAGATTGTTCTGGGTCAAATTGTTAAGGATGGCGGGGGGATGCCCTCACCCCCGCCCCCTCTCCCGAAGGGCGAGGAGAGTTGGACGCCCTTCTCCCTTAGGGAGAAGGGTAGGGGATGAGGGATTAGAATTGCCCTCAACCCCGAATCCTGGTCCATACGACGAGGGGAGAGTGCCCTCACCCCCAATCCCTCTTCTACAGAGCGAAGGACAAAGCCCTCACCCCCGCCCCTTCGCCCGAAGGGCGAGGGGGGACATCCCTCGCCCCCTGCCCTACGCCCTAAGGGCAAGGGGAGGTAGACCGGCAAGGGGTGAGGGAAAATCAGGCTTGTTTCTCCTGTTCCTCACCCTCTGTCTCGTCATCCTGAGCCTGTCTGCGAATACAACGAGCTACGCCCAATCCCCGATCCAGGTGGGGTTGGTGGTGCAACTGGCAGCCGGTTCAGTCGAGACCAGGTGTGTAACGTTGAACCAATCGAACCCTACAGGTTGGGATGTGCTGGTGGCAGCCAACATTGGCGTCGTTGGCTCTCCCAGTGGCATGGGTATGGCGGTCTGTGCTATTGCGAATGTCGGATGTCCCGCCGACGATTGCTGGTGTAAATTCAATAGTGGTGAAAATCTTTACTGGTCGTACTGGCACTTCGATGGGTCAAAATGGAACTATTCCAACCTGGGAGCCAGCAATTATCCTGTTACGCATGGTGCGGTGGAAGGTTGGGTTTGGGGAGATGGCCGAGCAACGCCACCTGTTTATACCTTTGAACAAATCTGTGCTCCACCCCCAACGGCTACCTATACGGCTACTTCTACCCCGTCACCAACTTTGACCTATACCGCCGGTCCGCCAACTTCAACCTATACCGCCAGACCGCCGACGGCTACATCCAACCTGGTTCCAACCGCCTCACCAATCCCATTTACACCGACTGTACGATCCATTACCCAATTGCCTTTGAGCACGACGACCCTGACCCCTTCTCCGACCATTACCTTACCGTTTGGGATGGCAGTGGCAGCCACAACGGTTGCTCCAGCCCAGACTCTTCCCCAATTGCAGGTGAGCCCCGCGGCACAAGTTGCGCTTGATTTACAATCCATCTCCTTAACCGCTACAGCTGTTGAAGTCATTCGAAAATCCGAGGGGGTTGAAGAAAGTGACAGGCAAAAGGAGATTCCGGGTCTGCGCAACTTCGGGCTTGCTTCTCTCGATCTTGCCTATGGGTTTTTCTTTATCCTGGTAGGAGGCTTGTTGATTCTTTTGGTCATCCTGATCCGGCGCAGAAGGGCTTTATGAGGCAGAGAATGCTGGAACGGCTGATGAGTAACCTGGTGATCCTGAGCAGCACGCTTCTGGGGTGTTTTTCCTTTCTCTACCCGTTTTTCTCACCTCAGTTCGAGCAAACTCCCAGCCCGGCCGGCATCCGTGTGAGCGAGATGCCCTTGACCATGACGCTCATCTTAGGCTTGTGTGTGGTAGCCTTGCTATTTGAGTCTCAACAGAGCGCCGCGAACGCCCGTTTTGTGGCCTTGATGGGGGTTTTGGTTGCCTTGAATTCGGTCTTGCGCTATATCGAGGTTGCGATCCCGGGACCGGGGGGCTTTAGTCCGATCTTTTTCCTGATCATCTTATCCGGGTATTTGTTCGGTTCTAAATTTGGTTTTCTCATGGGGGCGATGACCCTGTTTGTATCGGCGATTTTGACCGGTGGAGTTGGCCCCTGGCTGCCAAGTCAAATGTTTACCGCCGGTTGGGTGGGGATGAGTGCTGCGGCCCTCTCTCCCCTGATATCCCGTTTGGGATGGCAGGGGAAAATTGGAGAGACGGTTGCCCTGGCGGTCTTTGGCGCTTTTTGGGGGTTGTTGTACGGTGCAATCATGAATCTGTGGTCGTGGCCATTTCTTATTGGACCGTCCGATCAATACTGGCAACCCGGCATTTCCTTTGCTGAGACCCTTGCCCGCTACGGCGTCTTTTACCTGGTGACGTCTTTAACCTGGGATCTCGGTCGATCGCTGGGAAATGTCCTGCTGATTGCAACCCTGGCTCCGGTTACATTACGAGTGCTGCGCCGTTTTCGTGAACGGTTCACCTTCGTTTACCTGGCTGCGGAGGTGTGAGCCGATGCCAGAAGGACACACGCCCGCACCCTTTCATGCATGGGTATGGCTAACTTGGATGACAACAATTCTCCTGTGCGTCTCGTTGACGCGCAATCCTCTCTATCTGGTGGTGGTCTGGTTGTGTGTGGCGATTGTGCATGCCGCTGCAGGCATGGGGGAGTTAGCAGGGGGAAACGCTCCCTTTCCTTTCTGGCTGAGCCTCATGGTTGTACCGTTAGGCGCAATTTTCAATGCCCTGACAGTGCATGTGGGTGAGCGGGTGATATTTGTCCTGCCGGGTGAGATTCCCCTCTTGAGTGGCATTATTACCTGGGAGGCCGTTGTATATGGAGCTACCAACGGTCTGGCTTTGAGTGTGATCCTTTTGGCGTTTTGGGTTTTCAACCACAACGTCTCGATCCCGTCTTTTCTCCGCATGTTGCCACGCGCCTTTCATTCGGTTGCCATTGTTGGCTCAATTGCAATCACCTTTGTCCCTTTGTTGCAACGCGAAGTCCGCCAGATTCAGGAAGCGCAGATCATCCGTGGCAACAACCTCACCGGGTTGCGAAATAAGCTGGCTTTGCTGCTACCCCTTCTGGTCAGTTCTCTGGAACATGCTTTTCAATTGGCGGAGGTGATGACGGCGCGGGGTTTTCTTCGATCTTCGGCGTCATCGCATCAGATGCTCTGGCGGGGTGCTTTTTTGGTTGGATTTGGTTTTTTGTTGGGAGGCTGGTTGTCGCGCTTCTGGGGGTTGCCCGTTTTGGCGACCAATTTTCTCTTTGGGGGAGCGATGACCACCTTTGGAGTGTTGATTTACACCGCATCACGACAGGTACGAACCACTGTTTATCGCTCAACGGCGTTTCGCCTTCGAGATGCTTTGGCGATGAGCGGTTGTGCCTTTTTATTAATCTTCCTTATTTTCCAGAGCTTAATCCTTGAAGCGCCGTTTTTGGCTTATACTCCCTACCCTGTTTTGACGCTTCCACCTTTTGATCCCAGAGTCGCTTGTCTCTTCTTGGGAACGCTCAGTCCACTTCTGGTGGCGGCTTTTTTATGACATGATTCGCTTTTCGAATGTTTCCTTCTCTTATTCCTTTCATCAGCGGTGGATCATCCGGGGGGCAAATTTTACGATCCCGTCAGGAAGTTTTTGCCTGGTCTGTGGAGCATCGGGTAGCGGAAAATCCACCCTATTAAGGTTAATCAATGGCCTGGTGCCCCATTTTAGTGGGGGAATTTTGCAGGGCGAAATCGATGTCAATGGCGCAAATCCCGTGAAGGCAGGGCCGGAGCAAATGAGCCGCCAGGTGGGTTTCGTTTTCCAGGACCCGGAAACGCAATTTATTCTGGATTGCGTCGAAGACGAGATTGCCTTTAATTTAGAGAACGCCGCGATTCCGGTGCCGGAGGTTGGTCAGCGCATCACAGATACCTTGCAAGCGCTGGGAATTCTCCATTTACGCCAGCGTCGGCTGGAGAGTTTATCGGGCGGAGAAAAACAAAAGGTGGCGATTGCTACGGTATTGTCCTTGGCGCCTTCTATCTTAGTCCTTGATGAGCCCACCTCCCAGTTGGATGGACAATCCGCAGAAGAGATCTTGACCCTGATCCAGAATCTGGCGCGCCAGCGCAACCTGACCATTGTCGTTGCTGAACATCGCTTAGATCGTCTCCTGCACTTCACCGATTATCTGGTCTATCTGCCGGGCGAAGAGAAGCCTCCCCTGGCGGGCGATACTCGCTACATTCTCCTTCAGATGGATACCGCGCCGCCGGTTGTGCAGCTTGGTAAATGGTTAGGCGTGCGGCCTTTGCCACTCAGCGTTGCCGAAGGGCGCCAGATGCTTCAGAATTTGGGTTTGGCCAGACTTAATCATCGCTCGTCTACCTCTCAAAGCACCCACAGCAGAGAAGAAGCTACGCAGGCAATTCTATCGCTCGAAAATGTCAGTGTTGTCTTTGGGAAAACACAGGCTTTATGCGGGGTAAGTTTACAACTCTACGCTTCACAGATTTTGTGTTTGATGGGCAGCAACGGGGCGGGCAAAACGACTCTCCTGCGGGCGATTCTCGGTCTGGCACCTCTGCGGGAGGGAAGCATTCGATTGCTGGGGGAGGACCTATCCACTTTACCGACCTGGAAACGTGCTCGTCTGATTGGTTATTTGCCCCAAGACCCCAATGCCCTCTTGTTTTCAGAAACGGTCCTGGAAGAGATATTGCTCACCTGCCGGAACCATGCATTACCTGAAGATGTTGAAAAAGCTCGCAGTTTATTAGAAAGGTTGGGGCTTGCAACCTATGCTGACCGTTATCCGCGCGATCTGAGCGTTGGCGAGCGGCAGCGGGTGGCTTTAGGGGCGATTCTCGTTCCGCAGCCACTGGTTTTGCTTCTCGACGAGCCAACGCGCGGTTTGGACGAGAGAGCAAAATCCGGACTGAGCAAGTTGCTCCGCGATTTTCGTGATAAAGGAATGGCAATTCTGATTGTGACTCATGATGTCGAGTTTATGTTGACCCTTACCGATCGGTTGTGTATCCTCGAAAACGGGCGATTAGTCGGGGATGGGATGCCCGTAGAAGTTTTGCAAACGTTGGATATTCCTCAGGCGCAAGTTCTACAACTGTTCCCCGACCAGGGTTTTCGAACTGTGGAGGAGGTTTGCCAGGCTATTGACGAAGCCTTGTTCCACATGCCCGACAGAAGCGATCGCCAGGTATCGCTCGTTTGCCACAGTGATGACAATAGACCGCCCCTTCGGGAATGACTGCCTGAGGTTCAATCACCAGCCGCCGGTGGCGTGGTCGGCGGGTTTTGGGGCTTGGCTTGACCATTCGCGCCTGCCAATACCACCAGGCTACCGCTCCAACGATTAGAAAAAGGCCCAGGCCACCTAAAAGCCAGGGAATAAAATTACCTGTCACAGGGGTGGTGGAAGTGACATTGCTCATGGGTGCGCTGGGTTGTACCTCTAAACTCTCTGCGGTCAAAGAGTCGTTGGGTTTTCGATATTGAAGGCTGACCTCAAAGGTTTGGTTAGCTGCCAGCGAATCAACCTGGGTAACATAGTAGGTGAGCCCGTCTTTTCCGACCGCAATGTTTGTCGTGTTGGGCGTAATCTTCATTTCCGCCGCGCCGATGGGCTGTTGTATCTGAATGGTTAAAGATTCAACTGCGTAATCTCCTGTCCATTGATACAGAAAGCTGCGCTGCGAGCCGTTTTTCGTCAGGGATGGATCGTAATATTCCAATTGGATTTCAGGTAGGGCAGTTGTAAAGACAATCTCGCTCCAATCTCCAAGTACATTGCGGGTGTAGGAAATCGTGGTGAGTGAACCATCTATTTCACGCACGGCTAAAGCATGGGGCTCACCGGCCACAGCAGGAATGCGGATGCGCAGTTCGGCAGGGAGAGGTACCTCGGCAGGCAGGTTGAGATGATAGATCACCAGGACAGAAGGGCGATCATATTCCGGCCAGATGTCTACTTCCAGGGAACGCAGAGTCAAGGAAGCGGGGGTTTGGGCTTCTGCCAACCCAGGTGGCAAAATCAGAAAGAAACTCAGGCAGAGAAAAATCCAGAATGCCTTTTTCATGATGACCACCCTATCTTACCATGAGCTTTTTCCACTGAAAAGAGCTTGTTAATCTCTAGCCGATTTCCGCCCGCAGACACTTTGACAGTTCACCGAAAGCTGGCGAATAGCGGATCTCATCGGTGCGCGGTCGAGGCAGATAGACCGGTAAATCCAGCCTGAGTTTGCCGGGTCGGGGAGTGAAGACCAAAATGCGGTCAGACAGATAGATCGCTTCAGGGATCGAGTGGGTGACCATGACCACCGTTTTTTGGCGAGCCTGCCAGATACGCAACAACTCATCGCCCATGCGTTCGCGAGTCAGGGCGTCCAGTCCACCAAAAGGTTCATCCAGTAAAAGGACTTGAGGGTCATGAACCAGGGCACGGGCAATGGCTACCCGCTGTGCCATTCCTCCGGACAGATCGCGAGGTAATGAATCTTCAAAGCCGCGCAAACCGACCAGGTCGATTAATTCCATTGCCCGCTGTCGGGCTTCGGCAGTGGGTACATTTTGCAGCTCCAGAGGCAATAAAATGTTCTGAAGGACAGTTCGCCACGGCATCAGGTTGGCTTTTTGAAAAACAAAACCGATTTCACGGCGGGGTTCTGTGAGCGGTTGACCATAGAAAAAGACTTCTCCCTGCGTGGGAGTCAGCAATCCTGCCAGGACGCGTAAGAGGGTAGATTTACCACTCCCGGAAGGCCCCAGAACGCAGACAAATTCTTGTTCTTGAACCCGAAATGATATGTCCTGAATCGCGCGCAAGCCTCCGTTGCCATTGGAGTAAGTGACGCTCAGGTTACGCACTTCGATTGCCACAGGCGATATTTCTGTTTTGTGTTCCGCAGCAGATGAGGTTGTCGTTTGTTCAGGATCGGAGCGTACCATTTTGTCTCCTTCTGATTCAGGGCGTGACAAACTGATTGGTGTAGGCTTGCTCGATCGGTAAGGCGGACTGAAGCAGACCCATTTCTAAGAGCAGATCATGCATGTTTTGCCAGGCCTGTGGGTCGGAAAAGCCCATTTGCTGAGCCTTCCAATACTCGACGGTCGCCCGTAGAATTTCACGCTGGACGCGTTCGTCGCTTTCGGTCAAGCCGGGGATGTATTTGGTGCAGATTTCATAAGCTTTATCACGGTTTTGGATTACGTAGGTCATCCCGCGCAGGATGGCACGCGTCATTCTGCGCACCAGATCGGGGTTTTCAGTCAGAGTGCGCTCGTTGGTTACCAGCCCATTGGAAGCCAGTTGAACATAATCGGCCACCTTGAGTAGATCAACCGTATACCCCTGGGCAGCCAGTTGGATCGGTTCATTGTTGGCGTAGATTACAACCGCTTGATCTTGTCCGGCGATCAAGGCTTCGACCTGGTTATAGCCGATGGAGTCGAGTATGACATCCGCTTCACTCACGTCACCCACTTTCAGCAGGGCGCGCAGCCCGATGTAGTTCGCCCCAAAGAGACCCGGCAAACCAATCTTTTTCCCTTTCAGGTCAGACGGAGTTTTGAGGTTCTGATCGGGAAAGGCAACCACACCGACCGGGTAAGCATGGTAGTACGTCATGACGTAGACGACCGGTAGTCCCTGGGCGCGGGCAAGCAGGATTTGTTCTCCGGAAGCCATCGTGAACTGCAAATTGTTGGCTCCAACCAGGGCAATGCCATCGGTTTCAAAGCTGTAATCGAATTCAATGGCTATCTTTTCTTCGGAAAAGTAGCCGTAGTCCTGAGCTACATAGAAGGGGGCAAACTGGACATTGGGAATATATCCCATGGGCAGGCGGACGGTATCGATTTGGGATTGTGTGGAGGGATTATCGGATTGGGGAACGTTTGTCCTTTGAGCGCAAGCGGAAGCTAACGCGCTCAAGAGAAAAAAGGTTATGATGAAAGTTGAACGACGCATTGAAAAGCTCCTTTATGGAAGTGAACGTGAATCTTCCTGGCGTTGTTGCCAGTTAAGCAACTGCCTTTCAATCAGAAGGACGCTGGTATAGAGCAATAAAGCCATCACAATTAATGTGAACACAGCTACAAAAACCAGCGGGGTATCATATTTACCGCGCGCTACGTTGACCAGAAAGCCGAGCCCGCGGTCTGCGCCGACGAACTCGCCGACCACAGCACCGATAACCGACAGGGTGGCTCCAATGCGCAATCCACCCAGAAAGACCGGTAGGGCAGCCGGTGCTTCCAAATAACGGATGGTTTGCCAGCGATTGGCTCTGAGCGACCGCATCAGATCGCTCAATTCCTCGGGCACCGACCGTAAACCTACAATGGTATTGACCAGAACCGGAAAGAAGACGATCAGAGCGCAGATTAAGATTTTCGAGAAGAGTCCGGGTCCAAACCAGATCACCAGAAGCGGGGCAATCGCTACGATTGGGATCGACTGACTGGCGACAATGTAAGGAGACAAAACCCGCTCAAACCAGTGCGATTTGGCTAACAGGTAACCCAGCAGGGTCGCGGTCAGCACACCGAGAGTCAGCCCACAGAGAACTTCAAAGAGCGTATAGGCGGTATGGCGCAGCAAGCTACCATCCAATAGCACCTGAAGAAAACGGTGTCCCACCAGTCCCGGCGAGGGTAGGATGAAAGGGGGTAACTCCCAGAGTTGAGTAGCGAAGTGCCAGAGAAGCAGGGCACTTGCCAGAGATGCTGCCAGAGTCAGCGCGTGTTGTGTGCGGCTGAGCCGGCGTTGGAAAGGAAAGCGTTTGGGTATCTCAATTAAATTCATTTTGTCTATCAAAACCAAAGCCCCGAATCAGCGCGATTCGGGGCAAGTGCAATGCTGGATAACTGTCTTCTCTGACAAAAAACCCGAAAACCAGTTGGTTCTCGGGGCATTCTGCACACCGTCAAGAAACGGCGCGCGCAAACTTTATCCTGCTTGACCTTCTTCCATCCGGACTATACCGTCGGCTTCGGAGTTCCACCGAATCGTGCGCTTTGTTGCGCTCGCGGGCTTTACCGCCGATCGGGAATAGGTCGTTTCCGACCGCACCCTGCCCCGAAGGTATTTTGAATTGTCGCTTTGATTATAACCAGCCTGAGGGTTGAAGTCAATGTGAAATTTGTCACTTCACCCGCAAAGGCCAGGTGACATTTTGCTCTAAGGCTGCCCTGCTCGTTCCAATTGGTACCAAGGGGATTGGGCGAGGACTTTACTTTGGAATACGATAGGGGATAAGCATCGGGACGCGTCGCTGATATTCACGGTAAGCCTCGCCAAATTCGGCAACCATTTTGCGTTCCTCTAGCCAGGCGCCGATCAGGATATACAGAGTCAGGCCGATGTTCATTGCTAAAAGGTTGCTGGTCAGGATCGGTGTAAGCCAGAGAAAGATCAATCCGGCGGTGTAGATGGGGTGGCGCACCCAGGCGTATAGCCCTCCCACAACCAGCTTCTCGTTGGAGGACGAAGGTTTGTTAAAAAAGGCATCGATGCCTAAAAAGGAGATCAAACCGCTTTGTATCAATGCCAGAAAGAGTACGGCGAGTGCCAGCAGTTGGATAAAACCTGTGATCAGCGACCATGGAATGGGAATCACATAGAGTGTGCGATCGGGTAGCCAGGCGAGCAGGGCGAGAATGGGGAGAAAGGTAAGGCTGACGATTACGTTATAAATCAGACGATACCAACGATATAAGCTTTCCCCCCATTGTCTTCGCACCCAAGCCTTCAGCCAGCGTGCGGCGAGGAGTGAATGCAGAAAACCATAGAGCGCACAGGCAAATAAGATCAGCAGAAAAGCGTTCATCAGCGCCTTCTTCAGGTAGCTTTCCAGGCGTTCATGGCTCTGGCAAAGGACCAGCTACGATTCTGACCGGTTTGGTTCAACCAGCAGATAACCTCCCTGGCAACCCGCATGGCGCCAAGGGTCACACCAGCTGTCGATTGTCCCGGAAAAATCGAATCCCCTACCAGCCAGACATTTTCCAGCCCGGTCCAGGGAGTGCGGGCATGAAGAAGCGATGTTTGGGGGAAACCGCCAACCATCCCTGAGGGGCGGTGGGTGTAGAACTCGAAGGTGTGCGGTGTGCCTGGCAAAGCTAAACGAATTGCCTGGCGGATACCGGGGATGGCTATTTCGGCAGCGCGTATCATCCGCTCGGTGTATTCGGCGCTCTGTTCTTCAGACGCCTGCTCATCGATTTGCCAGGCGGCAATCGCCGTGTGGGTAGATAGGGTAAGGGCACGCATCCCCTGCGGCGCGCGACTTGGATCTTCAATTGGTGAGAGGGAGATGAAAACAGAATTCCCCTCCCCAAGCGGACGGGTTGGATCGACAATGACTTGAAAATGGTCAGCAGGTAAGGGAGGAAGGCGGTTGGCATCCACACCCAGATAAAGCGTAAAAGCGCCCCAGGTTGGAGGACGCGTTCGAGTTTCGCGTTTTAAGCGGCGCGGGGCATCTGCTCCGAGCAGAGCGGCCAGTCCCCATGGTGTCAGGTTAGCGACAAAGGCATCGGCTTCGAAGGTTTGCTTTTTATTCGTATAGACTCTGATACCACGCCCGTTTTTGACCTCCAGGCGCTCCACTTTGTGACGGTAGAGCAGCGATAATCCTCTCTGGTTTCCCCAGTTGACCAGCGTTTGTGCCAGGCTACCCATGCCGCCGATTACGTGGTTCACTCCTCGACGGGGCAAATCCAGGGCAGCGCTACCGTAGAGCGCATTGGTGAACTGCGCCAGGCTTTGGGCGGAGATCAACAATTGCGCATCTAAAAAGAGGCGTAAGGTTGTTGAAGCTCTTGGAGGTAAAAAGGAGGCCATGGTTCGCAGGGCATACGGTGCGGCAGCCAGTGTTGTAGGTTGGAGAGCGCTCAAAATCGTGAGGGTATCTCTCATTGAGCGCGGTGGCCAGGGAAAATCTTTGGCAGAGATGTCCCAGGATTGTTTTGCCAGCCACTCTTGTTTTTTCCAGAAAGCAGCGCTTTCAGGGAAATGACGGTGTATCTCGTCCCACCAGCGTTCCCGCTCTGCCCATTGGTAGATTTCCCTCCCGTCTAAATATGTGATCCAGGCCGGGTTGACCGGCTTGACCGGCCATTCAATACCAAGCAGCTCGGCTAAACGGGCATGCGGTCCGCCAGGTGAAAAACCGCCCGCCAGGGTGGCGCCCACATCGAAGCGAAATTTTTGATGGTAGAATGTGCCGGCGCAACCGCCCGGGTAAACATGAGCTTCGAGAACGGTGACTTTGTAGCCAGCCTGGAGCAGCAAAACGGCCGTAGTCAAGCCCCCAATGCCGGCGCCAATAATCAGAATGTGGGGTGTAGGTCTGGTTGCCATTGATTAATGCCTCTCTACTGAGCGCTTCCATTCCAAATAGAAGCGGGTCACCCACTGGCGGTAGAAAAATAACAGGCGTAGAGCAATTGAAGAATAGAGCAAACGAGTCAAGAGCCCGTTCCAACCGGCGGGATGCTCATATTCAATCATTTCGGTAATTTGGGTTGTCTGCTCGTCAACCGCTTGAAAGGAATGCGTATGACGCCAGGATTGCAGAGGTCCCTGCACCTGGATATCCGTAAAGCCCTGTAAAGGATGGACGTGGATGTGCAATGCACGCCAGCGCACGGGGAAGGGACCGAACCACAGGCTAAACTCGGCAATAGAGTTTTCGGCCAGGGGTTCGAGATGGTGGAATTGCACCCAAATCGGAGGTGGAGTTAGCCGTCGAAGGGCGCGGGTATCGCGATGAAAGTTGGCCACTTCTTCTAAAGGTGCACGCACAAGAAAACGGTGTACAAAGAGATGCATGGCTGTTCCTGTATCTCGTATTTTGTTATATTTCGACCTATATTATCTAATTTCCTTAGTATAGTCGAAATCAATCGAATTCATGCTAGAAAATTGCTAAAGTTTTATCAGAATCTGCCGATAACGAATTAGAGGTCGTGTAAGTCATGAGCGATTTTGGGTCAATGGGTTTAAGTTCATCTGCGTTTAACCTGACCGGGTTGCAGGAAGCGCGCGCCGAGTGGCAGAAATGGCTGCAGGGTGCGCAGGACAATGCTCAGGGGAACTATCTGACCTCTATGGGCTTATCTGCCGAGGCGCCAATGCGCGTTCGCTCGACACAAGGCAGAGAAAAGGAAACCTCCGCTGATCAAAACCCGTTCGGTCAGAAAGAACTCAGCGAACAGGACAAGCGGGCAATTGCCAGGCTCAAAGAGAACGACCGCAAAGTACGTGCTCATGAAGAAGCCCATATCCGCGCCGGGGGAAACCTGATTCGCAGTCGGGCGCAATATTCTTACGAGATGGGTCCCGATAAGAAGCTCTACGCCGTTTCCGGCGAGGTGTCTATTGACACCAGCCCGGTGGAAGGTGATCCTGAAGCCACCATTCGGAAGGCGGCGCGGATCAAAGCAGCAGCTCTTGCTCCTGCGGACCCTTCACCGCAAGACCGCGCCGTAGCCGCCGAAGCCGATGTGATGGCGATGCGCGCCCGCCTTGAATTAGCCCGCCAGACCAGCGCACAAAAAGAAGAGGTGGGTACCAGAGTCAACCTGGCAGTGTAAATTTAGCGCTTGATTCGATAGCGAAAGTCACAAAACGGCGCCCCTTCTATAATTGTCTGGGTACGCGTGAGTTCAATTTCGGGATTGAAGCCCGCCATTAATGCCTGGTCGCGACTGCAGGAGAGCACCTGTCCCACCTGCTCCATCCCCAAAGCCCGATACAACTCAGCATAACGACAACGTTGCACGTTGAACGAAAATTCCCTTTCATTTTGGGTGAGAATTTCAATTTGCATGGCATCGTCTTTCTGCCAGTTTTCCAGCGAGGCAGCAAAATGCGCCAGACTGCACCCGCCCATAGACTGCGCAAGAGCTTTACCTTGCTCCCGGGCGATTTCGATGATCACGCCTCGCAAAATCTCGACCGTGCGCTCCCAGCCAAGTTCTTGTGCAAAAGCTTCTAACACGGGCTTGAGAATGCGGGCTTCTATCTCGCGCCGTTTTAGCACGCCAATCGAGTTGAGGGTATCTGGAGGTAACTGGCTCATTGCTGTGCTTGCCTTTTGGATGAATCTTCTATACAGATATTTACCGGGCGCGGCAGGCATACAAGTTCTGCTTCGCTCGCTAAACGACCACAGGAAGTATAGAGATATTTTGGATGAGAAATCACCGCTTCGTATTCCTCCATGTGTTCGTTGAGATAGCCAGTTGCTACCAACAAACAAAGGGTTTCGTGGATAGAATGCATTCCAACACCTCGCGGTCCAAAAGCTCTATTAGAACGAATACGCCGGCACCTCAGTTACCTTTTCGCCCTCTTGAACAAGATAGTAAGGTTGCCAGACGATACCAAAAAACGCTAAATACACATCTTTTTTCTGGGGGAAGATGTTTTCCTCTCGAACCTGCATGGCGATCTCTGCCCAGCGCTGGTTGACCTCTTCAAGCGCAGCTGCTTTGGCTTTTTCGACTTCAGCAATTTGTTCTTTCAAGAGCGCAATGGTTTTTTCCGATTCTTCGACCTCCGCTTTGGCTTGACTGGTCAGGCGGCGTTTTGTGAGTGAGGACGAAACCCGTCGTGAACTGCGCCGTCCTCCCAAGAGGCCTAAGATATTCTCCGCGTGAGTGCCGACTTCTTCCATGCGTCGCAGGTTGAGCTTGTCCTTATCCGCTTCGAGTTCTTGTTCTTCGCGGATTAGCTTGAGTCTTATGGCTTCAATTTTTTTGTCGAAGGTTTGGGCAACTTTTTTTATTTCTTCATCCCGCTTTTGACGGGCAAGTTCTGAGCAGCGTGTCCGAAATTCGCCTTCGCTCATTGGCGGCACACAGGCTATTTGAAGGTTCTCATTGATTTTGATGGTTAAAGCGGCGTTCCGGAATACCCAATCAAGGAAGTCTTTTTGCATTGCAACCATTAACCTGGCATCGGAAAGCGGCGTTTCTAAAGGCGCAAAGCGCGAATCGGGGAGAGGAGACGTCTCCAATTGATTCAGGTCCAGTGGTTGAGCAAGGTTCTCTTCCCAACGGACAAAGCCACGCCGTTCTGGGTTTTGCACCAGGATGGCTTTGGCGCTTTCGCTATCCAGGCCAATCTTTCGGTTTACATAGCGAATTTGAGCTTGCCCTAACAGGCGGGGACGGTAAAGCAGGACGGCATTTTGGCTTGCCGAGCGGTTAAGCCCGGCTTTTTGCAGCGCTTCTGTAAGGCTCTCGCGCACAGGTAGGAAGGTTTCCGCCACTGCATTCGGAGCTGGTGGTTTGGTGTTAAGATAAATATCCGTTTTCGTAACTTTTTTGCCGGGAGGAGTGAGGGTCGCCTGGGTGGATGACGAATCTGGTTGGGCGGTTTCGGGTGCAATAACTTCGGAAGCCTTTACCAGGCGATTTAAAGTTGGGATTTGAGCCCGGGTGATCGGACCGGCTAAATAATTCATTGCCCAGCGAGTCTGGAAGAGCAGAGGCCCTTTCGCATGGACATTATGCATCAGGAAAACCCGTTTTCCCAAACTGGAGATGAGTTTATCGTAGTCTTTGCGGTTCATCTCTCCAGGCACCGCGCTTTCCAGTCCGTCTAACAGACGTTGTTTGTCCTGATCGGTCTGTAATTTACCAATACACCAGGTGCCGGCGTTGGATAGAGCCTTGTAATCGATATCCACCGGATTCTGGGTAACCAGGACCTGGGCAACGCCAAAAGCACGGGCTTGCTTGAGCATGCGCAACAGCACAGTTTTTGAGGGTGGGTTGCTGACTGGCGGTAAATAACCGAAGATTTCGTCGAAATAAACGATTGCTCGCAAGGAACCACTGCCTGGTTGAGCGCGCATCCAGCTTTCGACAGCGGTGTAAAGCAGGGTCACAAAAAACATGCGCTCGGTTTCACTCAGGTGAGCCAGGTAAAAAATGCTGTGGCGTGGTCGTCCATCCGCAGCATAGAGAAGTTCCTGGATATCCAGTGGTTGCCCTTCAATCCAGGGTTGAAAACTGGGCGCAGCAAGGATATTATTGAGCAGCATGGCCAGGGTGAAACGGTCTTTTTGGGGGAAGAAGGTATCTACATCGAAAACGCCTAATTTGGTAAAAGGAGGCGATTGGGTTTGCAAAATGAGTTCACTTAACTCCAGGTTTTTGCCTGCTACCCAGGCATGTTCGAGGATATTGGAAAGTAAAATATGTTCGCGTGAACGCAAGGGGTCAACGTCGGATAAGCCGACCAAGCCCAGGAGAGCGGTTATGGTGGCGGAAATCTTTTCGCGCAGCACTTCGCGGTTTTCATCCCAATCGATCTGAGGAGCTTCAAAGGATGTGAGAATATTGACCGGGATACCACTATCCGAGCCGGGAGTGTAGATGGCAAAATGGGCTGCCTCTGCAAGGGCTTTTACCCGCTGTGGCTCAACTCCCCAATCAGCCAAACCCTGTTTCCAGGTCATGGTGGTCTCTTGAGCGACTTGTTGTACTGTCTTTCCTTCTCGGCGAGCCAGGTCGGCGTCGATCCATGGTTCAAAGTCACGCGGCTCGAAATCGGGAAAGTGCAACAAGATGTTGGTCATATCTCCTTTGGGATCGATAATCAACGCCGGTATGCCTTGTAAGGCTGCTTCCTCCAGCAAACAGATACACAATCCTGTTTTTCCCGAACCGGTCATCCCGACCACAAAAGCATGGGTGGTCAGATCTTCGGATTTATAGAGCAGGGGTTGATCGGTAGTTTTGTTGGTTTGAGGATCAATCAAACGCCCCAGATAAAATTTTCCGTTGGTTTTCATGACTCACACTCCCTATCAGATATCCTTGCGTTCAGGACTGGCTTGTTTTATAAAGAGTCTTACCTGCGCGTGGGTGATCGCTGGAGGCCGTCTGGCAGTTGCAATGGTTGCCTTTGAAGAAAGTCGGCACTCTTTCATCTGCCTTTGGTACCCTGGCGTCTATGCTTGAAATCGGGCAGACGCAGATGGCTTGCTTCCCCGTTCTGAAGTTAACTAGAGACCAACGCCTCAAGGGAGAATCCATAGCAGCGGTGGTTGCAATTCAAGTACGAACTGGATACCTTTGACTTTATCTTTACGAGCGGCTTCGACAGCAACGATCAGAAATTCAGCGAAGGCGCGCACATCCGATGCCGATTGGGTGATCGGTACAAAGTCGGTTTTTGAGCCTTCAACCAGGGGTGGTGGGGTGGTTAGCCAGCGGGTGCCTATCGTAAGCATATCATCTAATCCGCACTCATAGGCGGGGATAAAGAACCAACGCGGTTGATTCCAGAAACTTATTGCTTCCTGGTCGCTTTTACCAATCAAGTTATAAGATTGGCGGCTGATCCTGACCCTGCCCTCTGCTACCCAGAAGGGTTTACCTTTGCCGGTAGGAGGCAGGTTTGCCGAAAAATGAAATTCACAGGGTATTAATTCGCCCTCGTCGTTTAGTGCCATGCCTGTCCCGCAGGTGGGGCAGACCCAGGCAACTTCATTCACTGCGGCCGCAATTGGCATTGAACAATGGATACAATTCAATGGGACTAGTTCAATCAGCCTGCTCATTCCTCCGCCTCCGAAAGCGGTTTCAGGAGCTGTTGAGGAATCCATTCTACACTGGAGAGACTTTTCTTCCAACGGAATTCGTATTCCTCACCGTAACGGAAGGCGCGATAAGCTGCGTACATGACGGATAAACCGCCTAGCAGGGCAATCCCACTTAAAACCAGCAAGCCGTCTATCTCATCGCTGTTGCGACCGAAGTAAAGCAGAAGAGTGGGAATGTCAAAAGCGATCAAGGCTCCCAATGCCATCCCGCCTACCAGGATAGCAGCCCGGTAAAGAGTATTCCCGGGCGCTTTTCCATACAAAATCAGGCCGCTGTGACCATCGATAGCTACCTGATAAGCCCGCCCACGATAGAGATAGCGTAAGATCCACAAAGGGTAATAGACGATCCCGAACCTCCGGCGCACAATACGGACAAACACCTGAGAGATGCGATCAAGACGCGCATCTTTGCGCACCTGAGCTTGAAACTCATCTTCGGCGCGTTGCAGGGCTTCGCTCAGGGAACCAACCGGTTCAAAGACCATCCCGGCGCGATGAATTTCATCATCGTTGTAAGGGTTGAAGGGTTTATCTTCCAGAGGGACGCTCTCGACCCCAAATTCACCAACATCGCAAGCCGCCGTGTTCCAGGTGGTATCCTGGACAAACTGCACTTCACGCGGTTCATAACGTTTATTGTCACCGCTACCGACCCGCTTCTCCCCGAATACCCAGCCGAGTACCCGTCCCCAACTGGTGTAGTAAGGCAGAAAAACCAGGAAACTTTCTTCAAGTTTAGCCTGCTGGCGGGTGTTGCGCGCTATGGCAAAACTGCTGTTAAAAAACCGTTCCAGCAACTTCTCAGCCTGAGGTCGATCGATTTGGACGGGCACCTGATACCGGTAAACTCCCCGCTCGCCGCGCACAATGGAGCGTTGCTGGCAATACGGGCAGATGACCAGTTGCTGCCCTTCGGGGATGCGAATCATCCCACCGCATTTTGGACAATTGAGGCCATGAGTAGAGTCTTTTTCGCTCATATTTTCGCTGCTATCCAGGCGGCAATCGCAAAAAGGATTGGGGCGATAACCAGCCCTGCTGTACTGCAAATGAGTAGACCGACTCCCAAACCACTGGCGCCGTTTTGCAGCGCGCCCATGGCGGGGAAAGTTGCCAGGCAAAGGTAGATTAGAGCGGTTACACCACCGATCAGCAGAAATGGCGCTTCGGCTTTTGCAGGGTAAAGATTGGCAAAGACGCCACCGCTGGCAGCCTCTACAACGGCTGTATAGGTGCGATTGTTGAAGATATATTTGAAGGTATAGATCGGAATATGAACGAGGGCTTTCTCGACGATCCGCTCTGTGGCGATCTGGCGTTGCTTCAACCAATCCAGTGCTGTGTCGAGTGGTACGGAGGGGGGTTGAGCAGTCTGGTCGATCTCGGCAGTAGGTTTACGCAGGTCGCCAGGAGGTAATACCAGGTGTTTTAACTCGCTGATCGAAGTTGCGGCTGCGGGCAGTAGCAGGCGTTCATCTTCGCCGTTGGGCTTCTGATGTTTGAACAACCACATTGGGAAGTAAGCAAACGATACAGTGTTAATTTGGGCTTTGCGATCCAGATCTTTGACGGTCTGGTTGCCCGCCATCCAGCGTGCCAGAGCCGAGCGGGCTTGCTTTTCATCGAGAGTGGGGGCGACATACCAGTGGAAGACGACCTGGCTTTTATCGAGGTAAACCGTAGAGGAGCAGTATGGACAGGTGAGAAAGACTTGCCCAACTTCTGGGTGAAGTTCGCCGCCGCACTGAGAGCAAGTGATGCTCGTGGCTACCTGTGGATTCTCCATGTGTTGATTATAGCAGATGGAAGGCAATTCAAGGGGATTAAACTTCTCTAAGAGAATAAACTTTCTCCACAATATGATGGATGCGTTTCGCCCGATGGTCTTTCGGCGCGTTTTTCGTTACCTTCCACAATCGGTAGGGTGTATTGTCCTTTTGTCGATCATACCTGATGATTTGCAAAAAAAACCTCCTGCAAAATTCGTTTCTTGCAGGAGGTAGATTTACCGGATTGCTAGGCTCTAATCTTCTTCGAAGAATTCATCCAGATTGGGTACCAGGGATGATCCGGCCTGGGTTTCTAATTCCATCTCCAAAACAATCGCTGGAGCAGTATACACTTTTTGTTCAGCTTTGTTCATTTAGTTTTCTCCTTTCGTACGGATCTTATTTCCGGCGGCGTTTGATGACCCACAAAGCAGAAGTGCCAATCAACACGCCAATTGAAATCCAGCCAATGCTAACAGTAGAACGTTGCTGTGAAGCGTTAATCTGCTTGAGCTCAATTGCGGTGGGTCCGAATGTCCACACATAATCTTCGACTTCGCCCCCCTGGACGGGCCCGGTAAGGTCGACAGATGGACAGCGGTATGTTTCATTGCCTTCAGCGGTAGGGCTTGAACCCTCGTCACCATTGACCGGGATGGCGGGTGAAAGTCGGAAACGGGCAAAGACGCTGGCGCTACCAAAGTCCACCGGTAGTGAAAATGTAATCTCATGAACACCAGCAGAAGTAAACAGAATATTGTCAATCACTTTCTCGGAGAATATGCTTCCACCTTTATCAAAACTCTCAGTGAATTTATGATCGAACCCAAACTCTTTGAACAAGTTTGTAGGGACTGTTTCGGTTACAGTTGCATAGTCTACCCAACCCATCAGACAGGAAGGACCATTGACGGTTACGAAGATTTGCCCGCTGCCGCCACCCCAGGTTGCGCCGCGCACCACGCCGTCTTCATCGTTGGTTGCATCGTTATCATCCCCCATGGCGTCGTTGTGTGGATTACCATCGTACTCTTCATCCCGGTTTGTACCAAGCCAGACATCGCCTTGTTCGAGGGGTAGATGACGGGCACCGCCTTCAGAAAACAAAGTCAGACCATAAGAAGAGGGTAAATCACCATAGTCCATTTGCAGGCGTCGATTGCCAAAATAACGGGTTTCATCTCCATTGGGATTCAATGTGACCTTTTGGAAGTACCCTGTAGTAGGAATATATTCGTCTTCAAGGTTTTCTGTGACGGTATATGTTCCTGCGATCAGGTTTTCGAAGACAAGTTTTCCGTTGTTATCTGTCTTTCCACTTGCTGTTTTAGCTCCAGATAAATCAAATTGCCAGTCTTGTAAGGGTGGTTCCTCATTATCCCACTGTCCATTATCGTTCAGGTCTTCAAATTTATAGACCGTGATTTTGCCGTAATGGGTGTTGGTAAACGTACAGGTAACCGTTCCGTCAACTCTGTTTGTCTTTAGGTCAATAATCACCCGTCGGTTTGGCAAATCGTAGTTAAAAATGGCATTTGGTGGACCGCTACAAGAGATCGACTTCAAGTAATAATCTGCTTTAACCGCCTCGGTCAGGGTAAAGACGCTGTAACTATTCGGAAAATAGGTCGTCTCACCGCCATCGTTCAAGGAAAAATTTTTTATTGTTGTGCCCCATTGGAGGGTGAAAGGAAAAGCTGACCCTCCAGCCGGTTCCGTGACTTTCTTAATGACGATTTTGTTATAACATTCTGGGCTTGCGGGTTCATAATTCGAGGCCGCTAGAGCGACTCCGCCAAGGATCATCACTCCGCTCAGGGCGATGATCACCGCCAATAATAGATATCCCACCCTTTCTTTCATTTAGACCTCCTTCTATTCAATTGAACGTATCAGATCGGATGGCAGTCTTGACAAAATAAAAACTGCCGCTAGTAGAAACACCCACGGCAGCTAGACTATCTATTTCTGATAAATAGACCCTCAGCTTTGCGTCCCCGTCTTACGGCGGGTTTGCCCTTTCGATGTGCTCCGCACAATGATAGGACGATTTAATTTACTTATAACATAAATCCTGGTTAAATGCAATCCCCTTAAGTCCTAAGGAGTTTTAAAACAGCCTTAGGATTATCCAGCGTGAATGAATTTTTGCCTCAGAACTGAACCTTCTGGCTGATTGTTTGACTTATCTCGCTGTCCTTTGCTTACATCTTTTATTGGCGAATCCCATAAGGCATCATCACCAAGTGTTATGGACAGGGTAAGGAGTTGGTTAAAGACCTGGCGAATCGGACGAGAGGAATCAGGCTTACGGTTTGATCAAAATGGGGATAAATACGCTATATGGAGAACTATTTGGATTGGAGCTTTGACAGCTTTGATCACCTTGCGGACAGACTGACGGTGGTGTCTCTGAAGTGGGCGTAGCGGTTGGTGTCAGGCTGGGAGCGGGTGTGGTAGAAGCAACCGGAGTTTGGGTGGGGATAGTCGTTTCAGTTGGGCTAACTGGAGATGTTTGAGTTACCGTGGGGGTAGGGCTAGCTGTGGGAGGTACGGTAGCTGTAGAGGTAGGGCTGGGTTGAGTTGTTTGAGTTGCCGTTGGGGTAGGGCTTGGTTGGGAGGTATTCGTTGCGGTTGGGGATAGCGGCACCGCCCCAGCAGCGCAGTTAGAACGTAACACCTGTTGACCGCGGCTGTAATTGGTTGTCCAGGCATAAAGATAACCATTAAAGGTCACAAGCTCTGAGAGGACATTCTTTGCATCACTCAAACCACTTCCACCCACTTGTTCCCAATCTACCAATCCAGTGCCCTGGTCAGCTCCTGAGGTACGCCACAGTTGAAAGCCGCTGTTGTTGCCAACTGCCACATATAAACCACCTTCATAAGTCACAGCGCTGTCAACAATCACACCGTTGTTGGCGGTGTTACCATTGACCCCTTCAAGGCTGACAGGTTGCCAGGTGCCAGGATCGCCGTTTGGACTGCGGTAAATGATGGTCCCGCCATTGGAACCCCGACTGGCAACATAGAGATAACCGTTTAATTCCCCAAGGATATCGACCCGATTCAGGTAACCGGGCAGGCTAACAAAGACCTCTTCCCACTGCGGAGTGCCGTTCAGGTTGCGGGTTCGATACAGCTTTCCCAGATCATCATAGTTACTGGAGCGGGTTGCGCCGAGATTTTGCACGCCAAAATACAGGGCTCCTTGAAAAACGTATCCCGACCAGACCTCGACAGTTTTGTTGTTGTATTCGGTAGTGCCGAACCCACTGATATTTTTTTGCGTCCAGTTTAGGCCATCCTGGGTGCACCAGACCTGAGCCCCGTAAAGCCAGTTCTGAGTACCGCCGCACAACCAGCCATTGAACACCTGCATATCTTTGAAATTTGTGTTCTGTGTGCTGCCAAAGCCGGCGCCGATGTTGATTAAGGCATCTTCCCAGCTATTTGGATTACCGGTGAGGCTGCGAAACACCCGTGTTCCATATGTACTGCTGCCGCCATTGGCGGTGCTGGCATAGATATAGCCATTGAATTCAGCCAGGCTGTCAATATGGTCGTTTTGGGTGATATTGCTTACCCCGAAGGGGTATCCTTGGGGATTCGCTGCCACTTCCTCCCAATCTGCTTGGGAAGAGGGAACAGTCACGCCAGCTTTTGTGCGCCAGATTCGCGCTCCCATGGAGTTATCGGCTTCCATGCCAAGGTACAGTTGCCCATTGAAGACCAGCACTTCAAAACCCTCTTCGGAGCTGAAGGTACCATCTGCTCCACCGCCGAGACCGAAGGCATTGTCATTGACTTGCACAAATGGCTGACAGGCAGGTAAGCTGGAGGAGGATGCAGCCTGGGCGGTTCGAATGGGTAAGATGGAGAGAATCAGGAGAAGGACACCCAAAATGCCAAACCCGCTCAGCGCCTTTCGACTTGATAGGCTGAGAAAGGCGCTTGATCTGGTTCGAGGTTGGTTCGTCTTCATTCGATTTACTCTCCAAATAAAACGGGCTTGGATAACCAAGCCCGTTGGCAAGAATCTCCACTGCTTCGGTAACCTGGCTATCCTGGCCAGCATGGCTGGCTGTAGATCCATGGCTTTGCGTCCCCGGCTTTCACCGGGTTTGCCTTTATCGGTCGGGATCAGATTGGTAAAGTGCACTCAAGCAAATGAGCCTGGGCGTAGCCAGGCTCTTCGAATGAAGACACAATATCGATTCTTGGTCACATTCGGTAACCTGGCAGTCCTGGTCATCAAACGATGACGGTAGACCCATGGCTTTGCGTCACCGACTTTCGTCGGGTTTGCCTTTTCGTGCTTGAGCTTATCCTAGCAGAAAACGGAGTCCCTGTCAACGAAATAACCTCGCAGAACTGTTAGGTTGGAAGTTAAATGAATTTACAAGATTGTTGGGCGAAGGAATTCTTTCCTCACTGAATAGAATAGGCACGCGTGATCCCCTGACGAATCCAACCAAAACGAAGGTTCAATTGTTCTCCTCTGAAGCTTCGAAAATACCCCCTGGCTGCCCTTGGGGGTAAAAGATGGCGTGAAAGGTTGGGAAATGTTTCGTCACGCGTTCTGATTTTCTTCCTCTATGCGGGGTGATTTTCGTCTTTACACTTGATTATCTATTGCAGATTACTTTACTCTGAATTTAGACGATAATCAAAGCAATCCAAAGCGGTGTTCTTTTAGAGGTGGTTGATGTTATTAACGAATTCCCATGATCTGATCTTAGCTTTTCATCAGGCAATCTCTTCTGCCTGAAGAGCAATTCCGAATCCTCTTTAGCAGGTTATCATCGTTTTCATAAAGGCGGTGCGATGCGTACAAAAATCTCTCTCCAAACGGTTCGTGGCGAGTTTGTCAGTCGCATTGAAACCATCAGCGGTCAGAGCCTGTTGGCTTGTAACCAGTGCGGCAAATGCAGCGCAGGATGCCCGGTGGCTTTTAGCATGGATGTTTTACCCAATCAAGTCATTCGCATGGCGCAATTGGGTATGGAAGATGTCTTGCAGGCTCAGACCATCTGGACCTGTGCGGCTTGTCTCACCTGTGTCTCGCGCTGTCCTAAAGGAATTGATTTGCCGCGCGTGATGGAAGCGCTGCGTCAACTCTATATGGAGAAGTATGGGAATGTGTTAAATCCTGACCAGATTGCTCCTGAACAGGCAGCTGAAATGCCCCAGCTTGCCATCATCGGTGGCTTTCGCAAGTATTCTGTCTGAGAGAGGTGAACATGGCAATTCCCTATTTCCCCGGTTGTACCTTATCAACCAAAGCCAGTGGTTATGATCGCTCGGGACGCGCAGTTGCCCAAGCTTTGGGTCTTGAATTCCAGGAGTTACCAGAATGGCAATGCTGTGGAGCAACTTTTCCTCTCTCTACCGACAATGCCATGGCATTAATTGCTCCCACCCGCCTGCTCCGCCAGGCACAAGACGCAGGCGGACAGGTAACCACCTTGTGCGCCATTTGCTTCCACGTCTTGCGCCGCACCCAAAACTTCCTCCAGGGGCATCCGGATGTCCTCGAACGGATTAACTGGTTTACCGAGGAGCCTTATCTTGGCCAGGTGCGCGTGACGCACTTTTTGGAGCTTTTACGCGATCAATTGAGCTGGGAAACCCTGAAGAGCAAAGTGAGTCGGCCGCTCAAAGGTCTGAAAGTCGCCCCTTACTACGGTTGTTTATTATTGCGTCCACCTGGCGAGATTCAGCTGGATGATCCCGATGACCCACATATCTTGCACGAATGCCTGGAAGCGTTAGGTTGTGAAGTGATCACTTTCCCTTATCAATCCGAGTGTTGCGGCTCATATCTGGCAGTAAGTAAACCTGATGTGCCGCAGCAATTGGCGCAAGATATCCTCGCCTCTGCCCGGCGCCACGGCGCGCAAGCGCTGGTCACTGCCTGTCCATTGTGTCAATACAACCTTGATTACCCTCAGCAAGCTGTGAGTGGGTGGGCGGTTAAGCCTTTGCCAGTGCTGTACTTTACCCAATTAATGGCTGTAGCGCTCGGCCTGCCCGGCGAGGTTTGGGGCATGGAGAACCACAGTGTAGATCCGCGTCCCCTATTCGAATCGTATCTCGCAACGGTTGCCTAGAAGGATGGGAGGCATCGGCAATGATTGAACGAGCTTTGGTGGTTGGCGCAGGGATTGCCGGCATTCAGGCGGCTTTGGATATTGCCAACAGCGGTTATGAAGTCGTTATGGTGGAACGGGAGCCTTCCATTGGAGGTCACATGGCACAACTTTCGGAGACCTTCCCGACGCTGGACTGCTCCCAATGCATACTTACCCCCCGAACGGTGGAAACCGGCAAGCACGAGAATATCCGCCTTTACACCTATAGCGAGATTGACGCCATTGAGCGAGACGAAAATGGTGACTTTAACGTCCGCATCCGCCGCAAAGCTGCCTATGTTGATTGGGATCTTTGTACAGGTTGTGGCGTATGCCAGGAAAAATGCCCGTTCAAGGTCGAATCCATCTTTGAGCGGGGAGTCGGAACGCGCAAGGTCATCTATACCCTTTCACCGCAGGCCGTTCCCAACAAGCCCGTCATTGACGCCGCAAACTGCCGTTACCTGCAATCCAAATGGGACATCGAGTCAGGACGTGTCCCAGCCGTGGATGCCAAAGGTAACCCGGCTAAACCGAAATGTGGGGCTTGTGAGAAATTCTGTCCGACCGGCGCCATTCAATGGGACCAAACAGATACCTTTTACGAAGAAAAGGTTGGTGCCGTGATCCTCGCCACCGGTTACGATCTTTTTCCTCAATCCCGTTTGACCGAATATGGGGGCGGGAAGATCGAGGATGTGATCGACGGCCTGGCTTTTGAGCGATTATTGGCTGCCAGTGGACCGACAGCAGGCAAGGTTTTACGCCCCTCAGACGGGAAACCGCCATTAGAAGTGGTTTTTGTTCAATGCAGTGGCTCGCGCGATCCTGAACACGGTGTCCCTTATTGCTCAAAGATCTGTTGCATGTACACCGCAAAACAAGCCATCCTGTATAAACATCGCCTTCCGCAGGGGCAGGCTTATGTCTTCTATATTGATGTGCGCGCCGGTGGCAAAGGATATGAAGAATTTGTCAACCGCGCCATGGAAGAAGATGGCGTGATTTATTTGCGCGGTAAGGTGAGCAAGCTCTTCCGCGAAGGCGATAAGGTCATCGTGAAAGGGGTGGATACGCTTAGCAACCGCACCGTAGAAATTGCTGCGGATCTGGTGGTTTTAGCCACCGCAGTGATTCCCCGCCCCACCAATCCTCAGGTGGCTGCCTTGTTTGGTGTCCCCTGCGATGAAAACGGCTTCTATATCGCCGCAAACGAGGAACTGGATCCTGTTTTGAGCATCGCGCCACGGGTTTTTATGGCCGGCACCGCTTTAGGACCGAAAGATATCCCCGAAACTGTAGCCCAGGCAAGTGGCGCGGCGGCAAAAGTGCTTTCGCTCTTTCAAAAAAATCGCCATGCCCAAAGCCAGGTGCAAGGTGCTTTAGAAGCCGTAGGTGATTGAGGAGAAAACGGATGAGTCGGATTGGAGTCTTCGTCTGTCACTGTGGGCATAATATCGCTGGTACGGTGGATGTCAAAACCGTGGTGGAGCAGTTACAACGCAATGGGGATGTGGTCTTTGCCATCGACTATAAATACATGTGTTCCGACCCGGGCCAACAGCTAATTCGCGAAAGTATTGAGAAATACCAGCTCGATGGAGTTGTGGTAGCAGCGTGTTCTCCAGCCATGCACGAATCGACATTCCGCCGTACAGTCTCAGCGGCTGGTTTGAACGGTTTCCGCTGCGAATCGGCAAATATTCGTGAGCAGGTTTCCTGGGTGCATCAACAGGATAAAGAAGCTGCCACGCAGAAAGCTATTGAGATCACCGAATCGATTGTCGAAAAAGTTAAGCGCAACGAGGCGCTCGAGCCGCTGATTTTACCTCTTACCCATCGCACGCTGGTAATCGGTGGCGGGATTGCCGGGATGCAGGCTGCCCTGGACGTTGCCGAAGCCGGTTACCCGGTGATCCTGGTAGAACGACAAGACCATCTCGGCGGGCGCATGGCTGAACTGAGCGGTAGCTATCTGAACTTTCAAGCTGCTCCTGACTTGTTAGAAAAGAAAGTCCAGCAGGTGCTTTCCCATCCCGGTATTCAAACCCTTCTAAACGCTGAAGTTGAGGGTTTATCCGGCTATGTGGGCAACTTCCGCGTCAGGGTAAGGCAAAAACCATCTGATGCACAGGCGCCACTTGTCCCCTTAGACGACCTTCAACCCCTGACCTACACTTTTGACGTTGGGGCGATTGTGGTTGCCAGCGGCTGGCAACCCTATGACCGTGCCCGTCTGCCCGAATATGGAGGCGCGGATATCCCCGATGTGGTGGATGGTCTGACCTTTGAGAGAATGTTACGCTCCGGGGATGTCATCCGTCGTCCATCGGATGGCAAGATCGCTCGCGAGGTGGTTTTTGTGCAGTGCGCCGGCTCACGTGATCCGGAACATGGTGTCTCATATTGTTCGAAAGTCTGTTGTATGTATGTGGCAAAACAAGCCATGCTTTACAAAGAACGTGTTCCGCAGGGGCAGGCTTATGTTTTCTATATTGATATTCGTTCGGCAGGCAAAAATTACGATGAATATGTTCAGCGTGCCATGACCGATTATGGCGTGTTGTATTTGCGCGGTAAGGTCAGTCGCGTTTTCCGCGAAGGCGATCAGACCATTGTATGGGGCAGTGATACCTTGACGGGACGAGCAGTGGAAATTGCCGCCGACCTGGTAGTCCTGGCGACCCCTATGCTTCCGTCAGACGGCTCAGTTGAACTTGGGCAACTGCTGCATATCAGCACCGATGGCTACGGCTTTTTCAACGAAGCGCATCCTAAATTGCGTCCGGTGGAAACCCTGACCGCAGGTATTTACCTCGCCGGGGTAGCACAGGGTCCTAAAGATATTCCCGAGACGGTCTCACAAGCTTCTGGTGCAGCAGCGAAAGTGCTTCAACTCTTTTCTAAAAATGAGATGACAGCCTCCCCGTTGGTTGCCAGTGTAATCGAAGAATTGTGCGCAGCCTGCGGTGCCTGCGTCAAAGTGTGTCCGTATGGGGCGCGCGAGATTCATCCGATTTGGAACTATGCCACCGTCAACGCTGCGCTGTGTCAGGGTTGCGGCGCCTGCGTGGTCGCCTGTCCTAACAAAGCCAGTCAGGTACGCAACTGGCGAGTTGAGCAGATGATGGAGATGGTGGACGCGTTGGTATAAGTTGGGAAGATCAGAAGGTAACGATGAACCAGGATTTTCTTCAAACAGTCGAGGCTCTTTCTGGAGAACCCATTCTCCTCTGCTACCACTGCCATAAGTGCACTGCGGGATGCCCGGTGGTGAAGGAGATGGAGTATGGACCGGATCGCATCTTGCGCATGGTGCAGTTGGGGGAGAAGGAAAGATTGTTGAGAAGCCACGATATCTGGCTGTGCGCAGCTTGCGAAACCTGCGGGACGCGTTGTCCTAATGGCATTGACATCGCCAAGGTGATGGATGCGTTGCGGATGGAAGCCCTGCGGAGCGGGGTAACGCCGGCTGAACCCGATGCGGCTAAATTCCATAGGTTGTTCTTATTTGTGGTGCAGACCCTGGGCCGCAGCCATGAAGCCAGTTTGCTGATTGCCTACAAGTTATGGACATTGAATCTCTTGGCGGATATGGATAGCGGCTTGCAATTATTCCTCAAAGGGAAAGTACCGGTCATACCCAAAACAATAAAGGGACGCGATCAGATCAGGCGTATTTTTGTCAAGTCTGCCGAAGCAGTTGCCAGAGAAGAGATTGCTTCCGTAAAGTCCGCTCCCCAACAGGAGGCAAAATGAGCGTCTATACGTACTATCCAGGCTGCAGTCTCGAATCCACCGCCTGTGAATATGACGCCTCGGTGCGAGCCGTCTTCAAAGCCCTGGAGGTGGAATTACACGAACTTGAGGAGTGGAATTGTTGCGGCGCCTCTTCTGCCCACAGCGTTAATCCTGTGCTTGCCCTGGCATTACCTGCACGCAATCTGGCATTAGCCCAAGCGCTAGGGCACGACCTTGTCATGCCGTGTGCAGCCTGCTTCAACCGGCATAAGAGCGCCGATTATGAATTGCGCCATGACCCCGAGCGGCGCAAAGAATTGGAGGAAGTTGTCGGCTTTCAATATCAGGGCAATATCGCCGTCCGTCCCTTGCTCGAGGTACTTACAATCGGCGTAGGGCTGGATACCATTCACAAACGGGTGAAACGGCCATTAGTGGGTCTAAAAGCGGTTGGATATTACGGTTGTTTATTGGTTCGTCCACAGGAGGTAACCCAATTCGAGAATCCCGAGAATCCGCGCTTGATGAATCAATTGCTGGAAACCCTGGGAGCTGAAGCCGTTGAATGGTCGTATGCTACTGAATGTTGCGGAGGTGGTCTCTCTCTCACCAAATCCAGCGTAGCTGCCCGATTGGTAAACCGTCTAGTAGAACGGGCCTGCGAAGCTGGTGCAGCAGCGATTGTTACCAGTTGTCCCCTATGTCAGATCAACCTCGAGATGCGTCAGAGTGGAATGCAGAAGCTTCCGGTATTCTACTTTACAGAATTGATGGGACTGGCTTTTGGATTAACCGAAGCAGAAAATTGGTGGAGCAAACATTTGATCGATCCGCGGCCGCTGCTTGCCGGGCTTAAACCCTTGCAGCAAGTAGCTGCCCTATGAGATGGGTGAGTGGGAAGTGAGCATGAGTGGCGAAGAATCGATGAATCCTAACACCACGAAACAACCGGTAGGTGCTGTTCTGGTTGTCGGCGCCGGCATTGGCGGAATGCAGGCATCGCTTGATCTGGCGGAAGCCGGCTTTAAGGTATATCTGGTAGAGAAGTCGCCAGCCATTGGTGGCATTATGGCGCAACTGGATAAAACCTTTCCAACCAATGACTGTGCCATGTGCATTATGTCGCCAAAGCTGGTGGAAGTCGGTCGCCATCTGAACATTGACATCTTAACCACCTCGGAAGTCGAGGGTATCGAGGGTGAGCCGGGTAACTTTCGGGTTAAGGTGCGCCGTCGGCCGCGCTATGTTAAGCTGGATGCCTGCACCGGTTGCGGAGATTGTGCTACGGCATGCCCGGTGTCTCGCTCAGATGAGTTCAACGGTGGTCTTTCTCAACGCAAAGCGATCTATAAACCTTATCCGCAAGCCATTCCCAACGCCTATGCAATTGAGAAAGCTGGTATGGCGCCCTGTCGGGATGCCTGTCCGATCAATCAACGCGCCCAGGGGTATGTGGCGTTGGTGCGCGAAGGTCGCTACCTGGATGCCTACCGAACGATCAAGGAAGAAAATCCCTTCCCATCCGTATGTGGTCGAGTATGTAACCACCGCTGCGAGGAAGCCTGCTCGCGTAATCAAAGCGACCAGCCGGTCAACATTATGGCGCTGAAACGCTTTGTAGCCGACTGGGTGTGGTCAAAAATGGATAGCGGCGAACTGAGCCAGGAGCAAGTTCGCTGGACGAACGAAGTCGAGCCAAAGGACAAGAAAGTTGCCGTGGTCGGTTCCGGACCGGCAGGGTTAACGGCTGCGCTCGACCTGGTGCGAATGGGTTATGGTGTAACGGTCTTTGAAGCCCTGCCCGTTGCAGGGGGCATGATGCGAGTTGGTGTACCGGAATATCGTCTGCCTTACCAACTGGTTCAACGCGAAATCGAGCAAATTCTTGCTGAAGGGGTTGAACTGCGTCTGAACAGCCGGGTTGAAAATATTCCAGCCCTGCTGAAACAAGGCTATGATGCTGTGTTTGTTGCCGTTGGTGCCCATGGCGGCATCAAATTGCCGATTCCAGGCGCTGATTTACCCCAGGTAACCGTCGCAACCGACTTTTTGCGCCAGGTCAGCCTGGAGGACAAAGTTAAACTCGCTCAAGACCTCAGAGGGAAACGCGTTTTGGTGTTGGGGGGCGGCAATGTTGCCATTGATGCAGCAATGAGTGCAGTCCGTTTGGGAGCAGGTTGGGTTGGAATGTCTTGTCTGGAAAGCCGCGCGACCATGCCTGCCCATGATTGGGAAGTGCGCGATGCAGAAGACGAAGGGATTGCGGTTTACCCCTCTCGCACTTTCAAGGAAATTACCCAGGAAGATGGAAAAGTCACCGGTGTGCGCTGCGTGCAGGTAAATTTCAGGGGCTTTATTGACGGTCGACCGGATTTTGATGAAATCCCGGATACTGAGGAAGTCATCCCGGCCGACATTGTTATCTTTGCCATCGGTCAACGTCCGGAATTAGACTGCTTAAATGGTGAAGTTGAAACTGTGCGCGGGCGCTTCCTGAAAGTGGATGAGGAAACATTGGCAACCAATGTGCCTGGCATCTTTGGCGGTGGTGATGTGGTGACCGGAACTTCCTTTATCGTCAATGCCATTGCCGCTGGACACCGCGCTGCCCAGTCCATCGACCGTTACCTGCGTGGTGAGTCACTGGTTGTTCCAAAGGTCCGCCCGCCAAAAGTGGAATTGACGCCGACCGAAGTGGCTGCCCGTTTATTGGAATCCCAGGCAGCTCGCCGGGCGAGAGTAGAAATGAAGGCCCGTCCAGCCGCCGAGCGCAAGCTGGACTTTCATGAGGTTTATGCCGGCTTGACCGAAGAAGAAGCTCGTGAGGAAGCTGCCCGGTGTTTGAGTTGTGGTATATGCTCGGAGTGCCTGCAATGTGTGTACACCTGTCGTGCCAAAGCCATCGATCATAACCAGGTCGAAAGGATTGAGGAAATCGAAGTTGGGGCAGTGTTATTGGCGCCCGGCGTTCAACCTTTGAGCGATCAGATTCGGCCTGAATATGGTTATGGGCGCTATCCCAATGTGGTTACCAGCATTGAGTTTGAACGTATGTTAAGCGCCTCTGGTCCCTTTGCTGGTGTGGTGCAACGTCCTTCGGATGGGCGCCACCCCGAAAAGATCGCCTGGATTCAATGTGTTGGCTCGCGCGATAACGCCTGCGGGCAAGGGTATTGCTCCTCGGTTTGCTGTATGTATGCAACGAAAGAGGCGGTTATCGCTCGCGAGCACGATAGCCGCATTCAACCGACCATCTTTTATATGGATATCCGCGCCTTTGGTAAAGGATTTGACGCCTATATTGCCCGCGCCGAAAAAGAACAGGGTGTGCGTTATGTTCGCAGTATGGTTGCCAGCGTGCGTGAAGTGCCCGGTAGCCGCAACCTGCGCGTTAGCTATGTGACCTTCAACGCCGAAGGAAAACCTATCCCGCATGAAGAAGAATTCGATCTGGTTGTCCTTTCGGTAGGACTGAAACCTACACCGGAAGCGATTGAAACAGCGCGACGCTTGGGGATTGACTTAAATGAGTTTGGATTTGCCGAATCGCCTCATTATCTCCCTACCCAGACCAATCGGGAGGGCATTTTTGTTGCTGGCGCGTTTGGCGAACCCAAAGACATTCCCGAAACGGTCATTGAAGCCAGTTGTGCTGCTGCCCAGGCTTCGGCGTTATTAGCCGGCGGACGCGGAACGCTTACCCGACAGGCTGTCTACCCACCAGAACGCGATATCAGTGGTGAAGAGCCGCGGGTCGGCGTGTTTGTCTGCCACTGCGGGATTAATATCGGGGGAGTAGTCAACGTTCCTGAGGTGGTTGAATATGCCCGCAACTTACCGGGTGTAGTCTATGCCGAGCGCAACCTCTACACCTGTTCCCAGGATACCCAACAGAAGATCGTTTCTAAAATTCAAGAACACGGTCTGAACCGCGTGGTGGTTGCCAGTTGTACACCTCGCACCCACGAACCTCTCTTCCAGGACACCATCCGGCAAGCAGGTTTGAATCCCCACCTGTTTGAGCTTGCCAACATTCGTGAGCAAGATGCCTGGGTGCATCGGGCTACGCCAGATATTGCTACCGAGAAAGCCAAGGAGTTGGTCGCCATGGCAGTCGCCAAGGCGCGGCGCCTGCGTCCCATCCAACGCGGTAGCTTTGAGGTGGCGCATCAGGCAATGGTTATCGGCGGCGGTCTGGCAGGCATGACTGCAGCTCTATCCATCGCTCGCCAGGGCTTCCCGGTTTATCTGGTTGAACGGCAGGCCGAATTGGGTGGTAATTTGCGCCATATCTATGTCGGTTTAGATGGCACAGATCCTCAGCAACTGCTGGGTAACCTGATCGCAGCCATACGAGACGAGCCGCGCATTACGGTGTTTACCGAGTGTGAAGTCGTCGAAACACGCGGCTACGTTGGTCAATACGCGTCGCTTATTCGTCATGCCGACGGATCTTGCGAAGAACTATTGCACGGCGTTATTGTCGTTGCCACGGGTGGGCGCGAAATTCCCACTCGCCTGTATGGTTACGGAGAAATTGGCGCTGTGATTACGCAGCGTGAACTCGAAAGCCGCTTGAAAGAAGCGCAATCGACTCCCGCATCGGTGGTGATGATCCAGTGTGTCGATTCGCGGGATGAGAATCATCCATATTGTTCCCGCATCTGTTGCACACAAGCAATCAAGAATGCCCTGGAGATCAAGCGCCGCTCGCCGCACAGCAGAGTTTATATCCTCTACCGTGACCTGCGCAGTTATGGTTTCCGCGAGGCCTATTACACCGAAGCACGGCGACAAGGGGTGGTTTTCTTGCAGTACGATGCGGAGCAACCACCGCAGGTTGAAGAAAGCTCAGATGGCAGGGTCTGGGTGCATGTGCTTTCCCAACCGGATGGTGAGGAAATCCATCTATGTGTCGAGCAGGTTGTTTTGAGTGTGGGCATCGAAGCGGAGCCTGGCAATGAAGCCTTGAGCCGCTTACTGAAACTGCCTCTGACGGCTGAAGGATTTTTCCTTGAAGCACACGTCAAACTGCGCCCGGTGGATTTCGCTGCCGATGGAGTGTATCTGGCTGGCTTGGCTCATTCGCCCCGTGCCATGGAAGAGACTATTGCTCAAGCGCAAGCCGCAGCAGTGCGGGCGGTTTCTCTGCTGGCGAAGAAGCAACTGACGGCAACGCCAATCATTGCTTCGGTCAACCCTCGCCTGTGCTCGGCTTGTGGATTGTGTGTTGAGGTTTGTCCGTATGGTGCCCGCCGTCTGGAGCCGGGTGCTGCGTATGCTGAGGTGGTTGCCGTGTTGTGTCAGGGCTGCGGCGCTTGTGTGGCTGCCTGCCCCAATAAAGCCAGCCAGCAGTTGGGCTTTGAGTACTTGCAAATTGCTGAGATGATTGATGCAGCTTTAAGTTGATTTTGCGCGCAAGTTAACGTGAAGGCAAGGAGTTAAGGGATGACAGAAACGACCGAATTCGAACCCAAAATCATTGCATTCCTGTGCAACTGGTGTACCTACACCGGCGCCGATTTAGCCGGCACCAGTCGCTTGCAGTATCCGCCCAATGTGCGCATTATTCGCCTGATGTGCAGCGGCGCCGTAGATCCCATGTATGTATTGAAAGCCGATTTAGCTGGCGCAGATGGCATCCTGATTGGTGGTTGTCACCCCGGTGATTGCCATTATCAGGAAGGCAACTACAAAGCCCGACGGAGGGTGATTGCGCTCAAAGAAATCTTGAAGAGTGCTGGCTTTGATGAAGATCGGGTCTGGTTGCGTTGGATCAGCGCCAGCGAGGGAGCTCGTTTTGCTGAAACGGTGCGCGAGATGACCGAAGCCATGCGCGCAAAAGGTCCAAACCCAATGAAAGCGATGTGGGCTGTTTAATAACCAAGCTGGTTGGTCATCTAGACGAATGGAGATAGAGCAGAAACTATGAAGATCTCTTTACCCGTTGAAAATCATCAGCCCCTGGTAGCGTTGCAGGGCTTTTTGAAGAGCCTTCTGGACAACCAAATTGTGGATGTTATCCTGACCCCCATGCGCACCCCAGGCGGGGCGGTAACTCCCGCATTGGTCAGCGATCCTGCCCTGCTCGAGCACGCAGATCCCCTTGCGCCAGTACTTTCGGTCAATGCGGCTACCTGGGCAGGCAAAGTCAGTTTACGGAAGCCGCACCCACGCCTGGCGGCTGTCTTGCGTTCCTGTGAAGCGCGGGCGCTGGTTGAGTTGACCAAAATGGCACAAGCCAGCCTGGAAGACCTGTTGGTTGTGGCAATAGATTGCGCCGGAACCTACACCCCTGCCACCTATTTAAACAAGCAAGCCAACAGCAATGCGCCTCTGTGGGTTGACCTCTATGCTTCAATCCGCCAGCAATCTGAATTTACCAACGCAGACCTGCGTCCGGCATGTCAAATTTGCGAACAACCTGTTTACGAAAACGCACCCATTCGCATTCTCCTGTTGGAGAGCGATTTAGAACAAGCTATCTGGATCGAAATTCAAGACGAACTCGGAGAAAGGCTGGGCTGGCAAGGCTCGGCGGCAAATGGGCATTCACCAGCGATCGAAGCGTACATTGCGTCTCGAAAACAGGCTCGCGATCAAGCCTTTACCGAGATCCGGGCGAGGTTAGAGGGAGACGAGGGAATTACCGGCGTGTTTGCAGCCTGCATCCGCTGTCATAACTGTATGACCGTCTGTCCGATTTGTTATTGTAAGACATGTGTCTTTAAGAGCCATGTTTTCGACCACGATCCAATGAAATACCTGGAATGGGCGCGTCAGAAAGGCGCTCAACGCATGCCTCCCGATACAATGCTGTTCCACCTCACCCGACAAAACCACATGGCGCTTTCGTGTGTTGGCTGTGGAATGTGTACCGACGCCTGTCCGTCTGAATTGCCGGTTGGGTTAGTCTTCCGCGCAGTTGCCGAACGTTTGCAGCAGACCTTCGAATATCTACCCGGACGCAATGTAGAAGAACCTTTACCACTTGTTACCTTCAAAGCGGATGAATGGACGGAAGTTGGAGAGTAACTTGATCTTTGATCTGTAAATCGATACTCAAGGAGTGCGTATGGCTGAACGAAATGATTTGATCCCGATTTATATCATGGGTAAACGCTACGATGTGCCCTCCAGTTTGACGATTATGAAGGCAATGGAATATGCCGGCTACACCCTGATCCGCGGCGTAGGTTGTCGCGGCGGTTTTTGTGGGGCATGCTCGACCGTTTATCGCATCAAGGACGATCCAAAACTATACTTTGGATTGGCTTGCCAGACGGTCGTCAAGCCAGAGATGTATTTGGGGCAAATCCCCTTCTTTCCGGCAAAGCGAGCCACTTACGACATTGCCCAGCTACAGGCGCAAGCTTCCACGCTTTTCCAGATCTATCCGGAGATTTTACGCTGCCTGGGGTGCGGTACCTGCACCAAAGCCTGTCCGCAAGAATTGAATGTAAAAGGATACATGGCAGCAGCGATGCGCGGCGATATTGCTGCGGTTGCCAATATGTCGTTTGATTGCATTATGTGTGGCCTGTGCGCGGCTCGCTGTCCGGCAGAAGAACCCCAATACAACATTGCCATCTTAGCGCGGCGTCTCTATGGTCGCTATCTCTCACCGCGCTCGGAACATCTCCACCAGCGCGTTCAGGAGATTCAACAAGGAGCGTTTGACCAGACTCTGGCTGAATTGAAATCCATGGATGTGAACGCTCTCAAAGAACGCTACAAAGCTCGCCCGATCGAGGCCTAGGAGGTTGGCATGACCTATACAGCGGAACTACTCGAACAAATTAAGGTTGTCGAAGCCACGCGCCCTCAACGCCTGGGACAAACCTTTCCGGCAATGCCTCTTGAAGAGCGCCAGGAATTGCTCCGGAAATTTCATCCGGATTACATTGAGTCAGGCATGCGCGAGGTTCGCATCGGTAGTTATAAAGGCAATCGCATGCCAATTGAACTGGCGGATGTCATTGAAGGGCGGCCGCACATTGATCCTCATTTCGACTTAAGCGATCCTGATTTTGAGACGGATGTGTTAATCGTCGGAGGCGGCGGGGCTGGAGCGAGCGCAGCCCTCCTGGCGCAAGAGAATGGTGCAAAGGTTACCCTGGTTACCAAGTTGCGCTTTGGGGACGCAAATACCATGATGGCACAGGGTGGCATTCAGGCTGCCGATCGACCGGAAGACTCACCGGCTACGCACTACCTTGATGTGATTGGTGGAGGCCACTTCACCAACTTCCCCGATCTGGTGGAAGCACTGGTAAAAGATGCCCCAATTGTGATTGCCTGGCTGGAAAGCCTGGGTGTCATGTTCGATAAAACCCCGGACGGGATGATGATGGAAGAACACGGTGGAGGCACCAGCATCAAACGCATGCACTCAGCAAGGGACTATACCGGAGCAGAGATCATGCGTGTTTTGCGCGATGAAGTGCGCAACCGTCCCAATATAGATGTAATTGAATTTTGCCCGGCGGTGGAACTGGTGCTGGATGATCGCGGAGCGGTTTGTGGGGCGATTTTGATGAATTTTGAGACCGAGCGCTATTTCTATGCCAGGGCTAAAGTGGTTGTCCTGGCAACCGGTGGTAGTGGTCGCTTGCATTATCAGGGCTTTCCGACTACGAACCATTATGGCGCCACCGGTGATGGGCTGGTCTTAGCTTACCGGGTTGGTGCCGAACTGGCCTTTCTGGATACCATGCAATACCATCCGACCGGGGCAGCCTTTCCTGAGCAGATTTTAGGTCAATTGGTCACCGAAAAGGTGCGCGGTCTGGGCGCCCAACCAGTTAATGTCAAGGGCGAACAGTTTGTCTATCCCCTGGAACCACGCGACGTCGAGGCGGCTGCCTTCATTCGCGAGTGCAAAGAACGGAATCTGGGTGTGGTCACACCAAGTGGACAACCGGCAGTCTGGCTGGATACGCCGATGATTGATCTGATCCACGGTGCGGGTACAATCGAAAAAGCTCTGCCGGCCATGGTGCGTCAATTCAAGCGTTTTAACATTGATATGGTGAACCAGCCAATCCTGGTTTACCCCACCTTGCACTATCAGAACGGCGGTGTTAAGATTGATGCCAATTGCCAGACGACTGTACCCGGCTTACTGGTCGCCGGGGAAACCAGCGGCGGCGTGCACGGCCGGAATCGTCTGATGGGTAACAGTTTACTGGATGTCTGTGTGTTTGGTCGCCGCGCCGGCATGACGGCTGCCCAACTGGCAAAAGAACGCCAGCCAGGAAAACCGACCCTGGCGCACCTGGAAAGCTGGAATCGGGCTTTGGATGAGATTGGCGTCAATGGTGCCGTTCGCTCGCCGATCTTGATTCCCAATTACGCCCGCCGAGACTAGAGTTCATTCTATTGCGACGATGCGCAGGGGATGTCTGGACAACAGACATCCCCTTTTCTTTTGTGTACAGTAGGTCAGATTGATCTATTAAGTTGTCATGGTCAGACGAGTTATACAACCATCCGGTACAGGCTGCTGGTGGGGAGGATGTACCGCTTAAAATCGGCCTCCGCCGGGGCGGTGAGGAGGAGACCCGGCGGAGGCGTTCGCCAAAGGAGGAAACAGCGATGAGCATCAGGAGAGTTTCCTGAATCCCATATCCTGTATAAGGATACAACGCTTTACCAATTTTGACGATAGACTTCTGTCATCAAAAACCTGTGATATTAATCACAAACAATATTAATCTTTGTTATTCTTATCACAAAGGCACTTCTTTGGTATGGACGGCGCAAATTTATTTCACTGAAGAAGTTTGCGCGCCCCCGGGAGCTGTTCCATGCTCACAAATCACCCGATAAATATAGAGTGACTGTCCATACAAGGAAGTTTTTTTGATAAAGCGCAGATTCTGCCGCGCAATTGTTCCCGTGGAGGTTGTCCACCACAGGTCGGGTTTCAGGAGATAGGTTTGAGTGCGAATGGGGATTCTGGTTATCAGATGGTCAAAACCATAGCCACAATGAGCGCCGTAAATTGCCGGCTCCTGACCCATATCCCCGTAATACACATTGGGTAGCCCAATTCCATTGCGGTTTAGCGTGACATGTAAAAACATTTCCTGCGCGTTATCGGAGGGCAACCAGACCTGGTGAGCCCCGTGCTGCTTTATAAGGTCGGCAAAGGCTTGTGCTTGAGGATCGTAGGGGCTGTAAGGGCTGCCAGTTGGACGGATGAGCAGGCTGGTCAGGCTGACCTGGAGCGCAGCGACGAGTAAAAAGAAAGTAGCGCCATGTTGATCGCTCCTGGCGATTTGGATGAGTAGAAGCAGAAGGATGGTGAGAGCAATAAAGGGCAGGGCTCGCATTGGAACGCGAAAGGTATCCAACAGCGTGTGACCGCGATAGATGACCGCCGTTGCTAACAGAACGAAGATTAGCAAACTGCCCGAGAGAGCCAGCTCAATCCTGGTCGGTCTTTGCTGACTACGAAAGTTCTTTACAATGAACCTGAAAAAAAGATAAATGCTGGTCAATCCAATCGGCGCCCAGCTTTCCCATGTTAAGGGGATAGACACTCCAACAGCCAGAGAGAGGAGTATACCTCCAATGGAGATTCCCAGGCTGGAGATTGGTTCAGCGGGGTTTCCCCGCGGTTGTCCGATCAGATACCAGACACTGGGCAGGTGCAATAAACCAATCGAAGCGGTAAGCAGGAAGCCGAACCATGTTTTCCGCTCTCCATAAGCGAGTAACAGGCTACCCATGAGCATGAGCATATAGAAAGCGTAGTAGTTTGAGCCAGTGAGAGGGATAATGCCCACGCACAACCCGCTTAAAAGACCACGGCTCAGCGCAGACCGATTGGGTTGAAAGAAAAAGTAGAGCGCCAGTAAAACCCAGCCCCACGACAAGATCTTCTCTGTATGGGCGGGCAAAAAGGCTGAGAGAAGCGGGGCAGTTAACAGGATTGCCATTGCTACCCTTCCGATCTCGGAGTGGACAAACAGACTGGCTAGCAGATAGGCTGCCCAAAGCGTGAACCCTAAATGCCCGATATAAACCAAACGCGTGCCAAGATCGAGAGGAAACGCCAGCCAGAGCAGGGTAGCCGGCAGGTACAGAAAATTCCACAAAGGATTTTGCCATTGGTATCGCCCGCCATACCATAAATCGGTATATACCGGTAAAGTATGTTCCTCAAGAATGGAATGGCGGTAGTGAACAACAGGAAGCAGGTTCGACCAGGCATCGCCGCTGCCCCAAAATGGCGCCTGCAGCGCCGGAAAACAATAAAGAAAAGCCATTGTAAAGAGGAAGCTCAGCGACAGCCAACTTTTGGAGAGGTGAATTCTGTGCTTTTCCAGCTTTGGTGGGTTCATCTTGCTCGCTCTGAGGAGCTTTGCCAGATCATCAACGACTCGTTGGAGCGATTATACCCTTCCTTTGTGGGCAATTAACTTTCGAAGATTCTCCAATCGAAATGCGTATCGAAACTGAATTGTGCTATACTGCGAGATCATGCCACCCGATGCTTTTTCTCCCAACCAGGGAGGCAAAATCCGCAGCCAGGCAATTTCCCGTCAGCGCAACCGCTCTCTGTTTGCCTTTGGATCAGGGGCAGTGATAGGCATTCTCGGAGGCTTGATCGGTTTGGGCGGCGCAGAATTTCGCTTACCTTTACTGGTTGGGTGGTTCCGCCTTTCGCTTCTGCTCAGTGTGGTCGTCAACCTGTTGATCAGTCTGGTAACCGTGACCTTCTCGATCTTCTTTCGTCTTCCTGTCCAGGGTGTGACGCTCTGGATGGCTCATTGGGCGGTGGTGTTGAATCTCCTGGCAGGTTCTTTGTTGGGTTCGCTTTCGGGGACGCACATTGCCAGAAAGGCAACGGCATACTGTTTGAAAGGGGTGATTGCGGCACTACTGGCATTGCTGGGCGTCTTGCTCATCGGTCACGAATGGCTTTTTGCTCAACAGCCGCTTGCCTTGACTCCTGTACCTCGTCTTCTTGTCGGTTTGATCGCCGGGTTTGGCATCGGTTTGGTAAGCAGCTTATTGGGTGTTGCTGGCGGGGAGTTGCTGATTCCGACCCTGGCGCTTTTCTATGGTCTCGAAATCAAATTAGCAGGGAGCCTGAGCTTATTGATTAGCCTGCCGACCATTCTGATGGGGTTATGGCGTTACTCACGACAGGCTGTTTTCGCACAGGTAAAACCACAACTCGGTTTTGTGATTTGGATGGCGCTGGGCTCAATCCTCGGCGCCTATCTGGGCAGTCGGCTGTTACCTTACGCGCCGGGCGCCTTGTTACAGGTCTTCTTAGGGGTCATCCTGTTGATTTCTGCAGTTCGCATCTGGCGTTCGCAAGAGCACCTGAACTGATTTTCTCTTCAGGAGGAGAGCAGGTTTGGTTTCCTCCTCGGCAATACGTTTTGGAGAACCCTGGCGAAGGTTCGACAGTCTATCTGCAATTCAGGTTATGTTATCATTCGCTTTGTTATCGAGCGCTCTGGTAGACTTGACTTTGCAGAAAAATATCCTGACACGATTAAATGGAGGACCTTTATGTTTCAACTCGGTGTCGAACGGGATTTCATTGCCCAGCATTATTTGATTGGTGGCGATTGGGGTGCAGAGAATCAATTGCACTCCCATCATTATCGTCTCGAAGTAATCTTGCAAGGAGATGAACTTGATGAACACGGTTATCTGGTAGATATCGTTGCCGTCGAACAAGCCCTGAACGAACAGGTGGCGCAATATCGAGATCGCACGCTGAATGATTTAACTCCCTTTCGAGGACTAAACCCCAGCTTAGAACGTTTTTGCCGTTTGCTGTGTGAAGCCCTGTGTGTCCGCCTGCAAACCCCGAATTTGAAACAGATTACCGTCAAACTCTGGGAAAACCAGATTGCCTGGGCTTCTTATACCCTTGAGGTTTAATACCCTTCATGCGCATCGGTCTGGTTATCTATGGTGATCTCTACCAGCAAACCGGTGGGTATCTCTATGACCGAAAGGTGGTGGAGTACCTCCAGGCTCAGGGCGATCAGGTAGAGATATTCTCTCTTCCCTGGCGGAGTTATATCCGTCACTTAACCGATAATCTTTCTCCCGATGTATATCGCACGCTAGGCAGGCAAAAGTTAGATATCCTGATCGAAGACGAATTGAATCATCCGTCTTTGGCGATTGTGAATCATATCTTGTCTCGACGCACAAGCTTCCCGATCATCAGCATTGTGCATCACCTGCGTTGTAACGAAGCCAATGGCAGTTTGATCAAGTGGTTCTATCAGATCATTGAGCGCATTTTCTTGAGCACCCTTGCCGGATTGATTTGCAACAGTCAGGCTACCCTGCGTTCTGTGCAGGCTCTTACTATGAAGGAGAAACTCCCCGCGGTTATTGCCTACCCTGGCAAAGATCATCTCGCCGGCGATATAAATGAGATCGAAATTGAAAGACGGGCAAGGCAAAGCGCTGACTTACACTTGCTCTTTCTTGGCAATCTCATCCCCCGCAAGGGCCTACACTGGTTGCTGGCTGCCTTAAGTCAATTGCGGGATGTGCCCTTGCGGCTTGACATCGTTGGGGATGAGAGCCGTCAGCCAGCTTATGGGCAGCGATTGCGTCGGTGGGTAACCCAAAACGCGCTGACCGAGCGAGTGCAGTTTTGGGGCGCAGTGGATGAAAACACGCTTCAACAGCTTTTGAGACGCGCCCACATCCTTGTTTTAACTTCATCTTATGAAGGGTTTGGGATTGCCTACCTGGACGGGATGCGCTACGGACTGGTCGTCATTGGCTCAAGCCAGGGTGGGGCGAGCGAGTTGATCTCCGAGGGGGTGGAAGGCTTTCTCATCGAGCCTGGCGATGTATCTGTTCTCCGGAATCATCTATTGGCGCTGCATAAGGATCGAGCGCGCCTGGCACAGATGGGCATGGCGGCGCGAAAACGTTTTGACGAACATCCTACCTGGGCTGAAAGCGCAGCGAAAATCCGGAACTTTTTGGTTAGACTTGTGCAGGAGGGTCGAGACCTTGGATGATGCGACATTCATCGAATATCTAAGAGTAAAAAAGGCGCTTGATGACCGTTCACTCAATCGCAGCGTATGGGAAACTCTGGTTGCTGCTATGCCCCGGGCTGTGCGTGAACAACCGTGGAAGGTTTTGGAGATCGGGGCCGGTATCGGCACGATGATTCAACGCCTGATTGAGTGGGATTTTCTTCATTTTGCCTCTTATCTTGCTTTGGATGCCTCTTCTGTTTTTCTGGCTGAAGCGCGTTCTTATCTGGGAAATTGGGCAATTCGTACGGGATTCGATGTTCAAAACGAAGAGAGCAGTTTAGCGATTCGCGCTGCCTTTCATGACCTACAAATTCAATTTATTGCCCGGGAGGTCGATCTCTGGCTGGCTACAGTTAATCCTTCAGCGGAGTTTGATCTTGTCATTGCCCACGCTTTCCTGGATTTAGTTAACTTAGAAACCACCCTCCCTCTGCTGTTGGGCTGCCTGAAGAAGGGCGGTCTCTTCTATTTCACCATTAACTTCGATGGGCTTACGGTGATGGATCCACCGTTGGAAGGCCATTTCGATGAGCAGATTCTCTCACTCTATCACCGCACTATGGAAGAGCGTTTGGCAGGGGACAAACCTTCGGCGGGTGCGTATAGTGGGCGGCGTCTGTTGGGCGCCCTTCGTAAAGCTGGCGGACGATTGCTGCGCGCTGGCGCCTCGGATTGGGTCATCCATCCAGTTGAAGGGAACTATCTGAGCGGAGAAGACCTTTTTTTGCGCTTTCTGCTCCAGATGATGGAGGAATCCTTAAGGGAGCGTAGTGAAATCGACCCTGCTCGATTGCATGATTGGTTGGAACAACGCTTCCATCAAATTGACCAGAGGCAATTGAGCTTGATTGTCCACCAGCTTGACTTCGTTGGGCGCAGGGGTTAAACAGGCGGACTTTTCATCAATTTTCATCCTGCATATAATGAAAACAAACAATTGGAAAACTTAGCGGGGTATGAGATTAACAACGGAGGGCAGTGTTTCGTCTGCCCTCCTTAAGTCCGAGAATAAATATTGAAGTGGAGTTGAGCTACTTTAACATCGGCATTTTGATGCCGTGCTTTTTAGCAAATTCGATGGCAAGTTCATAGCCGGCATCCGCATGACGCACAACCCCCATTCCTGGATCGGTGGTCAGCACGCGCTCGAGACGCCTGGCTGCTTCAGGTGTGCCATCTGCCACGATGACCTGCCCGGCGTGCTGACTGAAGCCAATACCCACGCCGCCGCCATGGTGGAAGGAGACCCAGGTTGCTCCGCCAACGGCGTTGATCAGGGCATTCAGGATTGGCCAATCGGAAATGGCATCGCTGCCGTCTTTCATGCCTTCAGTCTCGCGGTTGGGTGAGGCAACTGAACCGGCATCCAGGTGATCCCGCCCAATCACGATTGGAGCCTTCAACTCCCCTTTCGCGACCATTTCATTGAATTTCAAGCCGGCTTTGGCGCGCTCCCCGTACCCCAGCCAACAAATTCGTGCTGGCAAACCCTGGAAGGGAACCTTTTCGCGCGCCATTTTTAGCCAACGGTGCAGATGCTCTTCTTCGGGGAAGAGTTCCATCACGGCTTCATCGGTGCGATAGATGTCTTCGGGATCCCCAGACAGGGCGACCCATCGGAATGGACCCTTACCCTGGCAGAAAAGCGGGCGGATGTAGGCCGGCACAAACCCTGGAAATTCGAAAGCATCGCTCACGCCCCAATCGTAAGCTCGCTGTCGAAGATTATTACCGTAGTCAAAAACCTCGGCGCCCTTGCGTTTGAATTCCAGCATTGCCTGGACATGGCGCGCCATGGATTCCATGGACCGCTTTTCATATTCCTTCGGGTCATTCCGCCGTAATTCTTCGGCGGCTGTGACACTCAAACCGCTGGGCACATACATTAAGACATCATGGGCAGGTGTCTGATCGGTGACAACATCCGGTGTGACGCCGCGGATGACCAGTTCATTATAGATGTCGGAAGCATTGCCGATCAAACCCACCGATTTCGGAATTTGCTTTTCAACACATTCTTCCACGATGGTCATTGCTTCTTCGAGGGTATCGACTACCGTGTCCACGTAGCCGATTTCGAGGCGGCGCCTGGCGCGTTGCGGGTCGACTTCGACAATTAATCCCACCCCCTCGTTCATGGTAATGGCTAAGGGCTGAGCACCACCCATCCCGCCCAATCCAGCCGTCAGGACGAATTTCCCCTTGAGTGAACGCCAGCCACGTTGATTGGCAAGAGCTGCCAGGGTCTCATAGGTTCCTTGTAGAATGCCTTGCGTGCCGATGTATATCCACGATCCGGCTGTCATTTGACCGAACATCATCAACCCCTGTGCGACCAGATGGTCGAAGTGTTCTTGAGTTGCCCAATGAGGTACCAGATTGGAATTGGCGATCAGTACGCGCGGTGCATCGGGGTGAGTTTTGAAAATCACCACCGGCTTGCCCGATTGGACCAGCAGGGTTTCGTCGTTTTCAAGATTCTTCAAGGATTCCAGGATAGCGTCAAAGCACTCCCAGTTGCGGGCAGCCTGACCTCGTCCGCCATAGACCACCAAATCTTCTGGGCGCTCTGCCACTTCCGGATCAAGGTTGTTTTGGATCATCCGGTAGGCAGCTTCAGTAAGCCATGACTTACAGGTTAATTGCGTGCCTCGCGGCGCACGAACTACTCTTTTCATCCAGCCTCCTTTCAAGAACAATTTTTATCCGCCCAAGTAGGCAGCTTTTACTAAGGGATTATCGGCTAATTCCTGTGCTTTTCCTTCCAGGACAAGGTGTCCGTTTTCCAACACATAGGCGCGATGAACGATTTTTAGTGCTTCAAAAGCATTTTGTTGCAAGGATCAAAAGATGTAATCCGGACAGGATTAGCAATGGAGATTATAAACTAATTCTTTGATGATCGGATTATAATAGCGCAGCCAATGCAACTGCGAACGAATCCTCTCCCCGAATTTGCGTTCGATACCCGAATTGACCGTCTTGACTTTCCGGCACTGCCCGTATAAGCCCTCCAAACGTGCTTGTGTTACCATTTCGGCATGTTCCCGCCGTTCCCTGTAAAAAGATTACCTCCCCCGGATTGGGGGATAATATCCCCCACCTCTTCTTGCCATCCGCCAAAGCCCACATCTTGATCTTGCCAACCGAGCATTTATTTGACTTTTCTGTCAAACTTTTTTCATCGGATTTGGAACAGACTCTGGAAACTACCCGAGGTTTTATATTGCGCAACGATGGCAGCAAACCCGCAACTTATCCAGTCGTGTTGGAAGGTTCTTCGCTACAGCGAGAGATTGACATCGGTAGATAAACCCGGAAAGTTGTGCCTTCTCCTAGCTTCGAATCTACTTCGATCGAACCCTCGTGATTTTTGACGATCCAGTAGGCAATAGATAGTCCTAAACCAAAGCCTTTACCATCTTTCGAGCGCGTGCGTGATTTTTCTCCGCGGTAGAAGCGTTCGAAGATATAGGGTAAATCCTGGGGAGAAATTCCTGGCCCGTTATCTGAGACACTGACCAGGGCGAGATGATCGCTTTTCCGCAGGGAGACGACAACCTTTCCTCCTTTGGGAGTGTAATGGATGGCGTTTTGAACCAGGTTCACAAAAACTTGTTTGAGTTTATCTTTGTCGGCGCATACCTGTACCTGATCCATTTCGCCCAATTCCAGGGTTACTTTATCTTTGGCGATGACGCGCATCTGCCCCAACACTTCGATCAAGAGGGTGTCCAGCTCGATGATTTGTAGATGGAGGGGTAACTTTCCCGATTCGGCCTGGGAAAGCAGCAATAAGTCACCCACCAGACGGGTCATGCGCTCGACCTCGCTCTCGATGCTCTCCATGGACTCTTCGTCCAACTCTTTCATCATTCTCATCAGGTCAATATTGCCTTTGATAACGGTCAGTGGGGTGCGCAATTCATGACCTACATCAGCCAGAAAACGCCTTTGGGTGTTAAAAAGATTTTCCAGTCGCCCAAGGGTCTGGTTGAAGGCGTGGATCAGTTGTCCGATTTCGTCGTTGGGTGGACCTGTGTAAGGAATGCGCCGGGAGAGATCGTCGGCACGGGTGATTTGCAGTGCGGTCTCGGTGACATCTTCAAGGGGGGCAAGTGCCTGTCGGGTGCTGATCCAGCTTGCCAAACCGGCGATCAGGATGGATAAAAGAGTGCCGATTATCAGGACGATCACCAGAGACTTCTGCGTTGCATCAACGATTGCAAGACTGGCGCCAACTTGAATCGCTCCGATGGGACGGTCACCTAAAACCAGAGGCACCGTCAGGACGCGCAGATAAATTTCGTCCGTCTCGGTTCTAAGAAGGACATCGTTGGAGATGGGTTTGCTGGCATTCAGGGAAGCAGGATCGAGAGGTTGAGTTAGATTGCGGACATTGGCAGAATTGGCCCGTAATTCATTCTCACGATCCCAAACCTGGATAAATGTATCCGCGGCAAATTCGATATCCGGAGTAACATTGACAGAGAGCTCGCCTTGATCACTTACATAAACGAGCGGAAGCACTCGACTGGCCGAATTGCGCAAGCTTTGCTCGATTTCGTTGGTGAGGCTGATGCTGACCGAGAGATAAACCGCTACCCCAAAGAGCAGGAGGATTCCGACCACGATGGCGGTATATAAAAGTGCCAGACGGGCGCGTAAAGTCATTGCCAATCCATGAAATTATCTTTTATGGAAAAGTGAAGCTCAATACCGCTAATTTGATTCGCGTAAGACGTATCCCATCCCGCGCACAGTGTGGATTAAGCGTGATTCACCGCCTTCCTCGAGTTTTTGTCGAAGGTAACGGACGTAAACTTCGATGATGTTACTGGCTCCCCCGAAGTCATATCCCCAGACGCGGTCAAAGATTGTGTCCCGATCCAGGACTTGACGGGGATTACGCATAAAGAGTTCTAAGAGTTCATACTCTTTTGCCGTAAGAGAGATGACCCGCTCTCCCCGCCTGGCTTGACGGGCACCCGTGTCCAGGGTGAGATCGGCAAAACGCAGGATTTGCGGTTGGGCTGGCTGAGCTCGCCTGAGTAAGGCGCGGATGCGGGCAAGCAACTCATCCAGCTCAAATGGCTTGACCATATAGTCATCGGCGCCCATATCTAAACCTTGAATGCGGTCGGTTACGGTATCCTTTGCCGTCAAGATGAGAATTGGCACAGGCCCGCCAGCTCTCAGGCGGCGACAGACTTCTAAGCCGTCCATACCGGGTAGCATCAGGTCTAAGACAACCAGGTCGGGTGGGTTATCCCGGGCAATGGCTAAGCCACTTGGACCGTCCATAGCCGTATCGACTTCATAACCTTCGTAAGCCAGTCCTCGCTTCAAGAATTTCAAGATTTGTTCATCATCTTCAATCACTAAGACCCTAGCGCTCATCTTGATTAACCTTTCTATGCTACCGCTCCCTGATCATCCGATGCCATCGCTCGAGCAATGGCTCTCTCCAATGCCTTAATATTATCAGAGATTGACGCTTTAGAGTTAAACACCGCCGAACCGGCTACCAGGATGGTAGCTCCGGCTTTGACGACTTCCTCCACAGTGTCTGGAGCAATGCCTCCGTCCACTTGTAGCTCAATATGGGATAAATCGCGCTTGGCCAGCATTTGTTTGAGCCGTGCAATTTTGATCGTGCTGCTGGGAATGTAGGATTGACCGCCGAAACCCGGATTAACCGACATGATCAACACCAGATCGACTTCGGACAGGATTTCTTCAAGAGAGATCAGCGGGGTAGCCGGGTTGAGTGTCACCCCGGCTTTGATTCCACCGGCATGGATTTGTTGGATCACGCGATGCAAATGAGGACAGGCTTCGACATGTACAGTGAGCAAGTCAGCACCCGCGTGGATGAAATCATCGATGTAGAGCTCTGGATGTTCGATCATCAAGTGGACGTCGAGGAGAAAGCCAAGCTCTTGAGCAAGGGGTTTGAGCGCCTTTACGACCAGGGGCCCGACGGTGATATTGGGGACAAAGTGTCCATCCATAACGTCAACGTGGATGATCTCAATCCCTGCCTCAACTGCCTGACGAACTTCATCGCCCAGGCGGGCAAAATTAGCGGAAAGGATGGAAGGCGCAATGCGAACTTTCATTATTGTGCCTCGAGTTTACGGATGCCCTCGTGACCGGCAACGATGACCAGGCTTGCCATGCCAAGAAATAAGCCGTGTTCGACGATTCCAGCTCGCCAGGCAAGTTTTTCTGCCAGTTCGTAAGCGTCCGGGATGCCATCCTCGAACCAACATTTCGCCAGGTAGTTGCCATTATCGGTGGTAGCTGGCGTGCCATCTGTTTCAAGCCATAATTCTGCGCGGCAGCCGAGGGTGTTTAGCCAGCGGATATGAGCTTTTGCTGCATAGGGGGTAATCTCCACCGGCAGGGGGCCTTTTTTGCCAAGTTGTGGCACTAATTTTGACTCATCAACGACGACGATAAAACGCCTGGTATGGCTTTCGACAATTTTTTCCCGCAACAAAGCCCTGCCTAAACCCTTGATTAAGTTTAGCTGAGGATCAACTTCATCAGCGCCATCCACGACCAGATCTAATTCAGTGACATCGTCTAAACTAACCAGCGGTATTTTTAAAGCCCTGGCGCGAGAAGCCGTTTTTTCGGAAGTCGGTACACCGCGAATATCTTTCAATTCGCCCTGTTTGAGTTTTTCACCCAGCAGGTCAACAAAATAACTGGTCGTTGAGCCGGTGCCCAATCCAATGGTCATACCATTGTGTACGTATTCCAGAGCAGCCGCAGCAGCTTGAGCTTTCAAATCCATCATGGTCTCCTTTGGTGAGAGATTATTTTAGGGTAAGTAAAAAGGCTACCAACGCTTCAATATCCTCTTGAGGCAGGTCTTTCCCATAGTTTTGATACATAACGCCAGTCGGATACCCTTCCATGACGTGTTTATCAGGTTCGACAATGGCTTGACGCAAAAAGTCGGCTGCTTCCATCCCTGTACCTGCGGATTGCGCATAGGTAGCTATACCAGCCAGGCTGGGTCCAACCAGGTTTTTGTCAGGTTCCAGGGAATGGCATACGATGCAACCTGGAGCTTTGTTCTCGCCAATCATATTCATTTCAAACAGGGCTTTGCCTCGTTGAACGGGATCAAGGCTGGTTTGAGGTTGATTGAGTTCTGTTGAAGAACAGCCCATCAATCCGATCGTAAAAGAAATAAGGAAAGGGAGTAAGCGAAGTTTCATTTTTGCCTCAAATGGTTGATTTTTCGACGATTTCCAGGATTATTATAATCCAGCCCTGAAGTTTGTCGGCAAGCGCCTGGGCAGAAAAGAAGTAGGTCGAAACCAGTTTCGACCTACTTCTACTACCTGGATTTGTAGGGAAGAGATTTTACTTGACTTCGACCACAGCGCCAGCTGCTTCCAGTTTGGCTTTGGCGTCGTTTGCCGCTTCCTTGCTGACAGCTTCAAGCACTTTTGATCCTGGCGTTTCGGCTACATCTTTCGCTTCTTTCAAGCCGAGGTTCGTAAGCTGGCGGATGGTCTTGATCACCTCGATCTTCTTCGGGCCTGCGTCTTTGATGATCACATCAAATTCGGTTTTTTCCTCTTCCTCAGGCGCAGGCGCTGCGGCAGTGGTAGCGGGACCGACGGCTGCCACTGCAACGGGAGCTGCTGCTGAAACGCCCCATTTCTCTTCCAGTTTCTTTACCAACTCTGCGGCTTCTAAAACGCTCAAGCTGCTGAGTTCTTCGACTAACTTTTCTAAATCTGCCATTTTTATACTCCTTCTTTCTTGTTTATTTATAATTTCTGGTTATTAATATCGGATGACTCCTGACTCCTTTTGGGCGGCATAGGAACAGTATTGCTCATGCGGGAGTTGGCGCTGCTTGACTATCCTTTTCGGAATAGGCCTTGAGAACGGCTGCAATCTGTCGCCCAGGTTCGGCAAGGATGCGGGCTAGCTGACTGGCGGGAGCCATGATAGTTCCCAGTAGTTGGGCCCGCATGATTGGCAAAGGCGGTAGCTCAGATAGGGCCTGGACATTTTCTGCCGAAAGTAGCTCTTGTTTTAAATAACCGCCTTTGACTACCAGAGCCTGGTTGGTGCGATTGAACTCAAAGAGGGCTTTCGCCAGAGCAGGTGGATCTTGAAAGGCAAAGGCGATGGCTGTCGAGCCACTGAAAAGGCTTTCTTCCATTGGAAAGCCGGCTTCTTTGAAGGCGATGCGGGCGAGGGTGTTTTTCACGACATGAAATTCACCGCCACACTGACGCACCCGATGTCGTAAGTCGTCGATTTGTTTCATGTTTAAGCCGGTGAATTGGGCAACGTACATCGCCTCGCTGCGCGCAGCCCATTCCTTGAGCAACGCTACCACCTCATTTTTACGTTCTTTTGAAATTGCCAAAGGATGTTTACCTCCTTTCTAAATAAAAATCTTTGCCTCGCCAATGGACAGGCAAAGATTCTTCTCCCCAAATAGGGTTGACCTTCGAAAGAGAAGCATCTTCACCTGGGCAGGAAATTAAGCCACCGAGGGCACCTGCTGTCTTTGGCGAAGAACAATCAGCTTTACGCTGAAACTACCGTTTACTCGCGCACGACCATCGCTTGAGCCTGAATGGGATCGACTTTGATCCCAGGTCCCATGGTCGAGGATAGGGTCACGCGCTTGATATATGTGCCTTTCGTAGCTGCCGGTTTTGCTTTCCGAACGGCTTCCATTAAGGCTGCCATGTTATCATAGAGTTTGCCGCTTTCAAAGGACACTTTTCCAATCGGGACGTGCAGGTTGGCGGTTTTATCAACCCGGAATTCTACCCGACCTGCTTTCGCTTCCTTTACCACACGCGGGATGTCTGCCGGCATAACCACCGTGCCCGTTTTGGGACTGGGCATCAGACCCCGTGGGCCTAACACCTTGCCCAGACGACCGACTTTACCCATCATTTCTTGCGTGGCAATAGCGATGTCAAAATCTGTCCAGCCAGCCTGGATTTTGGCGATGGTCTCATCATCGTCAACCACGTAATCTGCTCCTGCTTCACGAGCAAGCGCGGCTCCCTCGCCTTGGGCAAACACCAATACCCGGACGGTCTTTCCAAGACCGTGAGGCAAGACCACCACATCCCGGACTTGTTGATCTGCGTGACGGGGATCAACGCCGAGACGCATGTGTACTTCAACGGTTGCGTCAAAATTTGTGTATGAGGTCTCCTTGACAAGCTCTAACGCTTCTTGAGGAGAATAGGCTTGCTGTCGGTTGATTTTTTCCGCTGCAGCGCGATATTTTTTTCCATGTTTTGCCATTCTTTTCTCCTTTGTGGTACAAACGGGCAGGAAAACCCTCCCACGCTCTCTTAATCTACGATCTGGATGCCCATATTGCGGGCAGTTCCTTCGATTTGTTTCATCGCTCCTTCAATATCCAGCGAATTCAGATCGGGCATCTTAAGCTCAGCGATTTCGCGAATCTGAGCCCGGGTGACTTTGCCCACTTTTTCGCGAGGGGCATTTTTGGAACCTTTCTCAATCCCGGCTGCCTTCTTGAGCAGGACCGAGGCCGGCGGGGTCTTGAGAACAAAGGTAAATGAGCCATCCGTGTAGATGCTGATCTCGGCAGGAATAATCTCGCCAGCCCGGTTGGCGGTGCGAGCATTATATTCCTTACAGAATGCCATCAGGTTGATCCCATGTCCGGCTAGCGCAGGACCAATGGGAGGGGCTGGGTTGGCTTTGCCAGCCACGATTTGTAATCTGACGATAGTTTTAAGTTTCTTAGCCACAGTTCCTTTCTCCTATGTGGTATTAGCGGGTGAAGGGGAACACCCTCCCACCAATCGAGTTCTAAGACTCGCTTTTACCTTATGCTTTCTCCACTTGTAAAAAATCTAGTTCGACCGGTGTTTCGCGGCCGAAGAAATTGACCAAAACACGCACTTTTGCCCGTTCCATATCGATTTCCGACACCGTGCCCCGAAAGTCGTTGAAAGGCCCATCGATAATGCGCACCCGTTCGCCAGGGCGAAAAGTTACTTTGATACGCGGCGCTTCGGCTTCCATTCGCTTGAGGATCTGGGCAACTTCTTCCGGGCGGAGTGGGGTGGGTTGATTTCCCATACCCACAAAGCCGGTGACGCCGGGTGTGTTGCGAACGACATACCATGATTCTTCGGTCAGGATCATGTTGACCAGGATATAGCCAGGAAAGACGCGCCGTTCGATGGTTTTGCGCTTTCCCTCGCGCACTTCGATTTCCTCTTCGGTTGGCACAACCACATCGAAAATCTTATCCTTCATGCCCATGCTTTCGATGCGTTGCTCGAGATTATGGCGAACTTTGTTCTCATAACCCGAGTAACAATGGACAACATACCAGGCGCGACCATCCGATTCGGTTTGTTCCCCTTCTTCGCCTGCCTGCCCGCTGCTGGTAGAGGCTGTCTCAGAAGGGATTTCAGCCGTCGGATCAGAGAAAGAGGCATTTTCGGCCTCAATTTCAGATTGTTGTTGGATGTCCTGGTCGTTTGTTTCCAACATGGTTGTGATCTCTCTATCTATCCAAACAATATGTTAACCGCCAATTTGAAAGATCAAGGCAAACAGACGCGAAAAGATCAGGTCTAAAAGACCCATGACGATACTCATCCCAAATGTCACAGCCAGAACGATAGCGGTCAAATTAATCGCTTCGCGCCGTGTTGGCCAGTTCACTTTTTTGAGCTCGCCGCTGGTTTCCCGAAAATAACGCACAATTGCGTTGGGCTGGCGACGCTCAAGGCTTTTTTCTGCTTTTGCCACATTGACCTCCAGGTCAAGTATTTACGGACAAAACGCCGCCTTGGGAGACGGCGTTGTTGCTTGCAAGGCAGGCCAGGCAGGACTCGAACCCACAACCGCTCGTTTTGGAGACGAGAGCTCTACCAAATTGAGCTACTGGCCTGTGTCTATCCACCTGGACAAAGTCTCTGGAAGGCTGCTTTGTCCAGGTGGATTTAGACTATTTCGTCTCGCGATGTAAAGTGTGTCGCCGGCAGCGTGGGCAGAACTTTTTGAGTTCGATGCGCCCTGGATCGTTGCGACGGTTTTTCTGCGTTGTGTAATTGCGTTCCTTGCACTCAGTGCACGCCATCGTAATAACGGGGCGAATGTCTTTTTTCGATGCCATATTTCGATCAATTCATCTCGGTTGAGATGATCTCCTTTTTAGTCCAAGATCTTGGTGATCACGCCGGCGCCGACCGTCAAACCGCCTTCGCGGATGGCGAACTTTGAGCCCTGTTCCAGAGCCACCGGCACAATCAACTCCACTTCCAGGTTCACATTATCGCCCGGCATGACCATCTCCACGCCTTCCGGCAGCTTGATCGTCCCGGTCACATCCATCGTCCGAATGTAAAACTGCGGCC